>Ga0182024_10009618_pt1 | contig 19937 bp, 27 predicted proteins | sample P32metaG_FD_120480 | JGI IMG/M metagenome (GOLD analysis project Ga0182024, IMG submission 120480) | Permafrost microbial communities from Stordalen Mire, Sweden - P3-2 metaG (Illumina Assembly) | ecosystem: Environmental > Terrestrial > Soil > Wetlands > Permafrost | place: Sweden: Stordalen... | reverse complement strand
GGAGTCTGGCCGAAGGGCGGTTTCCGCGTTTGTAGTGCGCCAGGTGCCCTTACCGCCTGTTTGGTTTTGCGTTGCCGACACTACACCTAGAAACGCCGCGGCGCGGGGGTTTAAGCGGTCCTACGCGACTTCCTTGATGGTCCGGAACGCCGATTTGAGACGCGCTTGCTCCGTAGCCCGTTCCTCGGCGCTCAAAACGAGGGGCGGGGCGTAATTTCTTTTACCGGCTGCACGGTCGAGTAGACGCCTAGCTTCGGCGAGCGCATCCTCGAATTCTATGCCCGGATTCTTCTCTGCTACGCGCGATAGGACGGTTCCTACCGGGCTGTTGGCCGCCGGCGTATCCGCGCGGCTGAAGTGCGCTCCGATGTCCATTAGCCAAACCTCCAGGCAGGCTCGCGCCAAGCCGCGGCGCCGCACATTTTAGGATTCCTAAAATGAGGTTATGCTGCAATTCGGATGTCGAAAGGCACGCTGGGACGCAAGGTACGATTCACCCCCTCGGCACCATCCCCACGTATACAGCCAAGCAAGTCCCAATTCCCTCTTGCAACTATCGTGGTGCATCCGGGTATAGATCAATCTTTTCAATGTGCTGGGCAAGGTGCGACCGGGCTACGGCGGCATAGGATTGCAAAATTCCGCGCAGGTCTGCCAACCTGGCCATAACGGCGGCGCGCATTATCCTGACGCGTGACCGGACCGAAACTGGATTCGAACTGGCCAGCCTCTCGGCCATCGCGTTCTGCTCTAAATACAGCGTTAGCCTCGTGTTCGGCTCGTACTTTTTCGAAATACGCCAGCGATTCATAGAGATCAGCCAGCTCGCGGCACAGCCCTGCAGCGCGATAATGCCGGTGCCCTACGCGCGTGGCGCTAAGCGGGTCATGACTTCTTCTAGGCGCCGGATGGTTTTCGCTACGTCGTCCGAGAGATCGACCAGCCAAATCTTCTCGGGGAGGCTCAAAAACTCGACGCGTAGACTATGTTTCTTACACATGCAAGTCTCCGGTATCGATTCCCAATAGCTTGCGCACCGCCAAGAGTCGTTCTGTCGAGCTGAACTTTTCGTCCATGATTCGAGAAATTTCCCGATGCGTCCTGAGCTTTGCCGCGAACCTCGAGAGATCGCCAACTTTTTTGAACGCGGCGCGGAGCTCGGTTTTGAAGTCCTGATTCTTCGCTGCAGTCGCAAACATCGGTCCGAACGCGTCGCGATATCTTGGGTCAAGGTCCTTTGCGGCATCGTTGAAGTCGCGGAGGATCTTCCAGCGGCGCCCGTCCACGCGTTCGGTTTCGGCCGAGTTCATCGCCTCAGTCACGGATTTGGCGAGGTAGGCGTGGCCTGCGCGGCACCACTTGCACAGCCAGCCGCCGGCACATCCAAGGACGGCGCACTCGCAACGTTCGAACCCGCTACGGTAATTTCGACATCCCGGGCAACGACTCAGATCAGACATGATTTAACCCTCGGGCGAGAGCGCCCAAAAACCTCAAAATTTCAAACCTGTAAACCGTTGAAAACGTGAACACACCGCCACGCCGAATCTGTTGCCCAGAATGAATGATTCCGGGTGAGGCTCGACATCGTCCCCACACGAGAGGGGACCTGAGAACGCGGACGGAGTATTGCTGAATTACTTTGCGACTGTGCTATATAGCGTATTTTTAGGAGGTGCTAGATGGATGAAGTTCTGCTTCGCTGGTTTTGCCTTCTCACAATGCGCCAAGAAAACATTCTCAAAGCCCTAGAAGCAAAGGGCATATGCAGTATATCTGTGGCTGAAGTTGAGCCAACGCTACAAGAGCTGAACGAACGGTTTGAGCGGTTCGTCAGTGAATACGAAAAGCTCCACAAACAGTGGCGCTCGGAAGACGAGGCTAAGGAAGAGTGACAGCTCTTCGCGCCCTCCGCTTTCCAACAGGAAACAGCTTCGGAATTATGGGAAGTTCCGGCTTACTGCCAATCACCTGCGATTCGGGCCTTCCCAGTTGAATCCCAGACTCGCCTACAAGTCCATCCTTTGCGTTTTGCATTTCAACTGCTTTTTCCATCTGAGAAACGCCTCCCTAGCATTTTGAATTCCTGGCCTGAGTGGCACCCGCTAGGTCGAGGCTCATGGCTATTTCCACAAATCCACAGCCAGCACGTGGTTTACGGACTAGACGCTTTGCCACATCTTCACCTATCCTCCGAACCGGCAGTTACTTCGATTCCAGCTCGGAGGAAACATGTCAAAAACGATGGATCACACGCCGGGTGGCAATGCGGCACCGGTAACCGGCGTGTATGAATGCACGGGAATCAGGTGTACTGAGACCGTCTTCGCACAGATTCTTTCTATTCTGCCGAAACACAAGCATTCGGAATGGCAGGGGCCTGTTCGATGGAGACTGAAAAAAGCCTATACGGCCAAAGCCTAGCAACCGCATTGCCAGGCTAGGAATACTTGGGTCCGCTTTGTATGGCTACCGTGTAGCCTTCGTTACGGCTACGGTGCAACCCAGCCCATGATGTACTGCAGGTACAGGCGAGCCGCTTCGATGCTTCCGCCGATCGCGGCCGCGACCATGGCGTATACAACATTCGCGAAGTGGCTGCGGGCGTACTGGTTCACCAGCTTTTCGACTCTTTCCATGACCGCCGAGTCGTTCTTCCAGCGCCACAAAGTCGATTCATCCATCCCGTGCTCCGTGGCAAAATCGCGCTGGGTCTTCGGCAAGCGCAGCTCTTCGGGTAGCGCTAGCCATTCAACGAACCTCTCCTTCACCGATGAGAGACTTGACCGCGTTTTTCGTGCATTTGTTTGCGGGATGCGCGTTCGCCTATAGCGCTGACGGCCGCGAGGCGCATCTCGTGGCGAAACTCGCCAAGAGCAGCGGTGCGGAAACCATAGCCGATTATCTTCAGGGTTTGATTTTCTCGGCTGCGAAAAACGCTGGCATCAGAAACGTTTCCGACTCGGTCGAAGCTCCGGAATGGCTTAATCGCGTGGTTCCCTCACCGCCGCGATTGATTGGGGACGGAGCTCTATGTCGACTACCTGGTCTGCCAATTCGACCCCTCCTCGAATGAGATGCCGCCGGGTATCCAAATTTACCCTGGCTGACGAGGCGGTGAAGCGTCTGCAGGCCAGATTTTAGGATTCCTAAAATGCCTGGCGTACCTTGTTGCGGCACCCATTGCCCGGAGCGTCCCACGAGGCGGGACTGTGCCACAACCCCGCTCCGCGGGGTTCTCTACGGCGATACCCTGCAGTACAATCTCTGCAAGATTGCGACAACAGGAGGAAGCCATGCGTGCAGATCGTGTGGAAGTTTCATGGGACGCGGCCAAGTCGAAGTGGCTGGTTCGAATCGAAATTGGCGAAGAGGTAATTCGCCGTCATTGCGACGCGCCAAAGAATGCTGACGACCAGACTCTTCGCGCGGCCGCGCAAAAAACCGTGGCGGATGAAGGCTACGAACTGGACCCCGCGCTCGTCAGTGTTCGTCACTAGCCCGTAGATTCAGTGCCCTAGAGCATCAACTTGAGGCAGCAAATCACCATGTCCAGCGGCGGCGCTAAGCACGCGGCGAAGATGTTTGTCCCTGGGCTGACGCCTGCCGCAGGGGTATAGCAGCGCGGCTATAGGTGGAGAGGGTTGAAGAGGCCGAGCGAATCTACAGCGCGATGAGTGAGGGCGGAAGGATCGGCATACCACTGGGTCAGACGTTCTGGGCGCAGCGGTTCGCGACGTTTGTCGACCGCTTCGGGATTTCGTGGATGGCGAACTGTCCGGTAAAGAGCTGACGCATGAAAAATCTCTTCGAAGCGGCGACGTTGGAAGAAGTGAAGGAGCGGATGGCGCAGCTGGGGCCGGATAGCGGGCGGCTGTGGGGCAAGATGAATCCAGCGCAGGCGCTGGCACATTGCTCCGCGGCGATGGAGATGGCGATGGGGGAGAGATTTCCGCCGCGAATATTGATTGGGCGGCTGCTGGGGCGGTTGGCGAAGAAGTCGATGATCGTGAACGAGACGCCAATGCGCCGCAATTCGGCATCGGACAAGAGCTTAGTGGTGAGGGATGAACGGGACCTCGTGGTGGAGAGGCAACGGCTGCACGAATTGATTGACCGCTTTGCAGCGGGTGGGCCTGCGGGATGCACGAAGCATCCGCACTTCTTTTTCGGGCCGCTGACTCCGGTGGAATGGGCGGCGTTGATGTATCAGCATCTGGACCATCATCTGTGGCAGTTTCGAGTGTAGTACCGGCAAGGCTGTAGTTCGCGGCGGGATGGTTCCCCTTCCCGGAAGGGTCGCTTAACTTTACCCGGCCTGGCGGATGTGGTCACCTTGTGGACTGAAGACAGGGCGGTGGCTGTTAGATTGTCCTCGCCGCCGATACCTCTGCAACCCAGATTTTAGGATTCCTAAACTGGACTGCGTTGCCCGCGCGCTACTTCAGTAACCCTAAATGAATCTATGAGCCCAGGGAGTGACCCAAGCAAACAAATCAGGAGCGCCGCAACGAAACACGCTTCGGCATCTTTACAGTGAGTGGGGTTACGCTAACGTGAATTCCTTTCTATGGCCGCAATCGCTGAAAACTTCCGGTCTACGTGTGGTTTAAAGCGCAGAGCACCTGAATGCAGCACGCAACGCCGCCCGGCGGCGACACCACACGTAGGACAGGCTACGGAGGACAACTGTTTTGCCGTCAGGTCCTTCTTTTTCATTCGACAATTCCGCCCAAAACGCTTCTGAAGATAGACTGTTCGGCACGCGCTGACAGCGTACTGGTGCTTCTCATAAGCCCCCTCGTTCCGTAAGCCCCTGATCGGTCAGCGTCTTCGTACCTTGAGGTTTCCTATTTCCACAACGGAAGGGGCAGATTATTCAGCTTGAAAGCCGGTAGCCGAGTCGCGCCGCCTCGCGGAGCAGGACCTTGGCAGCCAGGTATCGCGTGTGGGCTTCATTCTCGATAATTTCCTGGCAAAGCAGACTGAAGCGCTCCGTGAAGGCGAGTGGCTTTGCGGCGCATTTCGCCAACATCGCGGATGTTCTCTCCGCCTCAACAAAGTAGGCTCGCATTGCAACGGTGCAACTGGCGTGCAACCCGATAAATTTCCCGCTCTTCATTTGAAACTCGCTTCTCAACAGAGTGCGAATCGACACGTAAGGCACGGCAGCAACGCGTCTCGCTGGACGCTCGAAAACTACTTCTGTAGGGTACACTACATAAACGGTTTGTGCGTGCAGTCGTAATATAATCCCGCCCGGATAGAAACTGAGGTCGCCCTCTAACCAAGCAAGGGCTCGCCGTAAAATTCCTGGCGTCACATTCGCAAAGTGGGTTGGGCGTGTGAATGCCAACCAAGGAAGGATCGTTTTGAGACGCAAACCATCGCAAGTCATTCAGGCGGGCAAACGGACCAATGCTGCCGGAAAACCAATACGCAACAAGATTCTCTTAGCGATGACCGACGTGGAGTTCCGCGTGATTCGTCCTCACCTCAAATATGTGGCGCTGCCATCTCATCTCAGGCTTCATGAGCCGCATCAGACATTTAGATTTGTGTATTTCCCGAATGAGGGTTTGCTCTCTCTAGTCGTCGCAATGGGAAACGGAAAGACCGTCGAAGCAGGGATCGTTGGGAGCGAAGGTGTTGCAGGGCTGCAGGCGGTCGTGGGGCTGAGCCGTGGGCCTCTTCTCGAAGTAATGCAAATTGGGGGTGATGGTTTCAGAGTTAAAATCCGTGACTTGAAAAAAACGCTGGATTCCACTCCCGATCTTCAACGAATCCTGGGGCGTTACACGATGATGCTGGGGCTACATGTTGCGCAAACGGCAGCCTGTAATCGCCTGCATGACGTCGATCGACGTCTCGCCCGCTGGCTGCTTATGGCTCACGACAGAGTGCATTCCGGGACGCTTCGCATCACTCACGATTTTCTTGCGACCATGCTTGGCACGGACCGGCCCAGCGTGTCCCAGGCAGCCGGTCTTTTTCAGAGAATGAACATCATTAAATACAGTCGTGGGGCAGTAAAGATTTTGAATCGCGGTGCACTCGAAAACCAAGCATGTGAATGCTACGCCGTCATTCAGCAGTATGCCCTTATGTCCCATCCGCCCCCGGATCCAACTCACAGGGGGTGACATTTCTATGTTGCTGTTAGGGTGACATTTTTACGTTGCTACAACATTCGCGCCAATTTTCTATATCCACGTGATCGACACCGTTCTCCTCACCAACTACGCCGACCACGCCGAAAAGCAAAGCGGGCATCCAATTGCAGCCTTGGGAAGTGCACCCCTGACCATGTTCGTAGCTAGCGGGGTTGCCATTCTGTCGCAGGTCGGTGCCCTAAACTGACCATTTACCGCGGCCGTTACCGATACCCCTATGGGCCAGATTTTAGGATTCCTAAGTTCCCGTTTCGGGAAAAACACTGATCGCCGACCGCAGTTAACGTCGGCGAGCGACGGCTCTTCAATATCGGTGTTTGTGATTCCAAACCTCTGCGCATCGGCCGGCAGTGCCCCGAGAAGCGCGAGAAACAAAATCGTTTTCATGTTCGTCCAGCCTCTACGGATAGGCGCGGGCGCGAAACCGCCGGTAAGCGGATCTCGAACATCCGTCTCACCATCTGGCAGTCGGGTATTTATTCCGTTAGATAGTAGTATGAAAGTAATCTTTCGCTTTGCAGTTTAACTCGGTACGCTTATCTCTGGGGGATGTCATGAAAATCATCACCGCCGCTGTTCTCTTCGCTTTAACCGCATCGATCGCCGCCGCACAGAATGAACCGGCGACGGTTCAGATGCAGTGCCGGAAGCTCGTGCAGGGAGCCAACAACTTCATCGGGCCTGATGAAACTTACATGAACGGCATGGCGTGCCGTCCAGTCGCTCCGGCAACCACCGCCGCACCTCCTGCCGCCGGTCCAACGAAACCGCAGGACCAGCCGGCGCCCACTCCGCTGGTCATGGCGAACGCGGTTGTGCCAACGGGTCCGGTAAGCACGAAGGTTGCTCCCGGTTCACGCGTGTATCTGGAGCCTATGAACGGCTTTGAGACCTATCTCGTCGCTGCGTTCGAGAAGAAAAAAGTTCAGCTCGTTCCCGTCGCCAGTGCGGATCAAGCAGACTACGTCATCAGCGGGACCTCGGACCAAAAGAAGGCGGGTTGGGCGAAGATAGTGCTCTCTGGAAATGTTCATTCCGACGATGCCGCCAGCATTTCAATGACGGATCGACGTACGGGAGCGATCGTGTTCGCCTACGCGGTCGACAAGAAGAGCATCGTTCATGGAAGCCAGACGACCGCTGAGGCGTGCGCGAAGCACCTGCAGGCGCACATCAAAGGTGGAGAGTAGGCAACCCCGGCGCTTTTGAGATTTACTCAGAAAATCCAGGTACGGCTGGCCATGGCCGCGGGGGCGGTTTCCGCACCCAGATCAGCCCGGTAGTCTCTTTACCCCATCTTTTTACGCTGCGTCGCTAGACAGCACCGGAACCATGCTTACTGGGGGAGTCTGCCCGATTCTAGCGATCCCCTTAGCCGCCGCTGCGAGTTGCCGCGCTTGGAATCCGCTGGGCCTTTATTATAGCCAGCCTTAGGGCTGTGCTTAGCCGCTGGGACCGTCTTAGCACGGGGTTAGCCCCGCTATGGCCACTTTGGTTTGGCCTGCCCACACTACAACCAGAAACGCCGGTGCGCGTGATTCTAATCGGCTCTACGCAACTTCCTCGACAGCCCGAAACGCGGATTTCAGCGGTGCTTTCTCTGTGGCCGGTTGGTCAGCCCTCATTCGCATAGTCCTCTTGGCGGCCGCTCGGTCCAGAAAACGTTTGGCCTCGGCACCTGAAGGCGCAGCTCGCGAAGCAGGGCAAGTAGTCGAGGCCCGCGCCCGGGATGCTCTCGAGGTGTGCGCTACGGAGCAAACGCAACACCGCGCACCTATTTAAATCAAAACAGGGTCAGCGGATGTCAAAGAGGGTAGCGTAAAGGAGCCCGATCACTGATGTACAGGTAACGTCCCTGATGATCTCGGTTGGCGGAACCGTCGGTACCTGTCCCAGGGGTACTCTTCCTGGCGACTGGCTTCCCATAAACTCGACGCCGCGCGCTTTAGGGTTCCGAAAATTGTGGCCGATGATATCCTTCCGGGGTGGAGAACCTCACCACCGCTAGGTCGACGCGAACCGTCCGAACCCAACTTCCAGCGATTTTATTTGCCGTTGGTACGCTCTGTTTGGCAAGTCCAATTTTGAGTCAGACCGAATCCCCGAACGGAGCAAAGCAAGCCCCACCCATCAAGGTCCGCACCGCAATGGTTCTGGTCCCAACAATCGTGACCGACCGTGCCGGGGCGCACGTCTCCGGTCTCGCTCGGGACACCTTTACGGTTCTTCAGAACGGCCAGCCGCAAAAAATTGCGTTCTTTGAGCACGTGCAAACGCAAGCGGAGTTGATGCAGCGTCCGGCCGAGACCGAGGGCGTCTTCACAAATAGGATCGAGGCAGGTTCACAGCGCTTGACGATTTTCGTGTTGGACATGCTAAACAGCTCGTTGACCGAGCAAGCTAGTGGACGCGAAAAGCTGTTGAAGCTGTTGTCGGAATCGATGGAGGTCACCGAACCGATCTGCCTGCTGGCGATCGATAGCGATGGATTGAAAGTGATCCACGATTTCACCACCGATCCAGCCGAATTGGCGGAAGCCCTGAAACAAACGACAGCCGAGTCTTCGTCCAAGGACCTGCCGCAGGCAAATCCGATGGCATCGGCGTTTCGCGATTTCCATGGCTGGCACAGCCAGTCAAAAGGTCGGGCCGCCGCGGCCACCAGCTTAAGGCTGCAGATGTTGCAGGCTACCATTTACGCGCGCGAAGTCAGCGAGAGTGAGCGCGACAGGCTAACTCTGGAAATGTTGCGGGAAATCGGCGAGTCATTCACCGGCATACCCGGCAGGAAATCAATGATCTGGGCCAAGGGAGGCTTTCCCTTCGAGATCGATGCCGCATCCCAATTCGGAAGTCACGAACGGGTTCTGTTGCCGGTCTATGAGAATGCGTGGAGAGCCCTCAATCGCGCGAACATTGCTGTTTATCCCCTGGACGTCGAGGAGTTGCTCAATACCGGCTACGTGAGCGCAAGCGTGGGGCAGCAACTGCCCCAACATACCGACATTCGGTCTACGGTGTCCAACCTCGAAGAAATCGCCGAAGCAACCGGCGGAAAATTATGCAATGCCAGTACCGGCGCGAAAGCCTGCTTTCGCCAAGCCGCGGATGATTCAACGGACTACTACCTGATCGGGTTTTACGAACATTCAGAGAAACTGAAGCCCGGCTGGCGAAAACTGTCGGTGAAGGTTCAGGTCCCGGATTTCCAAGTGCGTGCGCGTTCCGGATACTACGTCGGCGGCGTGCACGATAACCCGCAAAAACAGAAAGAAGACCTGGCAATTGCGCTCGCTTCCCCGCTCGACTACACCGGAATACCGCTGACGGTCAGATGGACAGCGACGGCCGAATCGAAAACCAAAGACAAGCGGCGGGTTGGTTTTAGTTTTGCGATTCCCCCAGGGGCAATCACGGTCGACGAAACAGACAGCAATCACTTGAGCCTGGAATTCGCGGCGATGGCAACATCCGAAACTGGATCTCCTGTGGGCTCTTTCTCTCAATCCGTGGACGGAAGGCTAAGTCCAGCAATCGCCAGCTCCATCGAATCACAGGGTGTAAATTATCCCGGGACCATCGATCTGCCACCGGGACAATACACGATGAGCTTTGCGGTGCGAGACATCTTGAGCCGTCAAATAGGAACCGTCTCTGCTCCGATCGTTGTTCATTGAGACTAGAGCGCCAGCATGACCCAAAATCTGCCGGGAGGCCGGAGTGCCCGGGATGGTGCGGATCCGTTGGCGATAACCCGCGTCGTTCGGCGAGCCGCCAGGCCGTTCCGGCCACTGAAGGACAGCCTGGCGATTCGAAGCGCCAATCCAGCCCGTGCCGATGCAATCGCGCAACCGTACGACGCTTAGCTACGATTTCTGTCCATCCCGCGGGAAGGATTTATTTTCCGAATGACTTAAGGGTTCCGGGAAGCAGGGAACGTGCCAGTGAAACCGCGTACTCGCGATTTCCTGCTGTACGTCGCCATCGGGGCGGCCGTTATGGTCGCCATGGTAATATCTGTTGTTTTAATCCCGCACAGTTTCTGGCCCAATTCCACTTACAGATGGTTCGCATTTGCTTTCTCCACCGGTCTGTTAGGGATCGCGCTCGTAACGATGTAATGGACTTCCAGGAAATCGATGAAGCTGTGGCTGTTAATTGCTCTTCTGTTATTGGTGCATATCGCGGCATACGTTATCTTGTTACGGCACGTTCAACAATAGCCCGGGTTTCTCTTCCACCTGACCCTACCAGTCGAAATCATTTTAGCGGCGTTGGTCGTCAAAGTCCGTTTAAATATTCTCGCAAAAACAAAAGGCTTCTAGGTGCATGGGGTCGGGCGAGTAACTGTTCCGAGCCTCTTACCACGTGGGTTGTCGGATCCGACCCTTCACGCGTCGCTACAACGTGGCGAAATGCAATTGCGGGGGTATTCCCAGCGGCTGCCGCGACTGCCTGGAAAGCCGCGATTTGCTCCGCTGTCCGCGAGACGCCTTTCCGGCGAATCCTGGCCTCGACCAGCCGTATTGCGAGCTTCACCTGGGTACCATCGTTGGGGTCGAAATAGAACACGCTTTCGGCTTCACCGGACCTGACCTTCAGCGGCAAACCAGCACCCAACGCGGCACGGAATCGGTTGAACAGTTTGCCGTTCATCCCGGTGTAGCGCGGTGCCGACAGGAACCTTGCGCGGAACACGCCATCGATTTCCGCCAACGCGCCACATTTCCCAGGCGCAACCCACTCGGCGCCCGTGTCTTTGATCTTCAGCCGGTGCTTCTCCGCGTATGCCTTGATGTCCATTTTCAGATCCTAGTGGTACGCTTGCGTCGGTAGGGCGTGGCGCTGCGCACTTTAGGATCCCTAAAACCGGGGTTATGCTGCAATTCGGATATCGAAAGGCACGACGGGACGCAAGATACGATTCACACCCTCGGCACCACTACTACGTTTGTGATCCTCGAGTGAATATCAATTCCCTTTCCGCGTAGCGCATCGCAAATATTGGAGTTCACAGATGTCCCGTGTAAGCGCTTCCAACATTGAATGGCGTGAGTATGGAAAGCTCGACTATGGTGTTTCTCATGATCTTGCGCATGGCATTGCCGAATGGCGGGAACTGCGTGAGATGCTTTGTAGCTACGGGATAACCCCGGGTGGTACGTGCGTTGAAATCGGCTGTGGAGCGGGGCGGCTAACCAACGCCCTCGCTGGCGACTTTGAGACTGTTCATGCATGCGATGTCTCGCCCGATCGCATTCTGCAACTGCGAGGAATCGCCAACAGCGGGAAGGTGACTGGGCATCTGCTTACTGGGCCAACACTTCCTTTGGACAACCACTCGGCGGATTTATGTATCTCGACCCACGTTTTCCAGCACATTGCGGACGCGGGCGTGGTGCATGAATATATTGCGGAAATGTATCGTGTGCTCCGCCCCGGAGGATGCATTTTGATCCACATGCCGTTCGTGGGAGCGCATGGGATCAGCGGAAAGCTGCACGCGGTGGCTATTCGCCGGTTTAAGGAAACCATTAAGCGGCCTGTGCTGGCCGTCACGCGGATACTGATGGCGCGCGGATGGGCCAGTCTGCCGTGGAAGATTGATCACTACACGGTGTTCGAGTTTGGCGAGGTTCATGCCTATTTGAAACAACTTGGATCTAGGGATGTGGAACTGCGGCTGCTTTCACGCGACGGCATTCATAGCTACGTGCTTGCAAGAAAATCAACGGCGTAGGAGACAACTGGCGGGGCGCGGGGTTGCAACCATTGGAGGCGTGCTGCATCCCATCTATGTATTCGGCAAGCTTGGGTATGGGCGGTGTGCTTGCCTGAGTGGTGAGGAGGAGGTCGATCCCGATGAATCGACGCTTGTTGGGAGTGGCACTGATCGCGGTGCTAGCGTTGGGCGCGGCGGTTACGGCTGGCGCGGGCCCTAAACCTTTGCGACTTTTCCTGGCGCCTTCATCTACGATTCCCAGTGCGGACCTTGTTAAACACCTGGGGACCAAGTGTTCCAACGTTACGCTGACCGTGGATTCGAAGACCTCAGATTACATGCTGGACGCTAAATACTGGCCGGACGGCTATAAGTTGACTTTGTTTCGCAAGGGTGGAGATGCGGTATTCAGTACTTCGACCCATCGGATGTCGAATGCGGTGAAGGATGTTTGCCATTACGTGAACGCGCACTAAAGGCCAACACCCTTGGACCTGGTGGTTAGTGCGCGCTTTTTTGGTTGACTAGCTTTGCCGTGCCGTCTTCCCCACAGCCAGATCGGCTATGCCACGCATGGTGGTCTTGCTGCTCATGATGGCGACCCCTGTTGCATCCGATCGCGGACTAGCTGGGGGCCGGGGCGTATTCAGGCTTTTGGGACCGCTCACGAACGGGCTGCCTACTTCGTAGAAACGTAGCGGGCGCTGGGCGTCCTGGGTGATGCCGATGCGCACGCTCACGCCGATCTTGCCGGTTCGCCTTATCGCAGCTCCTAGCCACAGTGGTCCTCCGGCGCACAAATCCAACCCATCTTGATTGCGGTCGATCCAGAAGGCGGTAGCCAGGCGGCCTGGTCCGCGGGTTAGTTCCGGCGATTTGGAGTGCGGGCGGCGCTGCTGCATTAGCTCGATTCCTTCCAGGGGTTCCGCTGCACGGAAGAGGATTCCGGCGCCGATTCCGTGGCGCTGGCTGGAGACGTTGAGCATGAAGGTGGTGCCGTAGATGAAGTAGACGTAGGAGTGGCCGCGTTCCAGGAATAGGGCGCGGTTGCGTGGGGTGGGCCCGCGAAAGGCGTGGCAGGCGGCGTCATCGGGGAGATAGGCCTCGGTTTCTACGATTCTTCCGGCCATTCGACCTTGGGGGACGTCATGGACCAGGGTCTTGCCGATCAGATAGCGGGCTAGAGCTATCGTGTCGGTGGGGAGTTCGCTGCGGCGGAGGCGGCGGGGTTCTTTGTGGGGCGGCATTAGAGGTTATTTTGCCATAGAACGACGGTCTGCCGCGGTGGTGGGGCGGCGCCAGGGAAACTACCTTGGTATTGGCTAAGGCAAGACATCTTAGCTGGGGACTGGTCTGCGCATCGGTGGTACGGGAGCTTTAGCCTGCCGGCTTCCCCACCGCCCGCAGGGCGGTACGATGCCGCGCGCTGCGGCTGCTCTACGTAACGGTGGCGGCTCTTGGATTGAAGTTTTTGCCGTTTGCGGAGCGGATGATACCTGCGGAAAGGTTGGGAAACTGGGCAGAGCCTGTTCTCTTTTGGACAAGAGGGGGATCAAGGGGCTTGTCTAGCGACTGCGGCCCGCGCGAAACTGGAAGCGATGAACGCTGCCGATGATTTCCGGCTGGCGTTGCTATCCTGATCCTCAAGCTATCTGGAAGGATTCCGACATGAGAGATGCGTCTCCGAAGCAGAGCACGTTGGGAAAATCCAAGGCGGGCAGCACGACAACCGCAGCGGAGCGGCGCGGTGGACCGCGCATCAATTTCACCGCGACCGCGGAAGTGATCGAGCTGACGTCGGGGGCGCATTTCGCAGCCCGGACGACGGACCTGGGGCCCGGCGGATGCTTCGTCGATACGACGCTGCCCTTCCCGGTAGGAGCGTACGTGCGGCTGATCCTGCAGAAAGGCAATTCGAAGCTGGAGACCGGCGGGTCGGTGGTGTACTCGCAGACCGGGCTGGGGATGGGCATCGCCTTCAGCGAACTGGACCGCAGCCAGAAGCGGGAGTTGGATGAATGGCTGGGCGAAATGAGCGGCGAGAGAACCCCGACCTACGTGGGTACGGTGACGGTGAAGAAAGCGCCGGCGGCGAACAGTGCCGGGCACACCGCGTTGGCGCGCACGATTCAGTTGTTGGTGCGCAAGGGTGTGATCACTGAGACGGAAGCTTCGATATTGCTGGATGACAACGTCCTGTAGCGAGTGGCCAGCGTGTGGTTGGAGCATCAAAAGCCGCATCGAACCAACCGGGGCGGCGTTTTGTCAGCATATGGTTCCGTAAGTTCCAGCGTCCGAGGTAGAGGGCCTAAATGAAGAAAAAGAAACTAGGCGAGGTACTGCGTGAACGGGGCCATATCAGCCCCGAAGACCTGGCCACAGCGATCAAGGATCAACAAGGCAAAGTCACCCACTTGGGTGAGTTGATGCTGGAACGTGGGCTGGTAGCGAAGGAAGAATTGGGCGCGGCGTTGGCGGAAGTGACGCGGGTTCCCTACGTCGATTGCGACGGGGTGACGGCGGACGAGAACGCGCTGAAGTTGGTACCATTGGCGATGGCTCGCCGTGCGAGCGTCCTGCCGTTGAGTTTGGATGGGTCGCGCTTGACGGTGGCGCTGGCCGAACCGCAAAATCTGAATTTGCTGGATGAACTGCGCTTCACCACCAGCAAGCAAATCGTAGCTCGATTTTCTTTCCGTACTGAGATCCAAACCGCGATCGACCGTTTGTACCATGCGAAACCTGCCGAGACCGAGGTAGCCGAGCCCGAACCGGTGGTCACCCAGGAAGAATCGGATTCGGCTATGGAGTTCATCTCGACCAGTTCGCAGCAGCGCAACCTGGAAGCCCTACGCGATATCAAAGCGGAGCTGAACCAGAAGAACTCGCCGGCGGTAACGGTGGTAGCACAAATCATCGGCGCAGCGGTCAGCAAGGGCGCCAGCGACATCCACATCGAGCCGCAGGCCAACGACACCATCGTCCGGCTGCGGGTGGACGGGATGCTGCGGGACCTGCAGCGGGTGCCGCGCAGCCTTCAGTTTGCGGTAGTGTCACGCATCAAGATTCTTTCGGACATGGATATCGCGGAACGGCGTAACTCGCAGGACGGGCGGTTTTTGGTGAAGACCGCAGGGCGCAAGATCGATCTGCGCGTCTCGACGCTGCCAACGCAACACGGCGAAAAAGTGGTTATGCGGCTGCTGGAATCCGAGGCACCGCTGCAGGATTTTTCGAAGCTGGGTTTCGCTCCGGAGATTTCGGAAGGCTTGAAGAAAATGCTGGCTCTTCCCCAGGGAATGATCCTGGTTACGGGGCCGACCGGCGCGGGTAAGAGCACCACGCTGTATTCGTCGCTGAACGTGGTGATGAAGCCTTCGGTGAACATCATCACCGTTGAAGATCCGGTCGAGTACGCGGTGCCGGGGCTCAACCAGGTGCAGGTAAACGTGAAGGCGGGACTTACCTTCCCGACCTGCCTGCGATCGATTTTGAGGCAAGACCCCAACGTAATTATGATCGGCGAAATTCGCGACAAGGAAACCGCGGAAATCGCGCTGAAGGCGGCGCAGACGGGCCACTTGGTGCTGTCTACGCTGCACACTAATGATGCGATCGCGGCGGTCACCCGCATCCTGGACCTGGGTATTCCTGCTTTCCAGATCGCCACTTCGCTGACCGGGATCATCGCGCAGCGCCTGGTTCGCCGGCTGTGCACTTGCAAGAAAGTGGTGGCGGCGACTCCGGAATACACCGAGAAGTTGATGCTGACCGGAGCCGAACTGCTGCCGTTTGAGACGGTGGCGGTGGGCTGCGACCTGTGCGACCACGTCGGGTATCGCGGGCGCATCGGCATTTACGAGCTGCTGATGTTCGACGAGCCGATTCGCAACGCGGTGCGTAACGGCGGGCGCAACGACGAGATTCGCATGCTGGCGCGCGCCAGCGGCATGCGCCTGATGCAGGATTACGCGCTCGATAAGCTCGCCGCGGGATTGACCACCCTGCAAGAAATTATGCGGGTGATTCCGTTTGAAAAAATTGAAGTGAACGCTTGCACCTCTTGCTCCCGGGATCTGGCGTCCACATTCCTCTTCTGTCCCTACTGCGGAAAGAAACGAAAGTCCGCGGAAACCGCGGAGTCGTCCTCTACGAAACCTGTATTGGTGCACGAAGGAGATTAGGCTATGTCAGGGTCAGAATACGGCGCGTGGGATCGACAGCGCCAGGCTCCGCGCTTTTCCTGCGTTTCGAATCTACACGTCACCTACGAGGGCCATAGCGACGAGATCGCCCTGCGTCCTCCAGACATCAGCATCCGCGGCATGTTCATCAACACCACCCGAACGTTTCCCCATGGGGCGGTGCTGAACGTGGACTTCCGGCTGACCCGGACGGGGGTGGAAATACACACCCGGGGCGAGGTGCGGTACTGCTTGCCGGGGGTGGGAGTGGGGGTGGAATTTGTGCAATTGAGCGCCGCAGTGCTAGCGGCAATCGAAGAGGAAATCCGGCTGCCGGTAGAGGCCGCCGCGCCGCATCGGTAGGGATGCCCGGAAGGGGGCGTTTGTCGTGGTTTTTGCGCGTTTTTTGGGTCCGGCGAGCGAGTTATAGAACCCGCAAATTTTTCCGCGTTCGGGATTTTCTTCCTGTTTTGGGCCGGTCGGCAAAGCAGCACTCCACCCACCATTGCCATAAGTCAATGAAACCAATAGCCCTACATTTCGATCGTCTTGGCAAGGGTCTTGCTCGGACATCTACGCGGGGGGACCGTATGACCGAGAGGCGTAGCGCCAAGCGGTTTGAACTTTATTTGCCAATTCAGGTGTCGTTTTCGCAGCGGAAAAGGGCCCAGTTTTACAGTGCGCATCTGCGGGATGTTTCCACGCATGGCGTGTATTTCCACATGGACAGCGTTGTGCCTCATGGGACGATGCTGGAGCTAACGTTCTGCTTGCCGGTGGAGCATAGCCGGGGGCAGCAGGTGCTGGTCCGGGCTAGTGGCCGGGCGATTCGGACGCAGCCGATTGTCGGGGAAGACGGCGCTTTTTTTGGGGTAGCTGCGGCGCTGGATCGGATCGACTTCGTGCGGCCGGGCCAGTCGGTCGCGGCGTAGTTTTCGGCGGGATGCTGGAAACTCCAGGGTACCTTCCCGCTCGGTCAAAATTCTTGAACTAAACTTCAGCTCGAAGCTAGTTCCTTGCCTGCAGTCCTGCGTCAACTTCGTTTTACCTCGCCCACTGAATTAACCATCCTGAACGTCTTAGGATTAGTTCGCGGAAACGCGGAGTGGATCGGTTTGTATTCGAAAGTCAAAACGTTCACCATTCCCAAAACCAGGGAAGAGTGGGGAGCCCGGAAAAGATGAAAACGCAAAACCGAGAAGATGAACGGCTAAACCATGGCCTCAGAACGTTAGGGTGGGACGTGGCAGAGAGCGATTGTTACAGGTTTAGGTGGCCGTATTTGTTCGTGGGAGTAGGTGCGACGCCGGGGGGGGTGGAGCGTTGGGGCTTTGATTGCGGATTGGTCCAGCGGCCGGGGATGGGTTCGGCGCAGTTGGGGCAGGCCCCATTCTGCAAATTGTTTTCCTGGACTTCGTGCCAACCGCGACGGATCAACACCTTGCCGCACTTGGGGCAGGTTGTGTTGGAGGCTGCGCTGGTGATGTTGCCTTCATAGACGTAATGCAGACCGGCGTCCAATGCGGTGGCGCGGGCGGAGTGGAGCGTCTCGGCCGGGGTGCGTGGCTTATCCATCAATTTGAAATCGGGATGGAAGGCGGTGAAGTGCAGCGGGACGTCGGGACCCAGATTTTCAAGAATCCAGTTGGATAGCTGGCGAGACTCGGATGGGGAGTCGTTAAGAGTGGGAATGATCAGATTGGTGATCTCGAGCCAGACATTAGTTTCCTTCTTCAGCCATAGCAGGGTTTCCAGCACCGGTTTCAGATGGGTGAGAGTGATGCGGCCGTAGAAATCTTCGGTGAAGGCTTTTAAGTCGATGTTGGCGGCGTCCACGTGATCGTAAATATCGTGGAAGGCCTCGTAGGTGATGTAGCCGTTGCTGACCATCACGGTGGGCAGGCCCGCTTCAGCGGCGGCGTGGCAGATATCGATTACGTACTCGCCCCAGATGGTGGGCTCGTTGTAGGTGAAGGCGATCGACGAACAATGGTGCTGGCGGGCGAGCTGGACGACGTCTGCGGGCGGTAGATGGGTAGAGCGGAGCTGGTCGGAGCGGGACTTAGAGATGTCCCAGTTCTGGCAGAAAAAGCATCCCATGTTGCAGCCGGCGGTGCCCATAGAGAATACCCGGGTTCCGGGGAGGAAATGATTGAGCGGTTTTTTCTCGATGGGATCGACTTGCAATGCCGCTGGCGCGGCATAGCCCAGGGTGTAAAGTTTGCCACCCTCGTTGGCGCGAATGAAACAGAATCCGGCCTGGCCTTCGCCGATGTGGCAGTGGCGCGGGCAGAGGTAGCAGTGGGCTTTGTTGCCGGGCTCTGGTTCCCACCAGCGGGCTTCGTGCAGCGCGGAGGATTTTTGGAGGATTTTCAGGTCGGTCATGGCGCCTTCGTTTCGGCTTCCCTTCTCATTTCCTACGACGGAGTCCGTGCGATGCGGCCTCTACACGCGGTTTGATACCGCGCTGCCTCGCGGGGTTGCTAGCAGCGTCGGCGGCTTCTCGCGCGTTCCAGTTTTACCCAGGTTAGGAAACGTCGCATTCCTTTTCTCTCCCGCCACATGAGGCTTAGAAATTGCTGCGCGTCGAGTTCGGCGGCTTGTGGTCCGAAAAATGTTTCCAAGCGCCAACGGAGATACGGGCTGCGCCACGGGCGGAGACGATAACCTTTGGCGGTGATCCAATAGTAGCGGATCGCGTTCAGCAACTCAGCGGTTCCCCCTCCGACGGCGGGCGGCGTGCCGGGAGCGGCGGGTTGCGCGTGAATGCTACAATTCCCTCCCGGACGGCTTATCGAATGATGACCGCAGAAGACCATTATTACAATGGCGTCGATCTATTCGGCGAGGGAAAGTTGGACGAGGCGGTAGCCGAGTACAGGCGCGCGATCGAGATGAATCCACAGTTCAGCGATGCGTTGCATGGGCTGGCGCAGGCGCGGTACGCGATGGAGCAGTTTGACGCAACGATTGAGGCGGCGGAACGTATATTGGCGCTGGACCCCGACGACGTGCTGGCCTGGACTACGATATCCCGGGCGTATCAGAGGAAGGGCATGGTGCCCGAGGCCGAGGCTGCTGGGAGTAAGGCCAAGATTCTTGGGTGGAAGCAGACGTTGAAGGATCAGAAAGTTTCGGGGACGTAACCGTTCGCACCGGGCGCCAGAAATCGAAGCGAAAAACGAGCTTCGCAAGACCGCAGACGGGTGGCATGCCCGGACCTGGTGATTACTCGAAATTCACATGTGCGCGCCGGAGGAGCCGAGATTCAATGCCCTCGGCTCACAGGTCTCACTTGCCATCCTTAGGATCGGTCTTCTTTGCTCCGGTTGATTTCGATGTCTGCGACTTGCCTTCGATGCCCTCGAATACGGTGTCTAGAAGGCGTTCCGAGAAACCAAATACGAGCGCGATTGCCAGGGTCATCGTTTGGCACGGAGCTTCTGCCCAATCCACATTGAAGATGGAGCCCAAGACGTTGAGCTTGACCGCGAGACCCGAAAGCAGGATTCCGGACCAGGCGCCCAGCGCGCCGGCCACAGGGCTAAGAAACAGAGTGGTCCATGACGCGCCGTAATCGGTGGGCACGTCCTTGCGGTTGAGCGAGCGGCTGAGTCTGCTGAGGAGTCCGCCCATTGCGCCGATCAAGAAGAGAACGCTGTGATGGTGGATGGCGCCAGTCAAGGCCACGATCAGGGTAAGACCGCATCCGACCAGCCAAGAAACCTTGTTCTGCTGCTTCCGTCAACTTGATTTGGCCCCTTTCGATCGTCTCATTTGGCCCCACCCTACTGGTTAATCTGAGTTGATCCCCGCCGTCGGGCCTGTGGGAACTGTGAAAAAGCCGAGCGTAGTCTG
>Ga0182024_10009617_pt1 | contig 19938 bp, 15 predicted proteins | sample P32metaG_FD_120480 | JGI IMG/M metagenome (GOLD analysis project Ga0182024, IMG submission 120480) | Permafrost microbial communities from Stordalen Mire, Sweden - P3-2 metaG (Illumina Assembly) | ecosystem: Environmental > Terrestrial > Soil > Wetlands > Permafrost | place: Sweden: Stordalen... | reverse complement strand
GTACGACGCGCCGTTGTTGTCTTCCGGGGTGAAAATGCCCACGCTCACCGGATTTCCCTCGGCGGGCACCAGCCATAGTTGATACGTTTTCTCCGCGGGGAGCGGTGCCAGTGTCGCGTTGAGCAGCACCACTCCGTGGCGCTGGTTGTAATGCACCATTCCCCGGCCACTGACGTCGGGGGGAGGGGCCAGGTTGACCGTCATCGTGTCGGGTTCGGCGGCCGCATTGATGATCCCTCGGCTGGCGGCTAATTCATTCTGTTGGTCTTGCACCGATGCCCGCAGCGACCGAATTTGCTTCTGCAAATCTTGGTTATCCACCCACAGAAGGACGGTGGCCGTCGCCAACCCAAAAACCAACGGAATGAGGATCGCCGCCCACCAGCGGCTGGCAAAAATAGATACTTTCTCGGGAACCGCTGGCGGCGGTTGCACCTGGGGCTCGAAGCGCGGCGCCATCCCACCCACGTGAGCCATCAGGCGCTCCTTCACCCGCGGGTTGGGAGCGACCTCGGGCACCGCGAAGGCCAACAGAGCGATGCGGCCGCGCGCTTCCTCCAGCTTGCGCGAACAGTCCGCGCACCTCTGCAGATGGTCCTCGATCGCCTGCCGCTCTTCACCTTCCACTACGCCCAGAGCGTATAGATCGAAGTCTTCTTCCCGAGTTGGATGCCCATTCACGGTTTCTTATCTCTTCGTTTTCAAATCCCGCTCACAACCTTACCGCGCTTTTCAAACGCCTACTCAGGGCCGGAATGCCTTTTTCAGAGTCTCCACCGCGGAGCGCAGCCTGGTCTTCACCGTGCCTAGCGGCTCTCCGGTGCGTTCGGCTATTTCGGTGTGGGTCAAGCCTTCAAAATAGGCCAGCTCGATCACTTGCTGCTGTGCCTCCGGCAACTCATCGATCGCGCCCTTCACTTTCTGCACCATTTGTTTCTGCGACAGGCTGGATTCTACATTGAACCCAACTACCACCATGTTTTCCTCCAGCTCTTCCATCCCCACCCGATGAAAACGGCGCAAGCGCGAGATGGCCCGATTCCGCGCGGACACCAGTAGCCAGCCAGGCAGCGATCCACGCTCCGGGTCAAACTTCCCCGCGTTATTCCAGAGTTGAAAAAAGATATCCTGCAAGATCTCTTCGGCGGCCTGGGTATCGCGCACCACCCGCATCACCATCGAATGCAGCATGCCCGCATACCGGTCGTATATCGCCGCCAGCGCCAATTCGTCTTGCGCTAGGACTCGCTCGACCAGTGCTCGATCCGATATCCGCAGATCTAGGTTGGGGCCTGAATCCACTTTGCCTCAGTTGCTCTGCATTTAATGTACGCGCCCGCTCGTCCGGCGGATGGTTCGCGGTCCCGCGCGGTTTTACCCGGCCGGGGAGTTGGGCGGCCAAGATTACCGCAAGGCAGCCGTGGCGACAATCAGTTACTAGCCTTATGGCCCCCGGAATGACGGTATATTGATTGCCTCTAATGAGTTACAGAAAGTCTCAAGATGAACGACTCCAACTCCGCCCGCCGGACACTGAAAAACTGCCCAGAAACCTTTGTTTTCATTGACATGCCATTGGACACTTCATAAACTTCGCTCTTCGCTAGGGTTACACCCACTACCGGACCCGTTCTCGATCCACTCGCCAGGCTGCTAGCCATGGCCCAACCGAATAAGGAGTGACGATGGCCACTGTTGCCAAGCCGACTCCGCAGCCGATTCCTCGAATCGCGCCGCGCGAGGATCTCAATCCCCTTCGCATTGCTCAGATTCAGTTCGATATCGCCGCGGAACATCTCAAGCTCGACCAGGGTCTTCGTCAGATTCTGCGCACTCCCAAGCGCGTGCTCGAAGTTTCCATTCCCACCAAGATGGATAACGGCCAGATCAAGGTGTTTACCGGCTATCGCGTGCAGCACAACATCGCCCGGGGACCGGCCAAGGGAGGCATTCGCTACAATCCCAACGTCACCCTCGATGAAGTGAAAGCGCTAGCCACCTGGATGACCTGGAAAACCGCCGCGGTGAACGTGCCCTACGGTGGCGGCAAGGGCGGCGTGATTTGCGACGCCAAGCGCATGAGCAAGGGCGAGCTCGAGCGCATGACCCGCCGGTACACCGCCGAGATCCTGCCGATCATCGGTCCCGAACGCGATATCCCCGCGCCCGACGTTTATACCGACGCCCAGACCATGGCCTGGATCATGGACACGTATTCGATGACCGTGGGGTATTCCGCGCTGGGCGTGGTTACCGGTAAACCCCTTTCCATCGGAGGTTCCCAGGGACGCAACGAAGCAACCGCCCGCGGAGTCCTTTTTGTCTGCGAAGAAGCGTGCCGCCTGAAAAAAATGTCGTTGCGCGGCGCCACCGTCTCGATTCAGGGATTCGGAAATGCCGGCGCGACCGCGGCGCGGCTCTTTACCGAGAAAAAGGCCAAGGTGATCGCCATCAGCGATTCCCGCGGCGGCGTTTTCAATTCGCGCGGGATCGATCCGCTGAAGGCGGCGCGCTACAAAGACCGTGCCGGCACGGTGGTGGGTATGCCTGGCACTTCGCGCATTTCCAACGACGAGGTGCTCACCATGAAATGCGACATCCTGATCCCCGCTGCGATGGAAGCGGTCATCACCCTGAGCAATGCCGACCAAATCAAGGCGCGAATCGTGGCCGAGGCGGCGAATGGCCCCACCACCCCGCACGCCGACGAAATCCTGGCGCGCAAGGGCATCACCATTCTCCCGGACATTCTGGCTAACGCCGGCGGAGTGACCGCGAGCTATTTCGAGTGGGTGCAAAACCTGCAGAGCTTGTTCTGGACCGAAGCGGAAGTGAACGCCAAACTCGAGTCAGTGATGAAGCGCGCCTTCAGCGAAGTCTACGAGTCCTCGCGCAAGAATCGCACCCACATGCGCACCGGTGCTTACATTCTCGCCGTTGGCCGCGTGGCCGACGCCACGCTGGTTCGCGGACTCTTCCCCTGAACTTCTCGCCGCTGTTTCATAGCGCTCATCCGCCCAATAATATTCTTGCGCCCGGCAGGAAAACGCGCGTACATTCCAATTGAGCCGGTCCGCTTGGCAATTTCGAGCGGCCGGCCTTCGTGCCTGAACGGGGTGAAAACGGAATTGAACAGTCATGCCAACGGCCGGCCGCCGATTCTGTTGACTATCGCGGGATTCGATCCTTCCTGCGGCGCGGGCGTGGCGGCCGACATCAAAACCTTCGCGGCGCACAATTGCTATGGTGTCGCGGCGATCACCGCAATAACCGTCCAATCCACTTCGGGTGTGAGTGCGGTACACAGCACCTCCGCGCCGATTCTCCGCGCCCAACTGGAAGCGCTGGCGGAGGACATGTCCATCGCCGCGGTAAAGATCGGGATGCTCGCGACCAAGGCAAACGCGGTGGCAGTGGCCGAATTCCTGGACAAATACAAATTCGTACACGTGATTGTGGATCCGGTCACCAAATCCACCTTGGGCAACGCGGAGCTGATCGACGCGGCCGGCTTGAAGTATCTGCGCGATGAATTTTTGCGCCGTGCTTCGCTGGTCACCCCGAATATCGCCGAAGCCGGGATCTTGGCGTCCATGGAAGTGAACGACGTCGCGGGAATGAAGCTGGCCGCGCAAAAGCTAGTCGAGATGGGCGCGCGGGCAGTGGTAGTTACCGGCGGTCATTTGGAACGCCCCACCGACGTGCTATGCGAAAAAGGCGAGATCTCCGTCTTCGACGGAGAATCCGTGAAGAGCAACAACACCCACGGCTCCGGCTGCACTTTTTCGTCGGCAATCGCGGCCCAACTGGCCAGCGGGCAGGAGCTCCGCGACGCGGTAATTTTGGCCAAGGTATACGTAGCCAAGGCCATCGATAAATCCTACTCCATCGGCAAAGGCCCCGGCCCGCTCAACCACCTCTTCCGTTTCCACCAGGATCCGCCCCCGCGCGGAGTCCACGAAGTCCCCCAGCACGGCATGCACCCAGCCTCCGAACCCGCCACCCACTAGCTATTCTGTTATCAATCGTCTATGAAGGGTCTCTCGATATGCAGAAATCAGGATTGCGGATTGGCTGCGGCTGAATTGCTCCCGAAGACGCGTTGGAAGATGGCGTCGACGGACCTCAGTTGGCGTTTCAGATCGAAAGTGTTGGCGAGCGCTTTTGCATCGAGAAAACCAGCGATGTGGGGATCGTCCGCGACGCGCTGTTGAAAGCTGGTTTCCGTTTCCCACGCAGCCATAGCGTGCCCCTGCACCCAGGTGTAGGCATCTTCGCGGGCAGCGCCGTGTTCGATCAGATCCTGCAAAAGCGTCCCGGAAAAAACCAGTCCTTGGGTCGCGTCCAGATTCCGTTGCATGCGCGCGGGAAAGACTTTCATGTTGGCGACGATGTCGGTCATGCGTGCCAGCATGTAATCCACAAGAATCGTGGAATCCGGCAAAATAATTCGCTCCACCGAACTGTGCGAAATGTCGCGCTCGTGCCATAGCGCGATGTCCTCCAGCGCCGCGACGCTGTTGCCCCGCACCACTCGAGCCAGCCCACACACCTGTTCGCAACCCACCGGATTGCGCTTGTGCGGCATGGCCGAGCTGCCTCGCTGTTCGCCGCCAAACGGTTCTTCCGCCTCGCGCACCTCGGTACGCTGCAAGTGGCGGATCTCCAGCGCCACCCGCTCCAGCGAGGCGGCAATGATGGCTAGAATCCCCACATATTCGGCGTGCCGATCCCGCCCGATCACCTGGGACGCCACCGGGGCCACCGTCAAGCCCAAGCGCCGGCAAATTGTTTCTTCGATCTCCGGCCCCAGATGAGAGCAATTCCCAACCGCACCGGAAATTTTCCCGATTTCGAGCTGTTTGGCCGCCGCCTGAAAACGTTCGATGTCGCGACGAATTTCACCGAACCAATTCGCAATTTTTAGGCCGAAAGTGATGGGTTCGGCGTGAACACCATGGGTGCGGCCGATTTGCGGCGTGTCTTTGAATTCCCACGCGCGGCGTTCCAGCACGCTGAGATACCGCTGAAGACCCTGCAGAATCAGTCGTGAAGCGTCGCGCACCACCAGCGACTGAGCGGTATCCACGATGTCGTTGGACGTCAGCCCGTAGTGCAGCCACCGCGCGGCTTCCCGATCGCCGACGGACTCCTGTACGGCGATGGTAAACGCAATCACGTCGTGCTTCACACGCGCTTCGTGCTCCAGAATGCGGGCGACGTCGATCTTCGCTTTTCTTCGGAGCTTTTCCGCCGCGGCCGGCGGGACGATGCCGGCCTCGCTCAGCGTTTCGGTGGCCGCCAGCTCAACGTCCAGCCACTTCTGGAATCGGCTCTGCTCGCTCCAGACGGCGCCCATCTCCGCCCGGGTATAACGTGGAATCACTCGCTTCTCCTCGCAAAACTACTCGCCAGCGCCGCCGATCACAGTCTCCGAACCAGCGGCCTTGGTGGCCCAGCCCATCGGTGCGCTGTGCGGACTCCCAACGCCAAATCTCCACCACCCGAAAAATCCGCGCACCATCTGCGGGCCGCTGCCACTAACTGCCTTCACTTACTCCCGAACCCACCGCCGAAATCGCCCGCCGCAGCCGATCCACCACCGCCTTTTGCCCCAGCACCACCATTGTATCGAACAACGGAGGAGCCACCGCACGCCCCACGATGGCCACACGCGTGGCGTTAATCAGCAAACCGGCCTTCACGCCCTCGCTCCCGGCCAGCGCCCGCAAAGCCTGATCGCAAACGTCATGGTTCCAGTCAGGCAGCTGCTCCAGCGAAGCAGCCAGCTTGGCAAGAAAATCCGCCAGCCGGTCGTCTTTCCAGAATTTCGCGCGCGCCTCGGGCTCATATTCGAAATCATCCGAAAAAAAAGCGCGTGCCCAGCCGGAAAAATCAGGCAGCAAGCGCGTCCGGGGCCGGACCAGGTCCACGGTTCGCGCGAACCACGCTACCTCGCTGCCAGCCCACTCTTCGCGCCAGATTCCCGCCCGCTTCAGTTCCGCAGCAACGCGCGGCAGAATTTCCTTGACCGCAGGTTTCTGCAAATACTGGGTGTTGTACCACTCCAGTTTCGGCCGATCGAAAACCGCGTTGGTCCGGCTCACCGCCTGCAGCGTAAAGCGCTGCACCATATCCGCGATCGGCAAGTACTCCAAATCTTCGCCGGGCGACCAGCCCATCAGCGCCAGAAAATTTCGGAAAGCTTCCGGCAGAAATCCCTCGTCGGCATAAGAACCCACGCTGGTCGCACCGTGCCGCTTCGAAAGGCGCTTTCGGTCAGGCCCCAAAATCAACGGAACGTGCGCAAAAATCGGAGGCGGGGCGCCTAACGCCTGATAAATCAGCACCTGCTTGGGAGTATTGGAAATGTGATCGGCGCCGCGAATGACGTGGGTGATGCGCATGTCGATGTCATCGACCACCACGCTGAGCTGATAGGTAGGCAGTCCGGTCGAGCGCAACAACACGAAGTCTTCCACCTCTTCATTTTGCACGTCGCTCGGCCCGAAAACGATGTCCTCGAAATGCGTCGTTCCGGTCCGCGGCGTCATAAATCGAATCGCGTACGGAATTCCCTGGCTCTCTTTTTCCGCGCGCTGTTCGGCCGTGTAGGAACGGCAAGCACACGGCGCTCGGCGCTTGGCCTCTTTATCCTGCGCTTCGGAATCCCCTTCGTCGATTTCCTGGGGCGCCGCATCGCCGCCGGCATACGTCGCTCCCATGCAGTAGCAACGATACCCGGCGCCGGCAGCCAATATCTTTTCCGCCGCGGCGCGATACATTGGGGAACGCTGCGACTGAAACACCGGTTTGCCATCCCAGGTAATTCCCAGCCAGCGCAGGCTTTCCAGAATGCCCTCTACCAATTCGGGCTTGTTGCGCTCGACGTCGGTATCCTCGATCCGCAGCAACATCGTGCCGTCTTCGTGCTGGGCAAATAGCCAGTTAAAGAGTGCGGTGCGGGCTCCGCCCACATGCAAAAACCCGGTGGGAGACGGCGCGAAGCGGACGCGTGGTTTGGGCGATAGGAATGTCAAGACGGCGGGTCCTTTCAGCAGTTCGGAAACACCAATCTTAGCGGAACCGGCCCTTGAAATCGAGCCGAGCCGCTATGTTACGGAAAACTCGGCAGTTTTGCCCGTGCGGCACGGCTTTCCGGAGTCGCCGCCAAAACCAATCGTGGCGCCACCCGCATCTAACCCCAAGACGCAGGTAAAGTTCGACTTCCGGGGACGCGGAGGCATGTTGACCCCCACGCTACCTCGCAGTCACTGGCCTGCCAAGACCAGCGCGGATTTCTGCTATCCTTTTTCAGCGGAAAAAATCGCGAGGTGCGCAAGAAATTGCCTTTGAACCAGACCACAACTGACGCCGTTGTCCTTCTGACCGGCTCCGTTTTACTGGCCGCATTTTTTGGGGCGGTTTACCGGCAGAAAAGACAGGAGTATCTGTTCGCCTGGGCGGCTGGCTGGCTGCTCTTCGCTCTTCACTTCCTGGTGATGGTTTTCGCCTCCCCCCAGGGAGCAGGTCGAATTTTCGCGGTGAATCAGTGGTTTCTGGCCCTGGCCGCTACTTCGCTATGGATTTCCGCGCGGCTCTACTCACGAAGATCGCAGAAAAAAGTCGCCATCATTCTGGCCGGGGTAGCGACGCTGTGGGCGGCTGGGCTGTGGATCGGTTTGGCGGACATGCCGTCACTCAGCGTGGGCGTGGCGATTCTCTTTGTGGTGGCCGCTCGCGAATTCTGGCAAGAAGGCAAGAGGCAGGAGTCGCGCACCGAGGTTCTGCTGGGATCGACGTTGGTGGTATGGGCCGTGCTGCTGGTGACCGCAACGCTGCAAGCCCGCCTGGCGTGGCTCAGCCACGCCGATCTGCTGGCTTGGGTTCCTTTGCTGCAGCTTTTTTCCGGCGTGCTAATGGTCATGGCGGTGTACGAAGAGGAACGCCGGCGAGTGGAGCGCAATATGTTGGCGCTCTCGAACCTGAACCTGGCCACCTCCGGCTTCGCGGGAGGCGAGATCCAAAAGATGCTGGCGCAAGCCCTGGACCGCGTCTTGAACGTTGTACGCATTCCCGCGGGAGCGCTGCTGCTCCAGTACGGCGACGCCAGCGGCCCTTCTTCGATCGTAGCCACTGGCCTGAGCGACGCCTTTTGCCCGGGAATGCAGGAAAATCGGCTCGACGAATACCTGGTGAACCTGGTCGCGCGACTTGGCGGTTTGGTGGTGTTGCCTGATCTCTCCAAGGATTCCCAATGGGAAATATTGGAAAAAGATCCGCCCTTCCGCAATATTCGCGCGCAGTTGGTGGCCCAAAATCTTCGCACTGTAGTCGGGATTAGTTTACAGGCCAAGGAACGCGTGTTCGGCGTGTTGCTGCTGGCCACGCCCGATAGCCGTTCCTTCACACCGGCCGAGCTGCGCCTGCTGCTGGCCCTGGGACATCAAATCGGAATGGCGGTAGAGAACAGCTACCTGGTGCAGCAGACTACCCGCCGCACCGAAGAACTGCACGTACTCAACGAAGTCGGACGCATGCTGAGTTCGACCCTGAATCTGGAAGACCTTTTCGACCGGCTGTTCACGGAAATGAGGCGCATGCTGGAAGCGAAGAATTTCTACATCGCGCTGCTGGACCCAGCTACAAATGAATTGTCGTACGAACTGGAAATCGTCGACGGCCAGCGGCTTCCGAAATATAGCGTTCTTCTCGGCGACGGCTTGACCGAGTACGTAATGAAAACGCGCCAGCCGCTCTTGATTCGCGAGGGGTTCGATGAGGAGTTGAAACACCTGGGCGTTCAGTCCCGCCGTCCCGCGCAGTCCTTCTGCGGCGTGCCGCTGGTGGTATACGACCGGACCATCGGCGTTCTGGGCGTCTCCAGCCCGCAACCGCGCGCGCTCGATGAAGGACATCTGGAGCTGCTTCGCGTGCTCGCTAGCGAGGCCGGAATCGCCATTGAAAATGCGCGGCTCTTTGCCGAGGAGCAGAAAAAATCACGGCATCTCTCGCTGCTCAACAACATTACCGCTCACGCCATTGCCACCCTGAATCCCGACGAGATGCTTTCGAAGATCGCTGAGGAGATGGAGAAGGGTCTCACCTACGATCACATCGGCATCGCTATCCTCGATTACTCAGCCAAGGAGCTGGTGATCTCCGCCGAAGCTGGAATACGCCGCGAAGCTCTGGGCCGCCGCATTTCCCTGGGTGAAGGATTAGTCGGCGAAGTGGGGCGCTCCGGACAAGTGGTAATCGTTCGCGACGCGGCTGCTTCGAGCTTTCATCCGATCCTCGCGGAAACTACTTCGGCCATCGCTTTGCCGGTGGCTTACGCCGATCAATTGCTGGGCGCCCTGTACGTCGAGTCGATCGAGAAATGCGATTTTCCCGAAGAGGAAATCCTTCTGCTGCGCACCATCTCGGACGTGTTTGCGGGCGCGTGGCACAACGCTCTCACCTTCCAGAAGGCCCAGGAGCAGGCCATCACCGACGGCTTGACCGGTGTGAAGACCCATCGCTTCCTGATGGAAGCGCTCTCCGCCGAGTGGAAGCGTTCCACGCGCGCCAGCCGGCCCTTCTCGCTGGTCTTGCTGGACCTCGACCGCTTCAAATTCGTCAACGACTTCTACGGCCACCTGGAAGGCGACGTGGTACTCCGCCGCGTGGCCCACATCCTGGAGCAAAACTGCCGCCGCTCCGACGTGGTGGCTCGCTACGGCGGCGATGAATTCGTAATCTTGATGCCGGAAACCAGCGTCGAGCAGGCCACCCAGCTGGCCAGCAAACTTCGTAGTTGGGTAGCTTCCGATCCGTTGCTCCGCGATAAGAACATCACCGCGAGTTTTGGTATCGCCGGCTTCCCGATGCATGGATCCACACCTCAAGAATTAATCCAGGTGGCGGACTCCTCGATGTACCTCTCCAAACATCAGGGCGGCAATTCCGTCTCCAGCGCCGAACAACAAGATCCCAACGAGGCCAAAAAGTGGAAGCACGACGTCTTGGAAGCCTATCTGGGCGTCACGTTGAAGCGGCTGTTCACCACGGGCCCTGAAGCGTTCGATGAAATCTACCGCCGGGTGGAACAATTCGCGCGCTCCCTGGGCGAAGCTGGTGAAGTGAGCTCTCTCGAACTGCTGCCCGCGGCAGTAGTGGAAACCGTCACCTCATTGGCGATCGCCATCGACGCCAAGGATCAGTACACCAACGGGCACTCGCAGAAGGTTTCGAAATACTCGGTGATGGCCGCGGAAGCCGGCGGGTTTACGCCCGCTGAGATCGAAGAGATTCGCTTAGGCGCCTTGCTGCACGACGTCGGTAAGGTGGGCATCCCCGAGCCCATTCTGCACAAAGCGGGCCCTCTCGATGCCGCGGAGTGGGAAACGATGAAATCGCACACTCTGCTCGGCGATAAGCTGCTGGAACCGTTGGTAGCCATGCAGCGCATTCGCGAGATGGTCCGGCATCACCACGAATTCTTCGACGGCTCGGGATACCCGGACCGCCTGGAAGGCCACAATATCCCGCGCGGCGCGCGGCTGGTGGCGATTGCCGACGCTTACGACACGATTACCTCCGAACGCACCTACAAGAAGCCCCGCACCCATGAAGATGCGTTCGAGGAGTTGGCTCGCTGCGCATCCACTCAGTTCGATCCCGAGCTGGTGGAAGTATTCATTCAGGCGCTGCGCCGGCAGCCGCTTCCTTTGGCCACCGTGGAGGTAGCCCCGATCCCCCTGGAAACCGATCGCATGTCCGCCGAAAACGCATTGCGTTGAAGTTCTTCTCCTGAATTTCATCTCCGTTATTCCACGTTCCGCGTTATTCGCTAATTCCTTGTATGCTCCCTCGCGGATTACGTACAATTCACGATTCGTGCCTCAACGGGAGAATGCATGGGAAAGCGGATCGCTGCGAAGATCACCGGGGTAGCGGGCTACACGCCTCCACGAGTGGTAACCAATGCTGACTTGGAAAAAATCGTGGATACCAACGACGAATGGATTCGCAGCCGTACCGGCATCCGGGAACGCCACTACGTCGACGCGGGCATGGCCACCTCGCACATGGCGGTGGCGGCGGCGCAGAAGTTGCTGTCCAGTAAAAATGTAAGTCCCGAAGAAATCGAGATGATCGTCGTCGCCACGGTCACCCCGGACATGTTTTTTCCGGCAACCGCGTGCCTGGTGCAGGACCGCCTGGGGGCAAAAAATGCGTGGGGATTCGACCTCTCCGGCGCCTGTTCCGGATTCGTCTACGCTCTGACGGTGGGCTTGCAATTCGTGGGAGCCGGAACCCATCGCAAAGTGCTGGTGATCGGCAGCGACACCATGACCTCGGTGATGGATTTCACCGATCGCGCCACCTGCGTATTGTTTGGCGATGGCGCGGGCGCGGTGTTGGTGGAACCGGCGGAGTCTGCTGCCGAAGGCGTGCTCGATTTTATGAACGATGTGGACGGCTCGGGCGGAACCAGCCTTTATATGCCCGGGGGCGGCTCGCTCCATCCTTCTTCGCAGGAAACCGTGGCCAAGCGGATGCACTACATCCATCAGGAAGGGCAGCATGTTTTCAAGTACGCGGTGCGGCGCATGTGCGAGATTGCCAGCGATCTGCTGGCGCGCAACGGGCTGACCTCCAACGATCTGGCGCTGGTGGTGCCCCACCAGGCGAATCTCCGGATTATTCGTGCCATGCAGGAGCGTCTGCAATTGGACGATTCCAAAGTGATGATCAATATCGATCGGTATGGCAACACCACCGCCGCTACCATTCCGCTGGGTCTGCGCGATGCCGTCGAGCAAAAGCGCCTGAAAAAGAATGATTTGGTTTTGCTGGTTTCCGTCGGCGCGGGTTACACCACGGGTGGCATACTGATGCGCTGGGCTTATTAGACTTTACCTGCGCTGCCGGATGGATTGGATTCATTTCCACTCGCCATGACAATTGCCGCAAGCCCGAATGTTGAAGTCAGCCGCGAACAGCTCGATCGCTGGACCTTATTCATTCTGTTGCTCTCTGTCGCTGGAATCGTCTTCCTCACTTTCTTTCCTTTTCAGGCCTTCCCGGTGGAGACCGCCGTCCGGCGCGTGCCGCCTTTCTTCACTTGGTTCCTGGGCAAACCGTCTGACCCGCCAACGGACTTTCTCAACGTTCTGCTTTTCATCCCGTTCGGCTTCGGACTGGCGGCGCACGCACGACGAAAAGGCTGGAAGGGAGCGTTGCCGTTGCTGGGCACGGCTCTCGCGAGTTTTGCGTTCTCGCTGTGCATCGAGGTCCTGCAGATTTATATTCCCGATCGCGATACTTCGTGGCAGGACCTGGTCGGCAACACTCTGGGCGGCGTGGTTGGCTACGTGTTATTGGTGCGGGAGGGCGGATCCATTCTGCAGTTTGCTTCGAGTGCGCTCGGAGCGTTGCACCGGTATGTTTCATTGCCGGTGGTTCGCGTCCTGTTCTTACTTTGGTTGGCGTTCAGTTTGATTCTCGGCTTCACTCTGCAGCGCGAATCGCGTCTTGCCAATTGGGATTCGGGTGTCACGCTCACCATCGGCGACTCTCCCGCGGGCGATCACCCCTGGAACGGGCGTGTGGCGCGAATGCAAATCGCCGATCGTGCGATTTCAGCGGCGGAATTCGCGTCCACGGACGTCGCCAACCTCGCTCCATTTCCCAGAACCATGGTAGTGGCGACATTTCCGACCGCGGGACCCGACGTTCCCACCGCGGTGATTCCCGATTTCATGGCTCGCCTGCACCAAACCAACCAATTCACACTTCAAATGGTGTGCACGCCGGCAACCGACGCAACGCCCCATACCGGTTGGATCCTGGCATTGAGCCACGGCGCTCAGGATGTTGACTTCCTCGTCGCGCAAAAGGGCTACGACCTGGTATTTTTTTTCCGCACGCCGATGACCGATCCCGGCAACGACGAGCCGCAGCTCATCGTTCCGGATGTTTTCCGCACCTCCCATCCGACCAACATCGCCGTACGTTACAACTCGGCCGAGCTCACCATCCTCCGCGACGGAAAACTCCTGCCGGACAGCATGACTCTCGGCCCCGGTGCTGCGCTGTTCAGCCATTATTCTCCGCTGCGATTTTACGACGCGCGCGGCTACGCAGCTTGCTTCCTGTGCCTGGCATTCGTTCCGCTGGGACTCGTCCTGGCCTTTACCCCCGATCGCGCTGATCCGCCGTCAGTGCTGTTCCTCGCCGCCCTGATGCTGGTTCCGCCAATACTGCTCGAATGCACGCTGGTGCGCGCAAGCGGGCGGCTGTTTCACGTCGTAAATTGCATGGTGGGAGCCAGTATTCTTTTGGGGAGCTGGCTGCTGTTTCAACTGCCGCAGCGCCGGATCGATAGAAATGGAGAGTAGCCAGGTAATCGTGCGGGAAGTTTTTTGCAGCTCTGATTGGCAGGGTAGTCGGAATCCCGGCGGGAGGGGAACCGCCCGCCGGGAAACCAGGGCCGAGACTTAAATCTGGGTTGTCGCGACAGTGGCCGCCTTGCGCGCCAACATCCGAACCACGAACCCGCAGAAAATCATCCCTGATCCCACCATCACCAACCGCAGCGGTTCCGGGGCCGCGCCGACGTATTGCGCGTAGGGCATCACCAAAGCTGGAATCCAACTGGCACGAACACCCTGCGCGACCGGGGTATGCACAGCCTCGGCAGCGGTCGGCAGCGCGGCGATTAGAGTCGAAAGAAAACCGGTTGTCAGTGCTGTCTTCACTGTAAGTCTCCCTGAGGCAGGTGCTGAATTTTTGTAAATCACACTGGGCTTAAGAGCACCGGCAGGGCCAAATGGATCTGTGGTATTTAACTGATTTAGAAAGACTTACGCTTCGCGCCACTGTTTCATTCTGAGACGCTAGGAAACCGTTTTCCTCGCGGATGGAAAGTGCTTTGGGGACTAATCCGGACGTACCTGCAAGCGCGCGCCCATCGGTACTACGGTGTCCGGAAATTGATAGTACTTTTGAATGGGGATTCTGTTGGCGCGCTTTAGGCCTGGGAAATTTCTTAAGTATCCATGCCTCTCAGAAAATTCAACCATGCCGCGTAAGTGCTATGAAGTAGTTAACGCCCCACATAGCCGGAAAGATTGCCCGAGATGCGCGAATCGGCTAGCGTAGGTACATGGCGAAGGGTGCTGCCAAAAATCTGCGGGTGTGCATTTTGTCACCCCATCCGATGGTCCTCGAAGAGTTCCACCGGCAACTCGCCAATTCTCCGTTTCAGTTGGTGGTGAAACAACTGGAGTCCACTCTCGCGCCCGATCTGCGATCGCTGCAGGTGCCCCGGGCTGCGGTGTTTGTGGTGGACGCGCACGCGGCTCCCCGTGCCGCCAACGCGCTGATCGGAAACATTCTGGAACGTTATCCCAACGGGCGCTTGATCGTGGTCGATCAAAAATTCAAGGAAGCGAGTAGTTACGCGTTGCTGCGCATGGGCGTCAAGGGCCTGCTCACATATTCAGAAGCGCGCGAACAATTGGTGCATGCGTTGCCCTTGGTTGCCAGCGGCGGCTTCTGGGTGCCACGCGAGGTTCTGTCGCGTTTCGTTGACACAATTCTGAACGGGATGCGCGGGCGAAGACCGCAAGCGGAAGCCAATACCGAGCTCAGCCGGCGCGAGAAGGAAGTCCTGGAAGGATTGCTCGAAAATTTGGCCAACAAGGAAATCGCCAGCCGCTTGAATATTTCCGAGCGCACCGTTAAATTTCACGTTTCCAATCTGCTGGCGAAGTTCAACGTCCGCCGGCGCGCCGACCTGATTTTGCTTTGCTACCAACAGCGCGCCCAGAATACCTAGCCGTGGCGCGGACACCAGCCCGTGTTCGCGGTACGATTATGACTTCATGAGTTCCACCCTAAGTTCGAGCGAGCTGTCCTCTCCGCATCCGGAGTCACTGCGCCCGAACCCCCTGCAGGGCGCGGTGCTTTTCCTCCTGCTGATCCTGATCTATCACCACATTCTCGCCGAGCTGGTGAAGCAGTGGTGGGAAGATCCGAATTTCTCGCATGGCTTTTTGGTGCCGCTGTTTTCGGCGTTCATCGTATGGCATGAGCGTGATAGCTACCGCAAAATTCTGCTGAAGCCGTCATGGTTCGGCCTGGTGATCGCTGCGGGCGCGCTGCTGGAACTGGTTCTGGGCGTTCTGGGGGCGGAAGTGTTTCTCTCCCGCACGTCGCTACTGTTTCTGCTGGCGGGAATGATCGTCTACTTTCTGGGCTGGGAAATGTTTCGCCGCGCGTTCTTTGCCTGGGCGGTTCTGTTTCTGATGGTTCCGATTCCCGCGATCATCTACAACGAAATAGCCCTGCCGCTGCAGTTCCTGGCTTCGCAGCTCGCCACCGCACTCCTGCAACTGCTGGGCGTGCCGGTGCTGCGCGAGGGCAACGTGATCCGGCTGCCTTCGATGTCGCTCGAGGTGGTGGAGGCTTGCAGCGGAATACGCTCGCTGATGTCGCTGGCGACCCTGGCGGTGATCTACGGAAAACTGCTCGAAGAGCGCTGGTCTAACCGCATTATTCTGGTGCTCGCCGCGATTCCGATTGCCGTGGCTGCCAACGGATTGCGGGTGATGGGCACCGGGCTGCTGGGGCAATATTGGAGTCCTGACAAGGCCGAAGGATTTTTTCACACCTTTTCCGGATGGATGATTTTTGTGCTCTCGCTGGGTTTGCTCTACTTAATCCACCGGGCATTGCATTGGCGCGACCGCTCACGCGGGGAGGCTGCCCCCCTATGATGAGCCCTATGAGCCCGGGGGTGACCTCCTGGGTGCGATTCTCGGCCTTGGCGCTGCTTCTGGCGGGCACAGCGGCGTTGCTGCACGCCAGGAATCGAATCGAAATCCTGCCGCCCCACAGCGACCTCCCCAACTTTCCCATGCGCGTAGGGGACTGGGTCGGTGTCGACGCCCCGCTCAGTCCAGACATCTTGCGGGCTCTCGGCCCCGGCGAGTTCCTTTCCCGCGTTTACCAGCGCAGCGCTAGCGAACCCTACGTGGCATTGTTCATCGCCTACTTCCCAAGCCAGCGCCAGGGCGACACCATCCATTCGCCCAAGAATTGCCTTCCTGGCTCGGGATGGACGCCCATCGACGCCGCCCGCATGCCCATTTCCGTGACCGGCTCTGGTCCCATCCTGGTGAACCGCTACGTGATCGCCAAGGGCTTGGACAAAGACATGGTGCTCTACTGGTATCAAGCGCATGGCCGGGTAACCCCCAGCGAATATTGGGCCAAGATTTTTCTGGTGGCCGACGCGGTGCGCGAGAACCGTTCTGACGGCGCGATGATTCGAGTGATCACTTCCATACTCGATGGCGAGAACGAAGCCTCGGCCGAAGATCGCGTGCTTAAATTTTCCTCCCAGCTCGTCCCCATCCTTTCCGCATACATACCGCAGTAGAGTCATGTGGTTTTTTTTAAGAACGTTTCTACGGTTTAATGCCGGTATCTTTTCTGATCCCGATTGCGAGTCTGTCGATTGCGCGAAAGTAGATGAGCAGGGTGGGCCTGCCCGGCTCTTAGCCTGTGGCGGGGTATTTTGACCTCGATGAGCGAACAGCCTGTGTGCGACGCCCCTTTGCGGCTATAATTCCAACGTCCGGTTGCGCACCCACATCGGACGACTACCCAGAGATGCCAAGCTTTTCCATCCACAATTTTGGCTGCCGGGCCACGCAGGCCGACGCGGACAGCATGGAGAGCGCGCTCCTTGCGCGCGGCTATCAGAAGCTCGCGCCGGACGATGCAGCGAACGTGGTGGTCTTGAACACCTGCACCGTCACCGCTGCCGCCGACGCCCAGGCGCGCGACGCGATTCGCAAGCTTCATCGTTCCCATCCGGCAGCTCGCATCGTGGTGACCGGATGCTACGCGCAGCGAGCTCCGGAAGAGCTGGCGAGCCTGCCCGGAGTTACCTGGGTGGTGGGGAATTCTCATCAAGCGGAAATTCCGCGAATCGTAGATGAAGAATTTGCGCCGCTGATCGCCGAAGTCCAGGAACCCGGCGCAAATTTTGTTCCTCTCGCGCGCCTGGACGCTGATCCGCTTTCCATCGGACGCGCTCCCGCCAAAATTCTTACCGGAAACATCTTCGCGGATGTCAGCGCCTCGCTGGGCGCCATCACCGGCGGCGAAGGGGACCGCACCCGCCCCATTCTTAAAATTCAGGATGGCTGCAACCAGCGTTGCGCTTACTGCATTATCCCGTCCGTTCGCGGACACAGCCGCAGCGTCCCGCCCGATGCCGTGATCGCGGAAGTCATCCGTCTGACGAATCTCGGCGCGAAAGAAATCGTGTTGAGCGGAATTAATCTGGGAAGCTACGGCCGCGATCTGCAGCCTCGAGCGGAATTGCCCCACCTGGTGGGCCGCATCCTGAGCGAGACCCCGCTGCAGCAGCTACGGTTCAGCTCCATCGAACCAATGGACATCACCCAGGACTGGGTGGACTTGGTGGCGTCCTCGAATCGCCTGGCGCCCCATTTCCACATGCCGCTGCAATCAGGATCCGACCGCGTGCTGCGCAGCATGCACCGTTGGTACCGTGCCGATCACTACGCGCGCCGCCTGGAGCTGATCCACGAGCGTCTACCGCAAGCCGCAATCGGCGCCGACGTGATCGTCGGCTTCCCAGGAGAGAGCCAAGCAGATTTCCAGACCACTCTAGCCTTTGTAGCCGCGCAGCCTTTCAGCTACCTGCACGTCTTCTCGTATTCCGCGAGGCCCGGAACAGCCGCGGCGAAGTCGACTGAGCATGTAGGGCCAACGGAAATTCGAATTCGCGCCCGGGCTCTCCGCGCGTTAGCGGTGGAAAAGGCCGCCGCATTTCGCAGCACGCAGGCAGGAACCACCCTGCGCGGCCTGACATTGCACCGCCGCGGCGAAGACTGGACCGAAGCCCTAACCGCAAACTACCTAAAGCTACGAATCACCGGCCAATGGCCCGCGAACCAGTGGGTGAACGCTCGCGTCTCCGCGGATCCCAGCCCGCCTGTGGTGCGCGGGGAATTGTGGACGGTGAGTGATCCATCTTAGGACAGCCTACCGGCGTCAGGAATCACGCAATTCAGCGGGAACCGCAGAGAAACTAGGTCGAAGGTCTCGCTTTCGGTCGCGCAGCGTATTTCTCGGTGAGAGCGCGGTTTAATTCTCCAATCACCTTCATCAGCTTACCGGAGTCCTGTTCTTTCGAAGCCTGTGCGCACAACACTTGCCATCGCTGTTTTTCCTGGCTCAGCATGCATGCCCCCGGTGGAGCACCTCACTTTTACCAGCGGGCGGGTGATTTCTGTCTCGTTGGGAACAGAGCGCCTGGGGGACGTGCTCAGGCCCGCCCTGGATGAATTTTAGCAAACCCTTGACCCCACCGAGCTAACCTTCGAAAATCACCTGCGAGAAGGCCAGGTTCCCGCTGTGGGTGATCGAGATCGAGACATGTTTTACCCCCAGGCGTTCAGCGATCTCGCCCGCAACGCCAGCCAGGCGCAGGGTGGGCTCGCCGCTCGGAAGGTTGGTCACCTCAATGTCGCGCCAGCGCACCCCCCGGCTCCATCCAGTGCCGAGAGCCTTCATCGCCGCTTCCTTCACCGCAAAACGCGCCGCATAGCGCTCGAATTTGTTCTTGTGCCGCTCGCAATAGGCGATCTCGGCCGGGGTATACAGCCGCTCGAGGAATGGCCCACCGTGCCGGAGGATGGCCGCCTCAATGCGGTCGATTTCGGCAATATCGATGCCCATTCCCACGATCATTTCGATCCCTCTCCGGCGGTTGCCGCGGTACAAAGCAAATCGATACAGGCCCGGCGATTTCGACCGCGCCATCCACGCATATCCTATAATGAATGTGCACCGACGCGTATCGCGGGCGCCGACGCCACATCGAGTGCGGCGAGTTCCCCGAGCCAACTTCATGACCAAAACAAAATCGCTCACTACAGCTCGGCCAGCGAAGAAAGCAAAGAGCGCAGCCGATTTATGGCGAATCCGCAAGGCCGGCGGAATCCAAATCCTGGAGGCCCTCCCGCTGGGTCGATACGACTGGCTGCGCCACGGATTTTCCACACGCCCGGGCGGCGCCAGTGAGCTGGTGAAGTCCGTCAGCGGGAACCGCAAGCCCGAAAAGGTCTTCAATCTAGGCTACACAGATTGGGATACCCGCGCGCGCGTAGACGCCAACCGGGAAACGCTGCGCGCCGCCATCGACGCGAAAACAATGCGCCTGGTCGCCCTGCGCCAGATCCACTCGGACGTAATTCACAACATCGACCGCGCGCCCGAAACGCCCCTGCCAGGCGACGCCGTAATCACCCAAACTCCCGGCCTGCTCCTCAGCGTCCAGACCGCCGACTGCGTTCCCATACTGCTCCTCGATCCCCAGCGCCGGGTGGTAGCCGCAGTCCACGCCGGCTGGCGCGGAACGCTGCGGCGCATTGCAGGAAAGACCGCCGGCCAAATCCAAATGCGGTACGGCTCAAATCCCAAGGATCTAGTGGCGGCGATCGGTCCCGCGATCGCACCGTGCTGCTTTGAAGTAGGCCCCGAAGTAGTGAAGGAATTCGACAGCCAGTTTGTAGCAGCTCGGGATTGGTTCGCAGGCCCCTTTGAAGCGATGGTCTCCGGCGAAGACCGCAATCCACTAGCGTGGCTGACCATGATGCCTCCAGGGCATGTCCCGCCACCACCACGCGCCATGCTAGACCTGCACGCCGCCAATCGGGCGATCCTGCTCGAAGCAGGCCTGGCCCCGCAAAATATTATCGCCAGCGATTTGTGCACGGCCACGCGCACCGATCTGTTTTTCAGTTATCGCCGTGAACGCGAAACCGGCAGGATGATGGCCGTAATCGGAATCGCCGTAGCGAAGTAGCAGCGCTGCATAAAAAAGGGGCTTCGCCAGACATCCTT
>Ga0182024_10009616_pt1 | contig 19940 bp, 15 predicted proteins | sample P32metaG_FD_120480 | JGI IMG/M metagenome (GOLD analysis project Ga0182024, IMG submission 120480) | Permafrost microbial communities from Stordalen Mire, Sweden - P3-2 metaG (Illumina Assembly) | ecosystem: Environmental > Terrestrial > Soil > Wetlands > Permafrost | place: Sweden: Stordalen... | reverse complement strand
TCAGTGTTGAACTGTAAGGGAACCTCCAGAAAGGGCACAGGTTTGGCCGGGTCAGAAACGTAGCTATCCTCACCTGCCGGAGCCGCCTGAAAGCCCAGACCGTTCTTGGCCTGCAGATACAGCGGGGTGAGATGTTGTTCCGTTGCGCCCGGCCAGTCAGAGAACGTGTCCCAATGATTCTCCGCCGGGTTATAGATAAGGACCTGCGGGGTCGGCTCCGCCGGCTTGCGATCTTTGAGATATGTGTCGAAGAAGGGAATGAGGACGGTTCTGCGGAAGTCCGCAGCCGTGTCGCCCTTCCACTTGAGAGGGCCTAGGTTTGCCGCCGCACCATTGACCTGGCTGTGATACCACGGCCCCATGACCAGATGATTATTGGCGGCCATCCCTTTGGCTTTGAGGGCCTCCCAGGTGTAAATGGCGCCATACATATCCTCCTGATCCCACAACCCCTGCAGCCACATGGTGGGAAGGGTGGACGGATGGGCGGCCACCAGTTTATCGAGCGCCTGCCCCTGCCAGAAGGCGTCGTAAGCGGGATGCGCCGAGAGGCGTTTCCAAAAACCGAACTGCTGAAAACCATTCTTATCCGCCCAGTTGCCCGCTGAACCAGCATCCAGAAAATTCTGATAATCGTCCGCCCCCCAACGCGAAACGGGATCTCCTTTGCCCGTCTTGCTCGTCTGCTCCGTAAAGTAGTCGAGGTTCACCTGGCGGAATGCGCCGTAGTGGAACCAGTCGTCGCCCATCCAGCCGTCGATCATCGGGCTTTCCGGCGCAGCGACCTTGAGCGCGGGGTGAGGCCCCAGAAGCGCCATGCTCACCGTCCACCCATCGTAGGAGGAACCAATCATGCCGACGCGCTGATTCGATTCAGGAACATTTTTGCTCAACCAATCCACGGTGTCCCATGCGTCGGTGGTGTCGTCTGTCTTCGTCGGGTTCAGAGGTCCCATGGGTGGGCGGGTCATCACGTAGTCGCCCTGGGATCCGTACTTCCCACGAATGTCCTGATAGACCAAGATGTATCCGTCCTCGACCCATTCCCGGTTAGCCGCCCAGACAGCGTCTTTGAGATGAGGACTGTCTGTTTTTGTGAAGAAGTTGGCGTCGTAGGGCGTGCGCTCCAGCAGCATGGGGAGATTGTGCGCGCCCTTGGGGATGACGAGGAGGGTGTGCAGCTTGACCCCATCGCGCATCGGGATCATCACGTCCCGCTTGACGTAGTCATAGTCTGTTTCGGACTTCTGCCATTTGGTGGGAATATCGCTCCCCGTCTGAACCATGTCGCTGTTCTGTGACCATGCGGGGGAGACTGCGAGAGAGACAAAGAGAGATGCGAGGACGACACTTGCAGGAACCTTCACACAAATCCTTTCGTGGCAGGGATTCGAGGACAAGGGAGATAAGGGACATGATACCCATCCCCTATCTCTATTGCATTTCCAAGGACGTTAGTCCCTCGTCGGGCGATAGATTCAAATCTGCGGAACGCGCGAGCTTTTCCCGAATCACCGCTCTGATGCTTTGTATCAGGGCACGACTTTAGTCGGGCCGTAACAAATTGAGAATACGCTGGGCTTTAGCCCCTGAGGTACTTGTGTCCTGAGCAATCACCCTAAACGAAGGGCACGGCTTCAGCCGTGCCGTAAAAAGGCCTACGCGGTTGACGGCTTCAGCCGCTGAGGTACGCTTTTCGAAAGCTGCAGGGCGAAGTCATCTCTTTCCGCGCAGAGTTCGCCACAAACGATGGGTCTGGTCTTCGCGCTGATCGGACTGTACTTGCACGTCGAGAAGGACTTCACCGGCAGACAGGTGCAGAGGTTTCATATGAAGTTGGCGAAAACTCGTAGGCCGCGGGTCAAGCCTCAACTGCCGAAAGTTCGAGTTGCTGTTACGGTGCGGCATGTTTTGGCGGCGGCCGGAGATCCATCGAGAGACGCACTGATCGATAGTTGGGTGCGCATCGGTTTGGGAGGCCTGGAATGAAAGTCATGATCACATCTGGGTATCCTTTGAATGCAGTGCTTTGGAAGGATGTCGGCAACTCGGGATTTCGACGAGGTTCATTGAAAAGGGGTTTTCGGTAATTTGCTCGTTCCTGACCCCTCCGGCCGCGGGAATTTACCGAAACCAGACCTCGCAGGCATTCATTAGATACATTCGGAGTTTCCGTGATTTGCTCGGGACTGAGACCGCATTGGGAAAACAGCAGCTCCCGTAATTTTCATGTCCGAATCACACGCGCCAATGGGTGTAGTCCAGAGCAGTCGACTCCAGCGGTCATGACTCTTCTCCAGGAGGTACCAGCCTTCCACACCGCAGGTTGTCATTACCATGCCCCACACGAGAGCAATGGTCTGCGATTCTGAAAAATAGATCTCACTGAAACATACCAATGGTCCCCAGTCTGCCCATTTCCTCAATTCCTGCAAGTATGTTGCAGGGTCAATCATTCCGCCCTGGAGGCCGAGCCACTTGCGTACTTCTTCTTCATTCAGCAGTCGGTAAGGGCGTGGCAATTCCAGCTTGGGCTCAAGCGAAACACGATCGGCCTTTCTTCGCTGATAGTCATCCAAGGCTTGCGATACCTGTTGATATTGTGGTGCTCGATCTTCCGGTACCACAATGCGCGAAGAAACTCTCGATTCCCCCCGCAGACTCCGGCTAAACTTTAGCGGTGTTCCACTTGTCATGGCTAGAGTCGGCACATCCTGGGGAACGCGAGTCATTCCTGCAACTAGGTAGTTATTCTTTGGATTCTCCAGTCCCGCAAGCAGCAGCGAATAAATGGCATACGAGTCTGCGGCGCGTTCGGGAGCAATCTTTGTGTTTGGAATTGGAGCTTCTGGAAGCCGGCCATAACTACGCAACGATTTCACAATCAGGGAAGAGGCAGCGGTGACAACGAAAGCACGGCGTGTCCACATAGAAAATTACCCGACTAAGTATACCGATCTCGGACTCACATTTCGTCCTGGCGTCGACAGGCCAGTACGGCTTATCGGCGTCGGCAAAGTAGCCATCCGCTTAGCGATCGTGATGGCGAAGCCGCGACATGGTAAAAGGCAAGAGGGTAGAATCTTCTTTTGCGCGGTAGTTTCAGTCGCTATCAAGGACGCTTCACACTTCTCAGCCGTTTACCCAACTGGACCTTGGCTATGCCTTCCGATCAAAAACTCGGCACCCACCACAAAGCCCTCACCGTGAATCTTGATACATCCACCTTCGGTTCTTTCGCCGAAATCGGCGCCGGACAGGAAGTCGCGCGTTGGTTCCTTCTCGTGGGAGGGGCTTCCGGCACGGTGGCTAAAACCATTTCCGCTTACGACAAGGAAGTCAGCGATGATCTCTACGGCTCCGGGTCGCGCTACGTATCCAAACAGCGGCTCGAGGCGATGCTGGACAACGAATGGACCCAACTTCTCACGCAATTAAGCAAAACCCGCGGGCCGCACACTCGATTCTTCTGCTTTGTTGATACTGTCTCCGCTCGTAACTTCGCCGGAACCAACGACGCACACGGCTGGATCGGTCTCCGCTTCCAGTCTCAGCCCGGTGGTCCTCCCAACGATGTCCTGCTGCACATCAATATGCGCGATCCTTCGAATGTCCTCCAGCAGCAGGCCATCGGCATTCTGGGGGTCAACCTCATCTATGCCGCGTTCTATGAAGGGCAAACCAGGGAATCGTTTCTGGATGGCCTGGCAGAAGACGTCGTCGCCGAGCGAATCGAGATCGACCACGTAGATCTTCGCGGGCCGGCATTCGAGAGTTGGGATCGTCCTGCCCTGCTGGTCCACTTGGTTCGTGCTGGACTCGCTGAGGCTGTATTTTTCCCCGCCAAGGGCTCCACTGTTCCCCCTACCGAGGTTCTCTACAAGCGACCCGTCGTGCTTGCACCGGGATACTTCGGCCACTCCGATTCGGATCGCGCTCACGTTCATTTGCGATTATTGACTTCGGCGATGCAAGAGCTTCAGCGCGACCTTGGCGAAACAAAATCCCCGCCCGTTGGTTTTTTTTGCCTATCCCTTGCTCCGCTCACGCCGGACGAACCAGCCCCGGATATTCCCGACTTGCTTCGTCGCATCGATGCGCTTCTCGCCGCTGGCGGCGACGTGCTGCTCTTTCGTAAACCGGAGCTCTACAACATGACAGCTCTCGTAAACCGCCATACCCAGGCGCCAGTACGCTTCGTCGCAGGTCTTTCCCTGGTGATTCGAGCGTTTGAAGACATTTACGGCAATCTCGAAGGCAGACTTCTGGAGGCTCTCGCCCGTCTCTTCGTCGAGAACGTGCGCATCTACGTTTACCCGATGACCGTCGCGGATCTGCGGGAATGGCTGAAGAGTGCTTCCGCTACCGGTTGGGAGTGGAGTGAGACGAATGGATGGGTTACGGCAACCCAGTTGCGTCGCGCGCCACCTCTCGGACATCTATTCGCCTATCTTCTCGCCAGCAACTTTCTTGTCCCTATGTCACTCCCTGTGGAGGCCTGAGGTCGGCTCTGCCGAGATGAGCAGCCAGAGCCTAAGTGTCCACGATTACATTGCTGGCAAGGCCGCAATTGAGGTATCGGCCAGTCATGGAGTGGCGTCGCCACATCAATTATCAAACAAGGCACGTGGTGTAACGGCGGTTTCGCTTCACCACTGCACGAACGGCTCGCTCCAATCAGGCGGACATGCTAAATACAAAGCTTCGTAGCCTCAAGCTGCTCGTTGCTGCTGGATCTCTGGCATTGATTGTGCAAGGTGAAACCTGGACACCTAAGGGAGCGAAGCCGGGTGCTCCCTGTACGGATGTGAAAACTCTAAGAGAACATTCACTAAGTGAGCTGCCTCTTGTTGTTCAGTCCGCTATTGGAGCGGCCGTACGGCCCAGTATTCAATCCATCGTCAATAACAAGGCGATGGGCCTGGATGGCACGAAGGCGAGCGATGCTCCTCTCAATGCAATTCAACTTGGTCGGCCGAGGAGAGGAAGCATGCTATATGCCGTGAGTTGGGAAGACAGCACCTTCGGTGTAAATGGAGCGATTTGGATAGTCGAGGTGTTCCCGGGTGGTGCGAAAAACCTCATCGAATCTAACACCGAACAATCCAAGGGCTTTTCACTTGGAGGTTTTGGCGTCGAGGTTCTCTCCGCAGACACAGAATCGTATCCCGAGGTGATGATTGCATCCTCGGGCTTTAAGGATGGTGGTGGGGCAGAAACGGAAGACACTTGCATGAGGAAGCGAGGTCCCCATTATGAGCAGGTTCCCTGTCCTGCATCATGCCATAACAGTCTCAATGCCCGGTGACCGCTCCCTCAATAAACTGAGCATGTGGAAAGCGAGCTTTCAGTTGAGAGCCGTCGCACGTTCGATCTGACCAAGCTCGGATCTTCTCGCCGCCCCCCCGCATAAGAAAATTCCTCCAGGCATGAATTTGTTCACACTATTTGCCCCTCTCATTTCCAAAGTTCCAGTTTGTCCGACCTCGGATCCCTCAGCATCTGCGCATCACTATCACTTAGTTCAAATGAGAACTATCTTGCTTTTTGATGCTTGACAGCTACAGTTTGAGCGTTATATCCAAAGCTACACAGGAAACTCGGGAAATTTCCTCATTGGAAGTTAAAGACAACAGTTCGCTGTGGAACTGTCAATTCAAGAGGAGTTGGGATGTGGGTGGTTCAAACGACTATGCCAGTTATTAAGTCGGTCTGCGGAAGGTACAATCTCGCAACCTACGCAGCGATATCTCGTTGCACCGTGTGCCTTGTTGATTCCACCTCCGGCCGGACAGACGTTGGCAAGCCAGGATGTGTCGCCTTGAAACTCAATTTGTATCGAGGATAGGAATGCCTAAGTTAATGATACGTAGGTCAATCGCGCCTTGGGCCGCGATACTCGCTTTCATCTGCTTGTGTGGCGACGCATCCACCACGACGATGTCAGCGCAGGAAACATCATCGAACGCCCTGGCTGTCCGCCCGGGAACTGCGGCCGCGCAAGCAGCCCCTGCGACTACCCCGCCGGCTGCCCAGGCGCCCGCGCCCGGCGGAGCACTCCCGCCGCCGAAGTGGCCTCCAAGGGCGATCGATTCGCCGTATGCCAGGTCTGCGCTTGCGGCCATGCGCGAGCCGCTCAATCATCTGACGCCGGTGACCGACGAGATGCTGCGCAATCCTCCGCCTGGTGATTGGCTCAACTGGCGCCGCACCTACGACGGCTGGGCCTACAGCCCGCTGACCCAGATCAATCGCAAAAACGTCAAGGACCTCAAGGTCGCCTGGACCTTCAGCATGGCTTCCACCGACGACGCCGTCAACGAGTTCACGCCGCTCGTGCACGACGGCGTGATGTTCCTGTGGAACTTCGGCGAAACGATTCAGGCGCTCGACGCGAAGACCGGCACCCTGCTCTGGCAATTCGACTACACCTTGCCCAAAGACTACCCCTCGCTGCCCGGCTTCTACCGCACGAAGCGAAGCCTCGCGATTGGCGGCAACAAGCTTATCGTGCCGACCATCGACATGCACGTCATTGCGCTGGACATCAAGACCGGGACCAAGGTGTGGGATATCGTGACCGATGACTACAAGAGCGAACGCACATATAACAGCGGCCCGCTGGTCGTCAAAGACAAAGTGATCGTCGGCGCCGGCAACTGCGGGCCGGGGAGCGCCAATAAGGAAGGGGGTAAAGTAGCAGGCTATTCCCCGCCGGGCGGATGCTTCATCACCGGTCACGATCTCGAGACGGGAAAGGAACTGTGGCGGTTCAACACGATGGCGCACGCGAACGAGCCAGGCGGCGACACCTGGAACAATCTGCCGGACGAAAAGCGCGCCGGCGGAGCCATCTGGGAGGTTGGGCAGTACGACCCGGAGCTGAATCTGACGTATTGGGGCACCGGCTCGCCTTCGCCGTGGTCGGCGGTGACCCGCGGCACCTTCGATGCGAAGGGTCTCTACATGAACTCCACGCTGGCGCTGAATCCCGACACCGGCAAGCTCGTCTGGTACTACCAGCACATCGGGGCCGATCCATACGACATGGACTATGCCTTCGAGCGGATCCTGGCGCAGGTGAACGTCCGGGGGCAGCGCCACAAGGCCGTGATCACCGTCGGTAAGCCAGGAATTTTCGAGGCGATGGATGCCGCGACCGGTAAGTTCCTGTTCGCGGTCGATCCGGGCGCGCAGAACGTCGCCACCGCGATCGATCCGGTGACCGGGGTGAAGACGCTGCTTCCTGAGCCACCGCCGCCCGGCGTAACCCGCTGCCCGGGGAACATCGGCGCCAGAAGTTTTCTGGCCGGTTCGTACAGTCCGTCGACCAACCGGTATTATCTGCCGATCATCGACTCGTGCATGGGAAAAATGGGCGACACGCCGGCCCGCTTCCTGGCGCTGGATCTCAATACCCAGAAGCTTGTGTGGGATATTCGCACCCGCGTCCCGCAATCGTCCGCCACCCTCACGACCGCGGGAGGTCTGGTGTTTTCGGCAACGCCGGATCGCTATTTCCGCGCGTTCGACGACCGCGACGGCAAGGTACTGTGGGAGAGTCCGCGGCTGAACGACATCCCGAACGCTTTTCCGATCACCTACATGGTGGACGGCAAGCAGTACATCGCCATGCCGGTCGGGAACCCCGGGCTCCAGGGCAACAGCGCGTTGTACACCGCGCCTGAGCACGGCGCCGTGCGAGGTTCGAAATCATCGGTCTTGTGGGTGTGGCAGCTGCCCTGAGAACTTCGGCTGTCCCGCTTTTGCTCGCCCCGGATGAGCCCCATTTATCTGTGCGTCTGTCATTGTTTCTTTAGGGTACTTTTCGTCCCCTCGAAGGTCCCCCCTCGAAGGTCCCGGCACTGCAAAAACCGACCGCCTCCGGAGAGAAAGCACGATGAAAGACGACTCTCCACGACCGCCGCGACCCGACACCGCAATTCGGCTAATGCGCGGCAAAGAAGGCCGTTGGTATCGATGCAGCCCTTAGACTGCATCCAGGTGTCGATGACCCGGGCAGTGGAGGCGCTGACACCGGCGACCTGTGCGAAGCGCGCGGGGTAGGCCGGCGATGGCGGGTTTATGTAGAAGTTAACTCCAGGGATGCTGCTGGGATATGGATTAGGCGTGATGGTGGTGTTGCAGGCAGGAGCAGGGCTGGCGAGGGTCTGGAGTTCCGTGGCGTCGCAATAGCCCTGCTCGATTCCGGAAGGGCCAATGCCGATTATGGCCGGGTAGGGGCCGCTGTTGGTCACGCCCGAGGTGCCGTCCTGTTGCTCGAGCACGAAGATGGTGGGGGTCAGCTGATGGCTGGTGCCGTTGACGGTGGGGATGTTGGTGTTGGGGTCGAAGTACTGAACCAATCCGCCGGCAATGCCGAGGGCGCCGGCAGAAAAGCCGAGCGCACGAGAAACAGCAGACTCAAAATAGCCGCCATCGGAGACTCCGAGGCCGTACAGTTTGTCAGTGGAGGACATAACACCGAGGCCGATCAGGACCGCTGGAAAGGATCTCCGAAAAAACTTCCCCCCAAAGAAAAATCCTGAAGGGTACGGGTTTCAGCTCGTACGTAAATGCATCCATAGATGTCCGGCTTTAGCCGCGGAGGGCAGCATGTTTCCCTCTATTCAACGTCATCATAAGAAGAACACACCACATACATGATTCTATTTGTGACGCCCTGCCATTTAGAAATCAGCCGATCAACAGAGCAACCTGATTTTGCTCGGCCCAAGCTCTCTTCAAAGCAATCAACAAGTTACATCGTCAAAAAGCAAGTTAATCCGCTAATTTGGACAGCTCTGAAGTTCAGCCGTCCCTCCGGGACTCATTTTGCAATCGGCAGGTTCTCACGCACATACTTTAGCCCCTGAGGTACGTCTTTTCCTGACGATTAAGTGCTGAACTGTTTCGAGGCTACAGAACAGAGATGATTCTGCTCCTACGTGTACCGCCCAAAGCGTACCTTAGGGGCTAAAGCCGTCAAGTACGCAGGCCACTTACGGCACGGCTGAAGCCATGCCCTTCGTTCGACAGTCTTCCCCAGCCTCTGATGGTCAGTGAAGGCTTCATGGTGTCCAAATTGGCCAACCGAAAAACCTAGTTTGGACAAGTCTGATATTCGTCAGCATACGCACTCGATGCACAGCCTACTGATGTGCGAAACGCATCAGAGCCGCCAGAGCAAATCAACGTGGACGTCAGCCCTGCGCTGCGCTGCCAACCTACATCCATGTCATTGTCTGCATATATGTAACTCTATTAGTGACTAAAACGCTCTTTTGCCTACGGCCGAATCGGCGTGTGCTCCGAAGGCACGCCTCGCAGGCTCAAAACCTGGATGGGCAAGCGAGCGCACCGTTGTTCGCACCGGAGACGGCTCGAAACCGAGCGTACGGAGGGCGTGTATCGTCAGGGGACATTTGCCAAAAGGTTGCCACGAAGGTTCCCCGGACAAAGGCGGTATACGCCGGAACCTTTAGCTGGGATAGGGTCTAAGTGTATAAAGTGGTTGCTTTAAGGAGCAAGACAATGAAAGCAAGATGGATAGTAAGCGCGATTGTGGCTTCGGCACTCACGGCTCCGGCATTTGCTCAAGTGGGCATCTATATCGGCCGTACTCCACCACCGCTGCGGTATGAGGTCGAGGGACCTATGCCAGGGCCTGGCTATGTTTGGACCGAGGGCTCTTGGGCCTGGGACGGCGCCAGGTATGAGTGGAGACGTGGCGCGTGGCAGAGGCCTCCCTATGAGGGAGCCCACTGGAACCATCCTCACTACGACCACTACGAGCAGGGCTGGGCTGTCCATGAAGGCCACTGGGACCATGAAGACCACGGTGACCACCACGACTGGGATCACCATGATCATGACGATCATCACGACGGAGACCACCGGTAGCCGTTCATGAGCTAAACGACCGGGGTCTGACTTACCGTCAGGCCACGGTCGAAAACTCTAACTCTTCAGCTCGTTGGCACGGCACACGATCGAGTGTGTGGTGTCGGCATCGTAGAACAGGCTGGGTGCTTCAATGCCCTTCTGCGTCGTCCAGACGTTGCCTTCCACCCAGAGGCCGGTTCCTAGCTCGGCGCGGATGCTGCCGCGCATCTTCTCCGCAACCGGCGCCTTCTCGCGATTCGTCACGATGTTGTTCCGGATCACCAGGTTCTTGAACGAGGAGGCTTCTATCGCAGGGCCGGCCATCTCTGTAAATTCGTTCTTCTCAAGCAACACTCCATCGAGTAGAGGATATGCTGTGTTGGTACCGCGGACCGTCGCGCCTAACTCGATGACCGGTCCATCGCCGGCTCCGATGGAATTGGATGACTCGAACTTGTTCCCGCGGATGATGACGTTGCACGCGCCGAAGCCCTCTGACCAGAGGCCCGGAGACACGTCTGGTTCAAGAAGCATGGCGGCGTGCTGGTTGTGAAAGAAACGGTTATCTTCGATGAGCCAGTCGGCGCTGTTGCACAAAATGCCTCGCGCGCGATTCTCGTGGAAGTAGCAATTGCGAACAATGACATTCTGCGAACCATAGCGGCGATTGAAGAGAATGGCGTCATTGGCGATGCGGGGGGGAAGCTTCTGGCTGAAGATCAGTGTGACCTCGCTCTTCTTGTAGTCCGCGGCGGCAGATTTCAGCTTGGCGGTAAAGCCGGTCGGCGATAGATCAGCGTTGCGAATCTCGACTGGATCGCCAGCCGAGAAGGGACATTGCCAAGCGACGATTTTCGTTGCGACCAGGGTGTAGCCATCCACGCGGCGCACGCCCATATGGATGTTGTCGTGAATGTTCACGCAGTCGTCGCCCATGAAACTGAACTCGCATTGCTCCAGCCGGATGAAACCCTGCGACTGCGCGACATGAAATCCATCAGCAGTGGTGGTGATGGGGCGGCGCTCGTTGGCCGGAGGAGCGATGCGGCAGTTGACCAGCTCGAAGTGATGCTGATCGCCGCCAGTGATGAATCCGATGCCAGGAAAGGTGTGGATGTTCACGTTGCGCAACGAGAGATGGGAATTGCCGCCCATGCCAATGCCGTGCTTTTCGTAGGTGTAATGGCGCAGCAGATAAAGGTGGCCAACGATGGGGTTGATACGATTGGTCGGCCACACGCGCACAGTTTGCGCATCGAGCTTCTCAATCTTGGTGGGTGCGAAGCCGCCGAACTCCGTGCCTGTACCTGGCGCGCGCAGCTTTTCATCGAGCGGGTTCATCGTGACCCAAACCTTGGGATCGAGCGGCGGAGCCGTCTCGAAGCGCATCACGAAATTCGATTGATCGTGGGCCAGTGCCGTAACTCTGCCTACCCAAGCCGGCGGATCGATCGCGCAATCCCAATCCAGATTGAAGTTGGAGAAGACCGATCGTTGGCAGTTCTTGATCGAGATGCCTGCGCCACCTTTGATCAGGTGGAAGAGAAAGGTTGCCCCAACGCCATCGAAGGTGAAGTCAGTGAGAGAGTCGAAGACGATCGTTTGTCCGGAGGCGATGCGATATACGCCCTTGTCCGCGACGAGTTTCGAGGCCTTCACTTTGCGGCACTGGTCGAGCGCGGTCTTGAGTGCGGCCAGGTTGCGGTCGGGGCCAGTGGAGGGCGGCGCGGCTCCATCAGCCACCGCGCCGAAGTCCGCGAGGTGGAGGACTGGGCCATTCGGGTTCCTTGGCGCGTCGATAGTGAAGGGTTGCGCTCCACTGGGCAACGGCGGCCCCGTGACGCTTCCCGAAGTGCCGGTCAGCGCTTGCTGCGCCCATCCCGAACCGCGCTGGACCTTCATATCGAGGATGCGCATCGCGCCTTGCTTGCGAATACCCGCATTGATCGCGTAATCCCCGGAGGTGAGAGAAACGCGCAGTTTTTGGATGCCGCGATCGCCAGGCTCGCCATTCCAGGTTTGCCAATGGTCGGCGCCATAACCAAGCCGATCTGAGCGGACAAAAACGTAGAAATAGCTATCGTCGGTCAACCGATCGACGATCTCGTAGCTTACCGTGATGCAATACTCCTGCCCTGCCTTGAGCGGGCCCGGCGGCACAAGGATGCAGGTATGCCACTCGGTGTTGTCGCGGCGGGTATCGGCTTCCACGCAAAGCCTGCCGGCACTAGCCGCGGCGACGTGAGCAAAAGCAAGGTTGCAATCGACGGCGCGGCCGTTCTTAAAGGCAAGCTGCCAGACCGTGTCGTTTGACTGGGCGGCGGCGTCTTCCGAAGCAAGCGTCAGGAAGGACCACGGACTTGCCAGGGACACCGCGGAGAAAATGCTATTGCGCATAAACTGCCGGCGCTGCAGCAAGAAACCAGGAGCGTCTGAAGTATGCATGGGGCCCTTTCTGGACGAAATTGAGCAACATCTATGGGGTCCTCAAGGGGACGGACGGTGTCAGAACGACCCATCCTATCGGCCCAATAATCTAGTCCTGGACCATGGTGTGCCGGCGCCCGCCTACAGTTTGACAGCGCTGGTCACATAACGCCAAGGGCGGTTTGCTCTCCCAACCGCAGTCTTCGGTGCTGGACGGGTGCCCCATGTTCGCCCTGGCGTACTCCGGATTTCCTGTTGAGCTTTCTGGCGTTGGCGAACTTCATGCGGATTTCCTTAATGAAAGCCGCACACGCGGGCGTTGGTGGGGCCCCGTGCAGGAAATCCGGATACATGGGCCGAAAACGAATTTTTCAAATGCTTTCACTCTATGTGCAACGATTCTAGCTCTTGGCCGCAGTCTCGCTACTGCGAAACCGCACGCGGAGGAACCGGATGATATTGGTGCGCGAGGGCGGCCGCGGCTTCGATTTGCAGCATAGCGCCCTCATGGTCGCCCTGCTGCTCTAACAACCGGCTCAATTGCGAATGGACCTGGAACGCGGGCGAATCGGCCGATTGATTCGGCGAATCGAGATACAGCTTCAGCAACTGGATAGCAAGTTGCGGCTCCTGGTGATTGCGGCTGAGAAGCGAAGCCCCGTCTACTAAAGCGGGCCCGTGCGGTTTCGCACCTTTGGCGTCCGCATCAATCCCCGCATGCAATGCTCCCAGCATCTGGTCCCATTGCCGCCGGCGTGCGTAGTAAGAGGCCAGTGACATCGACGCGTCGGCCGCGTGGTTTGATGCCTCGACCGCGGACTTGAACTCGCTCTCTGCTAACGCGTAGTTCTTATCCTTCTCCGCCAGGCGCCCTTTCAGCTGATGTGCCTGTGCCGGTCCATATTGTTCGAGCGCCTGGGCTACACCCTGTGCCTTCTTCTTACCTCCGCCCACAATCCCCGGGGCCGCAGTGTAGAAGTCCCCCAGGTCCGAGAGCGCATCGACATTTCCGCCATCGAGTTGAACCGCCCGCTCAAATTCGTCCCGCACCTTCTTAGCCAATCCATATGCCTTTATGGAGTGAATGCTGTCGGCCTTTTCGCCATAGGCGCGACCGAGCCAGAGGTGATATCCGCTCTCCGTCGGCATAAGCTTGACCGCGGTTTCGCACTCGTGGACGGCATCATCCCAGCGCTCCTCCTGGTAGTAAACGCGGCAAAGCAAATTATGTGCCTCTGCGTCGGCGGGGTCTGCGGCAAGCGTCGCACTCAGGCGTGAAATAGCGTCGTCTGCCTTACCTACCGTCAGATCGGCACCTACCGGTCCCAGCGCAATGTTTGGAGCAAAAGCAGCATAGGCCGCCGATACGCAAAGCAGCGCAAGAAAGAGAAGAGAAAGCCTTAAAGAGTAAAGTATCCGCACTGGATTAGGTCCCGGCTGTAGTGTTGATGTTCGCGGGTAGCCGGAGGATTCGCCGCCGCGAATGTAATTCCGACGCACTCCCGATTAGCCGGTACTAATGAGTCGATCACGCCGTCGTCCGAATCGAAAAAGCTATGCAGGTCATTAACCAGTCGCAACTCCCATTTGTAGGTATGTCCCATGAATTTGTGGAAATGGACCATGGCGGTGTCGGGGTCTCGTTCTTTTTGGTTATCGGCGAACCCGGCCGGGGACCGCGACTCCACAAGCACGATTACGACGAGGTCGTATACGTCATCGAAGGCCGCTCAAAGTGGACGGTCGGCGACCAAGAGCGGGACGCCACGGCTGGCGACGTGCTCGTCGTCCGTGCCGGCGAACCGCACAAGTTCGTGGACAGTGGAGATGGCCCCCTGCGCCAAATCGATATTCATCTGAACCCGGCTTTCGAAACCGTCTGGCTCGAGGACTAAATCGATGTTTACGAGCTATTTGCCCGTGCTGCTCGATAACCCGTCGAAACTGGTATCCCGTCGCGGTTTCCGTGTGATAGCTTTCCGGTAAAGATTTCCCCCCATAGCACTGTCTTCTCAGTTTGGGGCAGTACTCTGTCTCTTTCAACCAGGAGCACGACCATGGCAACAGAGACTCTACCTATCCATCGCCCGGTCAACCGCAATCGCGAGCGCATCTTCTTTAGTGGCATGGCAATCCTGATGTGCGTGGTGGTCTTCATAGGCTTTTCGCCAACTTACTTCCGCGCCGGCATGTTGCGTGCGCCGCTACCCAGCCCCATCCTTCACGTCCATGGAGCAGTGTTTACCCTATGGATGGTTCTCTTCTCGGTGCAGGCTGCTCTCATCTCGGCTCGCCGCGTCGCCTGGCACCGTTCCCTGGGCACGATCGCGTTCTGTCTTCCGCCAGTGATGATCATTCTCGGCGTGATCGCCGCCATCGATGCCCTCGGCCGGAAAGTGAAAATCGGTCACCTTGATCCAGCTGTCTCATCGGCCATCCCGCTGATCGGAATTGTAGGTTTTACCATCGTGATCTTCGCTTCCTGGCGCGCTCGTAGAAAGCCTGACGCTCACAAACGCCTCATCCTGCTAGCCACCATCGGCTTAGTCGAAGCGGCATTTGGTCGTTTTCCATGGGATCGGATCGGGCTCCCAACGGCCGCGGGTGCGACCACTGGCCTTGGCATCCTGATTTTGTTCGTAATCGCGTATGATCTCGTTTCGCTTCACCGCATTCACAGATCCACAGCTTGGGCCGCCCCCCTCACGTTCGCCTTCGGAGCCCTCGCGGTGCCCATCGGAATGACGCCGGCCTGGCACAGCTTTGCCGCATTCCTCGCCCGGAACATCGCTCCGCACCTCTGACGCTTCGCGGAACCATGATGGTGAAGAATTTACTTTGGCTCTTGCTTTGCCTTCCTGCCGCGTCCATCGGGCAAACCATTCCCATCGGCGCAGCGATCGACGCCCAGGTGATGGATGGAACGATAAGGGCCAGCCGCAAGAGCACGATCGACGGAAAAAGGTGCGCGCGGCGGGCTCCATGGACACCACGATCTCTGACTTGCCAAAATTTGCAGCAGCCCTGGTGAGTGGCGATGGACTAACTGCTGCCTCTCGCGCCGAGATGACCAAGCCGCAATTGCATATCACCACCGCCCGCCAGTTTCCCCCTTTCGGTCCGGAGTTGCCGGTCAAAGAGCAGCGAAAGGATCTGGCTGCGGGGCTCGGCGTCGTCGTCTTCGACGGCCCGCAGGGTCACGGCTTCTACAAGGGCGGCCATGATGGTCAGACCGCCAACACCATGGTGTGCATCGAGGCCAGCCAGCGATGCGTGGTCATTCTGTCCAACGACGTCCGTTCCGAAGCAGGCTTCGCGGACCTGGTCAGGTTCATCCTCGGAGACACCGGTGTGCCTTACGACTGGGAGTACGGCGCTTTCGCGGGTAAGTCGTAGGTAAGTTGGTCTCAAGGAACCTGCAGTCCTAACCACTGTCTACGGTTCTGGACGGGTGCCCCATGTTCGCCCCAGCGTACATGGGCCGAAAACGGAGTGCTTCCAATGCTCTTACTCCACTTGCAACGATTCTTGCTTTAGCCGCAGTCTCGTCGGCGAAGTGTAATCAGAACGAAGGCCCACCTACTTTGTGCTTACTTCCCGTGCGCCCAACATTAACTCCACCACCGTCCCAAACAGTCGGTTGCGCGTCTCCAGCCGAACGCCTGCCCGGGTTACGTAGCGCACCACGATATCCACGCCACCCCCGGCCGCCGGCCTCATATCGACGGACGGCTTTGCACTGAACTGCGGCGAACCTTGTTCGTGCGTTACCCGCTTCCATTCCTCTTCCGCCATCTGCGCATCCGCCTCGGTCGCTTTGACTGCGGCCTCGCTGATCTTATCGATCATGGGGTACGTCTCGGCTCCGGGCGGGATGCTGACCTTGATCTCATCCCACATCCATTGTCCGGCGGTCGAGAAGTTGAAGTACTTTCCATGAATGGCGTATCCGTTCAGGAAAGAGACCCGGCGTCCGGTCGGATGCCCATTCGCAGTCCAGTTGCCGGTTTCCAGCAACCAGGTGCGGAAGACCCCGAGTGCCACCACCTCACCGCCAACCCCATCGATTTCGACCCAGTCGCCGACTCGGACGCCGTTCCGCCCCATCAGCACAAACCAACCACAGAATGCCAGGATGAAATCCTGGAAGACCACGGTTAACCCTGCCGTCGCCAACCCCAGGATGGTCGGCGTCTGTTGCGGAGCGCCGAAAATTACCAGCAGCACCAGCAATAACCCGATCAACTGAGTGCTCAGGTTCAGGATAATCCGCAGTGCCTGCCGCTGCCGCCGGTCCCGCGAAATCCGGTCGAAGGCCGCTTGCAAAGCCCAGCCGGCCAGGATGGTCAGCAAAACAATCGTCGCAATCATCGTCAGCGACCGCAGCATCAGGTGGAGCATGATCTTGTGTTGCAGCTGTACCTGGTTCCCCCAACGGACGTAGAGCGCCACCAGTTGCTGCTGTGCCTCTAACCGGTCGTCGAGAATGCTCAAGATATTGCGTTGCGCGGCCAGGCTCTCCAGCTCTTTCACCCGGGTCGAGTTTGACTCTCCGGTCGCCTTCAGTGCGGCCGCTTTTGCCTCGGCTGCCTGGGCCTCCGTCTCCAGCCTGGCCTGGTCCGCCGTCAGTGCCGCGACGTCGGCTCTCGCCAACTGCTCTGCCTGCTGGATCAGCTGCACCCTGCTTCGCTGTGCCCACCACTCCGTGATCTGGCCCGCCAGCGTCTTATACTGGCCGGCCGAGATCACCGCAGACTGTCCGTCTCCCCTTGCCGCTTGCTCGTCGTACTTCTTCATCGCCGCTTCGCGCGTCGATAACTCTTGCTGAATCTTTCCTCGATGATCTCCACTCGCGCGGGCCAGATCTTCCATCGAATCCGTCAACTCGTCCTGGTCGAGACCCAGCTGCGCCTTGGCAACCTCCAGGTCATCGCCGGCTGGCGAAGCTGCCGCGGGGGAACCGGCAACCGCGCTTGCGACCGGACCGCCCTTCGGTGTCAGAGCCGTTATTCGCTCCTGGTCCTCCTTGACCGTTTGCTGCAAGGATGTGACTCGCTGCTGCAAGGCGAGTGCCTCGCCGGTCAGGTGCCTGGTCTCCGCACTTGCCTGCCGCAGAGATTGAGCAAAGGCCTGGTCTACCTCATGGTCGGCCAGCCGCTCCGCCTCCCGCGCAAGTTCCAGCTCTTCCGCCGATACCGCTAACGCCGCCAGCGTTTTCGCCGTCTGCCAGGGGCGCTGGTCCACGATTCCATAGGGCTTGGGCGCGGCGTTCCAACCGGATCTTTGCCCATACAGGAAAGACAGGTGCTCCATGACTCCCCTGGTCGCGAAGCTCCCCGCTAAACACAAAATCACCACCGCCAGCGCCACCGCCGCAGCTATCTTATGACCACGATTCATCCAGCCAACCCCGTATTCCGGCGCACCTGAATCAGCCTAAACCCAACCATGGCGGTCGACCGCTGCAAAAGTCCGTCTGCGCGGAGCTAGGCCACAGAGTTATTCCATCTATAAACAGAAAATGCCCCTGAACCGAGGGTCCAGGGGCTTTTCTTCCACGTTCTGGTGCAGAGGCTCTAGGCGCGAACGGTGATTACGCTGGTCTCGCTTACCACCTTAGCAACTCCGGGCGCACGGCCATGCCCGGAAATGTATCCCTTCCGATGGCCATTTCGGCAGACAAACCACTGCTCATAAAAGCGGTCGGAATGCTTGGGTACGTCCGGGAGGTCTACCGTTTCATATGCAGCCGGCTGCTCGGTCATCATCTCACCGCATTGTTTGCATCTTTCAGCAGACATTGTTCTTCCTCCTGCAACATTTATATGAAATACGATGCGCTTCGACTACCACCTGCAGCGTTGCTTTCGAACTTCGGTAACTGTTGCAGATTTAAATACTGCAGGATGTTACTAGTCTGCGGCTTCAGATGAAGTCGATGCGAAAAATGTACCCACTCGATGGGCTTTCCTTGTCCGGCCATCCAGGATGGCACCCGGCATCGCAACTGATGAGTACCCCGTCATGGTTTTCCAGCCCATGCGGGTCGCAGGAACCGGGAACAAACTCGGCCGTCTCCAGAACCTGGCCAGTTACAGGATCGTACTTCACCAGGCCAGGCCTGCCATCCTGGAAGCTCGTGCTGTCGTTGCCGTTGATTTGCCACAAGAACCCCTGGTTGTCGAAAGTGATGTCGTGCCAGCGTTGAAGGTCGGGTGTGGTGTGGATGGGAATCATAAACTCCGGCTGCCAGGTTTTAGGGTCTACGCGCAAGATCCCCCGGAGCCGATTGGCAACGATCCAAAGTTTGCCCTCATGCCATTGAGCTCCGTGGCAACCCCCTCCGTCGCCGGCCGGCCCCAGCGGAATTTGCAGATGACGGATCAGCTTGGAAGTCATGTCTACCTGGAAAAAACCTTCCATGTCGGCGTTCGCACCCATCCAAACGCACCCATCGCCATAAGCCATTCCACTCGTATTGCGTGAGCCGGTCGTCACCGTTTTAAGCAGCTTGCCCTGCCAATCCACCAGCCACGCCGCTTCCTTCCGATCCGCCGGTACTGGTTCGTGCCACAGGGCAGCTTGGGCTGCCGAGATCTTTTGCTGTGCGACCCATAGGCCCTCAGGCGAAATGGCAAGACCATTGGGATAGAGCGCAGGTGCCTCGAACAACTTGGTTGTCTTCACCTGGCGGTGGGGAACAGGACCTTTGGATGGCTTGACGGGGGACTGCGCGAACGCCTTGTTCCCGCCGCGCAAACCCAGCCCGACGCTGATAACGCCGGCTGCACGCAGCACCTCTCGTCTGTTCATCGCGTCTTTACCTTTACGATCACGAGCGCGCACGATGATAAATCAACGTTGACACGCGGGATAGGGTCTGTCGTAATGAGCCGGGTGAATAGCAGTAGAAAGGGAACTTGTATGAACGGGCCTGCTCTTGCTTAACCGAAGGCGTTATCAATCGAACAGCTTTTTGTGTCGATTATTGCCGGGCATCTTCTTCACCCTTGTGGTTAACCCCTCCGTCTGCGTAGGACAGCAGTTGCCTCCGGGACCGGGCAAAGAGCCTTTCGAGCGCATCTGCAGTACTTGCCATGCGCTGAATGTTGCTACCCAGACGAGGAGAACCCACGCTGGTTGGGAGGGCACGGTTGAGACCATGCGCGGTCGGGGAGCGAGCGGCAGCGAGGCAGACTTTGACCGGATCGTCCAGTATCTGACCGACAACTTTGGTCCCGTAAACGAAAGCGCTCGAGCAACGGCTAAGCCGGCACCTGTTGCCAACAGAACTGCGAGAGACGCCGAATGGACCACTTACGGCGGTGACCTGGGCAACAGACGCTATTCGCCCCTCGATCAGATCAATGCCGGCAACTTTAACAAGCTCCAGCTGGCTTGGAGATTCAAGACAGATAACTTTGGTCCATCGCCGGAATATCGATTCGAATCCACACCCCTGGTGGCAGGCGGGGTGCTCTATACAACCGCGGGAACGCGACGCTCTGTCGTTGCCTTGGACGCTGCGACTGGCGAGATCCTTTGGACCCACAGCGAACACGAAGGCATTCGTGGGCAGGAGGCGCCTCGTGTGCTTTCGGGCCGCGGCTTAGCCTATTGGACCGATG
>Ga0182024_10009615_pt1 | contig 19940 bp, 10 predicted proteins | sample P32metaG_FD_120480 | JGI IMG/M metagenome (GOLD analysis project Ga0182024, IMG submission 120480) | Permafrost microbial communities from Stordalen Mire, Sweden - P3-2 metaG (Illumina Assembly) | ecosystem: Environmental > Terrestrial > Soil > Wetlands > Permafrost | place: Sweden: Stordalen... | reverse complement strand
TGGGTGAGCAAGAAGGGGATCTGCGGGGACATCTGGCAGAATGTGAATGTGGGGTGGTATTACGATTGGAGCATCAGCCATAACTCGACGCCGGACCTGGAGTATGTGCCGATACGGCAGCACCTGACGGGGCCGAACCTGAACCAGGACTGGAGGGTGCGGGGGGCGACGGAGCTGCTGGGGTATAATGAGCCGGATCACAAGGACCAGTCGAACCTGACGGTGGACCAGGCGATCGCGGGGTGGCGGGATCTGCTGGCGACGGGGCTGCGGGTGGGGACGCCGGCGGTATCGGACGGGGGGCTGGGGTGGCTGTATGAGTTCATGGACAAGGCGGATGTGGCGGGGCTGCGGGTGGATTTTGTGGCGGTGCATTATTACCGGGCGGTGGGGAATCCGAAGGACCCGGACTCGGCGGCGCGGCAGCTCTACAATTATGTGAAGCATATCCATGACCGGACGCACCGGCCGGTGTGGATAACGGAGTGGAATAACGGGGCGAACTGGACGAAGGCGCCGAAGCCGAATTACGAGCAGCAGAAGGCGGCGATCGCGGCGATGATCAAGATGCTGGATGAGACGCCGTTTGTGGAGCGGTATGCGCTGTATAACTGGGTGGAGGATTGCCGTGCGGTGCAGCGGAAGGATGGATCGCTGACGCCGGCCGGGGAGGTGTACCGGGATGATGTGTCGCCGCTGTCTTATACGCAGGAAGAGGTCGCGGCTGAACCGACGCCAACGCCGACGCCGGTCCCCTCCCCTTCGCCATCGGCGACGGGGAGTACCAGCGGGACGGCGACGACTGTGGTGCCGGTGGCGACGCGGGTGCCGGCGGCTGCGGGGACTCCGGGGGTGGGAGTTTTGCCTTCGCAGCCGTAGGGATGGGGAATTGGGCCTCACGCAAGGCGCGAAAAAGGTGGGAGGACAGGAAGAGTCTCGCACGGGGGCACGGAGGGAAGGGATAATCTCGCGCAGGATGACGGCTTATTGACAAAGCGGTTGCTCTGGCTTGGCGCCAGCGCCCGAGTTGTGTGACTCGGGCTGCCGCAACCTCGCGCTCCGCGCGTTTGTTAATAAGCCTCGCTCCTCATGAAGGAGAGACCTACGGGGCGCAAAGGGAAGGAATAATCTACAGCTCTTATTACGAAACTTTCAGCGGCAGGCGGCGCTCGGCTCGTACCTCAAGGCAGGCGGCGATGGCTTCCCTGATGTTGGCGAGGGCTGCATCCCGGGTTCGCCCTGGCTGACGCAGCCGGGGATGGAAGGATATTCGACAATCCAAACGCCGTCTTCATCCCTGTCCACCGTGGTCACGAACTTCATGGAGTTTAGCTTACCCTCCTTTCTCGCTTTTGTGAAGGCGTCCATTCCGCGGATGCGGCGGTATGTTTAGGTTCCTTTAGCCAGCCTTCAGCTTCAAGACGACGATGGCGTGGGCGGGGACTGTGTAGGGAAAGGAGGGGCGGATGCCGGTGACGGTGGAGGAGACGGGGATGACTTTTTTGGGGTCGTCGATGGAGTTGGTGGCATCGGGGTCGGCGGCGAGGGTGAGGGCGGTGGCGGTGGGGGCGAGGAAGCTGGCGCCGTCGAGATCGATGGTGACGGGCTCGTCGGTGCCGCCGGGGTTGATGAGCTTGATGAATATCTCGCGGGTCCTGGAGTCGCGCGAGACGGCGGCCTGGACGGGGGTGCCGGCGGGGGTGACTTTCAGGATTTCGTCGCCGAGGTTCTGGCTGAACATGCAGAGGGCGTAGTAGCTGGGGGAGCCGAAGGAGCGGAGGGCGTCGTAGCCGACGAGATCGGGACGCCACTGGTAGGCGCCGGGGTTGACGTTGACGAAGAGGGGGGCGTAGCAGTTCATGACGATGAGATCGGAGTTGCGCTCCATGCCGGCCATCCACGCGGCATCGCCGAGGGCGGATTTCATGCTGGGGGTGGGAGGGAGGCCCTTGGAACGCGGGTCCCAGGGCTTGATGTCCTCGAAGGCGGCCCACTCGCCGACGAAGATGGCGGGGCCGCCGCGGTTGTAGTGCTCGTAATGACTGGGGGCCATCTTGAGGAACTCGGCGGCGCTGCGGTAGTAGTGCTCATCGACGGCATCGGGGGTGCGGGTGTGGACGCGGATCCTGGCGGGCTGCTCGAAGCCGACGGTGGAGATGCAGAGGAGCTGGGGGTAGCGCTCCTTGATGGCGTCGTGGAATTGCTTGAAGCGGGCGTCGTAGGTGCCGGACTTGTCGAAGAAATCCTCGTTGCCGATCTCGATGTACTGGAGATTGAAGGGGGCGGGATGGCCGTCGCGGGCGCGCTCGGCGCCCCATTTGGTGGCGGCGGAGCCGGTGACGTACTCGATCTCATCGAGGGCATCCTGGACGTAGGGATCGAGGTCGGGGCCGGGAGTGACGTGGGCGCCGCGGAGGGAGTAGCCGGCGTAGACGGCGAGGACTGGGCGGGCGTTCATATCCTCGCACCAGAGGAGGAACTCCAGGAGGCCCATGCCATCGGTGGAGCGATAGCTCCAGGGGCCCTGGTGGCCGGGGCGCTGGGAGATGGGGCCGAGGGTTTTCTTCCAATCGAAGCGGGTCTCGATGGTATCGCCCTCGAGGTAATTGCCGCCGGGGAAGCGGAGGAATTGGGGGTGCATGTCGATGAGCATTTGCATGAGGTCCTTGCGGAAGCCGTTGGGCTGATCCTTCCAGGTGGGGGGGAAGAGGGAGACGCAACTGAACCAGATGGTGGCGGGAGCGGAGACGGTGAGGACGAGGCGGGCCTTGGTGGTGGGCTGGACCTGGGCGGTGGCGATGGTGAGATCGTAGGGCGCCCATGCGGTGGTGAGGCCGGATATCTGGCCGGTGGCGTAGACAGTGGCGCCATCCTCGCTCTGGAGGGAGACGGTGACGGGGCCGGTGAAGCCGGGGGCGGCCTTGGCGTAGAAGGAGGCGTGGTAGCGGGTGGCGGGGATGACGGGGAAGCCCCAGTAGCCTTCGTTCGCGATGCCTGCGGGGGCGGCGGCGGAAGCGGAGGAGGCATCGAGGCGGAGGCTGACGGGGATGCGGGAATTGGGGGGTTGCTTTGGATCGAGCGCGATGGCGGCAGCGGCGCTGGCCGGGAGGGCGGACCAATGGACGGGGGTGGCGGGGTCGTCCATGAACATGCGGTTCTGGACGAGCTCGGCGTAGAGGCCGCCGTCGTAGCAGTGGTTGATCTCCTCGGTCATCAAGCCGTAGAAGGTGGGGCTGACCTTGCCGGCGGCCATGCCGGCATCGACGGTGATGACGGGATCAGCGGCGGCGATGTGGGCGGCGAGGAGGCCGGAAGCGGCGAAGAAGAGGCGAGGGAGGAGGGAGCGGGATGGTTTCATGGTGAGTGGGGGGGAAGGTGCGATTTTTTAATGAAGGTGGAAGACCTCGCGGGCGGGGCGGGCGACGGGGCTGCGGTCGGGATTGAAGGGCATGATGTCGCCCATGTATTGCCACCAGCGCCGGCAGACATCGGTGGAAGCGATGGCGGCCCAGCGCTCTTCGTCCTCGATCTCGGCATAGCCGAAAAGGAGGTTGGTGGAGGGATCGAGGAAGATGGAGTAATTGTGGACGCCGTGGGACTTGAGGAGGGCGGCGAGATCGTCCCAGATGGGGGAGTGGCGGCGCTCGTACTCGGCCTCGGAGCCGGGGTTTACGCTCATGATGAATGCTTTGCGGATCATGTGTTTGGAACGGAGCTTTTTTCTTTAAGCGGGGGCTGCACCGGCAACGTCGGCTGCATCCGCGGCGGCGACGGCGGCGCGGCGGCGGACGAGCTCGTTCTTGATCTTGTAGACCTCGTCCTGGGAGAGGTTGTACCTGGTGACGAGGATGAGCGTCATCACGGCACCGAGGGCGGGGAAGGTGATGTAGCTGGCCTTCATCCAATGGAGGGTGTGCGTGCTTTGCGCGCCGAGGGCGGGATTGAAGCCGATCCAGGAGAGGAGAAAGCCGGTCATGAAGGAGCCGAGGGAGCTGCCTGCTTTCTCGAACCAATTGAGGAGGGAATTGAAAACGCCCTCGCGGCGGAGGCCGAAGAGGTACTCGTCCTGATCGGCGATATCGCCAAGCATGGCGATGGCCATGAGCGAGACGCCGGCATTCGAGATGCCATTCATCATGATGATGGCGATGGGCATCCATGGGTGGCCGGGCTGGTAGAGGAAATACTTCGAGACGCAATCGACGATCAAGATGGCGGCGGCGAGCTCGAGGGTGCGGCGCTTGCCGACGCGGCGCTCGATGTGCGGGTAGGCGAAGAGCGAGGCGGCGATGGCGGCGATGTGGTAACCGGAGCCTAGGATGGCGCCGACCGTGGCGGAGCCGGAGATATCGCCGCCGAAGACGTAGTAGATATTCATGTACCCGCCCATCAAGCCGACCATCTGGTAGCCGAAACTGAAGAGGCAGCGTGCCCAGAGAAGCGACATGAAGGACTGATTGCCGCGCACGGCGCGGAGGCTCTCGAGGAAGGGGACGGGGCGCTGGCGGGAGGTGACCTTCGCGTAATTGCGCTCGCGGCAGAGGGCGACGGGGACGAGGCCCATGACGAGGAAGAGGATGGCGGAGACGATGCCGACCCACCGGACGCCGGTGATCGTATCCGCGATGCGGACGGAAGGGGGAGCGCCGTGAGGGACCCAGAGCTGGGTGAGCTTGAAAAGCCAGTTGCTGCCGATCTGCGCGGCGAACCCGAAGGCGAGGGTGATGCCTGCGACGCGGGTGCGCTCATGGTAATCGTCGGTGGCCTCGATGATGAGGCCGCCGAGGGGCATGGCGAAGAGGGAGAGGCCCGCGTAGAAGGCGAGCGAGATCAAAAGGAGATACCAGAAGAGGAAGGTGTGGCTGGCGTTGCGAGGGAACCACCAGAGGAGGCCGAAGAAGAATGCGACGGGGAACGCACCGAGGAATATGAGAGGGCGGCGGCGGCCCCACCGGGAGCGGAAGTTATCCGAGAACTGGCCAAAAACGGGATTAAGGAGAGCATCCCAAATGCGCTGGACGAAGACGAAGGTGCTGAGGAGGCGGGCGTCGAGGCCGAGGGTGATATTGTAGATGGGGCTGGCGAGGACGAAGAGGGAGCCGTGGGTGCCATCCTGGACGGCGCGGCCGAAACCGAGGCCGATCTGCTCCCGGACGGAGACGCGATCCTTCCCGGAGGTATTGTGCTCGTGCTGAGTGGCGGGGGAATCCATCGCGCGCGGGTAGCGTGGTTAGCGGGTTACAAAGTCACGTTCTCGATCTCGAAAGTTTCCACGCAATTGGCGGGGAGGCTGACAGTGAGCTTGCCGCCGGTGACGGCTGCATCCTGGTGCATCTCGTAGCGGGCGGCGGCCTTGGGCTCGGTGATCCAGCGGGTGACGGGGCCGGAGGCGGAGCCGAACTTCGAGAGGTCGATGGTCTTGGAGCCGGCGGCATCGCCGCGGATGACGAGGACGAGTTTGCGGGCCTTGGGATCGTAGGCTGCGACGGTATCGATATCGCCGGTATCCATGATGGTCATGCCGGGGCGAATGTGGCGGGTGTATTGGGCGACGACGTAGAACTTCGCGTTCACCGGGCCGATTTTGGCATTGGGCACGTCGCTCTCGAACCAGCCCCAGCCGCCGCCATCGAAGGGCTGCCAGTAATTCCAGGCGATGACGTGGAGATAGCGAATATCGAGGTCGAGATTCCTGGCGAGGCGGAGGCCGGTGCCATCGTTCTCGCCGTACTCGGAGTTCCAGACCGGCTTGCCATCCCTGGAGGTGATGGCGGCGAGGAGGTCGCGGTGGCCGCCGCCGCCCTGGTAGCCGTGGACATTGACCTGATCGACGACTTTCTTTACGTCGGGGGGGAAGCTGTTCCATGTGGCGACGGCCTGATCGTAGGTGTTGTCGTCGGAGGCGGAGATGGGAGTTTTTGCGAGGCCGCGGTTATCGAGCTGGGCGCGGAGGAGGGGGAGGACCTTTGCCTGGACATCGTGGGAGAAATGGCAGCCTTCCTGCCTGCCATTCGCGCTCCAGAACGAGGAGGTGGACTCGTTGAAGGGCTCGACCGTCGTGAAATCGATGCCCCAGTGATCGGCGGCGTATTTCGCGATCGTGGCGAGGTAGGCGGCGAACTTGTCGTAATAGGCGGGGGAGAGATTGTTGTCCGCGCCCTTGGGGGCGCCGGAGGGATTGCCATCGACGCACATCCACCACATGGGGGAATTGGAGAAGAGCTCGAAGCGGGTGACGCCGCGGTCGCGCGCCATTTGCATGAGATGGCGCTGGTTTGCATCGACGTTCCAATTCCAACTGGAGGATTGGGGGTCATCGCTGAGGCCATCGAGCCAGTACCCTTCCATCTGGCGGAAAGGGAGGATATGGGGCGAGACGACCATCTTGCGGCCGCCGACTTCATTCCAACTGCATGCGCCGGCGTTGTAGCGGACGATGTTCAGGCCGAGGCCGGGGTATTTGGCGCCGTTGAAATCGACCGTGCCGGTGGTGAAAAGGAGATCGGCGATATCGGGACGATTGCCGAGGGTCTTGGCAAACCATGCGAGGGCGGTGCCCCATCCCTGCCAGGTGCCGTGAGTCGTGGCGGGATCGACCTGAACGGGGGAGCGTGGGGTGGGATCGGGCTTGGGGGAGGCGGCTCGCCCGGGCGACGGGGATGGGGTGGCGAACATCCATGCATTGGAGGGCGCCTGCGCGCGGAGCGGGGCGGTGGAAGCGAATAGGGCGAACAGGATCGCAACCGCGATGGATGCGGGGCGGGGGAGGAGGCTACGGATTGTGGCCATGCGGTAATTCAGCGGCGAGGGACGGCCATCGAGCCATGGTGGCGGAGCAAGACGGAGCGCTGCCTATTCCCCGATTTGCACTTCTCCTGTTTTGACGTTGATAGACCAGGGCTGGGGGGTGGGGACCCAGAGTTTACCCTCGCCGATCTGAGCGGGCATCCAGAGGTAACGGGAGTCCCACTGGGTGCGGGGTTTCCAGATATCGCCCATGAAGATGACGGAGGTCGACATCGAGCCGGCGACCTTGAGCATCATGGTGGATTGGGCGCCGTAGGTCTTGGTCTGCGGGGGAGCGATGTCCCTGAAGGCGCTGGATTCCATGTTGTTGAAGCCTGCGAGGGTGGTGGCGGTGGCGTAGCGGTTGGCATTGGGGGCCCAGCCGGTCATCCATGAGCCGATGAGATAGTAGAGGCCGTTGTAATGGCAGAGGGCGCCGCCTTCCATGGGGGCATGGATGAAGGCGGTCATGCCGGCAACGTCCATGCAATCGTCGGTGAGCTTCGCGATGAAGAAGCCGTGGGTGGGGCGGCTCTCGAAGATCAAGTAGCAGGAGCCATCGTCATCGATGAACTGGCCGATGTCCCTGCTCTCCTGCTGCAAGGGGCGGAAGCTCTTGACCCATTTATAATCGCCATCGACGGTGTCTGAAGTGAGGACGCCGACGCGGGCGGCGCCGTAGTTGCGGGTGTCGATGTGGACGTACATGACGAACTTGCCGGTCTTGAGGCTGTGGTAGACCTTGGGGCGCTCGAGGACGAACGGGAAGCCGAAGTCCTCCGGGGAAGAGAGCTGGACGACCTGGTTGCGGAATTGCCAGTTGGTCAAATCCCTGGAGGAATAACAGGCGACGTAGCGCTTCGAGTGGTCGTTATCCTGGGAGCGATCCTCGCCGAACCAGTACCATGTATCGCCGAGCTTGATGATGCCGCCGCCATGGGCCTCGATCTCCTTGCCGCGATCGTCCTGCCAGAGCTGGCCGGGGTGGATGACCATGTTTTGCGAAAAGGCGGGCGTCTGGGCGAATGCGAGAAGCCCGAGGGCGGCGAGGCCCGCCCAGGCGCGGCGCACGCGGGAGGAGGTGAGGATTGCCATAGGATGAAGGTGCGGCTACCGCGGGGGAGTAAGGCCGAAGGGCTGATCGCTGACGTAGACGCGGTAATCCTTGATGCGGCCGGGCTGATTGGAATCGCCGGCGCGGGGCATGTAGCGGATGCCGCCGAGGGACTGGCTCTGGCCCATGTCGATGATGATGCGATGGGGGAAGGCGGGCTTGGTCTCGGAGCTCTCCGTGAGCCAGGAGGTAGCGGGCTGTCCGTCGAGGACGTTCTCGGCGTCGCCGGCATCGGTGTGGGTCTCCTCGCTATCGGCCCAGAGGATTTTCCAACTGGCCTTTGAGACGGTGCCGCCTTTTTCATCGAGGGCATCGAGCTCGGCAACGGCGGCTACGTCGTGGCCATCGAAGGAGTTCAACGCTTCGAGGCAGAGGTAGCGGCCGGAGGCGGGCTGGGCGAACTTGACGGTCTGCCACTCGACGGCGGGGCTGAAGGTGGCATCGGCGGCGGGATTGATGCCGGAGGCGGAGAAGGCGCCGGTGGCGCGGGCGCGGTGGGAGAAATCGAGCTCCGGGCGGAGCTGATCGAGGATGGGCTTATCGAGGCCGGCGATGGTGGGGGACTGCGGGCCTGGGAGATCGAGGATGACGATCTGATTCTGGCCTTCCTTCAACCACGGGCCGGGGCAGTACATGGTCTGGGTGGGGCCGATGTTCCAGAAGCGGCCGAGGCAGTGGCCATTGACCCAGGTGACGCCCTGGCCCCAGGAGCGCATGTCGAGGAAGGTATCGCCGGTGCGCTCGAGAGTGAAGCTGGCGCGCCAGAAGGAGGCGGGGGCGGGGGCGGCGGCGCTGGTGTACTTGAGGGAAGCGAGCTGGGCCTGATCGAGCGGGAGGGGAAAGATCTGCCAGCCGGTGAGGGTCGCGGCGGCGGAGCTGCCGTCCGGGGTGAACTGGACGGGCTGGTGGATGCCCTTGCGGTCGAAGACCTCGGTGCCGAAATTCACGCGGCCGGCCATCTCGACGAGGATATCCAACTGTGCGGGGGCGGAGCGCCGGGGGAGATCGACATGATAGCGCTGGCGGCGGCGATCCATGACGCCGATGGGCTTGCCATCGAGGGAGACCCAGGCGTAGTCGTGGACCTCCTTGATGGTGAGCTGGCCAGCGGGGCCGGCGGGGATGGTGGTGCGATAGAGGGTGCAACCGCGGCTTTGATCGTAGGCCTCGACGTTGCGAGGGACCTCATCCTTGATGGGGACGGGGAGATTGGAAAGGATGGGGGCGGTCTCCTGGAGCTGGAAGGGGGCGATGGTGATGACGGGCTCGGGCGGGGGAGGCTGGGGAATGGTCTCGCCGGGCTGGAGGTACCTGGAGAAGAGGGCGCGGATGGCGTCGAACTTGGGGGTCTCCCAGCCGGCCTCGCTGATGGGAGCATCGTAGTCGTAGCTGGAGGTATCCGGCTGGAAGGGGCGATCCGCGCCGGACCAGAGGGCGAAGGAGGTGCCGCCGTGGGCCATGTAGATGCTGAAGGAGTGATGATTCTCGAGCATGTAGGTGAGATCGGCAATGATGGGATCGGTGGCGCCGGTGTGATGCCTGCGGCCCCACATATCGAACCAGCCGGGGTAGAATTCGCCGTTCATGAGCGGGCCGGTTTTTTGGAATTTCCTGAGGGTCTCGAAGGATTTGGCGGCGGCATTGACGCCGAAATTGACGACCTGGAAGAGATCGGGGCGGTAGCCATTGGCGATGGCGCCCTGTGGGTTGCATGCGAAGAGGGGGACATTGAAGCCGCCATCGAGGAGGGCCTGGCGAAGGGCGCCCATGTAGGCGGGATCGTTGCCATAGGAGCCGTACTCATTCTCGACCTGGACCATGAGGAGGGGGCCGCCGTGGGTGATCTGCATGGGGCCGAGGACGCGGCCGACTTCCTTGAGGTAGGCGACGGCGGGATCGAGGAAGCGGGGATCGGTGGAGCGGAGCTTGATGCCATCGTGCTTGACGAGCCACCAAGGGAGGCCGCCCATCTCCCACTCCGCGCAGGAGTAGGGGCCTGGGCGGAGGATGACCCAGAGGCCCTCCTGCTGGGCGAGGCGGCAGAACTCGGCGACATCGGCCTGGCCGGCCCAATCGTACTTGCCCTCCTCCCACTCGTGGTAATTCCAGAAGAGGTAGACGCAGACGGTGTTCAAGCCCATGGCGTGGCACATGCGGAGGCGCTCGCGCCAGTACTCGCGGGGGACGCGCGGGAAGTGGATCTCTCCGCAGCGGATGACGAAGGGCTTGCCATCGAGGAGGAAGTCGGTTTTACCGATCTCGAAGGTGTGGGAGGCGGGCATGGGATCCGCTGCTGGGGAGGAGGATGGGGTGATCATTAGAATGGCGGAAAAGGGGAGCAAGAGCGGAATGGCCAAACGGCGGATGGCACGGGTGAGGAGATGGGAGGGTGATTTCATAAGGGGGTGGGGAGACATTCGGGGGGTGAGGCGTGCGCGGCGACTGCTACGGGGTGGGATTATGCCATGTGCTCGAATTGCTCGCGGGTGACGGTGTAGCGGAGGGGCTCGCCCCGTGCGTAGCGATGGAACTCCTCGATCATGGCGCGGCCCATGCGGCGGCACTCGGGGCCGAGGGAGCCGGCGACGTGGGGGGTGAGGAAAACATTGGGCAAATCCCAGAAAGGGGAATCGGGCGGAGGGGGCTCGGGCTCGGTGACATCGAGGACGGCCTGGACGTCGTGGCGGGCGAGGAGGAAGTCGATGAGATCGGGCTCGTTGATCAAGCCACCGCGGGCGGTGTTGATAAGGGTGGCGTTGGGTTTGAGGAAATCGAGGAGACGGGCATCGATGATGCCTCTGGTGGAGGGGAGGAGAGGGGCGTGGAGGGAGACGACATCCGAGCGGGTGAAGAGCTCCTCGAGGGAACAGGAGTGTGCGCCAAGCTGGGCGAACAACTGTGGCGGGGCGAAGGGATCGTGGGCGAGGATATCGACCTCGAGGGTGCGGAGGCGCTCGGCGACGCGGCGGCCGATCTGGCCGAGGGAGACGATGCCGACGGCGGAGCCGACGCCACCGGGGACGGACAGGTGCGGGAAGGGAAATGTGCGGCGGGCGCGGGCGAAGGCGGCGTTCTGCCAGGCGCGCTTGAGGGAGAGGAGGATGGCGCCGAAGGCGAACTCGGAGGTGGGGATGGCATTCATCGCGGCGGCGGCGGTGAACTCGATGCCCTGGGGCCAGGAGCCGTCATCGATAAGGGAGCGCAAGGTGCCGGCGCCATGGAAAACGACGCGGAGGCGGGGGAGGAGGCTGAGCGTGTGGGGATCGAGGCGGGGACCGCCCCAGCCGGTGAAGAGGACTTCGGTGTCGTGAATCCACGGGGGGGGATTCGCGGAGAGAGTCTTCGCGTTAATGGGCGCGCCGAGGAGCTGGGCCGCGGGCTGGATGGCGGTGAGCGCGCCGTCGCCGTAGATATCCCGGAAGGCGGAGTCTCCGAGGATGAAGGACGCGTTGATCATATCCGTGGGGTGAAGGCGGGTGCGGGCGCCTGGCACAGGGGATTAGCAAGGATCATTGGAGCGGGTAATGCGCGGGATTTCAAAATGTTTCTCGCGAAATGGGGAGGATGTGGAGGATGAGGGGGGCCCTACGGGAGAAGCGAAATAACGAGAGAGAAGCCGGTGGGGCCGGTGGCATTCTCGACGCGGTAGAGGACGCGGTTGACGCGCTGCTTGAAATGGACTTTGCGGACGCCCTCATTGAGCTACCAGGGCTTGAGCTGGGGGCTGCTCTGCCAGAGGAGCCGGTTCTCGATCCAGAGCGTGGAGAAATGCCTGGATGGCGGGGAGGGACAGAGGCGCCGGCGTGGGGCTCGGCTCCGGGGGCGCTGAAATGACGTTGCGCGCTCTTTCGCGCGGCGGTGCGCCGTGTTTACGAGGCTTTACCGCGAGCACGGAACTTCTGACGGAAACCGAGGAGCGCGATGCCGGCAATGACCATTGCGTAGGTGCCGGGCTCGGGGATGCCCTGGGTAGCCAGTTGGAGGATGACGTCATTGCCGAAGCCGGTATCGTTGGCGTTTACCTGGTAGAAGATGTTGAACACATCGCCGTTCGAATCGGTAATGGAAGTACCCTGGGCGAATTGGTTGGTGAAGATGGAGCCGGCGGGGGTGCCGTTGATGATGACGTAATCGGTGCCAAGGGCCGGGGCCACGTAGGCGCCGCCGAGAGTGAGCACGAGGTTGGCGCCGGCGAGGTTCACGTTGCCGGAGAGCATCTGGAGGGTATCGCTATCGGTGGGCGATGCGACTCCGAGGCGGATGGAAAAATTCGTGGTGCTGGAGAGGGTGACCGCGCCGCTGACGGAGAGAACGCCGGGGGCGCTGGTGGCATTGGCGAGGGTGCGGCCGGGGGCGAGCGTGCCGCCATTGCCGATAATGGGACCTACGGAGCCGACGCCGGAGAGCTGGCCGGAGCCGGTGAGGGTGATGGTCGCACTCTGGTTGACCAGGCCATCCGCCTCGAGATTGCCGCCGGATAAGGCCGCGGAGGCGGTGGCTGAGAGGGAGCCGCTGACGATGAGGTTGCCGCCGGTGACGATGGTGGGGCCGCTGTAGGTGTCGACGTTGGAGAGGGTCCAGGTGCTGGTGTTGGACTTGGTGACGCCGACTGTATTGGAAATGACGCCGGTGATGAAGTTGTTGGAGGCGGTGCCATCGAGATCGAAGACCTGGCCGGTGGCGCCGCCGCCGGCCATATTGCCCGCCATGGTGAAGTTCGCGGTGGTGGGGATGAGTTCCCATCCGGCGCCGGCGTTGCCGGTGAGGGTCGCGTTGTCGACGAGTACGAAATTGTAGCCGTTGCCGCCCGTTACATCGAGGACCATGATGCCATTGCCGCCAACGGCGGAGCCGGCTGTGGAGACCAGGGTGATGGTGTTGCCGGTATTCCCCGCCGTCAGCTGGTTGACATCGAAATCTGAAACGACCGGTGCGCCGGCGGGGCTGAATTGGGCGGTCGTAAAGGTGCCACTGGTATCCGCACGGAATGCGGCGACAGCGCCGGTAGTATTCGCCCGCAAGATGGAATTGGGGCTGAGGGAGGCGGTGCCGTTCAACTGGAGGTAGCCGTTGTTGGTGGTCTGGCCGCCGAAGGTGTTGACGCCGGAGAGTATGGTGGTGCCGGTATTAACGAGGGTGGAAGTGGCGCCGAGGATGGCACCGGTGCTGCCCTCGCTCAAGGTGCTGGTGCCGGCGACTGTGATGGAGGAGGCGCTGAGGGTGCCGTTGAGGGTAAGGAGGCCGCCGGTGTTGAGGGTGGTGGCGCCGGCGTAGCTGTTGTTGCCGGAGAGGGAGGCGGTGCCGGTGACGCTGAGACTGGCGGTGGAACCGGAGATGGCGCCGGTACTGTTCTCAGTGAAGGTGCTGGCGGCACCGACGGAGACGGGGGAGCCATTGAGGGTGCCATTGAGGGTGAGGAGGCCGCCGCTGACGGCGGTGGCGCCGGAGTAACTGTTGCTGCCGGAGAGGGTGGCGGTGCCGGAGGTGGTGAGGGAGGCGACGCCGCCGATGGAGCTGGCGGAGTCCTCATTGAAGGCCGCGGTGGAGGAGAGGGTGATGGCGCTGTTATTGATGACGCCGCCGTTGGTGAGGTTGAGGACGCCGGCATTGACGGTGGTGGGGCCGGTGTAGCCGTTGCTGCCGGAGAGGGTGGCGGCGCCGCTGGTGGTAAGACTACCGATCCCGGTGATGGTGCTGGTGGCGTTCTCGGTGAAGGTGCCGCCGGTGCCGACGGTGATGGCGGTGCCATTGAGGGAGCCGCCGACGAGGTGGAGGGTGCCGTTATTGACGGAGGTGGGGCCGGTATAGGTGTTGGACTCGCTGAGGGTGAGGCTGCCGGTGCCGGTCATCGTGATGGTGGTGGCGCCGACGATGCCGTGGCTATCGCTGCTGCTGATGGTGTAGGCGAGGGCGTTGTTATTGAAGGTGACGGAGGCGGGGGTGACGTTGCTGCCGGTGATATTGACGGCGGTGCTGGGGATGACGGAGCTGCCGTTGAAGTTAGCGGTGTCATCGAACTCGACGATGTCGCCCGCCCAGTAATCGCTGGTGGTGTGGCCGGCTTTCAAGACCCAGCTCGATCCGCTGGTGACGGAATTGGTGGCGGCGGTGATCCAGGCAGGAGAATTGGAGGTGGCGGTGCCGGTCCAGACGAGGCTATCGCCATTGATATTGAGGGCGATGCTGCTGCCGGTATTGACCAGGGAGCCGGCGGACTGGCGGCCGCTGAGGCCGCTGATGGTGCCCTTGCTGAAGTCTGCGATGCCGCCCACGCCGAGGGAGCCGTAGCTGATGACGGTATCCAGGCCATTGGCCCAGGAGCCGGTGCCGTTGATGACGATCTCGCCGGTGCCGGCGCCGGAGGTGGAAAGGACGCCGGTGACCTTGATGGGGGCGCCGGTGAAGAGATTGCTCTCGACGAGATTGACCGTGGCGGCGCCGCTGAAGGTGAGGGAGCCGAGGGTGAAAGTGGCGGCGGAGCCATTGCCATGGGTGAGGACATTGCCGGCGGCGCTGGCGATGGTGACGGCGCCGAGGGAGCCGGTGCCATCGAGGGTGCCCTGGGTGAGATGGACGGCATTGGTGCCGGCAGCAGTGCTGGTCTGAAGGAACTTGGCTCCTGCGCCATTGATATTGACCTGGCTGCTGGTGTTGATGGAGCCGGTGCCGGTCAATTGCAGGGTGCCGGCGGTGATATTGGTGGCGCCCTGGTAGGTGTTTGAGCCGGTCAACTGGAGGATGCCGGTGCCCGCCTGGGTGAGGATGCCGGAGCCGGTGATGATTTTGCTGAAATCGGTGCCTTGGACGGCGGTGTTGGTGCGGTTGAATGCGAGGTTGCCGTTATTGGTGATGGCGCTGAGATTCGACAGGGCGCCGGTGGCGCCCGCATTGCCGAGCTGCAAGGTGCCGGAGGAGATGGTGGTGGCACCGGTGTAGGCATTCGAGGCCGTCATGATGGTGGTGCCGGTGCCCGCCTGATTGAAAGCGCCGGCACCGGTGATAGTGTTGCCGAAATCGGTGCCCTGGATGGTTGTGTTGGTGCGGTTGACGGAGAAGACGCCAGAGTCCGAGATGGAGCTGGCGGTCGTGAGAGACCCAGAGGTCGAGGCGTTGCCAAGCTGAAGCGTGCCGGAGCTGATTATAATACCCCCAGTGGAGGTGACGGAGCCGGTGACGATGAGAGCACCCGCACCGATTTTCGTGACGCTGCCGGTGGAGGGGGTGCTATTGTTGATGCCGGCAATAATGAGGTTAGCGGTAGTGGGATTGAAGGTGAGGCTGTAATTGTTGCCGACCTGGAAGTTGCCGGCCTGCAGCGTGTAACCGTTGCCACCGCTGACATTCATAAAAAAGGCTGTGCCCTGGGCGCCGGAGCCGACGGTCCAAGTAGTACCGGTGGGGGAGCCGAGTTGCAGGATCTGGCCTGTGCCGCTGCTGATATTATTGACGTCGAAGGAATAGGTGCCGCTGAGGCGGGCGCCAAAGCCGTTGACGCCAAACGCAGTGGCTCCGCTGTCGAACGTGACGATGCCGCCGGAGGCAACCGAGCTATCCGCACGCAATTGGATCGTGGAGAGATTGTTGAGCTGGGAATTCGTGAAGTTCTGCGTGGGCATCACGGTCGAATTGCCGCTTGTCGTGTTGCCCGCATTGGCCTGCAACTGCAGGGTGGCCCCGCTGGCGATCGTGATGCCGCCAGAAAATGCGTTATTGCCGGAGAGGGCCAAGATGCCGGTGCCCGCGGTGGTAAAGCTGCCCGTGCCACCGATATTGCCGCCGAGGAGGATATTGCCGCCGCCGGTGTTGGTCGTGATCGTCTGAGCACTGCTGAGGGTGATCAGATCGTTGATGGTCTGGAGGGCGGTGCCGCTGTTGGTCACCGGGCCGGTGAGAGTGAAGCCATTGGTGCCGACGGCGCCCGGATTGATGACGAAGCCGGAGCCGCCTGCGTTGAATGTGATGCCAGCGAGATTGAAGCTGGCGGGCGTGGTCAAGTTATCGACAAGGTTCGTGCCGGAGGTGCCGGCAACGCCGAAGGTGATTGAGTCGTTTGAGACCGGGGGCGTGTCGGTGCCGGACCAGTTTGTAGCATCGGAAAAATTGGGGGTAAGGGTGCTAGCGCCGGTCCATGCGCTCGTCGCGGCATGCGCGGGGCGGGAGGCGAGGATCAGAAGCCCGAGAAGCGCGAGCCGGAGAGGCAATGGGAGAGTGTTTGGCGAGAAGGGGTGAAGCTTTAGGAAGGGTGAGGATTGGGGTTTCATGGGGGAGCTGGAAAGACGGGGTTGTGTAACGGAAGAAGCTGGGGGTGAAACGGTTGCAGGAAAAGCTGAGACCAGAAGAGGAGGGTGGATACTCATCGGGACAGGGGGGGGCCGCGATGAGAGCATCCAGCCGAAAGGGGGCATGGTGCAAGCTATTTTCCTGCCAAAGACGGGAAAATTAATTGATTAAAACAAAGAATTTTTTATCGAAATGCCCGGGAGACGATTCCGTGCGGGGAAGCGCCAGCGGGCCGCTGGCGGGATGTAGCGAGTAAATCCGTGGGGACCTTGGGGCCCCGGTGAGGGATGCATGTTCCCAAAAGGCGATTATACGACCGAGGGAGTGAGCCCGGCCGGCCGGGAGCAAGGGAGGCTGCCGCCCAAAGAGCGAGGGAGCGGATAAATACCTATTCCAACACTGTGCGGCGGCGGCGCGCCCTGTGGCGGAGGGCGAGGATGCCGAGGCCGCCAAGGAGCATGGCCCATGTGCCGGGCTCGGGAATGCTCTGCAACTGGAGGAGGACGTCATTGCCGGCACCGGTATCGTTGGCATTGACGCCGTAGAGGATGGTGAAAACGTTGCCGTTGGAGGCGGTGATCGTGGTGCCCTGGGCGAATTGGCTGCTGATGGTGGAGCCGGCAGGGGTGCCGTTGATGATGACGTAATCGGTGCCAATGGCCTGGGTGACGTAGGCGCCGCCGAGGGTGAGCATGAGATTGGCCCCGGCGAGGTTCACGTTGCCGCTGTTCATCTGCAAGCTGTCGCTATCGGTGGGCGAGGCGACGCCGAGGCGGATGGAGAAGGCGGTGGTGCTGGAGAGGGTGACGGCGCCGCTGGCGGAGAGGACGCCTGGGGCGGAGGTGGCATTGGCGAGCGTCAAGCCTGGGGCCAGGGTGCCGCCATTGGCGGTGATGGGGCCGACGGAGCCGATGCCGGAGAGCTGGCCCGCGCCGCTGAGGGTGTTGACGGCGCTGAGGTTGACGATGCCATCGGCCTCGAGGTTGCCGCCGGAGATGCCGACGGAAGAGGCGGCGGAGATGGAGCCGGTGACGATGAGGTTGCCGGCGGCGACGGTGAGCGCGCCGGAGGAGGTGCTGACGCCGTTGAGGGTCATGGTGCCGGCGCCGGTTTTAGCGATGGCGCCTGTGGATCCGTTGGAGATGCCGGCGATGATGAGGTTGGCAGTGGTGGGATTGAAGGTCACGGAGGAGTTGTTGCCGACGTTGATCGTGCCCAATGACAGGGTGTAACCGTTGCCGCCGGTGACGTTGATGGTATCGCCGGTGGCAAGGGTGCCCATCTGGATGGCGCTGCCGGCGGCGCCGAATTGCAGGGTGAGATTGGAGCCGGCGGCGGTCAACTGGTTGACGTCGAAGTTGAGGGATTCCACCTTCGTGCCGGGTGAGACGACGCCAAGGGGCGCGGCGGTATTGTTGAAGATCACGACGCCTCCGGAGGCGACGGAATTATCCGCGCGCAACTGGATGGTGCCGCCGACCGCGAAGCCGGAGGCGCCGGCGACGCCGGTGGCGCCGAGGGTCTGCGGGGCGAGGACGCTGGAGACGCCGGCGGCTGTATTGCCGGAATTGGCCTGCAACTGGAGTATGCCGGTGGCGCCGATGGCGGTGGTGGTGGAGCTAAGCGCGGTGACGACCACGAGGGGGCCGGCACTGACATTGGTGGGTCCGGTGTAGGAGTTACTACCCGTAAGGAGGAGCGTGCCGGCGCCGGACTTGGTAAGACCACCGGTGTCGTAGATGGTGCCGCTGACCGTGAGCGTGCCGGAATCGACCTGAAGGGTGTTCTGGCTGGCGGCGAGGTCGATTGAACGGTTTGAGCCGAGGTCATAGCTGTTGCCGGTGGACTCGAGGGTGCCGCTGATCATCGTGATATTGCTGGGGATGGTGAGGCTGCCGAGGTTGGCGGCGGAGTTGATCGCAATCGCGCCGCCGGTGATATCGGTGCCGCCACTGTAGCTATTGGAGGCGGTAAGAGTGAGGAGGCCGGCGCCAGCCTTGGCGAAGATGAGGGTGCCGCCGCTGCCATCGCGCAGGACGCCGGCGTAGGTGTTGGCGGTGGCGTTGTTGACCGTAAAGGTATCGATCACCCCCGGGGTGGTGCCGCTCTCGATGACGGGGGTGCCGACCACGGCGTTGGTATTGAGCGAGGTGACGGTGACGACGCCGCCACCGGAGCCGAGGCCGTTGAGCTGCAAGTCGGCGGTGCTGCCGGCGCTGAAGGTGAGGGAGTTGGCTCCGGCGGAGTTGAATGCGCTGAGATTGCCCAACTGAATGATGCCGCTCATGAGGGTGATGCCGCCGGTGAAGGTATTGGCGCCATTGAGCTGGGTGATGCCTGCCTGGTTGAGCACGAGGGCGAGAGTGCCGCCGGCGCTGCCGTTGCCGATGGCGCCGGCGAGCACGACGCCGCCGCTGCCGGTGCCATTGACTGTGAAGGTCGAGGTGCCGGAGACGCTGGGACCCATGTTATCGGCGACTGTCAGGCTCTGGGTGTTGCTGTTGTTTGCCCAGTTCTCGCTGCCGTTCATGAGCACCGCGCCGGTGCCTGTGGTATCGAGTATCTCGCCACTGGCGGTGGAGGTCGAGGCCATCGCGAGGCCGCCGGTGCCGATGAGCAGGATGTTGCCGTTGGTGTCGATCAATACATTGTTGAGCGCGGTCGAGGCGGGGACATTGAAGGTGAGGCTCTTGATGCTATAGCCGCGATCCAACTGGGTGGACAAGGTGCCGCTGACGCCGACGGCGTTGGAGGCGGTCATGATGACATTGGAAACGGCGCCAGGGGCCTGGAAGGGATCGGTGAGGCCATCGGGCGTGGTGGACCAGTTGCTCTTGGCGGGCAGCCCGAAGCCCCAATTGTTATTGGCGTTGGCGCCGCTGGCGCTTGCAAGGCCGGTCCAGTAGGCGGTGGCGGGCACCGCGCTGCCGGAGATGGTAAGGATCTCCTGATTCGCGGTGGAAGTGCCGAGGCTGAAGGAAAAGCTGTTGCTGGGTAAAGTGCCGAGGGTGAAGCCGGAACCGAGGCCGCCATTGGCGGAGCTGATGAGGACATAGGTGCCGGGATTCACCGATTGGCCGGCAGGGAGATCGATATTGATGACGTTGCTGCCGGTGACCGTGGCCGCGCCGCTCACGGCAATGGCGTCGGAGCTGCTGTTGAGGAGGTCCAGGTTCAGGATCGAATTATTAAAGGTGACGTTGCCAACGGTAAGGGTTTCGGCGGCGGTATCGGTCATATCCACGGTGCCCATGGAATTGAGGGTGCCGGCAATGGAGTAAAAGCCGGGGGCGCGCAATATTGCGCCGGAGTTGATCGTGACGCCGGAGGTGTTGGCCAGCGAGCCGACAAGGGCGAGGGTGCCCTGGGCGACCGAGGTAACGCCGGTGTAGGTGTTGGCCCCCGAGAGGGTCGTCACGCCGCTGCCGGTGAGGGTGATGCCTCCGGAGATGTTGTTGACCAGGGCGGCGGCACCCGATTGGAGAACCGTCCCGCCGCCGCCGAAGAAATTGAAGGTGGGGGCGCTGGTGTAGCCGACGCCGGGATTGGTGATGATGAGCGAGAGGCTGCCGCTGGAGCCAAGCAATGCGAGGGCAGTCGCGCCGGTGCCGCCGCCACCGGTAATGGTGACCAGAGGGGCGCCGATGAAGCCGGTGCCGCTGATGGCGAGGGTGGAGCCGTTGCTGGCGGAAAGATTGATCCCCTCGCCCGTGGGCGCGAGGAGGGCCTGCGGGATGGTGATGGTGTTGCCGCCGTTATT
>Ga0182024_10009614_pt1 | contig 19940 bp, 16 predicted proteins | sample P32metaG_FD_120480 | JGI IMG/M metagenome (GOLD analysis project Ga0182024, IMG submission 120480) | Permafrost microbial communities from Stordalen Mire, Sweden - P3-2 metaG (Illumina Assembly) | ecosystem: Environmental > Terrestrial > Soil > Wetlands > Permafrost | place: Sweden: Stordalen... | reverse complement strand
TCTTTGATGCCGACTTCGTTCCCCCCATCGACTTTCTGACGCGTACAATTCACTTCTTCACCGATCCTGAAGTGGGCGTGGTGCAAACACGATGGACCTACATTAACAAGGAATTCAATATCCTGACACAGGTGGAAGCGATGCTTCTGGATGGCCACTTTGTTATCGAGCATGCGGCGCGCTTTGGCAGCGGATTGTTCTTTAACTTCAATGGCACGGCGGGCGTCCTGCGCGCCACGATGATCGAGGATGCCGGCGGCTGGCAGCACGACACGCTGACCGAGGATACGGACTTGAGTTACCGCGCGCAGCTAAAGGGTTGGCGTTTTCTCTATATCCCAAGTATCGATTGCCCCTCCGAACTGCCCGTGGACACTTACGGATTCCAGGTTCAGCAGTCGCGCTGGGCGAAAGGCCTGACCCAGGTAGCGAAAAAACTTCTGCCCACGATTCTGCGCTCCGACCTTCCCCGGCGCGTGAAGATTGAAGCTTTCTTTCATTTGACGCCGAACATCTCTTATCCATTGATGCTGATTGTTTCGGCGTTGATGCTGCCGGTAATGATCGTACGGTTTTATATGGGCTGGTTCCAGATGCTGACCATCGACTTGCCGCTGATTATGGCGTCTTTTTGGTCGATCTCCGCCTTTTATTTGATGGCGCAACATCAGCTTTATCCCAAGAATTGGAAGCGCACGCTGGCGCTCATGCCGGTGCTGATGGCGGCCGGGGTGGCGCTTACCGTGATCAACACCAAGGCTGTGCTGGAGGCGCTGTTGGGTATTAAATCCGGCTTCGCGCGCACCGCCAAGTACGCCATCGGCAATCGCAAAATAAAGATCGAGAATCCCTCTTATCAGCGGCGCAGCGGCTGGCTGCCCTATGTGGAACTAGCGATTGGCGCCTACTTCGTGTACATGATTTCGTTTGCCATCGAGACCTGGAATTATCCGGCCGTTCCGTTCTTGCTGTTGTTTGTGGCCGGTTACTGGTGGGCTGGGTTCAGCACGCTCTACCAGGAATACCAGGGCAAGCTGCGGTGGCAGCGCGAGCGGAACTTAGCGCTCGAGAAGACCACCGCTTAGCTCGATCTGTGTCCGTCCGCCAACAGCTTCTGCACATTCACGAGTAATTCGTATTGTCCCTCGGCGAGCCGGTCGATCTTCTCGTGCAGATAGACCATTTTCAATTCCGTATTCATGCTGGTTTCAAACTCGATATCCGAGCGAATCCGTTCGCGGGCGCGCTGCCGGTTTTGGCTGGTCAAAACGAATAAAGTTAAAATGATCGCCTCCAAGGATACGATCACCGATAACAGGCCAAACGGATAGGGGTCGAACACCCGGAAAGCCGCGAACAAGCTCAGATTAATGGCGATCCATAGGCCGAAGAACACGGCGTGAATCAGCACCGAAGTCAGGTTGCCGGTGATGCCCGGTACTGCATCGGCGATCCGGGTTAGAAGAGTCTGCTGCTCAGCCGTTACATCATTGGCATTACGGGAGACGGTGCGGCGAATCACCTCATCGGATTTTCTCAGGCGTCTGGCCGCGACGCTCAGCAGGTTCAGCGCCGCCGGGGTGTACTCGCGGATGTAATCCTCAAAGTGCTCCCGATCGAGGCGCAGAACTTCGACATCGCTAACGGCAGTAACCCAGGCGGTCCGGGGGCCTTCGTCGAGTAGCGATATTTCGCCGAAGATATCGCCGGGCTTGGATATCTCGAGCACGATCTTTTCGCCCTGATCGTTCTTCACGTAGATCTCGACCTCGCCGGAATAAACGATGTAGAGCGCGTGGCCGGGGTCGCCGTAGTTAAAGATCATTTCGCCAGCCGCATATTTCCGCAGATCGATTCGCGCGGCAAGAGCGGCTTTGGCTCGGTCGCCGAGCTCCCGCAGGTGTTCCACTTCGTTGAGGATAGTAACGTCGATGGGCATGGTTTTCAGGTAACAGCCTACCACCGCCTGTCTGGTGTGTTTATCGCGTGGGAGCGCCCTCGCTTCCGATGTCGCGCGCTGGTACTTACCAGTACGACGGTAATCGGTGTCCGCTCAATGCTACGAGCTAGGATTACTTGGACACATGTCGAGGAAGACCTCAACTAAGGATCCGAAAGCCCGGACCTCTGTGGTAATGGCGCGAGGACCTCAGCCGGCGGCCGTAGCGTCATCAGATAGCAATCGGCTGCTTTGGCTCGTGGCGCTTGCGCTTTGCGCCTTGACCTTGATCGTGTTCCTGCAGACAGCGCATTTTGATTTCATCAATTTTGATGATGACCGGTACGTGTCTGAACATCCAATCATCTCGAAAGGTCTTACTCTTGACGGAATAAAGTACGCGTTTACCTCGTATCGGTACTTCTACTGGCATCCGGTTACCTGGCTGTCCCACATGTTGGACTGTCAGCTTTTCGGGCTTAACGCAGGCTGGCATCACCTGACCAACGTCGTTTTGCACATCGCGAATGTTCTGCTTGTTTTTTTCGTGCTGTTGCGCTTGACGGGGGCGTGCTGGCGCAGCGCCCTGGTGGCCGCGCTCTGTGCCGTTCATCCGCTCCGCGTCGAATCGGTCGCATGGGTCGCCGAGCGCAAGGATCTGTTAGCTGGACTGTTCTGGATGTTGACGATTTGGATGTATGTGGGATACGTCCGGGGCCACAAGGCAAAGAAAGAGTACCTCCTATCGTTGTTGATGTTCTTGTTGGCGGTAATGAGCAAGCCTACGGTAGTCACTCTTCCATTTGCGCTGCTCTTGCTGGATTACTGGCCTCTGGAACGTTGGCCATCGACGTCGATTGTTTCGCTCCTCAAGGAAAAAATCCCGTTTTTTGTGTTATCGGGATTTTCGAGCGTGATTACTTACATTGGACAGAAACAAGACGGTTCGGTAGCAGATGTTAGTAAGTTCGCGCCGGGAACACACTACGGTAACGTGTTCCTCTCCTATGCGCTGTACCTGAGGGATCTTATGTGGCCGCGATCACTAAGTGTGCTCTATCCCTATCCGCTCAGCATTCCCGGGCAGACTGTCCTGCTTTCAGTTGCGATTTTAGCGACCATAACTGCGCTCGTCTTTTGGCGGCTTCGTAAGTCGCCATACCTGGTCATGGGATGGCTTTGGTTCGTAGGCGTGCTGGTGCCGATGAGCGGCATCGTGGCGTCAGGCGGAGCGGCCCGCGCTGATCGTTTCACGTACATCCCAGCGATAGGAATCTTCGTGATGATTGTTTGGGGAGTTTCGGCGGCCGCCATGCGTTATTCCGTGCCGCGTTATGTGCTGGCTTCCGTTTCAATTCTTGTCGTAAGCCTACTCGCCGCGCAATCCTGGGTGCAGGTGGGGTATTGGAGTGACAGCGAGTCACTTTATAAGCGCAGCATCGCTATCACCGGTAGAAATCCGATATTAAATTTCAATCTCGGAGCGGCACTGGATCGTAAGCATCGATTCCAGGAGGCGGAAGTGTATTACCGGCAAACGCTTCTCGAAGATCCCGGATTCCGCAATGGTTACACCAAATTGGGAATTAACCTGCTCGAGCAGGGGCGGCACCGAGAGGGATTAGACCTGCTGGGCCGGCGTGTCCGGCTGTGGCCGGAGGATCCGGAGGGGATTTATAATCTCGCAATTGGGCTCGAGCAAATGGACCGCGTGCCCGAAGCAATTCAAGCATTTCAGAAGGCGCTCCTTTTAGGTCTGCCGGAGCCTTACGTGGCCCCAGCGCATGCCAGTCTTGGTCAGTTGTGGCTGGTGAGCGGGCAAAATCAAGCCGCCTTGAAGGAGATCGAAACGGCATTGACAACGCAGCCGGACCTTCTGGAAGCGCGCATTAACCGCGCTTTAGCTTTGGCAACACTCGGGCGGCGCCAGGAATCCGCCGAGGAACTGGCGCGCCTTAGGGAGTCAAACCCAAATGATCAACGCATCGTTCGGGTATGGCAATACGTTCAAAGCCAGCTCAAAGCGAATGCGAATTGAATAGTTCAGAGCCGCTAGCTGAGCACTGGTGTGAGAAAGATTGTCAAGCGTGACAGTGCTGGTACTTACTGGTACGAGCGTAATAAAGTGCCAGGCAGCACTTACACGTTAGGATTATTTGAGTCATGTCTCGGAATAGGTCCACACGAGTTCGAAAAGTTCGCACTTCCGTAGTATCAACACAAGAACACCACCCACTCGCTGGGCTGAATAATAGGCGACTTTGGCTGGTGGCGCTTGGTTTGTGCGCTCTGACGCTATTTGTTTTCTTCCAGGCAGCGAACTTCACTTTCATCAATCTCGATGATGACAAATATGTATCAGAAAATCCGGTGATTCAAAAGGGACTCACCGTCGAGGGAGTCAAATACGCCTTTACGTCATTTAGTTACTTTTATTGGCATCCGGTAACTTGGTTATCGCATATGCTGGATTGCCAGTTCTTTGGCCTGGATGCTGGCTGGCATCATTTGACAAACGTCCTGCTGCATACAGCCAATGTCTTGCTGGTTTTGTTGGTATTGCTGCGGCTCACCGGAGCTTTTTGGCGCAGCGCTCTGGTGGCGGCGCTTTTTGCGATTCATCCGCTGCGCGTCGAGTCCGTCGCATGGATAGCCGAGCGCAAGGATCTGTTGGCCTGCCTGTTCTGGATGCTCACGCTGTGGATGTATGTAGGATATGTCAAAGGCACGGGGCCGGAAGCAAGGAAGAAGTATCTCCTCTCGCTGTTAATGTTTTTACTGGCTGTAATGAGTAAGCCGACGGTAGTGACTCTGCCGTTCGCGCTTCTGCTGCTGGACTACTGGCCTTTGGAGCGCTTGTCGTTGGCATCGGTGGGGCGCCTTGTAAAAGAAAAAATCCCCTTTTTTGTGTTGGCGGCCTTTTCGGCTGTGATCACGTATCTAGGGCAGAAGCAATTCGGAGCTGTGCGGGAGGTGAGCCCACCGGGAACCCGCATTGCAAGCGTCGTCGCGTCCTATGCGCAGTATCTATGCGACTTAGTCTGGCCACGCTCGCTGAGCGTGCTTTATCCACCCTCGCATAGTATCCCAGGGCGAACCATTGTTCTTTCCATTGTGAGTTTGGCACTTATTACCGCAGTGGTCCTCTGGCGAGCTCGTAAGTCGCCGTACTTGCTGACGGGATGGTTTTGGTTCCTGGGCGTGCTGGTGCCCATGAGCGGAATCGTGCAGGTGGGGCTGGTGGTCCGGGCCGATCGTTTCACCTATATCCCGGCTATAGGATTCTTCATCCTCATTGTTTGGACCGCATCGTCGGTCGCGACGCGCTACTCCGTGCCTACGAAAATGCTGGTTTACATTTCAGCTGCTGCTCTTGCGATGCTAGCTGCACAAGCATGGGTGCAGGCGCGTTATTGGCGCACCGCCGAATCACTTTATGCACACAGCATCGCGGTTACAGACTCAAATCCGATACTTAAGAACAGCCTTGGCGTGACCTTGGTGCATGAGCATCGTATTCTTGAGGCAGAGCGGTATTTTCGAAGCGCTCTCGCGGACGATCCCAGCTATGTGGACGGATACAACAACCTGGGGATTGCGCTGGTCCAGGAGGGGCGCTGGACGGAAGCAGTGGCCGTAACAACGCAGGTTCTCCATTTAAAACCGAAAGACACTTCGGCGTTTTTCACCCTTGCAGTCGCGCTAAACGAACTTCATCGCTTCCCCCAAGCGCGTCAGGCATTTCAGGAAGCGCTCCAGTACGGTTTGCCGCCCGACCTGGCGGCGGCGGCACGACAATACGTCCAAAGCCTGGCGCAAGCGCTCGCCAACAGCAGCGGTGTACTCTCTACCAAAACGAATTAACCGCAGCGAGTCTCCTGGCAATAAGCGGGATCTTCGAGACCACGCTAAGTATTTGAATAACGCTTATTAGCGCCCAACCGAGAACTAGTTAACCAACCACTTACAGTACTTCTAGAACCGAATCCGTTTTAGGCTTATTGACCGTACAGCTAGAACCCTTATTCTACCGTTGAGTATTCCAAATATGCGCTGCTCTCGTCTCATTGCAATTCCATTTGAAGTAAGCATGACGGTATCGAACGGCTGGTCCTTCTGATGGCTGATAAAGTAGCAATAATTATCGGAGCTGGACCGGCTGGTTTAACCGCGGCCTACGAGCTTCTTACCAGAACGTCGATCAAGCCAATTATCATAGAGCGCAGCCAGTATATGGGCGGCATTTCGCGCACGGTCAATTACAAGGGTAACCGCATCGATATTGGTGGGCATCGCTTTTTTTCCAAGTCAGATCGCGTTATGCGTTGGTGGCGGAACTTTATGCCAATCGATGCCGATAGTCCGCAAAAACTCACTTATCATCGGCAAAGCTGTGAGATTTCCCCGAAGAACGGGCATAGCCATCGGAACGGTGACGAGTTACTTATGCTGATTCGTCAGCGCAGGTCGCGCATTTATTTCCTCCGCAACTTTTTCGATTACCCGCTCTCCCTCACCAAGGACACCCTGCTGAAGCTCGGCCTGTTCCGAACCATCCGCATCGCTTTGAGTTACATGTACGCGGCCGCTTTCCCCATCCGCGACGAGCGAACTTTAGAGCAATTTTTTATCAACCGCTTTGGCCGGGAGCTGTATAACACATTTTTCAAGTCTTATACCGAGAAGGTCTGGGGCGTTCCTTGCGAACAGATCAGCGCGGAATGGGGCGCACAAAGGATCAAGGGTCTGTCGGTCTGGAAAACGTTCGTACATTATTTTAAGAAGCTCCTTCCTCGGGACGCCAGCATCGAGCAAAAAAACGTAGAAACCTCTTTAATTGAGCAATTCTTATACCCCAAGTACGGGCCCGGACAACTGTGGGAGGAGGTGGCAAGACAAGTGCAGGAGCTCGGCGCCGAGATTCTTACCGACTGGGATGTAGTTGCTTTGGAACATGACGACGGCCGCATCATGAGCCTCACAGCCCGCCACACGCCATCTAACGCGGAGCGCACTTTCGCTGGCGACATCTTTTTCTCCACCATGGCCGTAAAGGACTTGGTGAAGGCCCTTTCACCCGCGCCGCCGCCCGCGATGAGCACGATCGGCGATGGCTTGCTGTATCGCGATTTCATAACTGTGGGACTTTTGTGCAGAGATTTGAAGGTGAGAGAGAACCACGGAAGTCCGAATGGCCTCATCAAGGACAACTGGATCTATATTCAGGAGCCGGACGTGAAAATCGGACGTCTTCAAATTTTCAATAACTGGAGCCCCTACATGGTGGCGGATCGATCCCTTGTATGGATTGGTCTGGAATATTTCTGCTTTGAAAATGACGCTATGTGGCAACAGAGCGACCAGGATTTGATTCAGCTAGGAAAAGAGGAGCTGGAAAAAATCGGCATCATCGATCATGGCAGCGTACTGGACGGCACCGTCTTACGGATGCAGAAGACCTACCCCGCCTACTTTGGAACTTACGATCGATTTTCTGAGCTGCGAGCTTATCTGGACGACTTCGAGAACTTATATTTGGTCGGGCGCAACGGAATGCACAAATATAATAACCAAGATCATTCCATGCTTACCGCAATGGTCGCCGTAGACAATATCGCTGCCGGAATCCAGGGCAAGGCAAACATTTGGGAGATTAACACGGAGCAGGAATATCACGAACAGAAGCAATGACCGCGATCTGTTTGGCGCCCGAACGCGCTTGAAACCCTGATCTTAAAGTAACAATTTAGTAACATTCGGTCTCAGATGCGTTCTGAAACGTGCCGCATCAAACCAAGTGGAGGGCATATGAGCCGATTAGTGCTCCAAACTCTTTGCGGATCGGCGTTGCTTGCGTGGGGAGTCACCGTGGCAGCCCAGACGGCACTCGAGCCGGCGCCGAATCCGTACTACAGCGAAGATGAGTATCAAAACGCTCATTCGATGTTTGACAAAATTCAAGCTGACCTTAGTCGCGCCGCGACGAATGCGTACCCTAATCCCCTCGGCGATGCTGCCCGGATCGACGTAGCTCGCACGGAGCTAGGGCAGCTAGCAGATGGCTGGGATCACGGGCAGTACGGCAGCCGCCGATTTGATCTCACAAGAACCGCCATTCAGATGGTTCTGAATGACAATAAACTGACGCTTCACGACCAGAAAGTGCTTGGCGAGGACCTCATCCGCCTGCTCGAGTTTGGCAAAGAATATTACTAAGTCTCGCGCAATTCAGTAGATGCCGAATCGCCCCTTTGGCGGGTGTATACTGGTTCCCGAAGCAACTTAAAGAACGAGAGCCGTACCCAAAGGAGGCATTCCATGTCGAAGAAGAGTCCGGTGAATCGTCGTGGTTTCTTAACCGGTGCTGCCGCGGCTGCGGGCGCTAGCTTGGCCATCCGGCCACCCGTCGCGATGGGACAGCAGGTCGCCTTGAAGCCGGAAAGCAGTGGCTCCAATATCGAGGTCACTTCCAACCAGCGTCCCGGTGCGGATTTCATGACTGACGTCATCAAGTCGCTCGGCATCGAATACTGCGCCGCCAACCCCGGCTCCAGCTTCCGAGGTCTTCAGGAATCCCTCATTACCTACGGTAAAAACAGCAACCCCGAATGGCTCACCTGCTGCCATGAGGAATCTTCGGCCGCTATGGCGCACGGCTACGCCAAGATCGAAGGCAAGCCCATGATGATCATGGCGCACGGCACGGTTGGCCTTCAGCATGCTTCCATGGCTATTTACAACGCCTACTGCGACCGGGTGCCGATCTTCATCGTGGCCGGCAACATTCTCGATGTGAACTACCGGCGCGGCAATGCCGAGTGGGTGCACAGCGTGCAGGACGCCGCCGCGATGGTCCGCGACTACACCAAGTGGGACGATAATCCGGTGACGCTGAATCACTTCGCCGAGTCCGCCGTCCGTGCTTATAAAATTGCGATGACGCCACCTTACGAACCGGTGGTGATCGTGGCCGACGGCGCGCTCCAAGAAGAGCCCATCGCCGAAAAGAATCTTCGTATCCCGAAGCTCGCGATGAGCGCACCGCCGCAGGGCGAAACAGCCGCCATAAAAGAAGCCGCGCGCCTTTTGATCGCCGCCGAGAATCCCATCATCGTCGCCGGCCGTGTCGCGCGAACGCCCAAAGGCGTTGAGCTTTTAATCGAACTGGCCGAAACATTGCAAGCTCGCGTGGTCGATCAGCGCCTACGCATGAATTTCCCAACGCGCCATCCGTTAGCCACCCGTGGCAGCCTGAACGCCGCCGACGTGATCCTGAGCCTGGAGACGCAGGACCTGTGGAGCAGTCTGTTCACGCAGACTGGTTTGAATAAGTTTGGGATGGAGTCGCACCCCTCCACCAAGGCCGGCATGAAGCTCATCAATATATCGGCCGTCGAGCTGAGCCACAAATCCAACTATCAGGACTTCGGCCGCTACCTCGAGGCCGACCTCAGCATCACCGGCGATCCCGAAGCCACACTCCCCGAACTGATCGAAGAAGTGAAGCGCGCCTTAACTGCTGACCGCAAGCGCGCCCTCGAGCAGCGCGGTACTCAAATCGCCGAAGCCAACAAGAAAGCCCGCGACCGCGATCGCGAATTGGCGCTGGTTGCCTGGGATGCCAGCCCTATTTCCACGGCGCGCATGGCCGCTGAGCTGTGGGGCCAAATAAAAAATGAAGACTGGTCGCTCGTATCCACCGACAATTTTCAAAGCGCCTGGCCTGGACGTCTTTGGGATTTCACGAAGCACTACCAGTACATTGGCGGGCAGGGTGGCGCGGGTATCGGCTACGGTGCGCCGGCCGCTGTCGGCGCGGCTCTCGCAAATAAAAAGCATGGACGCCTGACGGTCAACATTCAGTGCGACGGCGATCTGAACTACGCTCCCGCCGTGCTTTGGACCGCGGCGCATCACCGCATTCCATATCTGACTTTGATGCACAATAATCGCGCCTACCATCAGGAGCGCATGTACCTGCAGATGATGGGCAACAAGTTCGACCGGCTGCCCGATTCGAACGTCGGCACTGCGCTGGTCGATCCGAACATCGACTACGCGTCCATCGCGAAAGGCTACGGCATGCACGCCGAAGGTCCCGTGAGCGATCCCAAAGAACTCGGACCCGCTATCCAACGCGGCATCGAGCGCGTGAAGGCCGGCGAACCCGCCTTCATCGACGTGGTTACCCAGCCGCGGTAGCAACATAAGGAGATGCAATGAGGTTACTGCTTCTCGTTCTGCTTTCGTTCGCCACTGCCTTCGCTCAAAATAAGGCCACTGGCAACGTCGAGAATGGCAAGAAATTGTTTACGCACAATGGCTGCTTCCAATGCCACGGCACGCAGGGACAAGGCGGGGCCGCCGGAGCTCGGCTCAACGGAACCAAGTTGACGCTTCCGGTGTTCACGGCGATTCTCCGCAATCCTCCACCGAGCAATATGCCGCCCTATCGCGCCAAAATCATGTCGGACCAGGAAGTCGCCGATGTCTACGCCTACATCCAGACCTTCCCGCCGCCGCCGCCACTTGCGAGCGTCCCGCTCTTGAAGGAATAGCGCACTCGACCTGACCACTCTGACCGCGCAGCGCCTTCCGGCCCGCCGGGTTTTCGAAAAATATTGAACAAAGCGTCCGTGCGCGGAATATTCCAGTAGGATGTTCTTTAAGCTCGCTTTGGTTTCCACTCTTGCAGCGCTAGCGCTGGCTCAGGTCGACACCGGAGAACTACGGCTGAGCGTGAAAGATTCCAGCTGGCTTCCGATCGAAGCGCAGGCTGAAGTTTCCAGCCAGGCGAATCAATACGACCGGATGTTCGTTTCGGATGCCGAGGGACGCATCGTCGTAACACGCCTTCCATTCGGACGCTATCTGGTAGCGGTTTCTCACACCGGCCTAGCGCCTGCTGCGTTGCTGGTGGATGTCCAATCCGCGCTTCCCAAGGATTTAGAAGTAACTCTGGCCGTCCAATCGTTGAATACCAGCGTAACGGTGGCCAGCGAAGAAACCTTGGTTGATACGACGAATGCATCTTCGATCGATCGAATCGGCGGGGCAGCGCTTCAGGATCGGTTGACAGCCATGCCCGGCCGGTCGATGGGCGAGCTCGTCAACCAGGAGCCCGGCTGGATGTTTGAAGCGAATGGAATCCTGCATCCACGTGGCGAGGAGTACCAGACGCAATACGTGATCGACGGACTGCCGATCACAGACAATCGCTCCGCGGCTTATATGCCGGATTTCGATGCCGACAATGTTCAACAGATGAGCCTCCTGACCGGCGGTTTTCCGGCCGAGTATGGCAGGAAGCTCGGCGGCGTGATCGAGGTGGAAACGCAGCGCGATAGACGGCACGGATTCCATGGGAAAGCGGTCCTGTCGGGTGGCAGTTTCGATACTGCCGGCGCCTATATCGAGGGACAGTACGGCTGGAACACGAACACGCTGACTCTCAGCGCGTCGTCAACCACCACCGATCATTATCTCGATCCGCCGGTTCTGGAGAACTATACGAATCACGGCACGCTCTCCGACGTAATGGCGCACTATGAACGCGATCTCACCGATAAGGACCGCATCGGCATCGTCCTGCGCCGTGTTCAATCGAAATTTCTCGTTCCCAACGAAATTGTGCAGCAGGAAGCAGGCGAACGGCAGGACCGACAAAGCTTCGAAAGCGCGGCGCAGTTCTCTTACACGCACATTTTTTCATCAAATGTTCTGGGCGATTTTCGCGCCATGACACGCGATTTGACCGCGGGATTCTGGTCGAACGACCTTTCGACGCCCATGATCGCAAGCCAGGATCGCGGCTACCACGAAGCCTATGTGAAAGGAACTGTCTCGGTACATGCCGGCCATCATGAATTCAAGACCGGTGTGGAATCGGACTACGCATCCATTGAAGAAGCTCTCAACTACGTCATCACAGACCCGACGCAGTTCACACCGGATACTCCTCTATCGTTCAACTTCTATGGGCATGCTCCGGACCGCGAGCAAGGCGTGTTCGCCCAAGATGAGATGCGCTGGAGCAACTTCACGATCAGCGCCGGAATCCGTTTCGATCATTATGATCTGCTGGTGAACCAGACGGCGTGGAGTCCGCGAGCCGGCATCGCCTACTATTGGCCGCGGGCCAAGATCGTGTTCCGCGCTTCTTATGACCGGATCTTCCAGACTCCGGCCTTTGAAAACTTGTTGTTATCGAGCTCGAATCAGGTCACCAGCCTCAGTAGTCAGGTGTTGCGGCTGCCGGTACAGCCCGCACACGGGAATTATTATCAGACCGGTTTCGCCCGCGGTTTCTACGGCCACATCCAATTTCGCGGAAATTTCTATTGGCGTCACTACCGCAATTATCCGGATGACGATCTTCTGCTCAACACCGGCGTGAGTTTTCCGATTACCTTCGCGCGCGCCGACATATATGGTGCGGAGGCGAAACTCGAGGTCACTCGCTGGGGGCGCTTTTCCGGCTACGCCAGTTATTCGAACATGCGAGGCAACGGGTATTTCCCGGTAACGGGCGGCCTCTTCTTGGGCGACGAAGCGGCCCAGGCGATCAGTGCCGCCAGCGGAGTTTTCCCGGTTTCTCAGGATCAGCGCAACACGGTGCGGGCTCGGTTCCGTTACGAAGTTACGTCTCGAATCTGGTTTGCCATGGGAGCCACGTATGACAGCGGCTTGCCCGTTGATTTCGACGGCACTTTCCAGGATGCCGCGATGCAGTATGGTCAAGCGATTCTGAATCGCGTGAACTTTTCCGATTTTCGCGCTCGTCCGCTTTTTTCACTGAATTCCTCGCTCGGAATCGTTTTGAGCAAAAGTGAAAAGTATCCGATGCGCTTCCAGATTGACGGTACCAACCTCACCGACAAGATCAATGTGATCGATTTCGCCGGGCTCTTTTCGGGTACCGCTATCGGCCCTCCGCGCAGCGTGAACGCGCGCTTGCAATTTGGGTTTTGAACGCCGTGCGAATTCCAGCTAAAGTCAGAAGGGGAGCACCCGCATGGCTGACATCGTGCCGACCTCGGCTTCTATCTTGGTCTCGACCGGCCTTGCCGCCGAGAGTACCGGCGGTGCCGCTGCGCAGTTGGAAAGGGAAGTGGTCCAGCTGTTCGATGCATTTCGCAAGCCCGTGCTTCGTTACCTTCTGGGGATCGGCCTGCCTGTCGAAGACGCTGAAGAGATCGTGCAGGAGGTTTTCCTGGCTCTGTTCCAGCATCTGCGGCGGGGTAAAGCCCGTCACAATTTGCGAGGTTGGATGTTTCGCGTAGCCCACAACCTGGGATTAAAGAAGCGCAAGCAGCGCGGCATGATCCCCGGCGCTGTCGGACAACATCCCGTTGCCGATCCATCGCCCAATCCGGAGGATCAATACGCGAATGCACAACAGCAAGGCCGTTTGCTAGCGGTTGTCAATGCTCTCTCCGAACAGGATCGGGCGTGTTTGTTCTTGCGTGCGGAGGGTCTTCGCTACCGCGAAATCACGCAAACGCTCGGCATGTCGCTGGGCGCGGTGTCCATTTCTCTTGCCCGATCGATTGCGCGGATTGGCCGCGCCGCCGAAAGGTGATCATCATGGAGCGCGAAAAGTTTCATTTGTCCGACGAAGAGTTGCTGATGGCAAGCGACGGTGAGCTTTCGCCGCGCAGCGCCAAGAACGTTCAGTCGCATTTGGCTGCCTGTCGGTCTTGCCGTGCGCGGATGCGAGTCATTGAGGAAACGATCGCGGATTTCGTGGATGCCAGCCAGGCAGCCTTCGATTCGCGATTACCGCTCGCGGCCGGCCCACGCGCGTTGCTCCAGGCGCAAATGGCTGCGATCGCCGCAACTCACCCCAGCCGGCGGCTACGCTGGACGACGTGGTCCCCCTGGGTCTTGGCGGCGGCCTGCCTCGCCATTATTTGTGTGTCAGTCTCGCTGATTCCGCGCGGCGGAAGATCTCCGCGGCATGCCGTCGTTGTGATTCCGCGCTCGAATCTGACACCGGGCGCGGTCGTGCTGGTTTCTAAAGAGCAGGTGTGTACAGGCGAGCACGCCAACAACCGGCCGGTTCCGGTTTCCACCCGGCGCCGAGTTTTCCAAGCGTACGGGATTCCAGACGCCGACGCGCGCTCGTATGAAGTGGATTACCTGATCACCCCGGCGCTGGGAGGATCCGACGACATTCACAATCTATGGCCGCAATCGTATTCGGCTTCGGCCTGGAACGCCCATGTGAAAGACCAGTTGGAGGAACAGCTCCGAGGCATGGTCTGCTCCGGGGACCTTGATCTCACCACCGCTCAACGCGAAATATCTCGAGATTGGATCGCCGCCTACAAGAAGTATCTGCATGGGACCACTCAGCGATAGCATCGTTGTTCGCCCCGTACCGCATAACGCGGTGGTCCGCGCCACGCACTGGATCAACGCGCTTAGTTTTCTTGGCCTGCTCGTCAGTGGCATCGCCATTCTTCTGGCCCATCCGCGCCTCTATTGGGGCGAAACCGGTAGCGTGGGAACACCCTCTCTTGTCGATCTGCCGCTCCCATTCGTGCTTACCGGCCAATCCGGCTGGGGCCGTTATTTACACTTCCTGTCCGCGTGGGTTTGCGTGTTCAACGGCGTGTTCTATTTGCTGGGCGCCAAACCCGGTTTCGCAGCCTACCAGCGCCCGCAGCGCATCGCCTATGCCGTGGTTGTTTTCACTTTATTTCCGTTGATGATTTGGACCGGGCTCGCCATGTCACCCGCCGTCGCGTCAGTTTTTCCTGCGCTCGTAGACGATCTTGGCGGCCAACAATCCGCGCGCACCATCCACTTCTTTGTCGCGAGCGCTCTGGTTCTCTTTCTCCTGGGACATGTTTTCATGGTTTATCGCGCGGGTTTTCTGAGTCACGTGCGAGGCATGATCACCGGCCACATCGCTGCGACAGGGGAGCGCGCATGAATAAGCCTCTCTCGCGCCGTAAACTCATCCATGCTGGATTGGCCACTGCGGCCGGCGCCTCTGGCCTTGCGGCTGCTGCCCGTCTAGCCGATCGGTACGGCTTAATCCCACCCGATCATAACGGCATCTACGGCATTGGCGAAACGCTGACCTATGCCTCCCAGCGCCTGTTGATGACCCGCCATTCGCTCGCTCGCGAATTCAACCGGAGTCAAATCTCGAAAGTTTTTCCGGTTAATGGCGATCCCCCCGCCGACGACACATACGGCCGTCTTCTGGCTCGAAGGTTCGCCGATTGGCGGCTCGCGGTCGACGGTCTGGTTGCTCGCCCCGCTCTGTATTCTCTCGCGGACCTGAAAAGCTATCCTTCCCGTAGCCAGATCACGGAGCAAGCCTGCGAAGAAGGTTGGTCCTCAATCGCCGAATGGACCGGCGTCCCCCTCGCATACGTTTTGAATTTGGCCGGAATCCTGTCCCGTGCAAAGTATGTTGTCTACTTCTCGTTCCAGAAGGACTGGTGGGACAGCATTGATCTAGCTGAGGCACTGCATCCGCAAACGCTGCTCGCCTATGCGATGAATGGCCAGGAGCTTTCCACCGGCCATGGCGCTCCCGTTCGCATGCGAGTTGCCCGCCAGCTCGGCTACAAGAGCGTAAAGTACCTCTCGCGCATCACCGTCACCGACAATATAAAAGCTTTCGGCCAGGGGCTCGGATCGGCATCACCGGAAGGTGGCTATTCCTGGTACGCGGGTATCTGAGGCCATCGTTCATCCACGCGATGCCTTGGCTAAAATAAGAACACATACCAGTTTTGTTGAGGGGGCCTCAGTAGCAGTTATGGACGCCACAAAATCCCGAGCGCTTGGCGTCGCTGCTATCGCGACGGCAACCAGCTCTTGCGCGAAGAAGCCAGCGTTCGCGGCGCCGGGCAGTAGCAGCCAGCCTCAAAATCTGCTACACTGATCTTTCAATGTTCACCGCCCGTCACCACCATTATCACGGCACCCCCTGGCGCTCGGCGGCTCTCTGATCAATTTCTGAAGTGGACCACAGCCTGCCGACGTTCGAGGCGGGCTTTTTTGTTGGTGTATACATGAATCTTGATTTCAGTAAACTCGATGGGTTGATCGCCGCCGTCATTCAGGATCACGCCACTCACCGCGTGCTCATGGTCGGCTTTATGAACGAAGAGGCGTTTCGCAAAACGGTCGAAACCGGCAACGTCACCTTCTACAGCCGCTCGCGCAACAAGCTTTGGCTCAAGGGCGAAACCTCGGGCCACCGCCTGGTGGTGAAGGAGATTTCCACCGATTGCGACCGCGACGCGCTGCTCATTCAAGTGGAAGCTCTCGGCCCAGGCGTCTGCCATGAAGGCTACCAGAGTTGCTTCTTCCGGCGCCTCGATAACGGCCAGTGGAAAGAGTCCGAACCGCGCGCCTACGACCCCGCGGCCGTCTACGGGAGCAACTCGTGAAACTGAAACTTGGCATCCCGAAAGGCAGCCTCGAAAACGCCACCATTGATCTGTTCCGCCGGGCCGGCTACAACATTACAACCAGCTCACGTTCTTATTTTCCCGCCATTGATGATCCTGAAATCGAATGCATGATGATTCGCGCCCAGGAAATGGCGCGCTACGTCGAAGACGGAGTTCTGGATGCCGGCCTCACCGGACGCGATTGGATCGAAGAGAGCGAAGCCCAGGTGCATGCGGTGGCCGACTTGATCTACGCCAAACAGAGTTTCGGAAAAGTGCGCTGGGTGCTCGCCGTCCCTGAGGCATCCAACTTTCAGAGCGTCCACGATCTGGAAGGCAAAATTATCGCTACCGAACTGGTGGCCACCACGGAACGCTATTTGGCGAAAAACGGTGTAACCGCCAAAGTCGAATTTAGTTGGGGCGCGACCGAAGTAAAGCCGCCGGTGCTGGCCGACGCCATCGTCGAAGTCACTGAAACCGGATCTTCGCTACGCGCGAATAAATTGCGCATCATCGAAACCGTGCTCGAATCCAACACGCAGTTAATAGCCAATCTCAATTCCTGGGAAGACCAGTGGAAGCGCCGCAAGATGGAAGACATCCGCATGCTGCTCGATGGCGCCATCAACGCGCTTGGCAAAGTCGGTTTGATGTTGAACGTTCGCAAGGAATGCCTTCCGGCTATCCTGGGTATCCTGCCTGCGCTCAAGAACCCTACCATTTCGCATCTGAGCGATGTGGAGTGGGTGGCGGTCCACACGATTCTTGATGAAACCACCGTGCGCAACATTATTCCGCGGCTGAAGGAAGCCGGCGGGCAGGGAATTGTCGAATATCCCCTCAATAAAATCGTGATGTGAAGCCATGCTGCGAGTTCTTCCACTTGATGAAGCTCGGAATTTCGTAACCCGGAAAGCCGTTCGGCTGGCCGAGGCCGAGAAGACGGTCGCGCCCATTCTCGACGCCGTCGAAGAGCGCGGCGACGAAGCTTTGATCGAGTACGCGCGTAAGTTCGATCATCTGGAAGGCAACAGCTTCTCCATTCCACCCTCGGAATGGGAAGCCGCCGAGGCGCGCGTTTCGTCTGAGTTTATCGAGGCGATCGAGACCGCGTCCAGTAACATACGCGAGTATGCGGCCCTGCAACTTCCCAAGGAGACTTGGGTTCGTTTTCCCGATGGCCGGCGATTGGGCTACATCGTCCGCCCGCTCGAGTCCATGGGCGCCTACATTCCCGCCGGGCGCTATCCGCTGCCTTCCACGCTGCTCATGACCATCATCCCCGCTCAGGTAGCGGGGGTTCGCTCGTTGTGCGTCGCCTCGCCGCACCCCAGTGCTGAAATCTTGGCGACGGCAAAGTTCTTGGGCGTTCGAAATGTTTTCCGAATCGGCGGCGCGCAGGCAATTGCCGCACTCGCCTTTGGCACCGCGTCCATTCCGAAAGTGGATCGCATCGTCGGCCCCGGCAACATCTACGTCGCGGCCGCCAAGAAGCTGCTCGCGGGCGAGGTCGGGATCGACTTCATCGCGGGACCCACCGAAATTGTCATCATCGCCGAGGATGCCGACCCGCGCTGCGTCGCCGCCGATATGCTCGCGCAAGCCGAGCACGATGTGGAGGCGTCCGCGATTCTGCTCACTCCATCGAGAACATTGGCCGAATGCGTAGCCGCCGAAGTTGCCCGGCAGCTGGAAACGCTTCCCACCGCTTCGGTAGCCTGCGAAGCGATTCGCAATCACAGCGCCGTCATTCTTTGTCCGTCGATGGAGGCAGCCGTGGAGGTCTCAAATCGTCTTGCGCCTGAGCACTTGGCGCTCTACGATGAAGCCCTGTTGCCAAAAATCCAGCACGCCGGAAGCGTGTTCTTGGGCGCTAGCAGTCCGGAAGCGGCAGGCGACTACGCCTCTGGCCCCAATCATGTCCTTCCGACCTCCGGCGCGGCCAGGATTCGAGGCGGCCTTTCGTCGGCTGATTTCGTGAAAGTGATCTCCGTTCAGGAATTGACCCGCGCAGGCCTCCAGCAAATCGCTCCGGCGATTACCACTTTGGCCCGAGCCGAAGGACTGGAGGCTCACGCCCGCTCAGTCGAGGTGCGCCTTGCCGAGTAAAAAAATCGACCTGCCGCCGGGCGTCCTCCAACCCCGGGAAGCCGTCTTGCGAATGGCGCCGTATTCGCCGCCCACCGCCGGCCGAGTGGGGAAGCTGCGTCTGGATTTTAACGAGAACACAATCGGCGCGTCGCCCCACGTGATCGAATATCTTCGCGAACATCTCAGCGCCGACGGTCTGGCGGTCTATCCCGAATACGCGGAAGCCAAGCGGGAGCTGGCCACGTTCTTCGGCGTTGAGCCCGAGGATTTCATTCTCACCAACGGCACCGACGAAGCCATCCAGGTGTTGATCAACACCTATGTCGACGACGGCGATGACGTGCTCCTGTTGAAGCCCTCGTATGCCATGTATCGTTTTTATGCCGAGCTGGCCGGAGCCGCGATCCGGGAAATTCCATATCGCTCCGAGAAGCTGGCGTTCCCACTCGAGGAGCTTTTAGGCGCCATCACTCCGGCTACCCGCGCGGTTCTGATCGCGAACCCGAACAATCCTACCGGCACCGGAACGTCGCGCGCAGGAATTGAACGCATTCTCGAAAAAGCAGCCGGCGCAGCCGTCCTGATCGACGAGGCTTATTTCGAATTTTGCGGAGTCACCGCGCTGCCCCTGTTGAACGACTACCCCAATCTGTTCCTGAGCCGCACTTTTTCGAAAGTTTACGGCATGGCCTCCATGCGCCTGGGCTGCCTCTTTTCGCAGTCGGGCAACGTGGACTTCCTGCACAAGGCGCAGTCGCCCTACAGTGTGAACACCGTTGCCACGCTGGCCGCCCGCGCTGCCATCAAGGATTCGACGTATATCGAGAAGTACGTCACTGAAGTCTTGGCAGCCCGCGAATTATTGTATGTCGGTTTGGAGAAGCTGGAAATCAAGTATTACGAGAGCAAAGCCAATTTCGTGTTGTTCGAGGCAGGCGACCGCTCCATCCCCATTCGCGATGGCTTGCGCCGCCGCGGTGTCTTGGTGCGCGACCGGAGCTACGAGATTCCTGGCTGCGTGCGCGTGACCGTAGGTACACGCGAGCAGATCCGGACCTTTTTGGCCGAGCTGGAGCAGATCTGGTGAGCGCCGATTCACAGATGATGGTGTTCGACATGGACGGCGTCCTGGTAGATGTCACCGAATCCTATCGGGAAACGATTGTCTTAGTGGTCGAGCACTTCACCGGCAAAAAAATCACGCGCGATCTAATCCAGGATTACAAGAATCAAGGCGGTTGGAACAACGATTGGATGCTATCGCAAAAGATTTGCCAGGACCTGGGCGTCGAGGTTCCGTATGCGACCATCGTTGACTACTTCAACTATCTGTTTTTGGACCAGGGCATGATCCACCGGGAGCGCTGGCTCCCTCGCAATGGTCTGCTGGAGCGCTTGAGCGAAAAATTCGAATTCGCGATTTTCACCGGACGTACCACCGAAGAGGCCGAGATCACACTGCATCGCGTGGGCCTGCGCCACCGGTT
>Ga0182024_10009613_pt1 | contig 19941 bp, 19 predicted proteins | sample P32metaG_FD_120480 | JGI IMG/M metagenome (GOLD analysis project Ga0182024, IMG submission 120480) | Permafrost microbial communities from Stordalen Mire, Sweden - P3-2 metaG (Illumina Assembly) | ecosystem: Environmental > Terrestrial > Soil > Wetlands > Permafrost | place: Sweden: Stordalen... | reverse complement strand
CTTTGCGGGACGATGAAGCAGGGTGGTTTCAAAGATTTTTCCCGTTACTTCGCCAGTAGACATCAGGTCGCTAGTGACGTCCTTAATGGCGCTGTCACTGGTTTCGATCCTGACTTCACTTTTGTCTTTTGAGCCATGGTCCAAAACCACCACAGCCAGACATTCGGTTTCGACTTCGGAAGGGTTCGCAAAAGCAAGATTTGTCTTCATAATTTTATCTGATCCCAGTATCGTCGGCGGACGGCCAAAAGTGCAAGCCTGCGATCCCGCCAAACTGTCAAACTGAGACCTTAAACCCACGCTACGTTCTTTTTTTATTGGCCAGCATCATATAACTAGACCGTTAAGACTTCCCCGTTGCGCAATATTGGTCTTACCGTCTGAAAGGTAAAAGTTATGAAGAGATGTTCCCTGATGGTTGCGAGCGTCGTTGCAATCGCCGTGCTCGTGGCTGGCATACAACTGGCAACTGCGCAGCAGGCTCCGTCCGCGGCGGAAGTTACGGCAAATTTAGTGGTTACAGTGGAAGCTCGTCACGGTTCCAACATCCCCGATATTCAACGCGATGACGTAATGGTTTACGAAGGCCACGATCGCGACAGAGTCGCTGGCTGGCTGCCACTGCAAGGCGACCACGCGGGCCTAGAGTTTATTATTCTGCTCGATGATTCTGCGAGCGTGAGCCTCGGTTCGCAGTTGGAAGATCTCCGGCAGTTTATTAATGCGCAACCTCCGAGCACAAAGATTGGCGTCGCGTACATGCAGAATGGGAATGCGCAATTCGCGCAGAATCCCACTAGCGATCATGCCGCGGCCGCCAAAGCATTGCGCCTTCCGATGGGAAGCCCGGGCGCCAACGCCAGCCCTTATTTTTCTTTGGGTGATCTCATCAAACGCTGGCCTGCGAGTGAAGAACGCCATGAGGTGCTCATGGTCACCGACGGCATCGACCGATACTGGGGCAGCGGTCCGGACAATGCTTATGTCGACGAGGTGATTCAGCAAGCCCAACGCGCCGGGGTGATCGTTTACAGCATCTACACGCCCGGCGTGGGACACTACGGCCACAGTTTCTGGCGGACAACTTGGGGTCAGAATTATCTTTCCCAACTTTCCGATGAGACCAGTGGTGAGAGTTATTACCTGATTGGTTCTGCTCCGCCGGTCACGTTCACCCCTTATCTCGAGGATATAACGCGTAAGCTAAACCATCAGTATCTGCTGACCTTCGTGCCCAAGCCGGAGAAAAAAGCGGGAATGCGTCGTGTGAAGGTTGAAACCGAGGTGCCGAATGCAGAACTGGTCAGCGCTGACAAAGTCTGGGTTCCCGCTGCCCAATAAGGCCTAACAATGAACCACTAGCAATGGGCTTAATTGCTCCCTTGAGCATACCGGCGGAAGAAACTATCCGGCTTCCATTGCGGCCGCAGCGGGTTCTGAGCGACGGCGATCATGAGCCCGCGAACCACTTCTTCGTAAAGCGCGGCTGACGCCAGATCCACGGGCTGATTCAGATCATCGGATGGTGCGTGGTAGCGCTGGGTCAGCCAATCCTTCAATATTTTTTGTTCGGGAGAACCGGGCGCAGCGCCAACTCCCATTGCCAGCGCGGGAATTCCGTGGCGGATAAAATTGTACTGATCGCTGCGGATGAAAATGTTTCGCTGCGGCTCAAGATCGGCTTGCACAGTGATGCCATGCGACTCGGCGACTTGACGCGCCATGTCACCGAGATCAGATTCTGCCAGTCCGTACACGGTGAGGATCTTCAGCGGAACGATGGGAAGAAACATATCGACGTTGATATCCGCAACCATCGATTTCGGGTCGACGGTAGGATGCGCGGCGAAATATTTCGAGCCCAGCAGACCTTTTTCTTCTCCAGTCACGAACAGGAAAAGAATTGAACGCTTGAGTTTCTCCGGCGACTTTTTCAGCGAAGCCGCAACGTCCAGGAGGAGAGCGCTTCCCGAAGCATTGTCCATCGCGCCGTTGTAGATGCTGTCTCCGTTAATGGGTGCGCCGATGCCAAGATGATCGATGTGAGCCGATAAAACCACATATTCATTTTTCAATGCGGGATCGATTCCCGGCAGTTTCGCAACTACATTAGCCGACTGCAGGTCTTTTTTCTCGAGCGACGCTTTTACCTTGATAGAAACCGCAAGCGGAAATCGGGGAAGTTGTTTTCGGTCCTTCGCGATGTTTAGGAGTTCGTCGAAACTGTGTCCAGAACCCTCGAAAAGCTTCCCGGCGCTCGCGGGATTGAAATACAGCGCCAGCTTTTCGCCTTCGGTCTCGTTAAATTTCGGATCGGCTAAGCTCATGCTCGGATGGGTGCGGTTTACTGAGATACGAGACCAAGGAATGTCCACGGCCGCGGGATTAGCGACGCTGACCATTCCAACCGCGCCAGCGGCGTGAAGAGTCTTCCAGCGCTCGGCGGCGCTTTGATAATGCGACGAAAGAGGACCGGGAATGTCAGCGGGCGAACCGCTCAAAATCACCGCGACTTTGCCATTCAGATCGAGGCCGGCGAGGTCATCGTAATTTTTCTCGGGAATTTTCAATCCATACCCGACGAAGACCATCGGCGCTTGCAACTCGGGTGCAAGATCGACTCGGGTGCTGAAAAAAGCATCTTCACCAAGAACAAGGGGCTCAACTTTTCCATTACGCACCAGGGCGAGGCTGGAATCCTTTTCGACGATCTCGCGCGACTGGAATTTGATTTGCTGATAATAGCCGTCGCTGCCAGCCGGCTGAATTCCGGCGTGCTTCAACTGCTCGACGATGTAAGCCTCAGCCCGCTGCAATCCAGCGCTGCCGGTCTCTCGACCTTCCATGTTGTCGTCGGCAAGAACCTTGATGTAATCCCACCAGGTCTTGCCATCGAAGTGTGTGGGCGCTGTTTGCTGGGCGAGGGTGCAAATTGCGACGAGCAAAGTGGCGACGAGTAAAAGCTTTTTTAGCATAGCCAAGCTCCTCCGGTTTATTTTGCGCTGGCGGCCAGCACTGCAACTAATGTTCGTATCAAGGCATGCCTTCAGGGGTTGAAAAAGCTCTGGGCGTCGGAGGCCTCGAAAGGGCACGGCTTCCCAGCCGTGCCGATTAGTCATTGAAACGATGCGGCGCGGATGAATCCGCGCCCTTTCAAGGCTTCCGTCGCCTGCTGGGCCACGCGACCAAGAAACTCTCACCAGACCCTGCATTGATTCGCTCGCACCATGGGTGCGCCTTTTTTGCAGGAAAAGGCATCCTGAAACTCAGGCATGTTGGAGACTACGTTATTCACGCGATATTTCGGGATCGAGTGTGGGTTAGTCAGCACAACCGTGCGCATCAATTCTGGACGATACTGCTGGCACCAAGAGTTTGCGTAAGACAAGAAGAATTTCTGCCGCGGCGTCCAGCCATCCGGGTCTTTCGTATCCACCGACTTGTTTTCCACTTGAAATTTATTGCTGAGTGCCATGAATGCTAATCGCAGACCGCCGTTGTCAGCCGTGTCTTCGCCTTGCGTAAGATGACCATTCTGCTTGACACCAGCCTCCGGAATTTCCTGAGTGTATTCATCAGCTATACATTCGCCGCGCTGTTCGTAGGCCTTCGCGTCTGCTGGCGTCCACCAGTCGCGCAGGTTTCCCTGGGCATCGAACTTGCGGCCTTCGTCGTCGAAGCCGTGCGTAATCTCGTGCCCCATCACCATCCCGATGGCGCCATAGTTCACCGCATCTTCCATGCTGCTGTCAAAAAAAGGTGGCTGCAGAATCCCGGCAGGAAAGTTGATGGTATTCAACTGTGAACTGTAATAGGCGTTGATGGTCGGAGGGGTCATGCCCCACTCGGCGCGGTCAACCGGCTTTCCAATCTTATTGAGTTGGCGATGAAACTCGAAAGTCGTAGCCTGATGAACATTGTCCAGATAGCTAGTGCGAATGATTTTCACCGAAGAATAATCGCGCCAGTGATCGGGATACCCGATCTTATCTTCGATGGCGTGAAGTTTGACTTTTGCCTGTTCCTTAGTCGCTGGCTGCATCCAGTCAAGGCTGGTGATGTCCTGGTCCAGCGCGTGTTCAACGTCGTGTATCAGCGCGACCGTACGTTGTTTGTTCTCCGGGGGAAAAGCCGCGGCTACGTACGCCTGTCCCAGGGCCATGCCAAGGTCGCGATCGGCCGCGCGTACGCAGCGCCGCCAGCGGGGCAATTGCTGTTTTGCGCCGAGCAATGTATGAGAATAGAAACTCCAATTTTCGTCGACAAAGGCTTTGCTCAAATACGGCGCTGAGCCGTGGACCAGGTGCCAGCGCAAATACGCTTTCCAATCGTCCACCGAATGCTGCTGGATCACGGTTTCAAGGCTGCGAAAGAATGCGGGTGACGACACAATATAGTGAGGCGGAGAAGGCGGAGCCGCGACCACCTCAACGTAGTGCTTCCAATCGAAAGAAGGAGTCAGCGCCTGCACTTCTGCGAAACTCATCTTGTTATTCAGGTTCTTGGGATCGCGACGTGCGACGTTATCCATCTGCGCCTGTGCCATAGCTGTTTCTATGGCGATGATCGTCTTTGCGTCAGCATCGGCTTGTTGTGCGCCTTCTCCCGCCAAGGCCAACATCTTGCTGATGTGAGCCTCGTATGCACCGCGGATTTCCTTTGATTTCGCGTCGTCCTTTATATAGAAATCGCGGTTTGGCAAACCTAGTCCGCCCTGATCGACCAAAGCTACGACCTTAGTTGCATCGTCAAAATCCTGTTGCTGGCCAAAGCCCAGCAGCGGCGCAGGCGTCTGGTTGTCGTCGCCGTCCCATGCCCCGGGAATGTCTTCGTGAAGATGCGCGACTTGATCGGCAAGCTGAGACTTATTTTGCAAGTGACTGATGCGCTCCAAGCCGACTTTCAAATCCCGGGTTCCAGCAGTTTCAATTCCCGATTCATCCATGCACGCCGCCCAATAATCGCCGATCTTCTGTTCATAGTCTGTGCGATTACCCGTTCCCGCAGCCGCTTTCTCCATGGCTTCGCGGAGAATATTTTCGTTCCAGTAGCGCAAGCCGCTGCCGGTGCCCCAGGCCACCTGGTCCGCAGGAATAGGATTGGCAGCAGTCCACTTGCTGCACGCATATTGATAAAAATCCTGGCATGGGTCGAGCGTCTTATCGACCAGGTTGAGATCGAAATGCGAGAGTGCAGGCGTGGATGAAGTGTTCTGTGCGTTAGCGCCAACGACTGCGAGGGTAAAGCAGAGTACGGCGGTGATGCTCGCGAATATTGAGGTGCGCATCGATAATCTCCGAGGTTGAAAAATGAAATAGTGGAATTGAACCGCAGACCGAGTTGGATCGAAATTTATACAAGGCATGTGTTGACAGCGAAAAAGAAGTTTATCGCAGTTCTGAGTTGTGCGCTTGCTGGCGATAACTGGGATGACGACGGACCACTGATTTGAGATCTGAGGGTGCCGTGATGGATTGCGTTTTCTATGCCACCCGAACAGGTCACGTTCCCAAGCTGGACGGGCGAGGACGCTGCCCGTCCTCCATCAAGCGCGAGTGAAAAAAATAGGAGCTTGGCCGATCGGCACAAGCTCCCTGACTTTCGGTTGATATCGTGCTTAGCTGGTCGGGCTAATGTCGGAGATGTGAATCATGCTGGTGCTGCTGTCGAGGTTGCCATTAATCTTGACTTGCTGGCCTACGAACTGCTTCGCTTTGTCCTGATCATCCAGTTGGTAGTTTGAATCGGCGGTCTTCAACACATACTTACCGCCGGCCTTTACGACCGTTCCGGTGAACGTCGAGCCGCCTGCATTCTGCATTCCCTGACTATTTTGCATGGAAGAAGACGAGTCTGGAGTCTGAGAATTCGGCTGCGTGCCTTGCTGGCCATTCTGCATATCTGAAGTTGGCTGGGAATTGGATGGGGCTGACTGATCCTGCTGAGCGAAGGTCATCGCCGAAAGTGTCATGGCCAATGCCGCGGTGGCCATTCCTATCATAAATTTCTTCATTTTAAGCTCCTCCGTATGTGACTAAATTCGTGCGGCCTATACACAGCAACTGCGGGGCCAAACGCGGCCACACGAATTCGCAGAGAGATAGCCACCAGTGCTGATGGCGCATTCTCGTTACTCAGAGATTTTTTCCCGAAGTAAACGAAAGTTATTCGTACAAGGAAGACTGTAGCTGGGCCTTAGGCTTTGTCGAATCCACTACTCGACTCAAAGCACTTTTCAAGTCATCCGGCTTGAAACCGAAGGGACCCGGCTTGCTCTTGTAAGCGATGCGTCCCGTGGCATCGATCAAATAAAGACGATCCGGCCAACCGGTATAGGCCTGCTCGGTGGAGTTGCCAAATTCGTCCAACACAGCAGGGATTTTTACTCCCAACTTTCGCACGCACGCTCCGGCTACGAGAGCGCGCTCCTCTTCACTTTTCGGACTGGCAAAAACAACATTGTCTTTGATGTTGCTCTGCATCTGCCAAACGTCGCTGGGGTGCGCCTCGGAGATGTAAACGACGAGGAATGCGACCTTGCCTTGGTACTGTTCGTAAAGTTGGTTGAGGGCTGGAACCTCCCGCCGGAATGGCGGTCAAGTATAGCTTCCAAAAACCAGAACTACGGGCTGCCCTTGCGCGGTTAGCGCGGACAATTTTATCTGCGAACTTTTGTCCAGCTTCATGAGCGAAAAGTCAGGCGCGGCATCACCAACTTGCAAGCTGCCCGCGCGGGCGTGGGTCCACAACGTTTCGAATGGAAGAACGAGGAACGCGACCGACCCCGGAACTCGGGCCATCACTCGCGCAAATGCGTCTGGCGACTGTCGCATTACGGCGAATAAAGAAGCGCAGGCAATTGTCCACAACAAGGCAAGCGCTCCGAATATCGAGAGCCATACACGTCGCGCCGATTTGCGTTTTGTGTCTTTCGTGTTTAAAAAAGCGGTTTCCGACAACGTCATGTGAAATTACGGCTCCTTGTGAACAATGGATCGTAGAAGTTTAACTTGATTTGCCCATCTTGGCGATGTTTTCTGCCACCCATTCGCCGGCTTCTTTCGTGCCTAACGCTCCGCCTAAATCCTGGGTAGTCCGCTTCTCCTGCACCGCGTGCAGCACGGCTGCTTCGATCCGGTTTGCTGGTTCTGTTAATCCTAGATGACCAAGCATCATGGCCGCAGTCAGAATCGCACCGAACGGATTGGCAATGTTCTTCCCGGCAATCGGCGGCGCGGAACCGTGCACCGGCTCGAACATCGAAGTTTTTCCCGGATGAATATTACCGCTGGCCGCCGTTCCCAGCCCGCCCTGCAAGCCAGCGGCCAAGTCAGTGATGATGTCGCCGAACATGTTGTTGGTGACGATGATGTCGAACTGCCGTGGATCGCGCACCATTTGCATGCAGAGCGCGTCCACGTACATGTGCTCGGGTTTAATCTGCGGATATTCGCCGCTCACTTCTTTGAACACGCGCTGCCAGAGGCCGCCGGCGTGGGTCATGGCATTCGATTTATCGCACATGAGCACGCGCTTTCGCGGAGTGCCGTCTAATTTCGGATGGCGTTCGGCGTATTCAAAGGCATAGCGGATTATTCGCTCCACGCCTTTGCGGGTATTGATGTCTTCCTGAATTGCAATTTCGTCAGGAGTGCCTTGTTTGAATACGCCTCCCGCATCGGTGTAAACGCCCTCGGTATTTTCGCGGAGAACCACGAAGTCGATGTGCTTCGGTTCGACGCCTTTCAGCGGGCACAGAGCGGCGTCGAGCAAGCGTACCGGACGCACGTTGGCATACAGATCCATTTTGAAGCGCATGCCCAGCAGGATTTCTTTGGCGTGAATGTTCGAGGCCACGCGCGGATCGCCAAAAGCGCCGACTAGAACGGCATCGAAATCGCGCTCCAGCATGGCGAACCCGCCAGGAGGCACGGTAACGCCGTCGGCCAGATAACGGTCGGCGCCCCAATCAAAGTGTGACAGTTCGACGTCCGCCCCGGACGCGGCAATGACCTTGACGGCCTCAGGAATAACTTCTTTCCCAATGCCGTCGCCAGGAATTATGGCAATACGTTTTTTCGGGCTCACCGCAGGAAGGTAACACAGTCGTGCAAACTTAGTCAGAAGCCTTGCAGGGGAAAATATTTGTTTAGGCAATGCCGAACCCGGAAAAGAGGCGAAAACTTTCCGGGTTCAGCGTTGGCCTATATGACAACCGGCTTTTGCAAAGACAGCGACACTAATTATTTGCTATCGCCGTCGTGGTTCTTGTCTGCGGAACCGGCCTGTTGGATCTTGGCTTGCGCCTGCGGGCTCAAGGTCACTTTGTCCTGTGGGACCGAGGATGCCTGTGCGGCTTGACTCTGTTGCGGCGCGACTTTTGCCGCCGCTTCATTCTGTGCTGCAGGCGTACTTTGTACTGGGTTTGTATGCATTATTACCTCCCCTTCCCTAATTCTATCGACTGGGCAGCTAGAAACTTTAGGTCGTACCTCGGACCGATCGTTGAGCCCCGGCCGCCAAGCTGTAAATGCGGCTAAACCAAAGAATCTAAATGGATCCACTCGGCTTCCCGCCAAACTGTATCCCTTTCCTCCTTGTATAATTGAGGAATACCATGGTTACCAGCGTCACTTCAGAAACTGCTCCAACCGCCGACCTCGCAAAGGTTCGAGATGAATTCCGGGAGTTGCTCTTGGGTTGCGGTGTCTACGACCTGAGTTCCAGAGTGCAAATTTCACTTACGGGCAGCGATCGCGTGCGCTGGCTTAACGGCATGGTGACAAATAATATCCGCGATCTGGCCGTGGGGCGTGGGGTTTATGCTTTTCTGCTGAATCCGCAAGGACGCATTCTGGGCGACCTTTACGCTTACAACCGCGGCGATTCAATTACCGTCGACACCGATGAGGCGCAGTCAGAAAAGTTACTGGCTACTTTTGACCACTACATCATCATGGACGATGTCGAGGTTTCCAAGCTTAGCGAGGTCACGGCCATTGGGATCGCTGGGCCGAAGGCAAGGCAGACACTGCATGCGGTTGGGCTCGATATAACGGAACTTGCACCGCTGCAATTTGTGCAAATGGCTTGGCAAAATATTCCAGTGACGGTTGCCCGCGGCGACAATGCGAGCCTGGAAAATTATGAGGTGTGGCTGGCAAGCAACACGGTGCCTGCTGTGCGCGAAGCCCTGACAAAAGCGGGAGCTAAACCGGTCAGCTCAGATGCCATGGAATTGCTGCGCATTGCGTCGGGGATTCCGCGCTATGGGCAGGATATTCGCGAACGTGATTTGCCGCAGGAGACGGAGCAGCAGCGCGCTTTAAACTTCAGCAAAGGGTGTTATGTTGGGCAAGAGATTGTCGAGCGCATCCGTTCCCGGGGCAGTGTGCATCGAATGTTTACCGGGTTTTACGTGCAAGGCGAGTTGCCGGCTTTGGGCACCAAAATTCAATTGGACGGCAAGGACGTTGCTGAAATCACAAGTACAGCCTCCCTGCCCGTGGCGAGCGGCGAGCGGCGGGTTGCGCTGGGTTATATTCGGCGCGAAATTGCGACTCCGGGTAAGCAACTGCAGTCAGGCAGCACTGAGCTATCAGTAGCGACTCTGCCGTTTTCAGAAATATTCCAACGAGAAAACCTGTAATTATTGAAGGGAACAATCTATGGCTGAAAAGAAGCAGGAAAGTTTTACCGTCACTGACCGGCGACTGTTTACCGCCGAAGGAGATATCCGCGAAGAGGTCGCGCCAGAAGAAGTTTCGAGCGCAGCGCCTGCTCCGCCGGCGGCAGCACAGACCCCGCAAAACGTTACTCCTCCTCAACAGGAATCGGACGTGCCACCCGCGCCCACCGCCGCTGAGCAGAAACAACAGGCCGACGCGTACCGCAAGTCTGCGAAGGACCTCGACGCGCGAGTCGAACTTAGCGGGCATTCGACTAAAGAGCTGGAGATCACGTTCGAGCGATTCATGGCTTCGCTCTATATGTCCGCAATGATGCAACTGGGACTGATGCACGAACAAGGCGGACAGCCAAGGGTTGATTTAATTGGAGCTCGACAGACCATCGACACGCTCAGCCTGCTTTCTGAAAAAACCAAAGGCAACCTAACTAGCGCCGAGGAGAACTTCCTGCAAAACGTTCTCTACGAACTTCGCATGGCATATGTTGAAGTGACCAACGCACTGGTCCGCCCGCCGCAGACTCCTGCCCCGACTGCTGCGAAACGATGAAGGCCACGCTCACGGTGCTGGGCAGCGGCACGTCGATGGGAGTTCCTACCATCGGATGCGACTGCGCCGTATGCCACTCTCGTGATCCGCACGACCGCCGCACCCGGCCATCCATTTTGGTCGAGTACGGCGGCAAAACCGTGCTCATCGATTCCACTCCTGATTTTCGCGAACAGGCCATCCGCGAGCATATTCGCAACCTTGACGCCGTGCTTTACACGCACAGCCACGCCGATCACATTCTCGGACTTGACGATCTGCGTCCCCTCAGTTATCGCCACAAACCCAACAAGCTGCCACTATATGCGCGGCCAGCAGCGGCTGATTTCATCCGCAACACGTTCCGCTACATCTTCGACGCAGATTACAAATTCGGCGGCCTGGCGCAAGTCGAACTCAAAACCTTTCAGGGACCGGTTGAGCTGTTCGGAGCGCGTTTCGATCCTATTCCGGTAATTCACGGCGAGGCAGAAATTGACGGCTTCCGTTTTGGCAGCGCAGCTTATTTGACCGATCACAGCAGCGTCCCCGAGACTTCATTGGCAAAGCTGCAGAATCTCGACATTCTTTTTCTGGATGCGTTACGCCACGCTCCGCATCCAACGCATTCGACGGTCGAGAATTCGTTGCGCATCGTGGAGCGGCTCAAACCGAAGCGCGCTTTTTTTACTCATATTTGCCACGATCTGCCGCATGAGGCTACCAATGCATCGCTGCCGGCAAACGTACAACTTTCTTACGACGGCATGAAGCTGGAGTTTGAGATTTAGATTCCTGTGTGGCGCGGGCGCCCTCGCCCGCGAAGCTGTGGGATTATTCAAATATTCTTGAAAGTTAAGTGCTTAAGCCATTGCGGGCGAGGGTGCCCGCACTACGGACAATCGAACAGATGCAAGTTTTTCGAAAACTCGAAGATGTGCCCGGATTCGGGCCCGCGCTGCTGACTGTCGGAAACTTCGATGGAGTCCATCGCGCGCATACCCGTGTACTCGCCAATATTGTGCCCCGAGCGAGGGAGCAAGGCTTTAAGTCACTGGCGCTGACTTTCGAGCCGCATCCCGTACGAATCCTGAGGCCTGATTCCGGGCTCAAGTTGCTTACGCCGACCCCCGAGAAACTGCGCCTGCTGCAAGGTACTGGCGTGGATGCTGTTCTACTGCTCCCTTTCACGCGCGATTTGTCTCTCATGCCGCCGCAGTCTTTCGCCCACGACATCCTGAAAAAAGGTTTACAAGCGCGCGAAGTGCACGAAGGCTTCAACTTTCATTTCGGCAATAAGGCCGCGGGCGACGTTAAGATGCTCGCCGAATTCGGCCGCGAGATGGGATTTGAAGTAAAGGTTTATCCCGAGTTGCGTTTGCGAGGAGAACCGGTTTCGAGCACGCAGATTCGAAAACTGATAGCGAGCGGACAGGTCAGCCGCGCACGCTATCTACTGGCACGCCCTTTCAGTATTCTGGCGACCGCCGGTCGCGGCCGCGGATATGGCTCCAAATACACCGTTCCCACCATCAACTTGAGCCGCTATGAAGAGCTTGTTCCCAAAGATGGGGTTTACATTACTCGAACCCGCGTCGGTGATGAATGCTTCGATTCTGTGACCAACGTGGGGAACCGTCCCACATTCGGGACTGAGTCTTTTGCTATAGAAACCCATCTGCTCAACTTCCATCCCATCGAACTGAATCCGGAAACAGAAGTTGAAATTCATTTTCTGCAGAGGCTGCGGGACGAAATCAAATTTCCTTCGGTGGAAATTTTGCGCGATCAGATTAGCGAGGACGTGAAAAAGGCTCGACGCTATTTTCATCTGCTGGGATTGACAGATCGAACCAACGCTTGATGCCGCTCACGCGTGCTGTGAATTAATTTTCGGCTCGGCGTCGCAACTCCGGGACGTATTCTTCGACCTTGCCTTTTTCCAGCAGGTAAACTCCGGGCCCCTGTTGTCCACGCACCGTGCGACAGAATTCAGCGACAAAGAACCCAGCTCTGATCGCTTCGGTGAAAGCCCAGCGGGTTTGCATACGCCATTCTTTGGCCAGAGCTGGATCTTTTCTTTCTACGTCGCCGATGTCACTCGGAATCTCGATCGCGATGCGTTGGCGCCCGATAGCCGCGGCAAGGTCGGTTCGAACCGGCTTGCCGTCACCATTGAATCGAATTAACGGAGTCAAGGTAGAGAGCGCATCCACCATTGCAGCACGGCTGTCTTTACCGAGAAGCCGTTCCTGTACTCGGCGACTGGTCAGCGGCCACGTCACCCATAGGCGGTCGGTGCTATTGCGGTGCAGGACGCTGGAGGTTTCCGGACCATAAAAATCCACCTTGTGACTTTCCGACACAACCCCCAGCTTGGCAAAATTCAAATGCGCGTTTCCGCTTTGCAGCGGATCGAAGGTCCAGGTCATTTCATTTATTCGCAAGCCGTTTGTTCGGAGCTCGTTTGCCCGAAGCTCGCGAGCGTCTGAGATTCGATTGTCATGGTTTCTACCGTCATCGATGCGCAAAGCCAGCGTCCGCTCGCGCTGCTCAAGTTTAAGCCGGTAGCCCAAGTGCAGATTACGATACGGCTCGCGAACCGCCAGCATATGGGAGTGAACAATTAATTGTCCGTGCTCCATGCCCAGAAATCCGAAGGCAAATCCCGCCAGCTTTGCTCCATCGAAGGCTCCCACCCAAATGCTTCCCGCCTCTTTCGTGGCGATCGCCAAGGTCATCGGCGTGGTGTCGACGTCAGAAAGTCCCCAGACTTCACGTTCAACTTCTTCCGCCCGTTTCAAGTCGTCAAGACTCTCCAGACTTCTGATACTGATCGCCGGTTTGGAACTGATCTCGGCCATGAGAGACTTCGCGTGGAGTCGGAACAATATACGCGAGAACCGACACCATCGCTAGTCCCGGGAGACCCCCTTGTCGTTAGCAAAGATTTTGCGAGAACTTGCTACCAACTGTGCGGGCACCTCGTTTCGAAAATTAGTCATCCTCCGTCTACAATTGGGCTAGGAGTTTTCTATGCGTGAAGTTGTCATCGCCTCTTCAGTCCGCACGCCCGTGGGACGCGCCTTCAAGGGTGCGCTCCGCGCCACTCGTCCTGATGAACTTGCCGCAGTCGCGATAAAAGGCGCGCTCGAGCGCGTGCCGCAGGTCGATGCCAAGGAAATTGAAGATGTCATTCTAGGCTGCGCCATGCCTGAGGCTGAGCAAGGGATGAATGTTGCCCGCATCGCCTCGCTGCGGGCCGGCTTGCCGGTCGAAGTTTCAGCCCTCACCATCAATCGTTTTTGTTCATCCGGTTTGCAGGCCATTGCCATGGCGGCCGAGCGCATCATGAGCGGAGGTGCGGAGATTATCGTCGCCGGCGGTACGGAATCCATGTCGATGATCCCCATGGGCGGCCACAAAATTTCGCCCAATCCATGGCTCGTCGACCATTATCCGGACGCGTATCTTTCCATGGGTCTGACCGCGGAGAGGTTGGCGCAGCGCTTCGGCATCACGCGCGAGGCGGCCGACGAATTTTCCTACCGTAGCCATCAGAAAGCGCTGGCCGCAATTCAAGCCAGCAAATTTGCGGACGAAACCGTCCCCGTGCCTGTAAGCTTCACCACACCCAACGGCTCAAAGCCGAAGCGACAAGAAATCACTTTCAAAGTGGATGAAGGCCCGCGCTCCGACACTTCGCTCGAAGCGCTGCTCTCGCTCAAGCCCGCATTCCACGCCAAGGGCACAGTAACTGCAGGCAATTCGTCGCAGATGTCGGATGGTGCTGCGGCCGCTGTAGTGATGTCGTCTGATCGCGCGAAGCAGTTGGGCATCAAGCCGCTGGCGCGTTACGTTGCTTTCGCTACCGCCGGATACAAGCCCGAAGAAATGGGACTAGGCCCGGTCTTCGCGATTCCCAAAGCGCTTAAAATGGCTGGACTAACACTCTCAGATATCGACGTGATCGAATTGAATGAAGCCTTCGCCGCACAGTCGCTGGCGGTAATCAAAGAAGCGGGTCTCGATCCCGACCGCGTGAATCCCAATGGCGGCGCAGTGGCCCTCGGACATCCGCTAGGCTGTACTGGCGCAAAGCTCACAGCTACGATCATCCGAGAGATGAAACGCCGCAATGCGAGGTATGGTCTAGTGACCATGTGCGTAGGCGGCGGCATGGGCGCAGCCGGGATTTTCGAGAACCTGGCCTAACCTCCGTCTGAGCAACACGAAAGGACACGTCTTTCGATTCACCACAGAAACACCGTGGCACAGAGATTTATTGATTCTCTGGCTATAAAATCAGAGTTGTTCTCTGTGGCTCGGTGACTCTGTGGTGGACTTTGCAATTGAGGGGATTCGATAAATATGGCAACGACTGCAGTTCCGCAAACCAGAATCTCTGGTGGCAGTTTTCTTCTTGAAGAGCGCAAACCCGACGATGTCTTCACGCCTGAAGACTTTACCGAACAGCACCTGCTCATCGCGCAGACGGCGGAGGAGTTCGCCGTCAACGAGATCGTTCCCAATATCGAGAAGATGGAACATAAAGATTTTTCCATCACCCGCGACTTGCTGAAAAAAGCAGGCGAACTTGGGCTCAGTTCCGCTGAGATACCCGAAGCCTACGGCGGGCTGGAGATGGACAAAGTCACCGCCGCGGTAATCGCCGACCACATCGCAAAATACGCCGGGTTCGCGACCACCTGGGGCGGACACACTGGCATTGGCACGCTGCCCATTGTTTATTTCGGGACAGAAGAGCAGAAGAAAAAATATCTGCCGCGTCTGGCCGCTGGAGAAATCGTCGGCGCCTATGCGTTGTCGGAAGCTTCTTCTGGGTCTGATGCGCTGAATTGTCGCGCCCGCGCGGAACTTTCGAAAGACGGGAAACACTATATTCTCAACGGCGAAAAAATGTGGATTACCAACGCCGGCTTCGCCGATCTGTTCACCGTTTTCGCCAAGGTTGACGGAGAAAAGTTCACGGCATTTCTGGTTGAAAAGACTTTCCCCGGCTTCTCGGTCGGCGCGGAAGAGCACAAAATGGGCATTCGCGGCTCTTCCACTTGCCCCATCATTTTGAACGATTGCAAAGTTCCGGCTGAAAATGTGCTCGGAGAAATCGGCAAGGGCCATGTCATCGCCTTTAACATCCTGAACGTCGGCCGATTCAAGCTGGGTGCCATGTGTGTGGGCGGTGCGCGCCTGTCACTGGAAAATGCCATTGGCTACGCCAAGCAGCGGAAGGCGTTTAACAAAGTAATCGCCGACTTCGGCCTGGTTCGCGAGAAGCTCGCCAATATGGCGGTGGGCATTTACACCGGCGAAGCTCTGGTTTACCGCACGGTTGGCATGATGGACGCCGCGCTTTCCGACGTCGACAAATCCGCAGCCGACGCTGCGAAAGAAACTCGCAAAGCTATCGAAGAGTATGCCGTCGAGTGCTCCATCATAAAAGTCTGGGGCTCGGAGATGGTCGACTTTGTCGTCGACGAGACGGTGCAGATCTACGGTGGCTACGGCTTCGTCGAAGAATATCCCGCCGAGCGCGCCTACCGCGACGCCCGTATCAACCGTATCTTCGAAGGCACGAACGAAATTAACCGGCTCATTATCACCGGATTTTTGCTGAAGCGCGCCATGTCAGGTCAGTTGCCGCTGATGCCCGCGATCAAGAAACTGATGGATGAGGTGTTATCTGGACCATCCCTCGGCGAAGACTTTGAAGGTCCATTAGCGGGAGAACGCAAACTGGTGATGTCGGCGAAGAAGCTTAGCCTGTTCGTAGCGGGAGCAGCTACCCAGAAATACATGCAGGCGATTCAGGATCAGCAAGAAGTCATGGGAGCAATTGCAGACATCGTTATCGAGACCTACGCGATGGAATCGGCTGTACTGCGCGCGCAGAAAATTGCAGAACGAAATGGCGAGAACGCCGCTTCGCTGCCTATTGCAATGACGCGCGTATATCTATCGCAGGCCATGGAGAAAATCGAAGCCGCTGCCAGGAAAGTGATTGCCGCTGTCGCCGACGGTGACATGCTGCGCACCCAGTTGGCCATCCTGCGCCGCCTGGCCAAGCATGAGCCATTCAACACGATTGAGCTACGCCAACAAATCGCCCAGAAAATAATCGAGCGCGGGAAGTACACTCTGGCTTAGAGCCACCACAGAAGGATTTAAACGATGGAACACGGGCGTCTCGCCCGTGTTTTCGTACCAGGGTAGATTCGTATCAGGGCATTGCTTCAGCAATGCCAAAACCGCTGAAAAAGTAAGTCGCGCCTTCAGGCGCTGCCGCTGTCCCCGGCATTCGCGGGCGAGGCGCCCGCGCCACAGTTGATCACACCGTCTTTAACTTCTCCATCACGCTCTGGATCAATTCTTTCGCGTCAGTCAGATTCTTCATTACCATCTGAATATCCATAACTGGCTTGCCTGGCCAGCGCTGGCTTTGGCAATAGACACCGTGTTGTCCAACGAGTGCCATAGCATCCGTGATCATGTCCATCGTAACGGCCAGCCGTCCGCGCGGCACGCCCATCATTGTTTCGTAGTGTTCCAATTCTTCCTGCTTCTCATCGAATACCGGCATGCTGAGATTGTAACGGCTGTCTGCGGTGGCGCATAATTGTGGGTTTGATGTCCAAAAGTTCATCGGTACGTCAAAGCAATTGATAGTCGCATTTAAAGGGCAGCTTTCACCTTTCGCAAAGGATGGTTTCGAGTACGAAACTCGATGGACACCCCGATGATGGGACAAAATCTGCTCCAGCCGCGCAGCGGCGGCATCTCAATAACCCGGCACGGGAGTGCCGGGAAAGCGAATTGGAACAAACCGAGTCCGCTTTAGCGGACGGTACCGGCTTGTAACAGTTTTCGAAGGACGAAAAAGATCGGCACCTTTCGTAGTCAACGTCATCATGAGCCAAAGTGTTAAATGCCAAATTTAAAACGGAGGAACTAATGCGCAAACAAATTGTATTTCTGACCTCGCTGTTACTCACTTTTACCGTCCTCGCCGCATGCCAGCAGGATAAGAGCAAGCGTCCCAGCCCGCCCGCCCAGGCGCAATGCAGTTTTTCCGACGGTAAAACCATCACCGTTGACTACTCCAGTCCGCGCATGAAAGGACGCAAAATTTACGGAGGGCTGGTGCCTTATGACAAAGTGGACCGCACCGGCGCCAACGAAGCCACCACATTCGTGCCCACAGCCGATGTAACGGTCGGCGGCAAAAGTGTTCCCGCGGGCAATTACACCATCTTTACGATCCCCAATCCCGACAAATGGACGCTGATCATCAACAAGAAAACTGGCGAGTGGGGCATCCCTTACAAGTATGAAGCTGACGAACTGGCGCGCATAGACATGAAAGTTTCGCAGACGCCGTCACCGATTGAGAATTTCACCATCGCGTTTGATCAGAAGGGAAATACCTGCACGCTGAATATCAGGTGGGAAACCACTCAGGCTTCGGTGGACATCAGCGAGAAGAAGTAAGACGCGATCAACTACGAGATCATTGTCATCCCGAGCGAAGCGAGGGATCTGGGTTTTTGCCTGCGCCAGCGATGACGTTGTGTAGGCAAGAACCGAGATCCCTCGCTGCGCTCGGGATGACAATGGCGTTAGATGACAATAGCGTTATAGATTAGGCTTCTTCTGTGGTTAAAATGCCTCTACTGGGCCGGTTTCCACCGCAGAACAGGTTTTCGCGCCGCAGCGGTTTCATCGAGCCGCGACACGCGAGTGGTGTGAGGCGCGGCCAGCACCATCTGCGGATCTTCGGTGACTTCCTCCGCGATGAACTTCATCGCTTCAATAAACAAATCCAATTCTTCCTTGGGCTCGCTCTCGGTCGGCTCGATCATGAGAGCTCCCGGCACGATCAGGGGGAACGCCGTTGTGTAGGGATGGAAGCCGTAATCGATCAGCCGCTTAGCGATATCCATCGTCTTAACGCCCTTTTTTGCTTGCAGCTTATCGCTGAAGACCACTTCGTGCATGGTAGGCGTGGAGTAGGGCAAATCGTAGACGCCTTCGAGGCCCTTGCGAATATAGTTGGCATTCAACACCGCGTCTTCAGTGGTCTGCCGCAAACCGTCGGGGCCATTGGCCAGTGTGTATGCCAGGGCGCGCACAAACATTCCGAAGTTGCCGTAGAAAGCGCGCACTCTGCCCACCGACTGTGGCCGGTGGTAATCGAAGCCCAGAGTGCCGTCGGACTTGGTGATGACGACTGGCGTCGGGAGAAACGGCTCAAGCACTTTTTTGACCGCAACTGGCCCGGAGCCAGGTCCGCCACCACCGTGCGGAGTGGAAAACGTTTTGTGCAGGTTCAGATGCATTAGGTCCACGCCGAAGTCGCCGGGACGGACTTTCCCCACCAGCGCGTTCATGTTGGCGCCGTCCATATAGAGCAGGCCGCCCTTAGCGTGCATAATGTCGGCGATCTTGTGGATCTCTTGCTCGAAAACTCCCAGCGTGTTGGGATTGGTCAACATCAGCGCCGCCACGTCTTCCTTCATCTGCGACGCAAGTGCTTCCACATCCACCATACCCCGCGCATTCGATTTCAGATTTTCCACGGCATAGCCGACCATGGCCGCAGTTGCAGGATTCGTACCATGAGCAGAATCAGGAATCAGAATCTTCTTGCGTGGCGCGCCTTTCGAGTGGTGATAAGCACGCACCAGAAGCAACCCGGTCAACTCGCCATGCGCACCAGCGGCAGGCTGCAAGGTGATCGCGTCCATGCCGGTAATTTCAATCAGGCACTCGCTGAGAGTCTTGAGGATTCGTAGCGCACCCTGCGAAACTTTCTCCGGCTGATAGGGATGGGCGTTGGCCAACCCCTCCAACCGCGATACGACTTCGTTTACCCGCGGGTTGTACTTCATCGTGCACGAGCCCAGCGGATACATCCCAAGATCAATGGCGTAGTTCCAAGTCGAGAGCCGCGTGAAGTGGCGAATGATTTCGATCTCGCTCACCTCGGGCATGTTGCCCAGGTCTTTTCTTTCGCTAGACCCTAGGAGCTGCGCCGTATCCACTTCCGGTACATCGAGCGGAGGCAGTTTCCACGCGGCTTTCCCTGCCGAGGACTTCTCGAAGATCAGCCCTTCATTCTGATTGACGTGCCGAGTGGCTTTCCGGGTGACGTGCGTCATCGCACCACCTCCTGAATGTCGGCTTGTTCTTTGGACGATTTTACCGAGTGCTCACCCTCCGCCAGCGACCGGACCGCAGCATCAATCGACGCACGGGTGGTCATCTCAGTGCAACACCACAACGCGGCGTTACCGAGCTCGGGATAAAATTTCTTCAGCGGGAATCCACCGATGATCTTCTGCTCCAGAAGCCGATTATTGATTGCATACGGATCTTCGCTGGTCTGCACCACAAACTCGTTGAAGCGGGGCGCGCCGGGAAAAAGCACTTTCGCATATTTGCCAAATTGCTGGGCGGCATAGGCGGCTTTCGCCAGGTTCTGTTTTGCCAACTCCCGCAAACCAACCTTTCCATAAATCGTCATGAAGATGTTGGCCATTAACGCAATCAGCGCCTGGTTGGTGCAGATATTCGAGGTGGCTTTCTCGCGACGGATATGCTGCTCGCGTGTAGCCAGTGTTAGAACGAAACCGCGCTTGCCGTTTCTGTCGGTAGTCTGGCCAACCAGGCGACCGGGCATCTGACGCACGAATTGCTCGCGGGT
>Ga0182024_10009612_pt1 | contig 19942 bp, 14 predicted proteins | sample P32metaG_FD_120480 | JGI IMG/M metagenome (GOLD analysis project Ga0182024, IMG submission 120480) | Permafrost microbial communities from Stordalen Mire, Sweden - P3-2 metaG (Illumina Assembly) | ecosystem: Environmental > Terrestrial > Soil > Wetlands > Permafrost | place: Sweden: Stordalen... | reverse complement strand
CGGTTGCGAATCCGGTTGCGATTTGCGAAATTGTGCTCATGAGAATGATAGTCGCCGATCGCCGGTCCGCGCGCACTCCGATTCTTGCGCGCAATTCCTTTTGCGCCCTGCGGCTGCCCTTGCGCAAGAGCCTTCGCATCCGTGCCCCATCCTTTCCGCGCTCTTAGCGGAAATGGGTGGGAAAGCGCCCATTGTTGAGTTGCCCAATCAATACTGGCTGGCGTCTATCTGACATTGACACAATGGTCGTACCTCTCCGTGTATCCTCGTTTTGCAGAAGAAATCGCGTTTCGTCTAGCCTCGAACCGCTTCAATGGCCCAGGCGCCAACCCGGACTCACCAACGGAGGTTCCACCTTGTCACAAAACCCGATTGCCATCGCGGCACTCGCCGCTCTTTTCTCATTGTCCGCTCTGGCCTACGCGCAGGGTAGCGGCCCTTACAAGGTGCAGAAGATCCAGCTCGTCGGCGGCGACGGCGGATTCGACTACGTAACCGCCGATCCCGACGGGCGCAACCTGTATGTGGCGCGCTCCGGGCAGGGCGCCCATATCGGCGTCTTCAATCTCGACACTTTGGCGCAGGTGGGCGACATCCCGGGCGTGAGCGGGCACGGCGCGGCGGTGGACACGGCCACGGGACATGGATTCGCGACCTCGAAGCCGGTGACGATGTTTGACGCGAAGACCTTCGCGATTCTCAAAACGATCGACGTCCAGGGCAATCCCGACGGCTACCTGAACGATCCCTTCAATCATCGCTTTTACATCCTCAGTCACTCGGCGCCCTACATCACGGTGCTCGACGACAAAGACGGTTCGATTCTTGGCACCATCGACATCGGGGGCGCGCCGGAACAGGCCGCGACAGACGGCCATGGCAAAATCTACGTCGACATTGTAGATAAGGCCGCGATCGCGGTGATCGATGCGGACGCGATGAAGATGGCGGGCCGTTACGACCTCTCAAGCAAAGGCGGCGGATGCGCAGGCCTGGCGCTCGATGCGAAGAATGGAATCCTGTTTGCCGCTTGCCGCGAAAAGAACAACATGATCATCCTTTCGGCTGCCGATGGGCACATCATTACCGACCTGCCGACCGGCGTGGGCTGCGACGGAGCCACGTTCAATCCTGACACCATGGAGGTCTTCAGCTCGCAGGGCGATGGCACGCTGACGGTCATCAAGGAGAACTCGCCGACTGACTTCGCCGTGGAACAGACGGTGTTTACGCCGCAGCGCGCCAAGACCATCACGCTCGACACCAAGACGGGCAATCTTTTTCTGATCACGGCTGAATATGGGCCAACGCCGGCCCCGCCGGCCGGAGCGGCACCGCCCCCAAGCGGACCGCCTGCCGCAGGGGGCCCGCCCGCATTCATGCGCGGACCTCGCCCGCCCATCATTCCGCATTCCTTCCAGGTCCTGGAGGTCGGCAAGGATTGAGCGGCGAATAGCCAGACTTCGAAATTCCCCAGATACCAAAAAGAATCGAACTTCGGCATTGCTAGTTCAGATGCTGCTTGATAACGGTGAATTTGATCATGGTGAACCATGCCACTGGACTGGAACTGCGGGGCGCTGGCGGAAGGGCTGCAATGCTACAGGGGCGGAGAATTTTTTCTCGCGCATGAGCACTGGGAAGGCGTCTGGCTTAACTGCGGGGGGCCGGAGAAAACGTTCCTCCAGGCGCTGATTCAGATTACGGCAGCCTTTCATCATCTTCAGCGCAAAAATGTCATCGGCGCCGCATCTCTGTTGCGTGCCGCACTACGTCGCCTCGACGAGTTCCCCGCTGGCTATGGAGGGATCGAGGTCGAAGAGCTTCGCGAAAGCGTGCGCACGTGGCTGCTGGCGCTGGATCGGGAAGATCCATCGCTACGGCCGCAGATTCCGCAAATACGATGAACGCGCCGGGCTCATCGAAGTCATCGGATTTCGACTGATTCCTTAAGCAGGGCTTCGGCGCGCACCAGGTCTTCTTCCGTGTCGACTCCGATGGTGTCGCGTGGGGCGTCGGCGACATAAATCGCGATGCCGTTTTCGAGCAGGCGCAACTGCTCCAGTCGTTCCAGCTTTTCAAGCGGCGAGGGCGGCAACGCGGCGAAGCGCTCGAGCACGGCCTTGCGATAGGCGTAGATGCCCAGGTGCTTGCGATAGCCGGTGAACCCAACCTGATCCCGATCGAACGGAATCGTGGCGCGTGAAAAGTAGAGAGCGCGGCCATCGAGGGCCGTGACCACTTTGACGGCGTTGGGATTAGTAAATTCCTCGGGCGGGCAGCGCACCGAGAGCGTGCTGACTTCCACTTCGGGCCGAGCGAAGAGATTGAGCAACGGCGGGAAAAAATCTGCCGTGAGCGTGGGCTCGTCGCCCTGAATGTTGACATAGATGTCGGCATTGATTTGGCGAGCCGCTTCCCTCACCCGGTCGCTGCCGCTGGGGCACGCGGGCGAAGTCATCACCACAGGAATGGAGCGCGCGCGGCATGCATCCGCCACCTCTTCGGCGTCGGTGGCTACAACCACGGGATCCATGAGTCCGCTCGCGCTGGCGGCGCGCCACACCCACTCCACCATGGGCCGGCCGGCGATCGGTCGCAGCACCTTGCGCGCCATGCGCGTGGACTTGAGCCGCGCAGGAATGATGGCTGCGATGCGCTGGGAACTCATGCAGTTGAGTGTACATGGACCGGAGAGCGCGCCGCCTTGCTGCTTGTTGCGGTCGAATTTTCGCTGAAGAGATCGGAAAGTCGCCGCACAGAAACGCGCTGAAACGTTTGACCTGTCCGACGCACGCCCGTATCATTGAGATGTGGCTATTGCGTGCGTTTTTGCGCCTTTTTTGCCTCCCCGCGGCGGGGTAGCTCAGATGGTTAGAGCGACGGATTCATAACCCGTAGGTCGGCAGTTCGATCCTGCCTCCCGCCACCAGATTTCTTTTTTTTAAATGAGTATTTTGGGCCGGACATTGTGCATTCCGAACTGCACCTGCCTCGGCAGTGAAGCGATAGCCGCGGCGCGCGGCCGTTTGATACAGCGCCGCTTTTCCGGATCTACACTCAATGCCCGGCGCAAATTGAGGAGCCGCATCGTCAGTTCTCTTCGAATGACAAGGACTACGGTCCTGCTACCGTCCCGGTGAAATAGTAGTAATCGTTGTAATTCAGCGTGGCTTGAACCGGGTCACTTGCTGCGCCGGAGCCGATCGTTCGTCCGTTTCGGATCAGCTCAAAGAACGGAGGACTTCCCGCAAGAATGGGCGTTTGCACGTCTGTACTTCCAGTCTGGAGGGAAAGGATCTTAATTTGACCGCCGGTTCTGACACGAAGTTCGGCAGGGGCGGTCAGGTTTGCGGTGATGTAGAGCAGATCGGCGGCGGGACCAAATTTGTGCGCGACTGGCGGCGAGCCGGCATCTGCATCCTTCAACTGCGTCCGATAGAAATAGTAGATTGCTTCGTGACGAATGGCCGGCTCCACGCCCGTCTTGTACCACTGAATAAAAAACGACAGCAGTGCCGTGGCAGCGGAATGACTATGAAAATAGCCCAGCGTGCCGATGGGAACACCGGTTGAATCGAGAAAATTGGCGCCGGGATACTTGTTGGGATCGTCAATCGGGCTGACATAAGTGCCTTCGATGAAATCGTTCCAGGTGATGATCTCGACCCACTTGGGATGAGTGACATGGATCGCATCCATCCACAGCGCGCGCATTCCCGCGGCGCCACCATATTCGTAATAACGATTTGCGTTTGCGCCCCAGAACTGAAAACAGATCGGAGCCATATACAATTTTCCGGCGCCGTGCAGTACAGCGGCGTAGCCGTGGCTGCTAGGAATCTGATCGAGGGGACCACGCGAACCGGGCACGCCCGCGATGCCCCAATAGAAAAAGCCATCGATCGTCGCTCGCCATTCGGTTAAGTTTTGTTGGATCGACGAGCGCGACGGCAGTTCTCCTCCCCAGAAGAAGGCGGCCACGAGAAAGATTTGCATGGGAGCATTGTTGGGAACACCATTGGCCGTTGGGAGAACCGTAGGCTCCTCTTGCCTCGACGGGTTCGCGCCGGTGGAGAGATTGGACCGAATCTGTTGCCATGGGGCAACACCGAGTTTGTCGCCGGCGAAAGTGGTAAGGACAAACGCGCCTCGATACTTGAAATAAACCGGTGCGTAGCGCGGATTGCCGGCGAAACGGCGCATCATGTCTTCGACGTCAGCAATGCCGTTGCCGCAGCACATATCTGCTGAGAACATGAGTTTGAATCCGCTGTGGAGACGAACTGCGGCCTCGAACATCTGCGCTGCGTAGCGTATGTAGTACGTCTGATGAAGCCAGCCGCCGGCGTTGAGTGCGAACCCATCGATGCCGATCGCCTGCGCTTCGCGGATTTCACGTTCATAACTTGCGATCTTCAGTTCCTGCGTGGGATCGCTGTCGCCCTGATAGTCCTGGTTGGTAAGCATGTAATGGGCAAAGACAAGGCGTTGCGCAGGCGCGTACGGCGCGGCGAAAAGGACAGCGCAGAGGTAAAAGATCGGAATCGCAGCCGAGACTGCATGACCGAGAGCGAGTCTTGTTGCGTTTTTATCCATCAGGACTTTGCCACGCAGAAAGCGTATCACTCCAGCTTGAGCGATGTACCGGCGCCCGAATCGGGGATGCTGATGGCGACGAAGTTCTTGCCGCGCTCAATCGGAATGGCTGTGTTTTGGCCATCCTGCTGAATGGTGCCGCGGGTCGGCTTCCAACCGTAAATCTCGAGGCGAAGGCTGTTCCACCAGGGAATGAAACTGCCATCATGTCTTGAGATGGCGATCTCGATCCCGCTGCTCGTGACGGTGCAGGTGAAGTTCATTCTCAAAAAGTCTCCGTGCTCGAATGCGAAGCTCCTTCCATCGTCTGTATAAAGCGAACCGCGGCAATCGTCGCCGGTATAGACCCGTAGCGTGAGCGGCCCTTGTGGCGCTTCTTCCGTGCTCTGGACAAGCGGCTCGATGGGCAGGATTGCGCCGGCGCGCACATAGACAGGAAGCGATTCGAGCGAGGGTTGCACAATTGCCGAGAGCGCGACCTGCTCTGTTGCTGCCGGCGGTGCGTTGGGTTCAGGGTCTGGATCAATTGCGGGCGGGACTCGCTCGCCTGTCCAATAGTCATACCAGCCCGCAGACGGGAACTCGACAGTGTAAGCGTCCGGCGCATCAAGATAGGGTGAAGGCGCGATGAGGAAATCGTGCCCGAGCAGAAACTCAGATTCAACGCCCTGATCGATGTCGATGGGATGCTTGTCGCGGGCGGCATCGGGATAATCGAGAAACAGGGGACGCATCATGGGCATGCCGGTGCGCGCAGTTTCCTCGGCCAGCGTGTAGAGGTACGGCATCAGGCGGTAACGCTCCTCGATGAAGCGGCGGCGAATGTTTTCGTGCTGCTCGCCTCCGACCCACGGCTCCTGATCGCCGGATCCTTTCTCGGTATGGTCGCGATCGATGGGCTGAAAGGCGGATATTTCAATCCATTTTGTGAGCAGGTCGGCAGAGGCGGTACCCGCGAAACCGCCAACATCGGCGCCGCTGAATGAGAAGCCGCTGATGCCCAGGCTCTTGAGCATCGGGCTGGTCATGCGCAGATGATTCCATGTACTGCTATTGTCTCCCGTCCATGTAGCGGCGTAGCGCTGTCCTCCGGCATACGTTGCCCGCGTCAACACGAAGGGGCGCGTATCAGGTTCGATTTTGCGCAGGCCATCGTAGGTCGCGCGCGAGTTTTCCATGCCATAGACATTGTGAATCTCGGCGTGAGTCGCAGTGCGGGCGTTGAAGCCCGGCTCGTCGATGCGATGCAGCACATCGAGAGGGATGGTGCCGGTAGGGGAATTGAAGACCGAGGGCTCGTTCATGTCGTTCCAAAAGCCGTCGAAGCCCATCCCCACAAAGGTCTTGTAGAGCGTTCCCCACCAAGCCCGAGTTTGGGCGCGCGTGAAGTCTGGAAAAACGCTCGGCCCCGGCCAGACGGAGCCGACATACACTGTGCCATCGGGGCGATGCAGGAAATTGTCGCCTTTGACCCCGCCGTCGTAGGGAGCATATCCCTGCCCGGGGACGTCGGCAATGTGCAGGTCCGTGATGGCCACTACGTGGAATTGCATGCCGTGAAGCGTCGCCAGCGCCTTCGGTAGATCAGGAAACGTTTGCGTGTTCACAGTAAACGGACGGTTCCTGTCTTGATAATCGATGTCGAGATAGAGCGCATCGGCTGGGATGTGATCGGCGCGCAAACGGCTTGCAATCTCCATGAGCCGCGACTCCGGTGTGTAGCTGTAGCGCGACTGCTGAAAGCCGAGCATCCAGCGCGGCGGAAGCGGTGGCTTGCCCGTGAGCCACGCATAGGTTTCCACGACCTGCCGCGGTGACGGCCCCGGGAAGATGTAATAGTCGACAGGCCCGGCGACGGCGCCAAATGAGTACGAGGACGCTGATTCCTTGCCGAATTCGAAGCTGGTACGCGTGGTGTTGTCGAGAAAAATGCCGGCGGCAATACCGGCGCGATACGCCATGAAGAATGGAATGCTCTTGTAAAGAGGATCGGTCGATTCCTGGAAGCGGTAGGCGTCAGTATTCCACATGGTAAAGGCATGATTGCGGCGATCGAGTGGTCCGGTCTTGTCGCCCAGGCCGAAATAATGTTCGTCTGCCGGCATCGACTCAATGATGCGAAATGCGCTTCCCTCAAAATGCAGCGGAGCGGCATCCTCGAGCAGGATGACGCCATTGGTGTCGCGGACGGTGATGCGCAAATCGTTGCGGTTGACGGAAACCACCAGAGATTTTGTGCGAAAGCCGACCGCACCCTGGGAGTCTTCGCGTGTGACGGCGACCGAACTTCTGCGGGCTTCGGGCAACACCGCCCAGGAAGCGTCCTCGGGCAGGGGCTGGTTGGCAGCCGCGCGAACCCGAAGAACATCGTCGCGCAAAGCAATAATCTGCTCTACGCCGCCCGACCTGGTTTCGATCCGAAGGCCATTGGTCAAAGCGACCACGTCAGCAATAGCGCCGAGCGTTTGTGGCCCAGGTGAAGGCTGCTGCGCCGCGATCGTGCCTGTCGGCAATGCGAGAGCGCAAAGAAGTGCAACACTCCACGAAAGTAGAATACGTGCGTGCATGATCAATCCCGATCCAGTACCCGATCCAGTAATGGAACAATCACTATACGAAGGGCCTCTGACCCGATCCGAGATGGAACGTGGGCGGCAGACGAAACTCTGTCTGCCGCCCATCCCGCTTAGAACGTAAACTTCGCGGAAACTTCCATCAAACGCCGCCCCAACTTCAGCGGTGCGGAGCCGAAGTCGGACAGAGGATTATAGGTCGCAGTTTGCGGCGTTCCGGTCGCCGACGTGTTGCTCAACTGCAGCGTAGTCTGCGACGCGTAACCGGTGCCGAAGCTATTCAGCGGGTGATTCAGGAAGTTGAATCCTGCAATGCGGAAACGCAGGTTTCTGCCTTCTCCCAGGCTGATGCCCTTCTCCAACGTGAGGTCGGAATCGAAGAACGCAGGGCCGTGGACGTACGGCTCGATGTATTGGCCATTGGTTCCAATTGCCGGCAACGCGAAGCAAGAGGGATTGAGGTATTGGTGCGTCGCCCGGTCCGCCCGGTCCGCTTTCGGGTTGCAGGTGAGTACCGGTTGCAGGTTCACATCCGGCGTGCCGAGGATCGACTGCGATTCGACGGGATAGGCATTAGCGCCCTGGTTGATGTTGCCCTGCACGTAGTAGCCCGGCGAAGGACTGACGCCGGTCTGCATGTTGGCGCCGCTCTGCATATTCGTGATACCCGAGATGAGCCAGTTGTTGACGAATTCACCCAGTAAATGAGCATCTGTGAACTTGCCGGTCTGATATGAGTAGCTCAAGTTGAGAACCTGGCTGCGGTCGAAGTTCATCGGGCCATAGTTGTTCGCGAGGTGGAAGGGGTCGATACCGGCAGTCCAGTTGAAGTCCGCAGACGAACCGAGAATGCCAAGCGCCTTGGAGAAGGAATAGTTGGCATTGAAGTTCAGCCGGCCGATGTGTTTGATGGCCTCGATCTGAAAGCCGTTGTAGTTGGCGAAGGTGTTGTGCTCCGGTTCCAATATCTGGCTGTAGTTGGGATAGGGCCGTGCCTTCTGGACGGCTTTGTCACCTGGGTAGTTGTAAATATTGTCAAGGCTTGCGGCCTGAACAGGTGTGCAGCCCGTCGCATTGCAGGCGCCGGGGGCAGCTGCGTTGATCGCCGCCGCCGCCGTGGGTGTGAACAGCGTTCCAACCGGAATGGCGTTTATGTTGTCCAGCACTACGGCCTGCGTCGTGCCATTGTCCATCAGCGAATTGCTATTGTTGCCGACATACGATGCCTGAAGGATCCAGTCGCCTGGCATCTGCCGCGCAATGCTGAAGCTGTAGTTATTGGTTACCGGCTCCTTGTTATCGTTGGGGTCGAGCCCGTAAATGGTTGTCGGCGAGATATAGGTTTCCGTGCTGCCAAGGCCGGTATTGCCATAAGTATTGGGGTTGAGATTCAGAGTATTCACACCTTCCAGCGTGTTGTCTCCAAATCCTTGCAAGTCGGTAAAGCGCACGTTCTCCGCTTCAGCGAATTCGCTGGTTACATCAACGACCGAATCGTGGAAGCGGTAGATGCCGAATCCGCCACGCACCACAGTCTTGCCGTCCTTGAGGACATCCCAGGAGAAGCCGATGCGCGGCTCGAAGTAGATCGGCGGCGGACTCACGCCGGCGTTGGGGATAGACGGGGTGTTCGCGTGCCAGGTGATGCCTGGCAAAGGATTCGTGGTGGCGTTATATGTCGTCGTGTAGAGGGCAGGATTCCAAATCGCGGCGCCAATGCCGTGCGCATCCTGCCATGCACCAAGTTTGGAAACGCGCGCGCCGAAGGTTACCACGAGATTCGAGGTCGCGCGCCATGTGTCCTGGGCATAAAAATCCGTGTTCCAGAAGTACAGATTCGTATACGGATTGAAGTTCTGCTGGTGCCAATCCTGAATCTGTCCTTCAAAGAAGTTTGCCAGGGCGTTGCCGCTGTTGAAGTGCGGGTTGCCATATGCAGGCGAACCATCAGGGTACGTGCCGTTGTAGTCGGCAAAATAGCTGCCGGCCGCTCCGTAATAGTAGTCCTGAATCACGCCGTTGGTCTGTGGGTTGGTTGCGGTCTGGTTGTTGGTGGTGCGCTGGGCGAAGATACCCACCTTGACCGTGTTCTTTCCCCAAACCTTGGTGATGTTGTCGCCAACGTTGGGCTGCAGCTTCTTCAGCTCAAGCGGGTTGAGGGAGTAATCGGGCCAGAGGCCCAGCGGCAGACCGCCGTACGTCGTATACGTTCCCAACTGCGGATACTGCGTGTCTTTATTGGCAAATGCTCCGTTGTATGGGTAATTGATCGCACTCTTCTGCAACGCAGCAATCTCTCTGGCGTCGAACGACTCGACGAACCACGTGAGGGTTGCGTAGAGTTCGTTGGTCATCGTAGGAGTGAAGATCGTAACGTAGTTGGCCGCCGCGCTATGCACCCAGTCATCGTTGTCCACGCCGTAGCCCGGCGTGTTCACTGCGCCCATCACACTGGAAGCAGCTGGTGAGTAATACGGGATCATCGGCTCGCCCTGCTTTTGTTTTTCAAAGCTGTAACGGCCAAAAACCACATTGCGCGGGCTGATGTTGTAGTCCAAGCGGCCGACAAACTGACTCACGTTGTTGTTCGCCAGATCCAAATTGTCATAGTTGAATCCGTCAGCTCCGGTCGCCGTCCGTGTGGGAAGAGGCAGCGTGCCATTCACCAGCGCCATCGCGCCGGGGTTAAGAAATGCCGCGATGTTGCCGTTGCTCAACGATGAGCCGTTGTCGCCAACGGTTGGCGGCGTATTGAAGGTGCCATAGTTGCCATTTGTCAACATCGGCCCGAGGAAGGCAGAAAGCGCCCCCGCACTGAAGTCGCCTTTGCGCATGGCAGCTGTCGGAACCAGAGCGTGGATGATTGCGCTGCCGGCGCTGCCATAGGCATAAACATTGCGCTGGGCGTCGTATTCCGCACCGGCGAAGAACGTCAGTTTCTTGAAGTGAGGAACCGGGCCGCCGAACGTGCCCCCGGGATATATGAAGCGATCGTCGGGCCGCGCAATCCCGTTGTACTTCGCCAGCCAGTCGTTGGCATTCAATCCATAGACGCGCGCAAAGGTGTACAGCGATCCGTGATAGTTCGCTGTCCCGGCCTTGGTCACGCCGGTGATCACCACAGGCCCATTCGACTGGTCGGCGCCGAAGTTCGATGTCTGCACCTGCACTTCGCTCACGAACGAGTCATCGATATTCTGAAGGCTGGCGCCGAAGCTTCCGGCATCGGTGAGATTGGCGCCGTCGAGCTTGAGGCTAATGCCAGCCACCGGAGCGCCATTCGACGCGTAGGGTGTCGGCTGCCCGATCTGGACCTGCGAGAAATCTGGCGCGCTATTGGTTGACCCCAGATTGCGGATCGCGAATCCGGGCAGAGTCCGCTGCAATTCGGTGGCGTCGCGGCCCACAATCGAAAGTAGATCGAGATCGTTCGCGGTAATGGTCGAACTCAGCTGGCCGCTGTCGAGCGGCAAACTGCCGACGCTCTGTCCCACGGTTACCGTCTCGGACGCTGGGCCCACTGCGAGAACAATGTCTGGGATGGATTTGTTATCGCCCGGATCTAAATGAATGCCGTTCTGCGTAGATCCCTTGAAGTTGGTCGCTGTCACGCTCAAGGTGTAATCGCCGCTGGGCACTGCAGAGAAGGAGAACATTCCGTCCCCGTTGCTAATGGTGCTGCGCTTGGCGCCGCTCACTTGATTGGTCAGGGTAGCCGTAGCGCCAGCCACCACAGCCCCGGTCGGATCCTGCACCACCCCACTCAATGCAGCGCTCCCTACCTGCGCCAGCAGTCCGCTTGGGATCAGCGCCAGAAATGCCAGCGCCAGAATCGCCAGGCGCCAACCCGATGTCTTGCTTATTCTCATCCGCATCATACAAATAGCCTCCATCCCACTCTCCAAATAGCCCTCCTGCCAAACTGCCGTCCGCCCTTGTGCTTTCTCGGCGATGCGCAGGAAGAGGTTCCTTAGAACCGCAACCCTTATAGGCCGCAGTGGAAGGCCGCGTCAGTGCTTTGCGGCAAGTCTTCAGGGTCTTTACCTGTAAATGTTTCTGTAAGCCATTATAAACACAGCCATTTACAGAAAACTCGATCGCCGCCGTATTTACCTCGGGATGGGGGTATAATCACCCCATCTCTGTCTATGGCCAGCTCTCTCGAAGCTACGACGACACACGAAACCTTCAGCGAGAAGGAAAAGCACGCCATCGAAGCGCAGCTTGAGCGGCTGCTCGCCAATCCACACTTTAGCAATAGCCGCCGATTTCCTTCTTTCCTCCGCTACATTGTCAAAGCGACGATCAATGGCCAGTCGGACCTGCTGAAAGAGCGCACACTGGGCATGGAGATCTTCGGCAAGGATCCCGACTACGATACGGCCGTCGAACCGATCGTGCGGGTGACAGCCGCGGAGATCCGCAAACGCATTGCGCAGTACTATCAGGACTCTGGTCATGTGGATGAACTGAGGATTTCGCTCCCGCCCGGGTCCTACGTACCGCAGTTTCATCCGCCGGCAACCACATTGCCGGTTTTGGAAGCAGAATCGGCGAATGATGCGGCTCCGCTCTCGTCGCTGCCCGCGTCGTTGCCCGCGTCGCTGGCTGCGTCTCATCTGGAATCTCCGGCGCACGCAAATTCTCGAGGCCACTGGATATTCGCGATCGCCGTGGGCGTGCTCCTGTTCGGCGCCGTGGCCGCATGGGTCGGATGGAGGCAGAGCCAGCGTTCGGCGTTGACGCAGTTCTGGGATCCGATTCTGAGTTCGACCGAACCGGTGCTCGTCTGCGTGGCCGACCAGACGCAATACACTTCCCTCTCGCTGCGCGATGCCGGCAACCCGGAACGGCAGGTGACGCTCAACGACAACCTGACCGCTGTTGTAATCGACGATCTCAGCACCATCATCAAGATCGCCGGCGTGCTCCATTCCGCTGGAACGCCCTACACGCTCCGCGGAGAGAACGCGACCAGCCTCATGGATTTGCGCAATGGACCCTCGGTGATTATTGGGGCCTTTGACAACGCCTGGGCGCTCAGGATGCTGCGGCCGCTCCGGTTCCACTTTGCCAACAATGCTGACATGACAATGTTCAGTATTGTCGATGGCTCGCAACCCGGCCAGACGCGATGGGTTGTAGACCGCGGGCAGCAGATCGCCACGAACAACTATCGGGATTATGCGATTGTCGCGCGCTTCACTGACGACATCACCGGCAAGCCCACGCTTGTGGCCGCTGGGATCGGACGCGGTGGAACCATCGCCGCAGGCGAGTTCCTCACTAACCCCGATCTGTTGAACGCCGTTCGCAACCAACGCCCATCGTCGAAGTTGCAAAACGTCGAAGTGGTCCTGAGCACGCAGATCATCGACGGTGAACCGGGAACACCCAAGATCGAGGCCGTCTACTTCTGGTGAAGTTTGCAGCCTGCAAACCCTGACGCTCCGCCGCTTCCGTCTCCAAGGGACCTGGCTACATCGAAAATGATGGAACTCGGATCTACCGAATCCGCTCAGGACGGCTGGGTGGCGATTTGATGCTGGGTCAACTCCAGTGAGTTTAGTTTCGCCAGGAGTTCGTGAGGATCCAGAGGCTTTAGCAGCACCTCCCATGCATGTCCGTCAGCACGCGCGCGTTGGATCAGATCGCTTGTCTCTGCCTGACCTGAAAGCAGAAGGATGTGGCATTTGGGGTGCTTTGCCTCAATCATGGCGCAAGCATCGATGCCGTTCATTCCCGGAACCAGAACATCGGAAATAACGCAGTCGGGCACGAACGAATCCGTTTTCTCCAGGGCCGTGATTCCGTCATAGACAGCCACCGCCTGGTGATCGTCCAGCTCTACGATCATCGCCAGCGTCTCGGCAACAGTCTTCTCATCATCGATAATCAGAATGCGCATATGCCTTCTTTACTCGGTTCACTCACGGTGAACCTCAATTATGATTTTCAAACTGTACCAGCCGGGCTTCTCTGGGAGTGAGATAAAGACGATGCTCGCTGTGCCTGCAACGAACGCTCACCCCTATGGCGTTTCCGGAGTGGGCCCCTCACCCCCCTCACCATTGATCGCGGATAGAAGAACCTCTGGATTTACCGGTTTCGCCAGAAGGTCAAAGGCATATCCTTCACTTCGAGCCTGTTCCAGAATGTCCATACTGGAGGCCTGTCCCGAAAAGAGAATGATCCGGCAATTCGGAAGACATCTCATGATCTCCTTGGCTGCTTCGATTCCATTTATACCCGGCATAATTACGTCGCTCAAAACCACATCGGGAACGATCTTGACGGCCCATTCCAGTGCGGATGTTCCATTGGATACGGATATGGCATCGTGGCCTTCGCCGCGCAGAATATCGACAAGAGTGTGGGCGATCTTGGGCTCATCGTCCACAATAAGAATCTTCATCGCGCCACCACCTCTGTCGAGACCTTCCCGCGCGACGCGCCTGGCAAAGAGCGCCTCTCGACACCCTGCTTTCCATTGCACGGGATGAGGATTGAGAAAGCGGTGCCACTCGTACCGATCGAGGTTCTGCTCTTCAGGTGCAAGAGGCCACCGTGCTTATCGACAATGCCCTGTGTGATCCAAAGGCCCAGCCCTGTACCCACATCGGGCTTGGTTGTAAAGAACGGCTGAAACAAGTTTTTCCGGTGTTGGGGAGTAATGCCGCTGCCCGTGTCGGCGATAGTAATCCTGACGCCTGGCGCGCCAGAGTTGTTCCACTCATGCGCCTTCCGTACTCTGATCGTCAGAGATCCGCCTGCCGGCATCGCATCCATGGAATTTGTCAGCAAGTTTGAAATGGCTTGCCGGATTTCTCCTGCGAAAGCCGTTACTTCAGCGTCGCGCTCGAATTGCTTGACGATTTTGATATGCCTGACTTCCAACCTCTTCTCATATAAGAGCAGCAGGTCATCAATCGTGTTCGCAAGGTTCATGCGAATTGGAGATGTGGTATCGCGGTAAAAGCCGAGTGTCTGGCGAGTGATATGGGCAACCCGATCCAGCTCCTGCGACGCGGAAAGCAAGTAGGCAGCGACTTTATCGGCATTGGGCAAGTTTCTTTTCGCCAAATAAATGAGATTTGTGACTGCTTCCAGGGGATTGTTAATCTCGTGAGCCACTGTGGCAGCCAGCCGCCCGGCGGCTGCCAGCTTTTCCGTAGTCCGAAGCGCCCTCTCGATCCTCTTGTGCTCTCGAATATCCCGAGCAATTTTGGCCGCGCCCAGGATTCTGCCCTGCTCGTCTTTGATCGGCGATATCGACAAGGAGACGTCGATTCTTTCCCCCGATTTGGCAACGCGCACAGTCTCGAAATGATCGATCGTTTCGCCGTTCTTGATCTTGCCGAGAATCATCTCCTCGTCGGAGTAGAATTCCGGAGGCACGATAATCGTGATCGGTTGGCCGATCATTTCCTCGGCAGTATAGCCAAACATCCGCTCCGCCTGGGGATTCCAGCTCTTGACAATCCCATGCAAATCTTTGCTGACGATCGCATCCCCTGAAGATTCGACAATCGCGGCCAGGCGTCGCCGCGCATCCTCGGCGGCCTTGCGTTGAGTAATTTCGCTGTTTGTTTCCAGAATCCTGGCTGGCTTTCCATGGGCATCGCGCTCGAGCGCCCAGCAGCTCCCAACGATGATTTTGCCTCCGTCTTTGCGCGTGTGGGTCAGTTCTCCGCTCCAGCGGCCATCGCGACTCAATATCTCTTGAATGCGCTCCAGCGGTTCAGGGAATTCGGTGCGAAGCAATTCGTGGGTCACTCGACCGGCGGCCTCTTCCCGCGTGAAGCCATAAATCTCCGTCGCCCCTCGATTCCAGTAGGTAACGCGGTCCTGCTGATCGCGCACCAGGATTGCGTCGCTGCTCAGATCCAGAAGCTGGGCTTGCTCGCTCAGCTTCTCCAGGCTCTCGCCCAGCTTTTCCTGAGCTTGTTTTCTTGCGGTCACGTCGCGGGTAGTGGCAAGCTGAACCATCTCTCCGTCAGGATTGCGCAGCGGAGCGCCATGAGTTTCCATGTGGTGCCGGACGCCGTCCAAGGCGACGATATCGAACTCCAAAGTACCCGTCTCCCCTCGGCAAATCCTCTCGTTGAACTCCTTGAACCGCTCGCGATGCTCCGGAGCAATCAGGTCATAGACATTCTTGCCGACTACCATCGCAGCGCACTCGGCTCCAACCATCGCGGGACCGGCCGAGTTCATATGCAGCAATGCGCCATCGGCGGCGGCTTCCTCCGGCTGCTTATCGGCATCGATGGCAGTTAGCGCATGCTCCAGGGGACCAAGCATCAATGTGGGCGGCGTGCGGAACTCATGGCTGATGTTGGCGAAGAACTGTGTCTTCGGCCGATCCAGTTCTTTGAGCCGCTCGTTGAGGAGACGCAGTTCTTGCGCCTGACGGGCCACTTCGTCTTCTGCTTGTTTCCGCTCGGTGATGTTTCTGCCTTCAGGCAGAAGATATTCGATTTCCCCGGATTCACCCCGGATCGGTTGCAGGGAGAAATCGATCGTGATCGGGGTGAGCCCCGATTTCTCGCCATAAACCTCCACTGCGTACCGAACGAATTCCCCGGCCGCTGCCCGCCGGATAGCGGCCTTGAGCTCCTCTTGAGTCTCTTTGGAGATCTCCCACCATCGGGCGGTCCAGAATGGCTTGCCGCGAATTTCCTCAATGCCCTGACCTGCGGCATCAAGCGCAGCCCGGTTGACCTCAAGGATGTCGCCCGTGGGGGTCAAAAGCGCGACGAATTGGTACATGCCGTCAAGAATGACGGCCGCCAGGCGCTCATGTTCCACGTCGGCAGATCTACCGCTGAGCAGTCCCCCCAACGTACAACCTCCGCCCCAAATTCCCCGATCCCAAATTCTCCGGAAGGAGGAATACTTGGGCTAATTTTTTCAGCGCAGCATCTTCGGTGTCAGAATTGTTTTTTGAGCACATCTTCGGTATCAGGATTGGCCAATCTGCGGCTCTATTTGCGCGCCCTTAATCGACTCCAGGACCGAGTCCGGAAATCACCCTTGAAATCACCCTTATGGACTGTTCGCCTACGGACGCAATCAGTGCGATGCTGCAGATTTTAGAAGGGTTGCCCGACGATCCCAACGATATTGATAAAACGATATTGATACATTGATAAATTGACAAATAATCCCCTAAACGAATAAGGCGCGATTGCGTTGAGATTAGAGACCTGTTCACGCCACCGGCGTGGACCCTCCACCCAGCTTTCATGACGGAGGGAGTAGGGGCCTCCTCGGCACCGCCTTCGGTCCGTCGCAGATGGAGGGGCATAGGTCCAACGGGCCGCGTGCTGCGGAACTGAACGGATGGTGTGCCTTGAGCAGCGGTTGGTGAAGACCGTATCGCGAAATCTCATCGGAGTCGCTCCCCAATCAAATGATCGGCAATCCGGATTGCGTTGGCGATGACAGTAAGAGAAGGATTTACGGCGCTTGCCGAGACGAAGCAGGAGGCGTCGACGACATAGAGGTTGTCGAGGTCATGGGCTTTGCAATGCAAGTCGAGGACGCTGCTAGCCGGATCGTTGCCCATGCGGCAGGTACCGTTCTGGTGGCCGACGCCCTCCAGGGGTATGCGCTTTTTGAAGTAGGCATGAAGCGGGACCGACCCGCTCGCGTGCCCTGCCTTTTTGAGGAGGCCGACCCAACGGTCCTTAAGGCGCTCGAATGACTCGACGTTATTTGGCGTGTAGGAGAGCTGAATTCTACCGGGCGCGGCGATTGTCACGGGCGCGGATTGATTGGTGCGGCCAGTATCTCCGGATGGGTGAGCGCCCGCCAGGCCAGGCTGCCAGGCTTCGATTGAGAGCGGAGTAGCGTTGTGGAGGGTAACGCGATTCTCTGGGTCGGGAAGATCTTCCGTTGTGAGCCACCAGGGAACAGCATGGTGCTTCAATCCTTCCAGGACGAACCCCGGAGTGAAGGGCGGAGCATCGCCCTTCATCATCTCGAAATGAAAGCTGCCGACTGGCTGCACCTGCCCGAGCGGATACGGATAAGCCGGGTCAGTGTCTTTGAGGTAGAAATCGTTGGTACCCCAGGTCTTGGTATAGCTGTCCTCATTGCGGTCTGTGCTCATGGCGAGCAGCGCATCCGCCTGGTGGTACATGAAGTTGCGCCCTACCTGATCGGAACGGTTGGCCAAGCCGGACGGATTCTTATCGTTCGCGGATGCAAGCAGGATCACTGCCGAGTTGACGGCGCCGGCGCATACAGCAAAAATGCCGGCACTGTAGGTTGCGGCGTGTCCTTCTCTCGACGGCGGCGGAGCGCTGGTTTCAGTTGGTTCCGCCGATCCGTAAGGCTGGCCTGGTCCGGAGTGGAGAATCTCGACAGCTGTAACGGCGGTACCGGTGCTATTGGTGAGCAGGCGCGTCACGCGGGAGTTTGTCATCAGAGTGACGTTGGGCAGATGCATGATTTGCCGAATGCAATTGATATCGGAATCAGACTTCGCGTGAACGAGACAGGGATAACCATCGCACGTATCGCAGCGTACGCATTTCGATGCGAGTGGGTCCGCTCCATTGCGCTTGAGCCCGAGGGGAATTGGGAAGGTATGGATGCCGAGTTTGCGAACGTCGTCCTCGATAACCTGCATGCGCGGTTCGTTGGTGAGGGCGGGGTAAGGATACTTCTTCGAATGGAACGGCTCGGTTGGATCGAAAGAGGAGCCGTATCCGCCCGGGATGGAGGGTGCGGCGCCGAGATCGCCATGGACATGGAAAAGCTCTTCGGCGCGGGTGTAGTAGGGTTCCAGATCGGAATAGGAGATGGGCCATGCCGGGGATATGCCGTCCTTGTGGTGAATGACTCCGAAGTCCTCGGCACGCATGCGAAACATTGCCGCGCCGTACACTTTCGTCTGTCCGCCCACAAAGTAGGATTGCTGCGGGTGCAGGTCTTTGCCGTCTTTATCCTGCCAGGTTTCTTTGGTGTGGTACCGGTTATCAAGGAAAACAGCGGAAGTGTCCCAATTGAGTTTCTCCTGGGGCATGAATGGTCCCCGCTCCAGGATGAGAATGTTCTTGCCGGCTTGAGCCAGGTGGAAAGCCAGAGTTCCACCGCCTGCGCCGGTTCCGATAATGATTGCGTCGTATTGAGTAGACATGTTGATTGAGATGCGAAGAGCGTGTGATCTTTTGCTGAGACCGCCAACCGATGAGGCGCCATCCTTCGCTTTAGTCCTTTCTTCAGGAGATTACGGAAGGTCTGTATCGACGGAGAGGCTGGCCTTATCCAGATGGCGGTGGAGCGGGAATTGACAGAGGAATGGGCACGGATATCTCGGGTCGGGATGCAGCTTGGCGCACAGGATATTCTCTATGCCGTAAATACGCAGATATATCTCCGCCGAGGTCATCATGCCGAGCACCGGCGCAACAAAGTAGAGCCATGCCGCGGTCCACACATCGGCGAAAACGGCTGAGGCAGTTGTACGTGCAGGGTTAATGCTGAAGCCGGAAACAGGTGCGAAGACAAATACGTAGAACATAATCAGAACTCCGACGAGAAAGCTGGTGTATTGAATAAGCGGAGGCCGGTTCGAGAACCACAGCACGACCAGCATGAGGAGCGCGGCCATAAAATACTCCGCGCAAAACGCACCGGCTGTTCCGCCCCGTCCAGCAATCGTAACCGCATAGTCCACCGTGGGGACGGCCAGGCTGCCGCCAAGGCAAATCGCTGAAATGCCCACTCCGCAGATCCCCCCGATAAATTGCGATACAACATAGAAGGCTGCATCCCATGTGCCGATCTTGCCGAGCCGAAAATAGGTCAAGGTGATGGCGGGGTTGAAGTGCGCGCCGGATCGCTTGCCCATGGGCGAACGAATGATGAGAATCGCCGTCCCGCCCATTGACATCCCCATCAGGAGTCTTCGCAGCGCGCTGCTGGGCAGAAGATGTAGAGCGGGCAACGCCGGATTAAAAAGCCAAACAGTGAAGAAGCACGCGGAGATCATGAAGATGGCAAGCTCGACACCCTCATCAACATAAAGACGCCAGTGGCGCCGGAATGCTGTCCTCATTCGGTCAATCGCAGCCGGCGAAGTGAAGCTGTTTTGCTTCCCAGCCACGCACACGGATCACTGGCGCGAGCAAATCTTTCCTGGCCATCCTCAAGATCTTCGCTCTCTGCTACCGGGGAGAAGTAGACCTCCGTGACAATCCCATTCCAAATCGTGAACCAGAGATGGCTGGACGCGGAATATGCCGTGCCGATGCCAACCTTGTTGCTGTGCGTCCAGCGGGGCTTGATGCCCGGTTTTCCAAACGCCTCTATCCCGGCAACTCTCTGCATTCCTGTACCTCATGCGTATGCAGTTTAAGATGCGGAACTGAGCAGAAATGGCTAGTTTCCCTCTATCGAGCCTCCGGGACTTTCCGTGGAAGCGGGTTTCTTTGCGGCCGCGTTTCATTCGTCAATCGGATAGCATAAGTTTTGAGGTGATGTATGCGTTTGCAGGGAAAAACTGCCGTTGTGACAGGCGCGGGAACGGGGATCGGCCAGGCGATTGCGATTGCGTTCGCCCAGGAAGGCGCAGCTGTGGTCGTAGATTATGTCGGCAATGCGTCGGTCTCGAAGGACACGATCTCCAGAATCGATGCGATGGGCGGTAAATCTCTCGGCATCGACGCGGACATCGCCATTCCGGACCAGGTGAGCGCGTTGATTCACCAGACAGTTGCCGCTTTCGGCAAGCTTGATATCTTTGTGAACAATGCCGG
>Ga0182024_10009611_pt1 | contig 19944 bp, 34 predicted proteins | sample P32metaG_FD_120480 | JGI IMG/M metagenome (GOLD analysis project Ga0182024, IMG submission 120480) | Permafrost microbial communities from Stordalen Mire, Sweden - P3-2 metaG (Illumina Assembly) | ecosystem: Environmental > Terrestrial > Soil > Wetlands > Permafrost | place: Sweden: Stordalen... | reverse complement strand
GTTATCCGAGCTGCTGGCCCTCCAAATCCAATATCATCAGGCCGCCGATCCGGCCTTGCGCTTTGTGTCTCTGTTGCGGGCGGCACTGGCCACTGGCCGCGCCCACGTTGCGAACCGTTTAGGTAAGGCGCCGGAGTCTCCCGCCATCTGGGGCTGGCAGCGCAAAACTTCCGGCCGGGGTTGGGTCCCACAAGGTGTCAGAATCGGTTGGGTGGTAGGGAGCAGCCTGTTCTTGGAGCCTGCGGTAAGTTACCAATTGGTCCAGCAGACGGCAGGCGTGGACCGCCTGCCTGTAAGCGAGCAGGCCTTGCGACATCGTCTACGGGAGCGCCGCCTGTTGGAGAGCATCGACGCCGGTCGCCAGATGCTGCAGGTGCGCCGCACTCTGGAGGGCCGCCCCAGATTGGTACTGCATCTGAAGGCCAGCGTACTGGTGGAACCGCACGCGCAAGCCTCGCGGACCCTTTCGCTCCAGCCTCCCACGGGACGCACGAATCGACAAGACCTCGTTAAGAGCCGTATTCAATCATGAAGAGCTGCGTTCAATCATTTGTCGGGTTTGTCGGGTGCTCAAGAGGACATCCTGGCCGCCTCGAAAGACGTTCCCAACGTAAATGCGGATTCGCTGGTCCCCCAGCACCCTGCATTCATCTCAGGAGCGGTCGAAAACGCGAGCTAGAATGAGATATGCTGACGGACTACATTCACGCAGCCATGCGCCACGCGCGCTACGAGATCATCAAAGATCCGAAGTCATTCTACGGCTGCATCCCTGAATGCCCCAGCGTGTGGGCCACGGGTGAGACGCTAGAAGTCTGTCGCGAAGAACTCCAGAGTGTGTTGGAAGATTGGATCGTTCTCGGGCTCCGCTTGGGGCATCCCATCCCCGTGATTGATGGCATTGCCGTGGCGCCTGCAAAGCTTGAGCCCATTGATGTCTAACCTGCGCCCTGTCTCTCGACGGGAACTCGTCCGGCGAATGCGGGCACTTGGTTTTGAAGGACCTTATCAGGAAGGCAAGCATCCGTTTTGGTTCGAAACGCGCTCCGTATGCCAATTCCGAATCCACATGAGGGAGACATCGGAACTGATCTTCTGATCAGAATCCTTCGCTTGGCCGGTATTTCGCGCGACGAATGGGATTCAGGAGATTGACGGCCGAGAAGCGCGGATAGAGCCAAGTGTTTTCAGCCAGGGTAATTTGCCGCCAGTCCCGCATTCGCCCTTTTCAGTCTGCCGGTACCGCAGGGCACCCGAATCGGTTGGGCGGCTGGGACCGATGTATTCCTCGAGCCGGAGGCCAGCTATCAAGTGGCCCGGGAACTGGCAGGAACCGATCGCCTGGTAGGTGAGCAGACTCTCCGCCACCGGCTACGGGAGCGAGGCCTTCTGTCCAGCATTGACGAAGGACGCCAGATGGTACAGGTGCGCCGCACTCTGGAGGGCAGCCCAAGACAAATGCTCCACCTCTGAAAGCCAGTGTGCTGGCGGAGCCGCTGGTAAAAACGTTTCGGACGTTTTCGCTCCAACCTCCAGCGGGACACACGAATCGACAAGACCTTGTTAGGAATCGTATTCAATCATGAAGAGCCGCGTTCCATCATTTGTCGGGTTTGTCGGGCACGCGCGGCACCCGATCCACCGCGCCCGTCCCAGCGGACGGGCCAGCCGGAAGCCTTCTCCCAAATGATCTGGATCGTCCTTGACAGGCAGCAACGTCTACATTTCCGCCCTGGTTTCGGTGGCAATCCTCGCGCCATTCTGGAGTTGGCAGAGCAACGACTGTTTGAGGTTTCTGTAGTCGAAGGCCGGTCATTCCGATGCCCGGTATCGCGCGGGCACCCGCATGGCCATCAGCAGATTGCCGGTCCGCCCATTTCACCCCTGGTTGGCCGCATCGGAAACTCGCGCGCAACGTAATAGCCGACGGCGTCGCTCACGTGGGTTCGCTTCGGGTCGGATTTATCCAGATCAGCGAGCGTGTTGCCGTGCGGATCGGCCTTCCAACACACCTGCTCAAAATCCTGGATGAGATGCTTGCAGCCCTGATCGACCAGCATCCGATGCTGGCCGGCATAGTTTCGCAACAGGGCGTTCACGCAGTTCACGCGATCTTTTACTGGCGGATTGGCCCTGGGCACTTGGAAGCTGGCGCCGTATCGATCGGTGTGACGGCCGAAAAAGTCTTTGACAATCTGCCAATCCGTACGCGACGAAGACGTCCGGTGCTGCTCTCCCGTCGCATCGCCATAAACGTAGATCCCCAGCGGGAATGCGATATGCCACTTCTGGGTCCGGCTGAGCAGCTCCTCGCACGCCGCCAGCGTGTTCGAGTCCGGCAGGATCATTTCCTCAAGGATGAGTACCCTCCCTCCATAGGCTTGCAATAAAACCGAGCAAAGGGGATTCATGTTGAAATCAAGTGCCCACATTAGCGGAGCCCGGGGCTCAAACCCGATTCTACGGACATTGTGTACGCGATCGAAGGCATGGTAAGCCCGGCCGACTCCCAGGTTCTCAAAACTGGCCAGGAATTCCTGGCGGTAGGTCCGTTCATCGAGATCATGCGTGGCGCTCTCCAGTTCTTCCGGCGACACGTTGCCGCCTTCGGCGGTGGTGAACTGGAAGGCTTTCCAATTGGGCCGTCCCGCGGCGCTTTCGACCAGCTCATGAAAATGATTGAAGCCTTGCGGTGTGCCGATGAACAAGGCATCACCCTGCCGGTCGGCGAGCGCCGGCCGCAGCACTTCCGTCCAGGCTTGGCGCGCAATGGAAGCATATTCGTCCAAGACCAGGAAGTCGAGCCCATCGCCGCGAAGCGAATCGTAGTTATCGGCGCCGCGCAGGCAAATGGTTCCGCCCCAGACGAGATCGATTCGGAGATCGGTTTCGTTAGGCCGGGCTGCCCAATACGGCCGCGTCATTTCCTTGAGAGGCCTCCAAAGTATGCGCTTCGCCTGCTTGTACGTAGGACCGACGTACCACGCCAGATGGCCCCGAGTTGAGGCCGCTCTGCATAGCTCCACCATCGCCAGATATGTTTTGCCGAACCGCCGCCCGGCGACCAGTACTCGAAAGCGCTGGTCGCAAGAGAAGACAGTCCACTGCGGAGGCTTGAGCAGAACTTTCATGCAGCCTCCTTGTCGCGCGCCACCACAAAATCGGGAATCGCCGCCGGTCGGGTCTCCCCCGCCCCTTTTGACTTCCAGCCCGCTTGCCGGCTGAGCCAGTAGATCGTTGCGGAAACGTGTTCGCCGGAGGTTGCCATCGCATAAAGTGTCTTGCGGACCTTGATGTTAGCCTCAATCCGTCCACAATCGAGTTCGTCGCGGAAGTGTTTCCGCAACGTCTTCGGCGAGCGCAGCCCCACTTCCGTGCCAATATCTGCCTGTCGAATGCCATAAGAGGACAACACCTTCACCAAGTACTGCTGCTCCTCTGTGGGAGTAAATCCTTTTCGTGCCATTGTTACCTCGTTGAAATTAGAATCAAGGACTGCGCGGTTGCTCCGTGATCGCATGGGTTCTTGTACTTCGTGCCGCTTCCGGCAGTCCTCGAACAACTAATCGATGCCTCGGTTTGAAAAACAGTGTGGTGGGGGAGCGGCACAAGCGCCCTACCCGGAGTGTTCCGCAGAAGCGCTCCCGGAACTCGACCCGAAAGCGCTCTGTATCAACCATCGCTGTGGGCACACCGCCCAACTTCAGGCAGCCTTTTTCTCCAAGGCAACCACGAAATCGGGCACCGTCGCGGGCTGGACATCCCCGCCCTGTTTTTCGGACCAACCACAGCGGGCTTTGCTCCAGTAGATGGTTGCCACTGGTGTTTTGCGGTCGGTGGCCATCTCATATAACGACTGGCCGACTTTCGCGTTGGCTTCGAGCGGCCCTCGGAATAGTTCCTGTCGGTAGTATTTGGAGAGCGTCTTTTCCGAGACGCCCCAGTAGCGAGCGATATCATGGGATGGCGTGCCAACGGCGGCCAGGAGTTTGACTTGGCGGCGCTGCTCTTCGGTAGGCTTCAGTTGCTTACGCGGCATTCTCCACCTCCTGCGTTTGCGTGCGCTCTTCCGCGACCTGTTCGAAGGTGCGGCCGTCGGCCTCCAAGACGGCCTTCTTGCCCGTGAGTTCCTGCCAGCGCTTGACAATCACATCAGCGTAGTGGGGGTCGATCTCCAGGCCGAAGCAGACACGATCGGTCAGTTCCGCTGCAATGAGGGTCGTTCCTGAGCCCAGGAACGGATCGTAAACGATTTCCCCCAACCGGGTGTTGTTCAGAATAGGCCGGCGCATAATCTCGACGGGTTTTTGGGTGCCGTGTCCGGTCGCCGGCTCTTCTTTCGAGCCTCCGAAGGGATTTAGATTTGGAACATCCCACACAGTCGACTGCTTCCGATCCCCGCACCAGTTCGATGACTTGCCTTCGCGCACCGCGTACCAGCAAGGCTCGTGCTGCCAGTGAAAGTCTCCCCTGCTGAGCGCGTAGTGCTGCTTCACCCAAATGATTTGGGCCCGGATGCGGAAGCCACAGGCTTCGAGTCCCGCTGCCACTTCGCCTGCATGGACACCGCCGTGCCACACATACGCAACGTCGCCTGTAAATAACCGGTACGCTTCGGTCCAGTCGGCCCGGTCATCATTTGTGACGGTACCGGATTGCCGTATGTGCCCCAAGCCGGCCTCCTCACGCCAAGCGGGCCGAAATTTCACTCCATAGGGAGGGTCCGTGAGGAGTAGCTTGGGCTGTTCTGATCCGACCAGCGCGGCGACTGCTTCCGTCGAAGTTGCATCGCCGCACAGCACGCGATGTTCGCCACATCTCCACAAATCGCCAATCCTGGTGACTGCAGTCTCGCTCCGCTTCGGTGCCTGTTCTGCCGAGGGATCGGCGGCATCAGGGAACAGGAACTGATCGATTTAGAACGGATCGAAGCCCGTCAGGCTCAGATCAAAGTCTAGAGCGTCCAGATCCGCGAGTTCCAGGGCAAGCAGGTCTTCATCCCACGTGGCCCAGGTAGCCGAGCGATTCACAAGCAGGCGGAAGGCCTTGACTTGCGCGTCCGACCACTCGTCGCAGAAGATGACCGGTACCACCGTCATTTTTAGTTTGCGTGCTGCCTTCAGACGGAGGTGTCCATCGACCACCTCGATTTTCCCGTCGCGACGGCGCGCGAGAATCGGGATCTTGAATCCGTACTCCTTGATCGATGCCATCATCCGGTTGAGCGCCCGATCGTTCTTGCGCAGTTTGCGCTCGTAGGGAATCAGCTTGTCAATACTGACTTCTTGAATTTCCACAAAATGTCCTTCGTGACGTTTGTCCAGCACCTCGCCGCGGACGCGGCTCTTTCGATGGACTGCCTCACGCCACTTTTCTGAATTTGGGTCTTGCTTCCATCCGCAAAACGGATGCTGCGCTTTTTAAGTGGTGCAGATCACTTGCCCGTGTTTTTAGCCCAGCACGGCCTGGAAGGCACTAGCCCAGTCCCCGTGTTTTACCCAGCACGGCCTGGTTCTCGCGAGACTTGCAGCGCGAGCTGCATCGAGGTTCCTCGACGCCCAATACATATTACGGGCTTCTGCATTTCCGGCGTGCGACGTGCGGATACTTTTGTCGTTGACATTCATGCCTCCTCGTGACCTTTTTCTTCGAACCGTGGCTTTCCCGCCCTAAGAGTTCTGTTCCCGAACAGGAGGCGGTGCATGGGTTCGTAACCTGCCCGCACCGTTGCTAGTTCGGCACGGTTGAACTGGCGAGCCCGCTCTGGCTGTACCTTGGCGAGCAGCCGACACGCTTCTAAAATCTTGCTCTTGGGAGGCTCCGACGGTGGACGCGAACCTTGCGTCACTTTTCCTGTGGGGAATTCCCCAGCGGCGCATTCGCGGCGCATCGCCCCGACTGTCTTGTGGTCACAGCCGATGTGCTGGGCGATTGCGCGATCGCTCTCCCGACTCCAACGCGGGTGCTCGATCGCCGCCCTGAATGGCACGGCGCTTATCCTTTTGGGTGCGACGCAGTCCGTGATTGCGGTTCGCGCCCCAGGAGAGCCGCAAGGCATCCGCGAAGGTCCCGTCAACGATTTCGACCGCGATATCTTCGATTCCAAGTTGCTGCCGGGTTGCGGCAAACCTATGGTTCCCGTCGACTAGATAGTAGGCGTCGGTAGCATCGCGGACCACAAGGACTGGGGGAAGTTCTTTACCGCGCCGCAGAACCCCAACGTAGTCTTTCACTACACCCGGCCTTAGCTTACGTGACTGAAGCCGGAAATCTAAAGTGATCTGATCCAGTGCGAGCCGAGCAGGCTTTACCCGTTCGGCTAGGACCGGCGCCGCAGCATTATCACCGATTCGGTCGTCCCCCGGCGACGCGACAGCATCACAGTTCAGGCACGCGTCAGTCGCTTTGATCACCGTTGAGCCCTCACAGGGTTCATACCGTGTTCCATCGTTTTTGTACGACAAGCAGCAACTATTTTTCACGACCCGTTAGCGAGCCGATTTCGGGATGGCATGCGGGCACCCGGGCTGTTCGTGCGGATCCTCCGCAAGGATCAAACATCGTTGTGACGATTTGGACGAAAACAGACCATTCTTTTCCGAGAATAGTCTGCGGTGTAGGCCTCCCACATTTCGCAAGCCTCGCAAACGCCCGACGAACCGTTCTATCCGTCTTCGCTTCCATTCCGGCAGACTGACGTTTCAACGGGCACGTGCCGAGTGAGGCACCTACCTTTCATCGGAGTGTTCCCGTGCCCTGCTACTGCATACAGGTCTAACCTGTCTTCGACGACCAGGCATCTATCCGTGGCGAAATAGCTTCATCCTCTCCTTGGCCATGACGTCGCGGAGGACCTCCAGTTCTTCGCCCTGGTAGACATGGGAGTAGGTCCACAATCCGTTCCACGAGGAGCCATCCGGCAGCCGCTCCCGGTACACGGTCCCGCTATTCGGTCGCGGCTTCCACTGGGAACTCGCCAAAGCGGCGGCGCGCAGTTCGCCTTTCTGCCTTCCAAGCGACGCCCTGGCCGCCTCAACCCGGCGCCTGTCCCAGGGCGTACCCGTTTCGCCGGTCAAGTACTCAGACAGATCACGCCATTTTTTGCCTCGCGCCCTTCCGGTGAGAACGCTGATCGAGTCTGGCGTGCAGCCGGCGGCCGGCAGGATGCCGAGAATATCTTCGACCACGAGTTCATCACCGGTCGGCTGACCATCGCTCTGCTCGCCGTTCCGCTCTTGGGACGACGCGGGCGCATACTTTTGTTGCAGCGCCGTGGACCTGTTCCTGTCGGCGTACTCTCTCTCGAAAATCCGTTTCGTAATCGCGTTGATGAACGCCCAGGGCTTATCGATGGGACTGATCAACCTTCGCCAGCCGGGGTCCGAGACGGCTCGCGCGAGAAGTTGCTCCGGGATCGGGTCCTTCAAGCGTCTCCCACGGCTGTCATACCGCTGGAGGCGATTGGATTCGACGTGATATCTTAGGGATCGCTCCACCGGCCAGCCCTTTTCCAGTGCACGCGCGAGAAACTCAAGGGTCAAATATCCACGCGGGGGCTGAAGGGTCCGTGCAATGCGAATCGGGAGCGTGCCCGGTAACAGTCCTCGCGTGTAGACGTGATGAGTGATTAAGATTAGCTCATGCTCCCAATCCAGGTCGATTGACCAGACCAGGATCTCCGTCGATTCCTGGGCCGCGAGTCGATAGAGACTTTGACGGCACCCCTCGACATAATTCTCCCAGCGCAACTCCTTCGAGTTGACAATCGCTGATGGAGCGGAGATCCTCAAACTCACCAAGGTACGGTCGAGTTTCCGATCCCATCTGATCGCCCACATAATCCGCAAGTCGTCTTGCATATGGCTCCTCTCGTTCTGTTTCGTTCAATTCCGCGACCGCCCTACCGAACGCGTCGGCATATGCAAACCGGGGGGGCTTGGTCGATGCCGCACGGACGGGTTCGAGGTCACAACCACTTAGTCGAAGTGGGGTTTAGGAAAACAGCGTGAGATGTACTGCATGGGGATGCTCAGCTCGGAAGAGGGCAGATCTTCGCAGAATCGTTGGCGACACGCAAAGGGCGCCGCAGCGCGAGTCATCACATGATCGGACACCAGGAATCGGTGGCTGGGAGTGTGTAAATCGGTGACAGGCGGATGATAGCGGTTTCCGATGCGGGATAATGAGGAAGAAAGGGACCGTGATGACGATCATCATTAACGTCAAGCCCGAAGTTCAGGCCGAACTGAGCCGCCAAGCCGCGGCCCACGGTGTTGACATCGGTGCCTACGCTGCAAGCCTGCTCGAAGAGGCGGCGCAGGTGTCCGCCGGATCGAGGAAGCTCAGCCAGGACGAGCTTGACCGGACGCTTCAGGAGCTTGCGCAGTTTTCACATAAGATCCCCTTGCTTCCGGATGAAGCCTTCTCGCGCGAGAGCCTGTATCGGGATCACGACTGATGCCGGAGGGCGATGCCTGTCTGCTCGACAGCAATATCCTGTTGCGGATCAGCAAGAGCGATGACCCTCAGCATGCCGCGATCGGCCATGCGCTTCGCGCCCTGGTCGGGCAGGGGGTGTGGCTCTGCTATACCTCACAGACGCTGGCCGAGTTTTGGAACGCCTCCACCCGCCCACTCGACAGGAACGGCTTCGGTTTGACTGTTGCCGAGACGGATCGGTTGGCCCGTGTGATTGAGCGGGATTTCGAGTTTCTGCCGGACAGCAAGGATGTTCACGACCGCTGGCGGGCCCTTCTGGTGGCGCATGACTTTCAGGGCGTTCAGGTTCATGACGCCCGTCTGGCGGCAAGCATGTATGTCCATGGCGTCGGGCGGTTGCTAACCATCAATATCCGGGACTTTCGGCGCTTCAACGATCTTCGTGTCCTCCATCCTGCTGAATTTGTCGAGGGCAAATGAATAAGGGACCACTGCCAGAGGGTTCGTTTGCGTGTCCCTTGGTGCCTCGTTGACAGGACGGTCAGCAAAGAGGCTTGGCGTACCATCTGTGCGTCGATCCCGACTTACAACCGGCACATGTTGCCAATTCGTCGGACCGTGCCATCGCATGCGCCAACTGAGCCGCCAGGACCCCGAAGGGGTTGCTCGCACCGGGCCGAATCTGGAACTGACCGTCCGCCGCATCCAGGATTCGGTGGCCACGTGCCGCAGTAAACCAGTCGTTTAGGGCTGAGGCGGCATACGCTGTTTGCTCGCGAGCACTGAGGTGAAATTCGTCGAGGTTGCCGGCCGGGATCGACGCACAGATGGTACGCCACGCTTCTTATTACTCCCGAACGTCCGATTTCCCGTGGGTCTCGACGGTACTGCAGTCGTTGTCGGCGCGCAAAGGTGCCCCAGCGCGACGCCTCGCGTGATTGGAGAAGCCGCAAACGGTGACGGGAACGCGATTGACGAAGTTCGGAAGAAAACCCTTTCGATGCACCTGGAGTTCCTTTGCATGTCCCTTGCGCTGCCTTGATCGTCCCTGGGTACTCCGTTTTCTCGCTTTGCGGACGGTCCCGAGTCGAAATGAGTTCACCGTATGCGCGGTCATCCATTTAGGTGGTTTCTGGCATAGCGACGACAAGTTAGGTTTTCCGCCGCCTGCCTAAAAGCTCGCCGAGGCGGCGCGCCCATGCCGCAATCAATACCGCCTTTCTGTCTTTTATATAAGGCGGTAAAAACCCCGACTCCGGTGCGGACGGGTTGGTCTGCCGCAAGTATGCACCAAACCGCCGGATCCGCAAACGCCGCATTAACCGCTCGCCAGTCTCAAGAATCTTCTTCTCCGATAAGGTCCCCCGCCTGATGCAGCGGTCATCCAGGCCGGAGAACGTCCGCGGCGGGCTAAAGCGCCTTCGCCCCGCTGTCTATGGGGCGGCAGGAAAGAAGGCGGATCGTGACAGAGAGTGAGCCGGCAAGAATGCGGGCGTGGGCGCCGGCCGCGCTCAGGATTTCAAGCCGCTCGAATGTCCTTGAGCAGGCGGAAGAGATGGTACGGGTCGCTCGGCAGCGGGCTGAAGCCGAAATGCTCGTAAAACGCCCTGGCCTCGTCGTCCTTGGCGTGAACCGCGAATGCACGAATGCCGGCGATGTCCGCGGCTTGCAGCGTGCGGTGCATCGCGTCCTTGAGCAACCCGGAGCCGAGGCCCTTGCCCTGCCAGGATGTGGCAATAGCGAGGCGGGCGAGAAGCATGATTGGAACGGGATGGCGGGCGAGGCCTTTGGTTAGACGTTCCGGCGCGGCGGCATATTCGACCTGACCGACGACGAGCGTGTAGTAGCCGACGACGGCGTCATCGGCAAGCGCAATGTAGGTTTGAGATGCGCCGGCCTGCTGGTTCTGGAGCACGTAGCGCACGAGAAAGCGGGTGAGCGCTTCGCGGCCGCAATCGAATTCATCGACCGAGTGGCTGCGCTGCAGCTTTTCAATCCGGAGCGGGGTCACTAACCGCCCCCGCGTTCAAACACGCTCGGCTCCTTCAAGAGTTTCGCCAGGCGCCGAGAGGGGCGGGGAGGGGCGGAAAGGGCCTTTTGAAAGGCTTCCCACTGCGCGGCGGTCAACCCGAAGCGCTGGCGATCGGGCAGGGTTTCCTCCGCACGGGCTAGAGCGCTCTCCAGTACAAATTCGCTCACGGACCGGTGCGCGGCCAGAGCCGCAGTCTGCAACGTCTTCTTCGCCGAAGGCGTGAGCCGGAGGTCGAGCTTCTCGTTGCGAGTTTCCGTATGCGCCATGGTTGTCCCCTTTCTGGCTATTTCATCCGTTAATCATAGCACATGTGCCTGACAATGTCATGACACAAATGAGGCAGCCGGACGCGAACCGGGTTCTACCGGTCGCGGTCGCCAGCCAGGCTACTTTTCGCCGACACTAAAGTGAGGCATAGTTGTTCGGGTCGTTTCAGCAGGAGGGAGCAAAAATGTCCGGGCATCGGCGCCGGGATGGGAATCATCCGTTCGCCCCGCGCTGCCCTCGAAGCCTTCGGGATCTCCCGTCCGTCAGCAATCCTCCCGGCGATTGCCTCCTCCAGACAATCCGCGGCCTGCCAAAGCGCTTCCTTCTCCCCTTTTCCCTGCGTGATGGCCTCCGGGACGTCCCGGAACGTGATCACGAGAACTCTCGGCTTGTCCCCACGCTCAAATCTGGCTGGATACACGAACGTGCGCATCGTTAGTTCCTTCATTCGAAGTCTTTTTCGCTCATGCAAAGCTGCTTGAGCATCTTGTGATAGGCACGTTTGTCGACTTCATCCTTCAGATTGCGAACGGTCGTCATCTTCGAACTGTAGTAGAGAAAGTCCGTGGCCCCTCGCCGCGATGGGCCATCTAGCGGACCTCCATGCCGCGCTCCTTGCCCAAAGCCTGGGTGCGGCGCTCGTTGCCTTTCACAGTCCCAGTGTCGGGCAAAAATGTCCTCACAGCAAACCACTGTCGGAGCTGGGTGTGCCCAGAGACCCTTGCAAGCGAGGCCATCGGAGACCAGAAACAAAGCTCGGGGTAGACCTCTGGTTCGCGAGGTACCTGCCCGCTTTGCAATCTCTGGGTGGGTGATCCTCTGCCTGCGAACAATCTCTTTCAGGCGCTTGAGCACACATGCTGGACCTGCCACTCCCTTGCCTCCGCAGCGGAGAGCCCGAGCGCCGCAGCCAGTTCTTCCGGCGGCAAAGTTACGACTGGTTTGAGTTTAAATCCGCGATCCGGTCTCCCATCGAGCCTGCCTGATGATTCGCCACTCGTGGAGGCGTTCGTCGCGGAAACAACATTTCAGCCTGATGGTCAAGTTTCCTGTCGACGCCCCAAAGCCGCGTGAAGTTTCAGGCTGCGTTGCGCGGTTCGACGTGTAGACGCTTGCCGAGCGCATGACGCTTCAATCTGGTCCAGGCGGGAGTTATGACGAAGAGAAAACAGACGTTCGATTTGTGTCTTGTGTATCCCGATGCGGTGCGCAAATTCCGGTTTCTTCAAGCCCGACTCCAGAAATGCTTTGTAGAGATCGACTCTGGCGGCTGCAGGGCCGGTAACACCACCGGACGGAACTTCGAGGCGCGGTGGCGCCGCGGCGCAGGTAACGGTCTGGATTCCCTAGCGACAATGCTGTGCGAAGCCTGGCAATGGAAACAGCCCAACGACGTTTTGAGCGACATGGTGTGCCGGGGCGTGTTGCTCATGCTGGACCGCGCCGGCCAGATCGAGTTGCCACCAGTGAAGTTCGTTCCGCACAACCCGCTGGCGCGGCGAGTGCGGCCGACTCCGGTCATACTCGACACGGCGCCGATCGAAGGCGGTCTGGAAACAGATCCAGCCCTGGGAGTTTGTGCAAGTGCGGCGTAGCGTGGACGAGCCGCTGTTTAACAGCCTGATGGAGGAGCATCACTAATCTGGGCTACGAACAACCGGTGGGAGAACAGTTGAAGTATCTGGTGTGGGCGCAGGGCCGGCCGATCGCCTGTCTGGCGTGGTCGAGCGCGCCGCGACACCTTGGCTCGCACGACCGCTACATCGGTTGGAGCGCTGGGGCACGACGCCGGAACATTCGCATGGTCGCCTACAACACGCGATTCCCGATTTTGCCGTGGATACGGGTGAAGCATCTGGCTTCGCACATTCTGGGGCGAATGGCGGCGCGGCTTTCCGAGGACTGGCAGCGGATGTACGGGCATCCGATTTACTTTCTGGAAACCTTCGTGGGTCCGGAGCGATTCCGCGCACCTGCTACCGTGCGGCCAACTGGGTCTGCTGGGAAAGACGACCGGACGAGGCAAGCATTCCAACAGCTATGTGCCGAACCGTTCGATCAAACAAGTTCTGGGATACCCGTTGACCAAGCGGTTTCGCGAAGGGCTCGGGGAGTAGATGAAGGCCGCCAAGCGTCGTGTCGATGTGAATTTGGACGAACTGGACCGCGTGCTGGACGGCGCGCGGCAAGAGCCGCTGAGCGAGGCCGATTACGACAAAGTGAAGGGCGCATTGCATGCCTTGGCGGCGATGCTGGTGCGGCCGCGCTCAACCGAGAAGACCAGTGCGGTGCTGGAGGAATCCGACACTACTGTCGGGGCTCAGCCGGTTACCAACGCAACTCCGCCGTCCGAACACGCACGAAACGCGGCAGAGGCGTTTTCGAGTGCGCAGAAGGTTGATATCGCGCACCAGAAACTGAAGCATGGGGATCGCTGCCCGGGGTGCGGGAAGGTAACGTCTATGGGCAGAAGGAGCCGAAGGTGCTGGCGCGGGTCGTGGGACAAGCGCCGCTAGCCCACGGCTAGGCAAGGCGATCACCTATCTGTTGCGGCACTGGCGGCCGTTAACGCTGCTTCTGCGGCAAGCCGGAACCCCGTTGGATAACAACATCGTCGAAAGGTCGTTGAAGCGGGCCGTTCTGCACCGGAAGAATGCATTGTTCTATCGCACCCTGAACGGGGCGCAAGTGGGCGATCCGTTTATGAGCCTGATCCACACCTGTCAGTTGTGCGGCAGCAACTCGTTCGACTACCTGATGGAGCTGCAGCGTCACTCCCAGCAACTCGCGACCTACCCTGCGGAGTGGATGCCCTGGAATTTATCGCCAGAGGTTGGAGCAGGCTGGAGTATGATGAAGGCCGCATGGCCGAAAAGGATCGACTGCGGCCAGGCTGGGGTGACCTTCTGAAATGACCGCCAAACGGGCCTTACCAAAGGCAAACGTTCTTGGCCAGCGACGGAAACCGTCGAAACTGTTCCGCGCCGGTCTGTATGCCCGCGTTTCCACCAACGATCAGCAGACCTTACCGATGCAGAGCCGCGCCCTGCGGGAGTATACCGCCCGCCGCGGCTGGACGATCACCGTGCAAGTCCGTGAGGTTGGCTCCGGTGCGGCGGCTTGAGAAGCTCGGGAGAAACTGATCGAGGCCGCACGTCGCCGGGAGATCGATGTAGTGCTCGTATGGCGGCTGGACCGCTGGGGCCGGTCGGTGACGGATCTGCTGGCAACGCTCCAGGAAATGGAACACCTCGGTGTCGGGTTCGTTTCCCTGACCGAGGCACTGGATCTGACCACGCCCGCCGGTCGTGCCATGGCCGGTCTGTTGGCCATCTTCGCTGAGTTCGAAAGAGAGATCTGCGGGAACGAACTCGGGCTGGCCTCGCCCACGCACGGCAGAATGGCAAACGCCTCGGCCGGCCGGCCGGCAACGGCGGTCGCGCACGCGGCCGAGATCGGGAAACTCTATCGCGCTGGCGTCAGTAAGTCGGAGATCGCTCGCCGGCTCGAGATCGGACGTACCTCTGTCCGCAGCGTTCTAGGGCCGACGCGCTGAACAGATCCCCAAAAGACCCGGTCCGGGAAGACCGAATCCACAACGAAGCGATCGTCGATGCCGGGCGGACGAACAGGCCCTGAACTTGTATTACTATCTGGAAAACGAAATTAGTTCCCGTTCCAGGCGAAGTGCTTAGTGCAGTCACCGATGGTCGACATCAGAAGATCTAGCGCCATTTCCATGGCTTCCTCCTCGTTTTCGCCTTGCGTTACGCCGTAGCCGAAATCCGGGAATGTCACGACGTAGCCGCCAGCCTTCGGGTCGGGTTCGAATAATGCCAAATAAGGTTCCATTTTAGCCCCCACATCGTCAGATCATGATGCTTTCCTCATGGGCTGCACTTCGGTTTCGATCCGATCGGTCAGCGCGTCTTCGGCCGTATCGAGGTCATACTTTGTTTGCAGGTTCATCCACATCTGGGCTGAGGTTCCGAAGTATCGCCGAAGGCGGAGAGCGGTATCGGCAGAAATCGAGCGTCTCGCGTTGATGATTTCCGTGAGACGGTTCGCCGGGATCCGCAAGGCGAGCGCCAGGGCGTTAGCGCTGATGTCGGCATCTTCCAGGACCGTCTTCAACACTTGGCCGGGGTGGATCGGCCGCCGTCTCTTGGTCTTCGTTGCCATTGAAATGCTATTCCTTTCCTTAATGGTAATCCGTGATTTCGACATCGTAGGCATCGCCGTTGCGCCAGTCAAAGCAGAGGCGAAACTGATCGTTGATTCGGATGCTGTACTGCCCAGCGCGATCGCCGCTGAGTTTTTCCAGGCGAAGACCCGGAAGCGAAAGATCCCTCAGCGATATGGCTGCATCAAGAAGAGCGAGTTTGATGCGCGCCGTGTTTTCGATGCTCTTGAATCTCCTGCTCGGGAGCCGGCTCAGAAGTTTGTCTGTTTCCTTGTCCTTGCAGGATCGAATCATTTTATACTTACAACATACTACGGATCGCGTAGTATGTCCAGTAAACTCTCGCGAGAAAGGGAAGTTGATCGGCGCAGAGCTAGAACCGTCAACTCCACGGCCGCCAGCGTATTTCCACGCAATTCCTGCTCCGAACAATTGCGATAGCCCTCCGGCGTCACACTCAAGGAATCCATGGCCGCCACAGGGTGGGGCCGTCCTGCATGGAAAGCCTCTGAGCCCCGCGCAACTTCGTCCTGCGCAGCCCGTCTCTGAAATCTGAACTCTCCCCGTACCCACCGGGCCGGAGGTTTGTCCCTAGATCCGGAGGTCAGGCCCGCTTCCTGCCAGCCGATGACTGAAGCCTTCTTTCGTGGGCGATTCGCTCAGACAGGAACACTTTCAGCAAGGACTGATAGGGTACGTCCCGTCTGTTTGCCAGAATCTTCAGTTCGGTAATCGTGGCTTCCGGGAGGCGCAGGGAAATCGTCTTCAGAGAAGGTCGTAGGTTCGGAAGTGCGATTCGCTCCCCTTTGCTCCAGTCGATGTACCCAGTGGAGTCCTGAGCCGCCCAAAAAGCTCGCTCTTCATCCTCATCCCGGAATCTGGGAAGAGCCTTCTTCTTAACGTTCTTGCTCATGACCGCTGATAAACCTCCCTTTCTTTTCGGCTCATATCTCTGGCCGAGATCACTCGGATGAGGGTACCGCGAATCGTAAATACCAGGAAAAGCGGCCTGCCGGCATCCGTTTGGCCCAGGCAATAAAAGCGGGGCTCCCGCTGCGAGTGTTTTGGATCGTCCTGTAAGACAAGCGGGATATTGAAGAAGACCTCCTCACACTCGGAGACAGACGCCTGGTGCCTCTCCCAGTTCTTGATCACGTTGTACTGATCCCACTGGAAACCCGTGCACTGCGATACGATCTCGGACCCTGACATCTCAACTGGTATATGACTATAGTATACACCGAAGCGCTCCACTTTTACTCCTCACCGTGCGGTCATACGCGGGTCGGCGTGGCCGAGATGAGGCGCTAACTCCACAACCGCCCGAAGTGCTCCGGTGCAATTCCAGGTCCGAATACTCGCGATAAATCTGCTCTAAAGCGAGCAGATTCTGCTTGACTGTTCAATCCTGTGGAGCGAACGTCGTCACAGCGCAGGACCTTCGGAAGTGTCAAGTTCCGGGAGCCTGCGAGGTGAAAACAGCCATGAAGACCTTCGTCATCGATTCCACCAACTGCGCCAAGGCATACGCTTCGAGCGAACAGGCACGTCAGTGCCGTGATGGGACACGGTTCGCTACCGAGAAGAATTTCGCGTCGGTTTCAAGGGACTGGCCCATGCTCCGCCTGGGCGCGATCTGGAACAAGCTGCCCGGCGTAACGCGGGTGCGGAAGTTTACCGATCGCAGCACGGCGCTCCGTCGCATCTGGGCAGCCATTCATGTTCTGGCACCGGGAACAACCACCAAAACCGAGCTCATCATTGGTCTGCTTAAGCAACCCTCTGGCGCTTCGCTCAAGGAGATCATGGCTGCGACGGGGTGGCAGGCCCACAGTGTGCGCGGCTTCATTTGCACCCAGCCCAAACGGCTGGGCTTTCAAGTAGAGTCCTTCAAACGTCAAGGAGAGCGCGTATACCGCATCCGCTAGAAAAACCCATGAACATCTTGCCCTTTCATCTCAACATACCCACGGAGATTACCCTGGAACGGCCCGAAGGCACACTGGTGCAGGGCCGCTACGGGGATCGCGTTATGTTCAGTCTGGCGGATGGGCGGGTGATGTACGTGCCCCCCTTCGTTGCCAACAAGATTCAGGCGGAGGGTGTCGCCGCCGGCGAGCGCTTTGAGCTGTGCAAGACCCAAGTGAGGAAAGGCAGCCGGCGCTCGATTGAGTGGATCGTACGGCGTCTCGACCCTTTTGAGGAACTGGGCCGCCCAACGGAGCCCGATTCGGTGCAAGGCTCCGGAGTTGCCAACGGTTCGGGAGCCGGCCCCGCTTCTGATCCCGAGCCCGAGACGGCGCTCGAGCAGGACCTGCGTGCTTTGATCGAGTCGGTGACTGCCACCAGGAATGGCAACGGCCACAATGGCACACCCCCCCAATAGCCCACCGGCTCCGCCGACCAAGCTGGAGCACGCTCTCAAAAACCGCCATCTCGGCCGCCTACAACGCCGAAAGATTCGGCGCGGAACTGGGCTACGTGGTGCGCTTCGATGCGGATGCCATCAAGTCCATGGCGATTACGGTGCTGATTAACATGAGCGGAGGGAACCACCGGTGAGCGCCGCCGAAATCGCCCCGGTTCCTTCTGCTGCAGCGGTTCTTTCTCCCACTCAAGTCCGGTGCTTTATGGACTGCCACGCGCGATGGTGGTTCAAGTATACGCTCAAGCACCCCGATCCACCCAATGGAAATCTGGCTTTGGGCAGGGCGGTTCATTGGGCGCTCACCCAGAACTTCGCTCAGAAAGTTGAGACCTACGAGGGCCTTGCGCTTTCTGGTGTGCTGGCGCTGTTCCGTGAGGCCTGGGCTTTGGAGCGCGATCAGGCCGAGTTTCGCGACGACGAGGACCCTTCGCAACTGGCCTTCGCCGGCGAGGCGCTGGTCGAGAAGTACCTCGACGAGGTTGCACCCGCGGTCGAGCCAGCGGCGGTGGAGCTGCACGTCGAAGGGGAGATCGGCGGTGTCAGGGTCCAGGGATTCATCGACGTGCTTGACGTCAATGGCCGGATCATCGACATCAAGACCGCCAAGGCGAGTCCCAGTGGCATCGAGCCCATGCATCGGTTCCAGGTGGCGACCTACCGCCAGTTGGCGCCCGCTGCCTCGGGGAAGGGCCGGCTCGACACGCTGGTCAAGACCAAGACCCCGAAGATCGTTCTTCAATGCTTCGATGTCACGGAACAGGACGAGCGCGCGATCCAAACGATCTACGCGAGGGCCAGTCAGGCCATGCGGTCGGAACTCTACATGCCCAACCGCTTATCGATGTTTTGTTCCCGCCGCAATTGCGCCCACTGGCGAGTCTGCGAACGCGAATGGGGCGGAGAGGTTCCCGAGACATGAAGCCTCACGGAACCCGGAATACTTGGCTTGGATTCGCACGCTGCCGTGCGTGGTCTGTGGATCAACTCTGTGGATCGAAGCGTCCCACACCGGCCCTCACGGGCTGGGCCAGAAATCCTCCGACTACTCGGCGATACCGCTCTGCTCAAAGCATCACCGGACCGGAGAGTTACCACAAGCTCGGTCCGCGGAAGTTCTCCGCAATACACAACCTGGACATCCGAGCCATCGTGTCCCGCTTGAATCTGAAGCCGCTGGTGCGGTTGGAGGCGGGCTGCTTTGTCGCGCATCTCGAAGGTAAGCGGTACGTGCTCGGAAAGATCAGAAATGGATTTCCGCCGGCTCTGCGCAGGATGCGGGAGGTCTGCGGGCGGGAGCGCATGGCCGTTGGCCACGCCTCATGAATCGGAAAGAGGATGATCGTGAGCTACAGCATGCGGGAACCCGAATGGCCGCCGGTTTGCGAGTGCAAGTATGACGAGGTTAATGACACCGTCGACCGTGAAGACTGCTTGCTCCACTGCGACATGCAGGACGATCCAGAGCCGGCGGAGGTGTTGCCCGCCGAGCGGAAGCCACCGGCATCGTTTGAGGTTGATGCTCGCAGCCCCGCGTCTGGCTTTGGAACGGGTGATCGTCGACTCGGGATGGCGGGCCGGCGCGGTGCATAGAGGCAACTCGTTTCTTTTGTGCCTCGACGGCGCTGTGAGAACGCCCACGAGCGTTAAACTAATGCAGAAAGGATCTTCCGATGAGGTTCAGGGTATCGCGGCACGCGACAGAGGAAATGATGCGACGCGGGATTCCTCACGGCTGGCTAGAGATTGTTCTTGGCAATCCCCAGCAGCGCCTTCCGCAGCCTGGCGGCACGGAGATCCTTCAATCACAGCTAGAGGACGACCGTGGGAGAATATACTTGCTGCGGGTGGTGGTCGCTGTGGACAAGGAGCCGCCTGTCGTCGTGACGGTTTACCGAACCAGCAAAATCGAGAAATACTGGAGGCCGGAATGAAGGTTCAATACGACCGAGAAGTCGACGTTCTGAGCATTGTTTTGAGCGAGGCTCCCGTTGAGGAAAGCGATGAGGATAAGCCCGGGGTCATCCTCGATTACGACAAGGACGGGAACGTCGTCGGCCTTGAGATCCTGGATGCGTCCAAGCGCATGGGGAATCCCATGTTGGTCGAATATGCGATCACACGATGAACTTAGGATGGACCAGGCCGGCCGCCATTTCCAGTGCGACATATGCACAACGGAATCTGCGGTCGCAGCCTTGGAGTAACCTGCCGGCGCGGCACAGAGGCCGCTCCTTCCTGCCGCGCCTGGATACCGTTGTATGAACTTCCGATTGGTTTGGATGGGGCCGGACGACGACCCGACACGGGTATCCTCCGGTGCGCGCCCATGCCACAGCAGCCCCGCCGCGCTCATCTGGGCCGATCTATGAGCGGCGCGGGACTGTAATGATCCGCCGGCAGCACCTCGAGAACGGGAGTGTCAAAGACACCGTCCTTGCCAACTTCAGTGCCCGGATAGTGCGCGACCTCGTCCTGGACGATGACGCCGAACAGCGGCGCGAGGTCAGCATGGAAGCCGAAGTGGGCGAACACAAGCTCGCCTTTGTGATCCCGGCGGCGGAGGTCGCGCGAATGGGCTGGGTGCCAAAGCAGCTC
>Ga0182024_10009610_pt1 | contig 19946 bp, 20 predicted proteins | sample P32metaG_FD_120480 | JGI IMG/M metagenome (GOLD analysis project Ga0182024, IMG submission 120480) | Permafrost microbial communities from Stordalen Mire, Sweden - P3-2 metaG (Illumina Assembly) | ecosystem: Environmental > Terrestrial > Soil > Wetlands > Permafrost | place: Sweden: Stordalen... | reverse complement strand
GCGAGTGAGGGAGCCCCGATCGCCTCGCGATATTGGCCGGTCTGACCAGGCACGCTTGCCCAGGCGAGGCTGAGCTCACTCAGCGGCTCTCGAAGGGTCCTATTGGCGATGGACGAGGTTGGCGAAGCAGTTCTGCCCCGCTTTGACGCCGAAGACATTGCGTGGCTGCACATGTCAGGCTATCCACAGCAAGTTGCCTCCACATAGCGCTCGGTCAGAGCTCGCAACCCTCGATTAAGCCCGCGCTGACAAGTCGGGCGGCGGCGTCGGCGAGCCTCGCAACGCTAATCCCGCTTCGTCGCGCGATCTCCAGCAGATCGTTGGCGCCATCGGAGTAACTCAGCGTCCACATCACTGCGGACTGGAGGTCTGACTTGGCCTTCTGAGCTCCGAGCCCCAGGTAGAGGCCGCGGCGCCCTAACTGCGGCTCACCAAATGGCAGCAGATTTCGATAGGACGCAGTCTGCTCGATTGTTCGCATGACTTCTTCGCAAGTCAAGACTGCATCGGCCATAGCATCGAAGTCGACGAATGCCTTGTTGTCGAGGGATGTGTGATATTCGGGGTAGGTCGCATACATAGAGCGCATGATCGACGCTACCGGAAGGTTGAATCCCGGTGAGCAATATTGACGCTCGTCGCTACCTCCGTCGGGGAAGAAGTCGACGAAGCGGGTGTCTTCGCGTTGGCGAAGAATGTACTCAGCTGCCCTGTCGGCAAGCGTGTCACCGCGCCGTGATCGCTTCAACGTGAAGGGCTGATCATTGCCGATACATGTAAGGACATACCCGGCACGGAGGCGCTCACGAAGTTCTGCGCCGTGCATGGACAGGTAGGTGATACTCCCGATCGTTTCCGGCAGGAAAACAAACCGATATGTAAGCCGCCGTCTGGGCCAAGCCGCGAGCCGCTTGTAAAGAAACGCGGTGACCAGAGGCCCGGACAGTTCGTTGTTCGCCATCGACGGATGGCAGGTATACGTTGACAATAGGACTTCGTCGGGCTGGTCGCCGGGCAGAACGGAGTCACTGATGGTGAGAGAGCCCTGAATATGATCCGTGTCAACGACCACCGTGTAGTCGCCCTCGGGCAAGCTCTGGCGCAGCCTATGAGGTAGGCAGAAACCCCAATATGGGGTGTAGTAGCTGGTCAAGTACGGAATCGCATCTGGTTGATCGGGGAGACTATGAAGGTGCTTGTCGAGTTCAGCGCGTGACAGCGTGCCGCGGAAGGAGATGGAATAGTTGACCACGTTCAGCGTGTTGTCAGCGATGTCAAGGAGTCGCCGCCCAGATGGATCAACCACGTACGCTTCTCGGACAACCCATTCGGTGGGCACCGTCCAGTCGAGGACCTTCGTGCCCGATGGGATCTCATGTCGCTCCAGCGGCACAAGCTCACCGAGTATGTCATGCGTTTCGCGAACCCCCTTGCCTGTGATGCTCCGCATCAGGGGCCACAATCGGTCGAAGTACTCGGCGATCTCGGATGCGAGATCGTCCCGATGGGTCAAGGAAGGCGAGCCTCGACGACCCCCGCAGAGCACAGAAAGAACCCCCGCCAGTGGCTCTGCTGTCCTTCAAGCGCTAACGCCTCGCGTCTAAATGCAATACCAATCGCCGTCTCTAACATCGGAGGCGCAGGGTGGTAGTGGTACCAGTGGATCACTGGATCGCGGAACCCCACTGCTTCGAATTCCTCCAGGAGCTTGAGGGGATTGTGGAACTTGGCGCGGATCTCATCATACGAAGGTCCTCCATCGGGTCTTGACCGAACAGCGGGGGACTCAAGTGCAAGTCGGCGATCCAGGTCTTCGGTGACCGCTTCCCGAACATCGTCAGAAACACCGGCCAGCAGGTCGTCGAGAATGAATTCCTTCGTCAGCCGGTTAAAAGTGAATAGAGAAAAGAATGCATTCCGAAACTCGATGAAGCATCGGCCACCTGGCGTAAGAAGGGAGGTAATGCTGCGCAGGAAGACCTTGTCGTCCGCGACGTGTGGGAGCACACCAACGGCAACCACAGCATCAAAAGAACCGCCGCTGAGCTGGTTGGCGAAAGTTGCGGAAATCTCAATGTCCGCCACCTGGACCAGTTCGGGCGCGAGTCCCGCGCGCCTGAGGTTTTCCTGTGCCAGCGCGACCATCTCAGGTGAGAGGTCACACCCCGCAACCTCGAGACCCGCCCTAGCAAATTCCAATAGTGGTGTTCCCTCGCCCACTCCAACCTCGTAGACCCGCTTGCACCGCGATTCAGCTAACCGGGAGAGGAGGATTTGCAACCGAATGAAGTTGGCGGGGTATGCGCCTCCAGCGCCGGGGCGATACTGTTCGCCGTATCGCCTCGCAACGGCGTCGTAGTGGTCCCTGACGCGTTGCTGTTCCAGGTCCTGTGGAGCCATGTGGGTACCTCCGGGCGGACGGGACAGGGTCCGGCGCACTCTAGAGATTCAGTTCGACGAACGCATCCTGCCGCTCATGGTTCCAAACGTGTCAGGACGTCCGCAACGGTGAGGATGAGGCGCAGCCCAAGAAGGAAGTATGACTTGCGTCCTGGCGCGACGCCAAGTGAAGAATGCGAGGGTCAGAGTGCCCATGCCGGTAAGCGAGGCGGCCGCGATGGCGATCCAAGCGTGTTGATCAGCCGCTCAGCCTGCTAAAGAGGATGCCGCCCGTCTTGGCGAGCGGTCGCCGATACGTTACTCTCGCGGGTTGGGACGAGTTTTACTGAGGAGTTATCGCCAATGACTGAGTCGCGGGCAGAAACGGTCCGGCTCGAGCAGCTCTGGGAGGGATCGTTCGGCGATGAATACACGGAACGGAATCTCGGTGCCTACGCTGCGCGGAAGAGCTTCTGGGACGAGTTGCTGGCGCAGCACACCTGCGCGCGGGTACTTGAAATCGGCTGCAACTGTGGAGGCAACTTGCAGTGGATAGCCCGACATGTGCGGCCACGCAATGTCTTCGGCGTGGAGGTCAATGCCAGTGCGCTGCGTCGCCTGCGCGAGGATCTTCCCGAAGTGAACGGAGTTCACGGGACGGCTAAGGAGCTGCCGTTTCGATCTTCGTGGTTTGATCTCGTGTTCACGACGGGCGTTCTTATCCACCAACCGGACAGCTCTCTTCCCGCGGTCATGGCCGAAATGGTTCGCTGTTCCCGGCGCTGGGTCCTGTGCGGCGAGTATTTCGCCGAAACGGTCGCAGAGGTTCCATACCGTGGACAAGAGGGAGCCCTGTTCAAGCGCGATTATGGCGCGATCCTGCAACAGCACTTCCCGGGTCTGCGGCTTATCGAGCGCACATTTCGCGGGCGTGATCAAGGCTGGGACGACATGACCTTTTGGCTCTTCGAAAAGCCCGCGGAGTCCGATCGGTGACTCCCGCGTTGCGCAACGCGATCAATCCCACCTTGAGCCCGCGCTCCACCACTGCTCAGGCGACAGATGCCTGTCGCCGGCCCTTCAGGCTTGGACCTTCGCCCGCAGCCGCTCCACCGCCTCGGCCAGGTCCCACACCGTCTTGAGCGCAAGGTTGAGCTCGCTCGCCCCCGGCGGGAGCTCGTACACGCGGTGGTGGCAGGCGTTGGAGAGCGAATGCCAGGTCAGGGTCGCGCGTCCGCCGAGCTCGCGGTCGTTGAGCATGTCGCCGACGCAGAGCAGCTGACAGCGCGTCGATGTCCGCTCCAGCCCTGGGGCCGTCACCTCCCAGAGCTGCGCCATCGCGAGCTCCAGTCCCTGACGCGCGAGCAGCGCTGCGGCCCGGGGCCACAGCCCGGCCGTGCTCGTGTCATCGTCCCGAACGAGGTCGCGCGCGGCCGAGACGAGCGCATGCGCATCAACGGTTCTGTTCATGCCCGATCTCAGCGCTCGGCGAGCATCGTCTTGGTCAGACGCTCGACGCTGCGGATGAAGCCCACCGCGTCGCCGACAACCTTGCCGCTGTGCGTGCCGCGATTGCATTCCCTCACCGCGTCGACAGCCCACGAATGCTGCTTCAGCAGGAACCCGGTGACATCGCCACTCCGCTCGGGATCGTTCAGCAGCGCCAGGGCGAGCCACATGTTCAACGTGGTCGGTTTCCCGAGGATCGCCTCCACCTCTGCGTATGTCTTGCCCTGGTGCAGCATGCGGCGCGTGGCCACAAGCGACGAGGCGGACTCGAGTGCGAGCCTGCAGAAGCCCGGGATGACCCGCAGCGCCTCGACGGGAACATCCCTGCTCATCGCAACCGCAAAGGCATCGTCGATATACCGCTGGACGGGATCCTGGATCCGGCGCAACTCCACCACCGACTGCTCGCGTCGAGCGACCTCGACCACCGTTGCCGCGATGTCGAGCGCGCGCATCGCGTCGGCGAGACGGGTGTCGTGCGTGAGCACGACGACCTGGCGCTCCTGTGCGGCGCGTGCGAGCACGGTGGCGAGCCCGGCAACCTTTGCGGGATCCATCGCCTGCACCGGGTCGTCGATCACAACGAATCGGAACGGCGACTCCGGCATCGACGCGCGCGGCAGGAACAGCGACAGTGCCAGGCAGTTGAGCTCGCCCTGGCTCATCACCCCGAGCGCGGATCCATCCTCGCCATCGACCTTGACGTCAAGTGAAAGCCGGCGCTGGCTCTGAGCTCCGAGCAATCGGAGGTCCCCGAGCGAGACGTTGCTGTCCTGTCGCAATGCCGTCCAGTTCTCCTGCACGGCACCGGCGATGGGACGGAAGCGCTCATCGCGCAATTCGTCGTGCGCTTCCCTGAGCCATCGTTCGGCGTCCTTGAGCAGGATGACCTCTCGCTCCGCCTCCTGCGCCCGGCGTCCAAGCGGCAACCACAACGCAATCGCCTCGGCGGCAGGCCGCCATGCTCGCTCCAGCCGCTCGAGCTCGGCCGCGGCAGCACGGCGAAGATCACCGACAGCCGCGATCAGCGGCGGACCGTGCGTGTCGAGGTGGCTCGCCAGGGCGATCGCGTCATCGTTGGCAGAAACATCTGCCCATTGCTCCCAGAGCGTGACCGCAGTGCCGACATCGACGCCTGCTCCGACCCCGTCGCGCAGCGCCACCGACGGCGCGGTCACCAGCTGACGAGCCTGACGGATCGCGTTGGCAAGCATGTCGCCGGCTTTGCGAACCGCTTCTGCCTCGGCCCGAAGCGTTATCACCTGGTCGCGCGCCTGCACGCGCCACTGGTAGGTCAGCACACCCTCGGTGCCGCAGACGGGACAGCGTTCGCCCTCGGCGTGCGCGTGCACGTCGAGCGCTTCCTGCAGGAGTGCCGCAACCTCGTGCGCCCGGCCGGCGTCGGTGCCACGCAGCCGTTCAGCAGCCGCATGCGCGTCTCGCAGCTCGGTCGTCGCGGCGTTCAACCTCTCGCGATCAAGGACCGGCACCCCCGCGAGATCGCGCAATTTGCGAAGGACGCTTCGCTCGTCGCTTTGCGCCTCGCCACCCACCCTGCTCGACACCGCATCGAGATCCCACACTTTCGCAGCGAGCGCCGAGCGCACCAACGTCGCGCGCTCGTCCGATGTTCGCTCGAGGATCGCGCGCAGGGCCGGCAATGCCTCGCGCGCATCTTTCGCATCGTGTTCGCGGCTGAGCCGGGCCTTTTGCAAAATCTGCTGGGCGTCCGCGAGATCGCCGAGCCCGAGAATCCCTGCTAGCGCGTCATAGAGCTTCGACTGCTCGCGGTCGAGTGCGTGCTCGAGCTCGTTGTGCGACAGCAGCGGCGGATACCCGGCGAGCGGATGCGCCCAACCGAGTGCATCCAGCTGCGCCGGTCTCCCGTCGATGAGCAACGTTGACCCGTCGACGCCGTCCTCTTCCTTCCACACGCGGGCGATCTCGAGCGTCTGCTTTCGACCATCGACGGCGAATCTCGCCGCGACCCGCGTGTGCCGGTGGTGAAGATTCTGCCATCCATCACGCCACACCTTGACCCGCTGCTCCCATCGTTTGTTGGTGCCCAGCAACACCATCTCGAGAGCCTCGGAGAACGACGATTTTCCCGAGCCGTTGCGACCGACCACCAAGGTGAACCCGGGCCCGGGATCGATCGCCAACGTCGTCGCCGGCCCGATGCCGCGAAAGCCCTCGACCTCGATAGCCGTGAGGTACACCGCCGACGGAGGACTCGTCGCCGTGCCGACCGCCCCTGCCTTCGTTGCTGACGCGAAGCCGCCACGGAGCACCGCATCGACATCGCTCGCGCCCGCGAACGCCGCCAGGATCAGGTCACCCACCTGGTTCGCCGGGGGCTTGGCACCGATGCGGTCGACGACGAGACCGAGCAGGGCGGCGTCAGGCATCTGCGCTGATCGACGTGCTGGTCACGCGCTTGAGCACGATCTCGTCAGGAGTCCGACCATGGTCGACGAAGTAGGTGGTGCGCGTTCCGTCCTTCTCGAGATGGACGAGCGAGCCGATCTTGAAGGTGTCGGCGGGCATCGTCAGCGGCGCCGGCCTCCCCGCCGGCTGCACGCGCGGCGGGGGGGCCATGGGCAGCGCCGGGAGCGGCGGAGGGACGGCAGCGCTCGCCGGCAGATGCACACGATGCGCATGCTGCCGGTGCACGGTCACGCCGACCGCGATTGCCGTCAGCACCAGCACCGGGACGCTGATGTACCAGTACGCGATGCCGAGCGCAACCACGACGACCAGGACGATGAAGCCCATGCAGCCGATGCCACCGGTTGCGTGCGCGGCCTGCCGGACGGCGCGATGGGGTCGCCGCGCGTAGGTTGAGACACCAGCCCAGAAACCTCCTGGGAGACGATGGCCGAGGTAGAAGCGCACGCGCCATTCTGGCGCCAGACCGCGCCTCGCCTCCCCAGGTGACCGCCGCAACGGACAATGTCCGCGTGCCGGACACGACCACCGCCCCACCGCTCACCGATCGTTTTGCCGCGGCGTTCGAGCTCGCATGGCAGGTGCACGGCCGCCAGCTCCGGAAGAAGACCGGGATCCCGTACATGGCGCATGTCATGGCCGTGTGTGCGCTGGCACTCGAGAACGGCGCGGATGAGGACGTCGCCATCGCCGCGCTGCTCCACGACACCGTGGAGGATTCGCAGGACGGTGCGGCCACGCTGCGGCGCATCGAGGAGGCCTTCGGCCAGCGCGTGGCTCGCATCGTGAGGCTGTGCAGCGATGCTGTCGCCGTGCCAGGCCAGCCAAAACCCCCGTGGAAGGAGCGCAAGGAGCGCTATCTCCACCATCTCGAGCACGACGCCGATCGCGACGCGCTCCTCGTCTCCGCCTGCGACAAGGTGCACAACGCCCGATCGATCCTTGCCGACCTGCGGACCGACGGCGACGAGCTCTGGCAGCGCTTCACCGTGACAGACCCGCGCCAACAGCTCTGGTACTACACGAGCGTGCTGAAAATCCTGCAGCGCCGCATCCCCAGCCCGCTGACCGATGAGCTCGCCGGCCTGGTGGCGGCGATCGACACCTTCGTCCGATAGCGGGCGCGCCCGGCTGGGATTCGGCCCGTCCCGTTCCAGCCCGTCGATGCGGCCATGTCCGCGGCGCCTATGATGCCCGCCGATGAGCGACCAACGTCCCCTTGACGGCCGGGTTGCGGTGGTCACGGGATCGAGCCGTGGGATCGGCCGCGCGATGGCGCGCCGTCTGGCCCACGAGGGTGCGTCGGTCGTCATCACCGGGAAGTCGGAGAGCGGCACCGAGAAGCTTCCGGGCAGCATCCACACCGTCGCCGCAGAGATCGAGGCTGCGGGAGGGTCCGCGCTCGCGGTACGCGTGGATGTGCGCCACGAGGACGAGGTCAAAGCCATGATCGATGCCACTGTCGAACGCTTCGGCCGGCTCGACGTCCTCATCAACAACGCTGGTGCGCTGTGGTGGCAACCCATCCTGCAGACGCCCCCGAAGCGCTATGACCTCATGTGGGAGATCAACGTGCGCGCCGCTTACCTCTGCGCCTACTACGCGCTCCCCCACATGGTGCAGAACCACTGGGGCCACATCGTCAATTGCTCCCCGCCGATCAGCACGCAGCCGAGCCCCGGCCACGTCGCCTACATGACAACCAAGATGGGGATGACCCGGCTCGCCATCGGCATCGCCGCCGAGCATGCCGCCGACGGCATCGCCAGCAACTCGCTCTGGCCCGTGACCATCATCGAAAGCCTGGCCAGCATCAACTGGGGCCTCGGGGATCGCAGCCAGTGGCGATCGCCGGAGATCCTGTGCGACGCGATGATGGAGATCGTCGGCACCGAGCCTCCATCGCTCACGGGGCAGCAGATCCTCGACGAGCCGTTTCTCCGAGAGCGGGGCTGGACGGACGAGCGACTCGACGCCTACTGGCTGGAAGGCAAGCCGCCCGAAAACCCCGTGTATATCGACGGGAGATCCGGCTCCTCGATGTAGATACGGGGGGCTTGAGGCGGCCACTCGTATGATCGAGCAATGAGTCCGGCCAAGCGAGGCAACGTGGTCCGGCGCTCGCTCGCCGTCGGAGCGGTGGGCGCGGGCGCCGTCCTGTCAGCTCGGGTGCTCCTCCGCCCGCAACTCAAGGCGCCCCGACGCCTGGTCGACTGGGAGGACGTTCGCCGGATCGCGCTGTCGCGGTCCGGGGGCGCCGGAGCGGCCGGGATCAACGCACCTGCACTCGAGGCGGCCTATACCGAGATGGCCGCGCGCGTCGCGCCGCTGATGACCGAAGTCTGCCAGGTGCCGTTGACGGCGTACCCGCGGTTCATCGCGCTCGATCGCCCAGGCTTCATCGACACCAACCTCGGCATGGTCCAGCGCCTCCTCGCGCCGGTGGAGCGGATCCGCTCGACCGTCCCCGAGTCGCTCGCGACCGGGATGAGCCGGCGGATGCTCGACAGGTACGTGGGCGAGCTGTTTGGGCTGATGTCGCGGCGCGTGCTCGGACAGTACGACCCTGTCCTCGCCCTCGAGGACGTGCCCGGGACCTCGAGACAGGCGAGCGCCCTGTACCTCGTCGAGCCCAACATCGCCACGATCGAGCGTGATCTCTCGCTCACCGGCACCGACCTTCGCCCCTGGCTGATCCTCCACGAGCTCACCCACGCCTGGCAGTTCGAGGTCCATCCGTGGCTCGGCGAGCATCTCGAGAGCCTGATGCGCGGGTTGATGCTCGATGCGCTGTCAGCGGACGGTGAAACACTCCTCCCCTCGCGTCAGCTGATGCGAAGGCTCCCCGACACGGTCCGCGTTCAGGTCCAGACGATCCGCCACGTCCAGGCGGTGATGAGCGTGCTCGAGGGATACAGCAACTTCGTGATGCACCGCGCCGGGCGATCCGCCATCCGGGGGTCGGCACGCCTCGAAGCAGCGATGCAGCAGCGCCGGCGCCAGCGCGGGCCTGTCGAGCGGCTTGTTCTGGCGATCACGGGCCTGGAGATGAAGATGCGCCAGTACGAGGTCGGCGAGCACTTCGCGATCGGCGTCGCCGACCGGGCCGGGCTCACCGTGTTGAATCGCGTCTGGGAGTCCGCGGAGATGATGCCGACGCTCGAGGAGCTTCGCCATCCCGAGAGCTGGCTCCACCGAGCGGCCTGATCGAGCGGGGTCGGTCGGCTCCGGCGGGCCTCAGTAGATCGGGGTCAGCCAGGCGGCGTATTTCGGATCGCGTCCGGTCACGACCTTCAGATACGTGTCCTGGACCCGGTTCGTGAGCGGACCCGGTTCACCGTCGCCGACACGCCTGCGGTCGATCTCAATCACCGGCGCGACCTGCGCTCCGGTCCCCACCAGGAACACCTCGTCCGCGACGTAGAGCTCGGAGCGATCGATCGACCGTTCGCGCACCTCGAGGCCCAGCTCCTCGCGAACCAGGTGCATCACCTTTGCGCGCGTGATGCCTTCGAGGATGTTGTCCGACGGTGGTGGCGTGATGATCTCGCCCCTGCGCACGATGAAGATGTTCTCAGCGCTCCCCTCGCAGACATGGCCGTCGCCGGAGAGCATGATCGCCTCGTCAAAACCGTTTTGCAGCGCTTCGCTTTTGGCGAGCGCCGAATTCACATACAGGCCGGTGCACTTGGTGCGCACCGGCGCCATCGCATCGTCGATGCGGCGCCATGACGAGACCATGCAACGGATCCCCCCGTTGCCGACATACAGCCCCATCGGCGCCGTCACGATCGCGAAGCTGTCGGCGACATCGTGCAGCTTCACGCCGATGATCTCGGCCGACTTGAACGAGAGCGGCCGGATGTACGCGTCCTCGCGGTACTCGTTGCGGCGCAGCAGATCGATCGTCGTCGCGACCAGCTCGTCGACGCTCCATGGAATGGACATCTGAAGCGCGCGCGTGTTCTGGTGCATGCGCTCGAAGTGTTCCGGGACGCTCAGCGCGAAGAGCTGTTTCCGGTCCGCGTTCCAGTACGCGCGGATGCCCTCGAAAACACCGGTCCCGTAGTTGAGCCCATGGGTGAGCAGACCAACCTTGGCGTCCGCGTAATGGACGATCTCACCATTGAAGAAGACCCAGGATTTCTCGCGGAGCGACGTGGCCTCGGCGATGGGAACGGGAGCGGTCTGAGCCATCGGTCACAGCCTACAACCATGAGCGTCGCAAACCGGTGGTTCGGCCCACCTCGCGGGACCCTTTGCTATGCTCGCGACGTCCGGAAAGCGTGCCTGGAGCGACGATCGAGGTCGAGCGGGGGGATCGCGACCAGGGAATTGGAGGAGTCATGACCGACGTCATCAAGTCCCGTACGGGTGGTCTGCCGGCTGCCCGAAATATCCGCTGGAACCCTTCTCCGGCGGAGCTGCGCGAGTTGACGTCAAGAATGCCAAATGCCCGGCACACCGAGTTCGACAACTACAACGTCCAGACGAAGGTCGTCTCGAGAAGCAAGGCGAACACCTACGTGGTGACCGATCGTCCCGAGGAGCACTCGGACCAGACGATGAGCCGCGCCCAGGGCGCACAGGTTGCTGAACGCCAGGATGCATATATCGGTGACCAGGAGATGCTGGTCATCGACGGGTACATCGGCAACGACCCCGATCACCGTGTCGCGGCGCGCCTGTACATCGAAGCCGCCAACGCCAACATCGCCGGCATGCAGCACTGGCTGTATTTCGACGCCGAGAATCCGGGTCCGGATTTCGAGCCGGTGCTGACTGTCATCTACACGCCCAACCTGGATGCACCCGGATACCCCAGCGACCGGGTCATCACCGTGGATCTGGAAGCGGGTGTCACGCGAGTCCTGAACAGCGACTACTTCGGCGAGTCGAAGAAGGGCGGCCTGCGCATGTGGAACAAGCTCACCTACGATCGGGGCGGGCTCGCGCTGCACGCGGGCTGCAAAGTGGTGCCCACCGCTCGCGGCGACCAGGCGTTGCTGATCATCGGCCTGTCCGGCACCGGTAAGACAACCACGACATTCACTCGTCAGAACGACAGCAAACCGGTGCAGGACGACTTCGTCGCGCTGCACCCGGGCGGCCGCATCGTCGCAACTGAGAACGGGTGCTTCGCAAAGACGTTCGCGCTGGATCCGCGATTCGAGCCGAGCATCTACGGCGCCGTCTGCAAGCCGGAGGCCTACCTCGAGAACGTGTCGCAGGATGATGCCGGCGTCGTCGACTTCTTCGACACCGGGTATACGCCCAACGGCCGTGCTGTCTTCCGCATGGATGCCTTGGGCTGGCACAAGGACGCGCGCGACGTGGACTCGGTCGCCCACTTCCTCATCCTCAATCGCAACGACAATCTCATCCCCGGCGTGGCGCGCCTCAACCGAGAGCAGGCCGCGCTCTACTTCATGCTCGGAGAGACCCGCGGCACCTCGGCAGGTGGCAAGGAGGAGGCCGGCAAGTTCCTGCGGGTCCCCGGCACCAACCCGTTCTTCCCGCTCCGTCACGAGCAGCAGGGCAACCGGTTCCTCGAGCTCATGGACAGCAGCAACTTCCAGGTGTATCTGCTCAACACCGGCCGGGTCGGTGGTACCGACGATGACGAGCGCGGCAAGAAGGTGTCCATCCCGTACTCGAGCGCCATCGTCAAGGCGATCTCGGAAGGCACGATCGAGTGGGAGCGCGACCCCGATTTCGGATACGAGGTGGCGTCGGTGCTGCCCGGCCTCGACGACCCGGAGATCCTGCAGCCTCGGAGGCTGTACGAGCGCCAGGGCCGTATGGACGAGTATCGCGCGCTCGTCGATCGGCTCAAGGCGGAGCGGCGCGAATACCTGGCAACGTTCCCCGGCCTGCGTCAGGAGATCGTCGACGCCGTCGCGTGACCTGCTGAGCGCCGACCTGGTCACCGCCGACGACCTCCTCGCGACGCGTGACCGAGTCCTGGGATTTCTGAGACCGCTCCGTGGTCGCGACTGGCAGGTACGGGTACCGGACCTGGAATGGAGCTGCGAGGAAACGCTGCGCCACGCGATCAACACCCAACTCTGGTACGCGGCGCACCTCGCCAGCAGAGCCACACGACGACTCGCAGTGTGGCGGGACGTGAACCCGGGCCTCGACATCGACGGGCTGCTCGACAACCTCGAGGCGCACGCCTCCGTCCTCGCCGCGGTGATTCGCGATGCGCCACCAGGCACGCGCAGCTGGCACAACTCGGGCATGACCGATCCGAGTGGGTACAGCGCCATGGCGTGCGGCGAACTGCTCATTCACACTTGGGACATCGGCCGCGGGCTCGGCGTCCCGTTCGACGTACCCGGCGATCTCTCCGGCCGCGTGGTGTCGCGTCTGTTCCCGATGTGGCTCCCCATCGACGCCGCCCCGGAGGATGCGCTGCTCTGGTGCAACGGCCGCATCGCCCTACCGGATCGACCGAGGCTCGGTCCCGACTGGGGATGGTGGTCGCGGCCCCTCGACGAATGGGACGGGAGCGATCCCGACGCCTAACCTGCGCTGAGCGGCGTCACCCGTCGTGGCAGAAGTGGATTACCTCGGGTTCCACCGCCTTGAGGGTGTCGAGCGATCGGTGCCATGCCTCGACGTCGGCCGCCTGACCGTCGGGCAGGTTCGACATCTCCGGATGAGTCCAGATCGAACGCGTGTATGCGGCGTCACCGATGAACAGCTCAGTCCCAAGCGCTGTCGCTGCGATCACCGACTGATGCCCGGAGGTGTGGCCCGGAGTGGTCACGATACGGAGGTCGCTCGCAAGCGCGAGATCGCCATCGACGAGCTCGAACCGCATCCCCGATGCCTCGATCCAGTCGGTGACCTCGTCGCGCTCGCGGTGAATCCGTTCGTGCTCGGATCGCTGCACCATCAGCGGCGCATGCGCAACGCCGGATTCTGCCCGCAGTGATCGAAGTGCAGATGCGTGTTGATCACCGTGGTCACGTCGATCGGCGCAAGGCCATGGTCGGCGAGCGCGTCCGCGACGGTGCGGTTCACCACCTTGAAGGAGCGAAGCACCTCGTCGGGTCCACCGCATCCCGTGTCGACGAGGATGACGCCGAGCTGGTCATGAAGGATGACGTACCCGTGCACGGGCCACTCGTGTGTGGAGACGACGAGACGCCCGAGGTCGAGGCGCTTGATCTCCATGCTCAGGCGGGAAGCCGTCCCCACAGCAGGATGCGTTTGAAGGGGTAGAAGTAGGGCCGCTGATCACCGAGCGCGGCGTTCAGCCGGGCACGGTAGTCCGCAACGAACTCCTGATACATCGGAGCCGGCATGCGCGACTCGTAGTCGGTGAGCAGCGTGCCGCGAACCCACTCCACAACGGCGTCCGTTGATTCGAGCACGTGGCCGTACACCTGCAGCCGTACCGACTGCGCGACGAACCCGAGCTCGTGGAGCAATGTCGCGTACTCCTCCGGCGGCAGCACCGCGAACGTCCGCGCGTACCCCGACATCGCGGTGAAGTAGGGCTCCCCACGAGCGATTTCGGCCGCGAGCGTGTGGGATACGTGATCGAAGTTGGCGGGCACCTGCACTGCGAGCTCGCCACCGGGCACGAGCACCCGCTTCAGACGTGCGAAGAGCGCGGGATGCTCCCCGACCCACTGCAGGGCCGCATTGGAGAAGACGACGTCGAACGGCGCATCGGGCTCCCACGCACTGATGTCGCCACGTGCGAACTCCAACCCGGCGACTTCGAGCGTGCGCGCGCGCTCGAGCATGGCGTCCGACGAATCGACTCCGAGTGTCGTCTCGGCCCCAAGCTCGCGGTGCAGCACCGCGGTGAGCAGCCCGGTGCCGCAGCCGAGATCCACAACGCGAGCGGCTGGACGTCTCGTGATGAGCGCGACCAGGTCGTGAAAGGGCTGCTCGCGTTCTGTGCGAAAACGCTCGTACTGGGTGGGGTTCCACGTGTCGCGAACGGTCGTGTCATCACCCGAGACAGGCGCCGGCGTCGTGGGCATCGGCGGACAGGATAGCGTTGGCCGGGTGCGCTCCAGACTGTGGACCGGGCTCGCCGTCATCGTGGCGCTCTGCGCCATGACCGGGTGCAGTGCCCCACCCGCAGCCGAGACCACCGCCCCGCCGCCCACGCCGGTGGCGACCGCGACAACGCTCGCGATCCCAACGCCACCACCACTGACGCTGCCGCCTGTGCCGCCACTCGTCTTCAAACCCTGTGCGGGAGCGGCCGGACTGCAGTGCTCGACGATGACGGTCCCCCTTGATTACGCCGAGCCGAGCGGTCCGACGATCGCAATCGCCGTCGCGCGGTTGCCCACTTTCGCGAGGCACGCAGCGGCCTCGGTCATCGTGAATCCGGGCGGACCGGGCGAGTCGGGCATCAGTTACCTCGAGGACGCGGCGGGCCGGTTCGCTGAGCTGCGGGCCACCGACGACATCGTTTCGTTCGACCCGCGCGGAACAGGTCGCAGCGAACCGGCACGGTGCCTCGCGCCTGCGAATCTCGACGCCTACTTCGCGCTGGACCCGGTCGACATGTCGGCGGCGAACCAGCAGGCCATCGAGCAGCTCTCGGAGCAGTTCGCCGATGGGTGTCTGGCCAGCAGCGGCCGGCGGCTGCTGTTCCTCGGGACCCAGTACGTCGCCCGCGACCTCGAGGAGTTGCGCCGTGGACTCGGCGAGACCAAGCTGACCTATCTCGGCTTGAGCTATGGCACGTACCTGGGCGAGGTGTACGCGTCGCTCTACCCGCGGAACATCCGCGCGATGGTGCTCGACGGGGTGGTGAACCCGGCCCTCCCGCTGCTGACCGAGAGCGAGGACCAGGCGACGGCGTTCGAGAAAGACCTGGCCGACTTCGAATCCGGCTGCGCGAAGGGCTGTGGCTTTTCCGGGACGCCCGCCGCGACAATCGCAGCGGTGCTCGCGAAGGCTGCCCAGGATCCCTTGAAGGTGCACGGTCGGTTGCTGACCCGCGGTGAGGCACTCACCGGAATCCTCACGTACCTGTATGAGCCGGCCGAGGACCGCGACCTTGAGCGCGCGCTCGCCAATGCCCTGACTCAGGCGGCGGCCGGCAACGGCGATCTGCTCCTCGGTTCGGCGGACGACTACGTCGGGCGGGCCGCCAACGGCACGTACTCCCAGCTCTCCGAGGCCAATGTTTCGATCGCCTGCGCGGACAACCCGGTGCCGACGCCGGTCTCGACGTATGTGACCGAGGCGCAGCGCATGAACCTCGTCGACCCGGTGTTCGGGGCCGATGTCGTGTGGGGCCTCCTCGTGTGCGCCGACTGGGCCTTCCGACCGCCGCCGCGGACCTTCCACACGGTCGACACGGTGCCACTGCTGCTGGTCGGCGCGACCGGCGACCCTGCGACTCCGTATTCGTGGGCGGTCGGGGCGCTACCGTACTTCCCCGGATCAGTGCTCCTGACCCGAGATGGCGATGGGCACGTGTCGTTCGGCAAGAGCCAGTGCGCCGACGCGGCCGAGGCCGCGTACCTCACACGCCTGGTGCTGCCGGCACCGGGGACGGCATGTCCGACGAACTGACGCCCGAGCCGGGGCTGGTCGAACCGGGCTTGATCCCCGAGGGCGGCCCGTCGACCGTCACGGACCGCCGGCCGATCGCGAGCCGCGCTTTCCGAACGCTCGCTGTGGACGCGCGCTCGCTGCGCGAGTCGCGACCGTTCCGGCGGCTCTGGGTGGGCCAGCTCATCTCGCTGGTCGGACGCCAGATCACGCTCGTCGCCGTGCCGTACCAAGTGTACTCGCTCACGCGCTCCGCCCTTGACGTGGGCCTGCTCGGCATCGTCCAGGCGGTGCCCCTGGTCAGCGGCTCACTCGGTGGCGGTGCGATCGCGGACCGGTTTGACAGGCGCCGCGTCCTGATCGTCACGCAGCTCTGCCTGGCGTCGTGCTCCGGGCTGCTCGCACTTGGGGCTTTCGCAGGCCATCCACCGCTGCTCCAGATCTATGCGGTGGTTGCACTGGCGGCGTTGGTCGGCGCAGTCGACGCCCCAACCCGGACCGCGATCATTCCGAATCTCGTCGGCGCCGACAGGCTCGCCGGCGCGCTCTCGCTCAACATCGTGCTGTTTCAGACGACCCTGGTCGCCGGACCTGCGATCGGCGGCCTGGTGATCGCCCACCTCGGCCTTCCGGCAGCGTACTCGGTCGACGTGATCACCTTCAGCGCGGCCCTCATCGCCGTCGCGCTCCTCCCACCGCAGGGGCGCTCGTCGTTGGAACGCGAACGCCCGGTGGCGGCCATCCTGCGCGGTCTCAGCTTCGCTCGACGCCAGCCGGTGATCCTCGGCGGCTTCGCGATGGATCTCGCCGCGATGATCTTCGGCATGCCTCGCGCGGTGTTTCCCGTGCTGGCCGCGACGACCTTCCACGCCGGTGCGCAGGGTCTCGGCTTGCTGTACGCGGCTCCCGGACTCGGGGCGGTCATCGCCGCGCTGACGAGCGGAGCCGTTGCTCGGTCGAGGCGTCTCGGGCGCATCATCGTGGTCGCGATCGCCGCGTGGGGCGTGACCATCGTCGCCTTCGGCTTTGCGAAGTCGCTGTGGGTCGCGTTGCTGCTCCTCGCAGTCGCCGGTGGCGCGGACAGCTTCAGCGCGGTGTGCCGGTCGACCATCATGCAGCGAATCGCACCCGATGAATTGCGCGGACGGCTCACGTCGCTGTACTTCATGGTGGTCACGGGTGGCCCGAATCTCGGCGACGTCGAGACCGGCATCGTCGCGAACGCTTTCGGCGCCGAGGTGGCGATCATCACCGGCGGTGCACTGTGCCTGGTCGGACTCGGCGCGGCGGCTGTCGCCTTCCCGTCGGTCTGGCGCTATCGCACCGACACGGTTTCGTGAAGGCTGAGCAGGCCGCCCGTGTATCGTCCGATCCCGCATGCCCATGCAGGATCTGACCGACGTCGGCTCGATGCCACGGCTTGGTGTCGTGCCCGCACGCATGCACGCGCAGGTGATCCGGCCCGAGCGCTACGGTGATCCCGCGACCGCCTTCGTGGTCGAAACGGTTGCGACGCCACGCCCGGGTCCAGGACAGGTCCTCGTATACGTCATGGCGGCGGGCGTCAACTACAACAATGTGTGGGCGGCGCTCGGGCGACCCGTCGATGTTGTCGCGGCACGCCAAAAGGCCGGCGAGACCGAGAACTTCCACATCGGCGGCAGCGATGCATCCGGCATCGTCTGGGCTGTCGGGGAGGGAGTCGACAGTGTCCGCGTCGGCGACCAGGTCGTGGCGCATTGCGGGGTCTGGGATTCCGCCGACCCGTGGATCACCGGCGGCGGCGACCCGATCATCGCGCCGAGCGCGCGGATATGGGGATACGAGACCAACTGGGGGAGTTTCGCGCAGTACACGCTGGTCCAGGCGCACCAACTCCTCCCCAAGGCGCCCGACCTCAGCTGGGCGGCGGCGGCGGCATGCACCCTGGTGGGAGCAACCGCGTATCGCATGCTCTGCTCGTGGCACCCGCACAGCGTCGGTGAGAATGACGTCGTGCTGATCTGGGGCGGTTCGGGCGGACTCGGCTCGCAGGCAATACAGATCGCAAAAGCCAGAGGAGCGGTGCCGGTGGCTGTGACGTCGGGTCCGGAGCGTGGTCAGTACTGTATGAATCTCGGCGCGCGCGGTTATATCGACAGGCGCGACTTCTCGCATTGGGGCGTGATTCCCGACTGGCGCGACGACGCTGCCTTCGCCAAGTGGACTGCGGGCGCTCGCGCATTCGGCACGGCGCTCTGGGACGTGCTCGGTGAGCGAAGAAATCCGAGAATCGTCTTCGAGCACCCCGGTGAGGACACGATTCCGACATCGATCTTCGTATGCGACAACGGAGGTATGGTGGTCATCTGCGCAGGCACGACCGGATATCACGCGGCCGTGGACCTGCGCTATCTCTGGATGCGCCAGAAGCGCCTGCAGGGCTCGCACTTTGCCAACGACGCTGAGTGCGCGGCGTACAACGAAATGGTGATGAGTGGTGCGGTCGATCCCTGCCTGTCACGGACCTTCGCCTTCGACGACGCAGGGCTCGCGCATCAGCTGATGCGTGAGAACAAGCACTCGATGGGCAACATGTCGATCCTGGTCGGCGCGCGAGACGCCGAGCAGCGCGACTGATCTACTGCTGCGAGGCGAGGTAGACGAGCGCAGCCTTGACCCGGCGGTGCACGTCAGGTTCTTCGGAAAGGTCGAGCTTCGAGAAGATCGCGTTGATGTGCTTCTCCACCGCCCGCTCGGTGAGGAACAGCGTCGATGCGATGCCCGCGTTGTTCTTCCCCATCGCCACCTGCTGCAGGACATCGCGTTCACGAGGCGTGAGCTGGGCGATCGGCGAGTCTCGCACGGCGCTGCGGGCGGCGACGAGCACTTCCACCACGCGCGGGTCGATCACCGACCCGCCGCGTGCAACCTCGCGAACCGCACCGACAAGCTGGTCGATGTCGGACACACGCTCCTTGAGCAGGTACGCGCGGCCGCTGGCGCCTTTCTCGAGCAACGCGAGCGCGTACTCCGGCTCGGCGTACTGGCTGAGGACGACGACGCCGACCTCAGGCCGGTCGGTACGGAGTCGCTCCGCGGCTCTCAGGCCCTCGTCGGTCCCGGTCGGTGGCATGCGGATGTCGGTGATGACGACCTCCGGGCTGTGCTCCTCGATGGCGCGCTCCAGCCCTGGGAGGTCGACGCACGTCGCGAGCAGCTCGATCTCATCGGTCGTCTCCAGTAACTGCCGGATACCCTCCCGAAGCAGGTAGTTGTCCTCGGCGAGGACCACGCGAATCGGCACGCTCAGAGGATAGGGGTGAGCAGGCGCCGGGTGCCTGCATCACCGCAACAGTGAGGCAAGTACGCTTGCCAGTTCGCGCCGGTCGGGATACCGTTCGACATGATCCAATGAGTGTGAGAGTGTTGATCGTCGACGATCAGGCGCCGTTTCGCGATGTTGCGCGGACGGTTGTCGAGCTCACGGACGGCTTCGAGGTGGTCGGCGAGGTCGAGACCGGCGAGGATTCCGTGACCTCCGCTCGGGATCTCCGCCCCGATCTCGTTCTCATGGATGTGAACCTGCCCGGCATCAGCGGGCTGGATGCGACGCGTCAGATCCTCGCGGGCGTCGAGGAAACCAGGCCCGTTGTGGTGCTGGTCCTGTCGACGTATGAAGCCGATGAGTACGGTCCTCGCGCCGAGGAGGCGGGGGCGGCCGGGTTCATCTCCAAGTCGGACTTCAGTCCCGACCGGCTCGCGGAGGCGTGGGCCTCGGCGACGTCGGCATAGCACGAGGCTACGCGAGAACAGGGTCGCGCACCGGCGAGGGCATATCTCCGTGCACCCGAGTCCCGGCACCCGGTGTTGATGACACGGAGAGCGTGCCGCCGAGCGCGTCGAGGCGGTCTGCCATGTTGGTCAGGCCCGCGCCCTTCTTCGCCGTCGCGGTATCGAAGCCCGCTCCGTCGTCCTCCACTTCCAAGGACAGCCTGCCCTCGTCGCCGCGAAGGCGCACGACCACCACGGTCGCGTGCGCGTATTTCTGCACGTTCTGGAGCGCCTCGAGCACGCAGAAGTACACCGTC
>Ga0182024_10009609_pt1 | contig 19951 bp, 19 predicted proteins | sample P32metaG_FD_120480 | JGI IMG/M metagenome (GOLD analysis project Ga0182024, IMG submission 120480) | Permafrost microbial communities from Stordalen Mire, Sweden - P3-2 metaG (Illumina Assembly) | ecosystem: Environmental > Terrestrial > Soil > Wetlands > Permafrost | place: Sweden: Stordalen... | reverse complement strand
GCGCTTCAGAATCAAGGATTGATGTGGCACCAGGCCGCAAAATGCCGACAACCTTACGCAAGTAAACGGCAGCGGTGAAAATATTTTTCTGCGAATGTCTTCACGTTATGAAGCCAAAGCGCGCTTTTACGCTCATCGAACTTCTGGTGGTCATCGCCATCATCGCGATTCTTGCGGCGATGCTTCTGCCCGCGCTGGCCAAGGCCAGGGAAAAGGCCAATCGCATCGCCTGCACCAGCAACCTCAAGCAGTGGGGGCTTGCGCTCGACATGTATCTGGATGACAACCAGCAAATTTTTCCTGATTTCAGCATCGCCAACAACACGCCCGGCGCGCCCAGCGGTTATGATCAGGACAACATTCACTGGACCGACCTCGCCGTTTTTGCCGCCGGCGGTTATGGCAACAGTGCCTGGTTCAACGCCCTGCCATCCTATGTCTCGCAAAAGCCGCTCTGGCAATACGCGGCCAACCCCACCAATTTCGTGAATGGTCGCAGCATTTTCAACTGTTCCACCGCCGCTTTCCTGCCGGCCGAGGTGGATCCGCTGAACCGTGTGGCCTTCAGTTATGGCATTAATTTCAAAGGCACCAACGGCCTGGTTCCCGCCGGTTCCCCTTTCAAGGCCATGGTGGTATTAAATCCCTCGGCATTCGTCTTTTTCTCGGATGTGCGGGCCAACTCCGGGGAGACGCCGTTTTACGGCGCAAATCCCCTCAATGACCTCGGGGCCGCGCGCGGCTCGCTCAATCATCTCTCCTCGCGTCATGCCGCCGGTGCCAGCCTCACCTTTCTCGACGGCCATGCCGCCTATTTCAAATATTCCTACATGGCCTACCAGAAAGGCACCAAGATTGGCGATCCGGGCAACCCGGACATCAATTGGTCTTACGACGGCACGCCGTCGCAATGATTAGTCCGATCCTTTTCAATTGGCCAACCCCAATGGCGCGCAACCAGAAATGCGATGACGGAGGATTGAGGATGGCTGTAGGCGGTAGGCTGTAGGCGTTGGGCAGATAGCGGCTTCCTTTGCGTCTTGGCGTTGAATTCTCCCAAAACCGGGTAGGGACTGGCGCGCTGCGCCATCCGCGTCGCTGAGCGCAGCGCCCGCCGTGCTCGCGCACCGTCGCGGCAGTCCAGGCGGCGACGCCCCAAACATTCGCGTTGGGAGACGCGTTCCATTTTCCTCGCGTCATTCATGAACCACGCCCTTCTTCCGCCCTCGCTCCGCTGACGGGTGGGGGCATCGCAGCGCGATGGATCCCTACCATCCTCCGGTCGGCAGTCTTTGCAGACGGCCAACAACTGTCGGCGCGCGGTGTTCACGCCGCCACCACGCCGCAAGTCCTGGCGTCCGTCGAGCCGGACAGGCGGGAAGCAGCGGGGTTGGGAATCCCACGACCTGAAACTCTCCGCTTGTGGTGCGGCCGCAACTTTTTATACTAGTGTCCATGCTCCATCGCACCCGACTGCTTGGGATACTTCTGCTGGCCCTGGCCCGCCCGCTTCCGGCCGCTGATTTATCTGCTGCCGCAGCGGACGTGCCGCAGGTCACCATTGATTGGACGAAGACGCTGCGGATCTCCCGCTCGACGCCGACCTTGCAGGTGGTGGTGAATCCGCCCCTGCGGCGCGGTTCGGCGATTCATGACCCGGTCTTTGCCGCGCTCCGGGAACTGGGGGCGGATAACGTGCGTTATGTGCCGTGGTTTCCTTATCCACGGCTCGCCGTCGCCGAGCTGCAGCCGCCGACCGCGACCAACACCTCGTGGGATTTCAGCCTGATTGATCCGCTGACGGTTGATTTTCTGGAGGCGACCAAAGGCCATCCGATTATTCTTAATTTCAGCACCATGCCGGCGTGGCTGTTTAAGACGCCGCAGCCGGTCACGTATCCGGCCGACCCCGATGAGCCGATTTGGAATTACACGCAGGGCACGGAACTGAAAGATCCCACGCTGAAAGAGCTGGGGGATTACTATGCGCGGCTCGTCAGCTGGTATGGCCGGGGCGGTTTTACCGACGAACTGGGTGTGCGTCACAAATCGGGCCATTATTATAAGATCGCATGGTGGGAAGTGCTCAACGAAACGGAATCCGAGCACACCACCACGCCGCAGCAATACACGGAACGGTATGACGCCATTGTCAGCGCGATCCATCAGGTGTCGCCGCGGACGAAATTTGTGGGGCTGGCCATGGCTTACGCTGACCGCCTTAATTATTACGAATATTTTCTCGATCCCAAAAATCACCGGCCCGGCATTCCGCTGGACATGATTTCCTATCATTTCTATGCGGACCCGGGCCAAGGAACCAACGCGGCCAATCCTGGCTCCTGGCATTTCTGCGAGCAGGCGGACAAGTTTCTCGGCACCGTCCGCCAGATTGAAGGCATCCGCCAGCGGCTGAGCCCCAAGACCCAAACGGACACCGACGAGCTCGGCGTGATTGCGCCCGATAACAGCTGGCAGAATTTACCGGTTTACTGGAACGCGGCCGGGGCGATGTTTGCGTATCTTTATGCCGAATTGAGCAAGCTCGGCATTGAGAACATCGGCGAGTCGCAACTGGTCGGCTATCCGACGCAATATCCGAGCGTAAGCATGGTGAACTGGGAGACTGGCAAACCGAACGCACGGTTCCGGGTGCTGGAACTGCTCAAACATAACTTCGGACCCGGCGATGCTTTGGTTTCCACCCAGACGGGCAGCCCGGAGGTCGCCGCCCAGGCCTTTCGCACCGCCGCCGGACGGAAATTGCTTTTGATCAACAAGCGGGAAACGGAGGTCGGCGTGGAACTCCCGGCTGAGGCGGCGGGTGCGCGGATGGATGTGGTTGATCTCACGACCGGCGAAAATCCGGCGCACCGCAGCCAAGTGTCGGGAACGCGGGTGATGCTGGCTCCCTTTGCCGTGGCGGTGATCTGGCTGGGGGCTGGAAAATAATGGGGGCTTTTTCGCCGCGATTCATTGCCGGATATGCCAGCTCCTTGCGGAGTGCCACTCTTTGCCGGCAGCCACCAATCTAAATCTATATTGGCAGCTGCTTTAACTAGGGGGTAATTGGGGATGCCATTGGACGGACGGGCAGGTTCGGAGGATAGACTGGCCCATTGGTTCCGTGAATACGATAATGCGGATTCACGGAAGGACTGTTGGTGGTGTTGGCGGCCACGGGCGGGGATTTATGATTTGGTGAAACGGCCTGGGAACGGCTCGAATTAAGTGACATGACCATGGCCGAGAGGCTCAAGGTTGCGATGGCTGCAATTCCCACGACTGCCATCAGGATTTTTTCCATTCTAAATGTTGTATTCATGACCGCAAGCTAAGGCCCAGAGACAACCGTTCCTATGGGGTCTTTTCCCCTTGGAGCTGGCGGCGGGGACCAGCATCCTTTGCCATCCTTGCGATAGTGCCACTGCCTGCGACCGGGCCACCGTTTGCCAGCCAGCCTTTGCGGGCAGCCACCAATCCAATTTAGCGCAAAGCCGCCAAGACCCGAAGTCACAACTAAAAAAAGCGATGATGGAGGATTGAGGATGGCAGATGGCGTCCTTGCTCCCTTGCGCCTTGGCGTTAAATTCCCCCCAAACAGGGTAGGGGATGGCGCGCAGCGGCGTCCGCAGCGCCGAGCGTAGCGTCAGGCGATGCCTCCGGACGCACGGAAACCATCCGTTCACACCAAGATTCCTTCCGCCCATGCCGGGCGGGGACGGCGCAGCGCGCTGCTACCAGCAGATTATGACGCCACCTGAAATCAATACGTGATCATCTCCAGCTCGCGGAGGCCTTTTTCGGTCAGCACCCAGCGGCTGCCGTGCTGCACCACCAGCCGGCGGCAGGGATGCGCGTGATATTCCTGCTCGTTGACCGAGAGCAGTTGAAACTTGCCCGCGCCCTTGATCTCCGACGCCGCGCGCGGCATCAGCGCAAACGGCACGGCGTTGTAGTTCAGCGCGATTTCGTAGCCGGCGATGCCTTCCTTGTCCGCCTTGGGATTTTTCAGGACGAGCGCGGCATAGCGCTTGAGATACGGAAAATTCGTCGCGCGCACCACCACGCGGCACAGCTCGGTCTGGCTGCGGAGAAACGTCAGCAGGCTGAACGGCTTCGCCGGGTCGTGTTCGCCCAGCAGGATGTCGCGCGGGTCGAGGCCGTCGAGGTTCTGGCCGTTCCATTCGCCGTGGTCGTTGCGTTCGCCGCCGGAATTTTTCTTGAACCACGTGGGGAAATTGTCGTTCACCAGCACGTTCAATTCAAAGTGGACATGCGCGCGGTTCTTATCAATGCGCTCGCTGGTGTTCGAGGTGCGGCCCATGGTGGCGATGACTTCGCCGGCGCGAACCGCTTGGCCGGCCGTCACGCTGGCGGCGCTCAAATGCGCGTAGAGCGAATAAATTTCGACGCCCTCGATGACGTGGCGGATGACGATGTATTTGCCGTAGTTGGAAAGGCTGGGCTTGAGGTTGACATACATCACGGTGCCGTCGGCGGTGGCCATGACGGGATCGGTCGGCTCGCCGTAGCGGTCGGTGTGCAGGTGGATGATGTCGAGGCCCTCGTGCATCTGCCAGCCGTCGCTGCGCACGCAGCCGAAGCTGCCGCTGGTCCAGGGCTTGTCCGGCGCGGTGGGCGCAAAGAATTTCAGTTCCCCGCCGACCTCGAAAAGCGCGTGGTTGGCGGTGGGAAACTGGAACGGGGTCTGGGCGGACAGCTGATTGACAGCGCTGAAAAAAATTACGCCCAGCGCGAGCGAACCTACGACCGGCAACTTCATTTCATTTTCTCCTTGGCGATTTTCTTGGCCATGTTGTTCAATCCGAGGACCAGTTGTCTGGCCTCCTCGTGCGAGGCGTCGGGCGTGAAGGCCAGCACGCCGTTGATGATGCGGTGGGTGATGAGCGGCGCGGCCAGCCAGCGGCTGTTCGTGATGCTCTCGCTCCACTGGCCGAAGATGACGAAATGTTTTCCTTCGTAGGCCGAGGTGTATTGCTCCAGTGAATAGGTTCCCAGCTCATCAAACCGCAGCTCCACCGCGTAGCCGACGGGCGAATCCAGCAGGGCCGCGCTGACGATGTTGGCCTCGGTCAACGCCGGATCAAGGCCGATGGTCACCAGCACCGGGTTGGCGCGGATGATGGACACGGTTTTGCCGGAGTCGGGCAGTTGCGCACGGTTTTCGATGTAGATGCGCAGGGTGCCCAGATGTTTCTCAGCCTTGTCTTTGTCCGACTGGCAGCCGGTTGCTGCCAGCAGAGCGACGAGGCCCAGCAAATAAAGATTGAAACCGCGCATGTAAAAATTCATAGTAGCGACACAAAATCGCAACCAACAAAAAAAAGTAAAGACGATATGGGACAACAATCCAATAAAACTCAACACAAGAAACGCCGCAAGGCCTACATCAAACGCAAAAAGGCCGTCATCAAGGCGAAAGTCGCCGCCAAGAAAAAGGGCTGAAACCCTGGCTTGAATATGAAAGGCCGTCTCCGGACGGCCTTTTTCTTTTGGACGGTGGACGGGAATGAATCTTTTGAACGGGCCATCCCTCAAGCCGAAACCCGCGGCACGCTGGTCGTGTAAAGCAGCCGGCCGTGGTCGTCAATCATCCGCACGTCCATTTTGTCGGCGGACAGCGCCACGATGGTGAAGCCGGAGCAAGACTTCGAAAATTTCGTCCGCTGCGTTTTCACCGTCGGCCGGGATTGCGAGCCGGCGCCGGAACAGAAAAAATTCAGCGCGCCCGCCTGCAAATGTTGCAGGTCGTGATCGTGTCCATTGAAATACGCCTGCACCTTGTGTTCCCGGAGGAGCGGCAGAATGGTTTCGATCAGTTCCACCGTGTCGCCGTGGCCGCCGCCGGAATAAATCGGATGATGGCCGATCACGATTTTCCACTGCGCCGAGGAGACCGACAGCGCCGCCTTGAACCACGCCAGTTGCTTGGGCACGTCCTGAGTGATGACCTGGGCGCGGGTTTTCTCCGAGAACCAGGGCGAGTAATAACTTCTCACCATCGGCGTCGTGTCCAGGTAAAAGAAATCAACCGTCGTGGCGGCGTCCACCGGCTGCGTCTGGACGAAATAGCGCGCGGGAATGTTCCAGCGCGGATGGGTTTTGGCGTAGGCCAGTTGTGCGTCGCAGTTGCCGTGATAATCGTGGTTGCCGAGGATGACCTGCCACGGCACCTGCAACGCGGGCGCGGCATAGACCTTTTCAAACGAGGTCTGCCACTGCGGATCATCCACGGAGGCGACGCCGTCCTCGTAAAAATTGTCGCCGACGGAGACGATGAACTTCGGGTTCACGGCCTGCGCGGCGATTGCCATCTGCGTGGCGACATCACGCTGGTCCTGTTCCCCATTCCGGCCCCAGTCGCCGAAGATGAGGAAGTTTAGCCCGCCGGTTTTGGCATCCGCCGCGAACAAACTGCGTGGCAGCAGAGAACCGACCACCGTGGCCTGGGCGGTGGCAACAAAGAGCGTGCGGACAAACTGGCGGCGAGTCTGTTTCATAAATCGGTGGATAAATTATACCGACGCTTCTCCGCTCAAAACAAAAAACTTTGTGACATTGAGGTTACGAAGGACGCTGATTCAAAATCGCAAAAGATGTTTGTTCAGACAAAGCTCCTGCGTCGAACATTGTGCTCATTAGACCGGCGACGCGCTCAGTTATTTGCCAGCGCCTTGATCACGGCCGCACTGAGCGCCGCGCCGCGCAGCTCCTTGCCGAGGATGATGCCGTGCCAATCCAGCAGATAATCCATGGGGATGGATTCCACGCCGTATTGTTTGGCGAGCTTGTTGTCCCAGCCCTTGCCGTCGAAATACTGGGCCCAGGCCATGCCTTGCGCCTGAGTGAAATTCAGCACGGCATTGCGATCACTGTCCAGGCTTACGCCGATGATGTTAAAACCCTGCGGATGATATTTCAGATAGGTGTCAATGACGTTCGGCATTTCCGCCCGGCACGGTCCGCACCAGGTCGCCCAGAAATCAATCATCGTCACACTGCCGCGATAGGCTGTCACGGACAAAGGACTGCCGGCGATGTCCGATTCGTTGAAGCCGGGAAACTTTTGTCCCACCTCCAGACCTTCGGGAATTTTCGGATCCGGCTCGGTGCTTTCCAGCGCATTCAACCGGGCCAGCGACAGCGTCGCGCCCTGGGCCGCCAGCGTGCCGGGAAAATCCCGCGACACCTTCAGCCAGATGGCGCGCGCCCTTACGGTGTTCGTCAAGCCGTCGGCGTAAATGTGCGCGTCCAGCAGGTAAAGCCGTGCCAACTGCTCGCGGTTGCCGTCCTTCGCGTGCTGCACGATGAGCGCATTGATGTCCTTGAGGTTTTCGGCGAGGTTGGTTGCCGAAGTATTCTGGGAATCGAATTTTGCCTTCAAGTCCGCCGTGACCTGCGCCAGCTCGGGTGCGAAATCCACCAGCTCGGTTTTCTTCGGCACGGTTGGAGCGGGCACGGCGTTTCCATCCAGCGCCACCGTCTGGCTGCGGACCATGACCGCGGCCAGCATCAGGACGGCGAAGAATAATTTTTTCATGGCAATTTAATTATACGAGGTCAGGCCGGGGTGTCCGATCAAATTGTTTGCCGAAGCTGATTATATTTCAAGCAGCAACTGAGGGTCGCAACTCGAAACAATTGCAGCGGCTGGCAGAAAATCCCCGTCAATTACGGCGAGGAAGCCGCTTCCAGTTCCCGCAGCGGCTGGCCCACCATTTCGCCCAGCCGGTTGCCGGCGATGTAGATGACCGCACCAAAGCCCAGCACCACCAGCATCAAAATGAGAAACAACCAGAAGTGATGTTTCTCCAGCTTCTTCAAATTGCGCGCGAACGCCACCAGCCCGAACAGCGCGGACACCACGATGACCGCGTCCACGCTCGCGCGTTGCCAGTAGCTTCCGCCCAAGTGCAGCCACATCCCGAATTCATCGAACGTCAAGCCCATCGCCACGCCATACAGCAGCGCCGTGATTTCCGCCTTCCGTCCGGTGGGCCGGCGGAACACGCTGTAGCCGCAAACCACTGACATCAGGAAGATGCCGTAGTTCAAATGATGCACGTGCGTCCCGTGCATGAAGAAATACATATTGGGCATCGCCCCGGCCATGATGAGAAAAACGAACACCCGCGCCAGAATGAACGTCACGATGAAGCTGAACAACGCATAGCGCGCCAGCTTGTGTGCGGTTTCACGTCGAATGGGATGTTCTGATTCCATGCGGTTGCCGGGAGGCTAATCCGTGGCCGGCCCGTCAGTCAAGACGGGGCCAGGTGCATTTTAAAAGCGTCGTCAGGTTTCCTGCGGACCGTTGACGTCAGCCGATTTGGCCTCGTCTGCCAACAGCCGGGCGAAATAGAAACAGCCGCCGGCGACAATCACGGTCGCCGCAATGATGAGTCCAGCCTGGGTGCCCGGCTGCTTCAAGTCGTTGGTGAATTCCTCGATCAGTTCGCCCTGTTTGCCGTAAAGAATTTCCATCTGCCGCTCCTCGCCCCGGTTGAATCCCAGCATGGAAGGGTCGTCTGAATTATCCGATTCACGCGATCCCAGCCAATAAACCGCGCCCGCACCCGCAAGGCCCAGCACCAACACGACCAGCCCGATGATCCGGAATCGCCGCACCCGAAGCCGGGCCGACGAAGGAATTTTTGGAGCCAGATCATTCGCACTCATGCGTCCCGATTCTAACACGCGCTGACCGGATGAACAGGGCAGACCGAATTTTGCCGGCCGGTTGAAGCCGGTCTGCGCCATCCGGCCGGCGTGCCACCTTTGCGCTTGAGTTTGCCGGCCAAACTGGTTTAGTGAGCACAACATGAACAAAGCAGAAATCGCCGCCACCCTGCGGACTGAAGTCGGGGAACTCGAAGTCCTGATTAAAAAACTCCAGGCCCGCCTGGAACGTTCCAAGCGGCTGGTGCTGGACTTGGAGGATGAGGTTGCCGGGCCGGCCCCGGCGGATAAACCCCATATTTTGTTTGACGGCAAACTGCGGAACGCGATTGACCAGGTCTTTGGCGAAAAGCCCAAGCCGCGCAAACGCTGATGCCGGTTTGTTTGGTGGGGGATGGCGCGCTGTGCCTTCCCCGTCGCCGAGCGCAGCGTCAGGCGACGGAATCAGATTAAGCCACGCCCTTCCGCTTCGTCCGTTTGGCTGGCTTCTTAGCCTTTGAACTGGCGGCCAGTTGAATTGCCTTCCGCGCCCAGGCGGTGAGTTCCGGCGCATTTTCCAGCACGTCCGGCGGCACTTCGTGATAGCCCATCGTCAACGACTTGCCGCGCGCTTCGTAGGTGAACGGCTCCATGCCGCGCGCCGTGTAATCCGCCTGTGATGCCGCGTCCGTTTTGAAGAACAGCCGGCCCTCGTCCAGAATTCCAAAAAAATGTTCGCCGGAATAAATTCCATGCGCGCCGAACATGGCTCGCGCGCGGACATCCGGCAACGCGCTCAACTGGTCGAGCACAAATTCCTTGAACGAGTCGTCAGGCATTTCAAAGATCATAAAACCAATCGCCCGGATGCGCAATCCACGCCACCCGGTTCCGGTGGCAAACCGGCCGATGAAGATCGCCTGCCGCCGGATTCGATCTGCCGGTTGCCGGATTGCATCTGGCGTTCGTAAGATCGCTTCTTCCAGTTGCCGGATGGCTTCTGCCGGTTGCTTTTCTCCATCTCCGCATCAATCAACCCTCAACACTCAACCAGATAATTTGCCCGGCGGGTCCAGGCGGAGGCGTAAACGCAGTAAAAAAAAGGAATGTGGCCGGCCCCACACTTTCAGGCTGGCCAAAAAAAACAGGTTTCGGTATAAACAGGCATCATCCATCCGGCCCTTGCAAAATCAGAAACCAGGCATGAAAAAACTTATCCGCGACCGGCGCGGCCGGGTTTTGGAATTTTCCCAGGAACGCCTGGACGGGCTGGTTTATTTCAAGCTCGAATTCAAGACGGTCTGCGCCGCCTATGTCAATTGCCAGATTGACGGCGAGGTGCTGGTGCTGGTGGACATTTTTGTCGAGGACAACTGCGTGGTGCGGCATCCGGATTGGCTGAAACGGCTGTTCGGCCATAAAACCCTGACCGTGAATTTTCGCAACCAGGGGATTGGCGGCCAGTTGCTGGCCACCGTGACGGCCTACGCCAAAAGCAAAGGGCTGAAGCGCGTCGAGGCCAGCCTGGCGGAAAAGGATTTGCATCCGCACTCCCAGCTCTCACGGTGGTATGAAAAGCGCGGGTTCACGGTCAGGGAATCCGGCGTGTTCAAGGATTTGGTGCCGCTGGCCAGGGATGACTCGCGGTATATGCCAAAAGCCTGAGCGCCGGCCGGGCGGATCAAATTTTTCCGGCGCGCACTTTTTCTTTTTTTTCCTCCAGCTCGGCCTGGATTTTCCGGCGCTCGTTCACCAGCTGGTCGCGCAAAGATTCCTCCTTTGCCACATCGTCGGCCGCGCGGGCGATCTCGCCGTTCAAGGCGATTTCCCGTTCCGCAATCTTGGCGGCGTAGCGGGAGTCCAGATCCGCCAGCGCCTTTTTCTGCGCGGCGGTGAGCTTGGTGGCCGGTGCGGTTTTATTCAACCGCTCCATCGCGAGTTCGTAGGAAGATTTCATGGGGGTAATTTGGTTTCAGCGCCGCCGGTTCACAATCTAAATTTCATCCGCAGCTCCATCAGCAGCGTGTTTTCCCACGAGCTGACGTGCTGGTCGCTTGTCATCAATTGTTCGACCGCCGCGAACACCTGCTTCTGTTGGTCGCGCTGCGTGAAGGCCCCGGCCAGCATCAGCGCCTCGGTTTTGGCCTTGTGAATGGACTGGATGCAGGGCCGCATCCGGGTCACGGAGGCGTCAAATTCGCGCTGCCGGGCTGTTTCGTCGGTGTGGCCCATCGCGGTCAGCAGTTTTTGCAACTGCTCGTCTTCAGCCGTCGTCAGGTGGCCGTCGGCATACATGGCCAGCACCAGCAGGTCAAACAGCGCCTGCTGCTGGTCGGCGGAAAAATCTGTGAGATCAATATCCATGCCGGGAGCATAACCCATCCCGGCCTGAATTGATACGCCCCCCGGTCTGGCCGGTGGCAGACCGGCTTTGGAAGCCGGCAGGGCGATGATCCGAAATGGTGGTTTTCTGCCGGACATTTTTTTTGGCGGCGCCGCCGGCAAAATATGTTAAAATTAAAACATGAAAGGCATCCGGATCATCGCGCTGCTGGCCCTGCTGAACGCCGGGCTTTTGAAGGCTGCTGATTTTACCGAAACCAACCGGATGCCGGAACCGGTTCATGCCCTGATGGAAAAGGCCGGCTACGCCATCGTTCAAACCAACCTGGTCAGCCCGGCACAGGACACCAACTCGCTCAGATATTTGCCGTTGATCGAAAGAAACCAGTTCACCCCGTTCGAAACACCCGCCACGAAGGCCGGCTGGAGCTTCTGGAACAACACGAGCATCAAACACATCAGCCGCAACACCGATCCGGTGAACATCTTCGCGCCGGCCACGCTTTCGCCCTACACGGCGCTCTCGCAGTTCGAATACGACATCACCTATTCGTTCAACTTTTAGCCGGCCGGAATTTAACGCCGGGACGAAAAACGGCTGCGGGAAAATTCAAACCGGGTGACCAGTCGCAAGCGCCTTGGCCGCTTTGCCGGTTTGCGGTCAAAACTCCCATCGCCAATTCTGTGGATGGTGGCCCTGCGATTCATCGTGTAGATTACGATGGATTCAATGACCTGTTCTGAACCTCGTTTGCACCACCCGGTGATCGTCTCCGTCCGTTTGCCTTGGCCCATGCCCGGGTGGGTGGTGTTGGGGCTGGCGGGATTGCTGCTTTTCTCAAGCCCGGCGCAGGCGAACAACCCCGGTGGCTTCACCCCGGCGGTGACCACGGCGGTGACGACCGGGACGGAGCTGTTTGGCTCCAGCCAGACGGATCATTTTTTGGATAACGGCATCCTGCACGTTGACCTTTCGCCGAACGGCAGCGTGGATTCCCTGAAGTATCTCAAGCCCGGTTCGGCGGGTTCACCGGCCGCCAATGGCACGGAAACCGTCAGCCAGTCCGGCGCAAATTTCAGCAATCACACGGCGATCTATTATTACTGGTATCCGGATGGCAATGGCGACTGCGTCTTTTCCAACGCCGTTTCCAGCAGCACCAACGTTGATGTTTGTTATTTCCGTCCATTCAGCCAGGCCAAAGGCGACCAGGTGATTGCCGACGTGGAACTGCATTACCTGCTCGGCAAAGGGAACACCGGGCTTTACGCGTATCTGATCGTCCGGCATCCGACCAACTACGTCAGCTATGCCACGAATTTGAGCATCAGTTTCATCCAGGTGCTCTGGCCGACGGCGCATGACAACACGAATTTCTTCTTTGAAAATTCCTATGTGGACAACACCGTCAAATATGGTCTGAATTTGAACGGCGTTTATCAGAAGCGCAATGGTCTGCAGCCGAATTTTTATGACAACTGGCACACCATCGCCGTGACCAACATCAACATTCCGAAGGAAGTCACCGAATACACCACCGGCGTTTTTGCCGGCAGCACCAATGGAAAATATTCCTACACGTTTGATTTTCCCAAATTGAGCACGTTCGGCATGGCCAGCGATACAAACAAAATGGGCATCTGGTATGTCGCGGGCGGCCACGAATATCAGCAGAACGGCCCGACCGCGTGCGAATATTCCGGCGGCATCGGCGGCATCATCGGGTTCGAACCGCTCATGGCGCATTACGGTAACACCGGCCTGACCGTCAGCAGCAATGCGGCCTTCACCAAGATTTACGGGCCGTGGCTGTTTTACGTCAACAGCGCCTCGAACGGCGCGGCGTGCTGGGAGGATTCGCAGCAGCAGGCGATTGCCGAACAACAGGCGTGGCCTTACGCGTGGCTCACGAACAGCGTCTATCAGTCAAAAAATCAGCGTGCCAGCATCTCTGGCAAATTGGTCATCAACGATCCGCTGCGGCCGCAGGCGAATGCCGCCGGCGCGTGGATTGGTCTGGCCGCGCCCGATGCCGGCTTGGAAGTGGATCCGAACGACTGGCAATGGCAGTCCGACGGTTATCAATTTTGGACGCAATGCGCGGCGGACGGCACTTTCACCTTGCCGCCGGTCACGACGTTCACAGCTTACGGTTCCAATGCCGTTTATGAATTGTATGCCTATTGCGCCGGCACGAATGGCTCGGTCGGCCAATTCCAGACCGGGCAGTTTACGTTTTCGCCCGGCGCCGTGACGAATCTCGGCACGCTCACGTGGAATGTGCCGCATCAAGGTTCCAATGTGCTGTGGGAAATCGGCTATCCCGACCGCACGGCGGATAAATTCCGTCACGGTGATGATTATGCCATTCCGGGCCTGTGGCTCAGCTTCGCCAATGAATTTCCCAATCCGATGACTTACACCATCGGCAGCAGCAGTCCGACGAACGATTGGAATTATGTGCAGACTGCTTACTTCACCAACGGCGTCCCGAGCAACATGATTTGGAACATTCAATTCAACGTGCCCAAGCTGCCCGTCAGCGGCAATGCCACGCTGACCATTGCGTGGGCCGGGGCTTACAGCGCGGCCATTGCCTCGTATGTGAACAATCCCGGCCTGACCAGCGAGTTCAAGGACTTTTATCCGAACATCGCGTTTCCCAGTGGCGATTCGGCCGACACGCTGGTCCGTCAGGGCATTCACGACAAATATGGCATTGACCACCTCAGCATACCGGTGAGCAATCTGGTGGCCGGCACCAACACCATCACGCTCGTGCAGCGCCGGGCGGTCACTGCCACCGTGAGCTATGTGATGTATGACTATCTGGATTTTGAACTGCCCACGGCGATGCCGCCGGTGGGCCTCGCCGCCAGTCCGGCCGATGCGAAGGTCGCGTTGAGCTGGACGGCTTCGCCTGGGGCGACGGGTTATTATGTCTATCAATCCACCACCAATGGCGGTCCTTACAAGCTGATTGGCGCCAACGTGAGCAGCCTCACTTTGACCAACACCGGCTTGACCAACGGCACCGTGTATTATTACAACGTCACCGCCACCAACGCGTTTGGCGTCAGCGACGTCTCTCCGCAAGTCAGCGCCCGGCCCACTTCACTGGTGGTGCCGTCGTTGATGTCCAGCGTCGGAGCCGGGCAGATCAACCTAAGTTGGCCGGCCGATCACACCGGCTGGCGTCTGCTGGTGCAGACCAATTCCCTGACGCAAGGACTTGGCACCAACTGGGTGACCTTGGCCGGATCAACCAGCTCCAATCAGTTGAGCCTGCCGGTGAACCCCACCAACGGCAGCGTGTTTTTCCGCCTGGTTTATCCGTGATTTATTTTCGGCACCGGCATGGCAATTTCTCGCGGATTGAAATCTGGCTCCATCCCCAATGGAGCTCTGACGCGGCTCGTGCCGGCGACGCTTTTGCCTAAAAAATAAAAGTGCCGTAGTCGCTTTGCAGCAGAGTGCCGGTGTTGTCAAAGGTGTTCACCTCAAAGTTGCCCTTGGTGGTCGAACTGAACGTCAATTGCAGGTAGGTGATGTTGCCCAGATCCGCCGCATCCGTGTAGGTCACCACCAGAATGGCGCCGGTCGGGCTGACGTCCGTCGCCACAAACGTTCCCGTGCGGTTGGACTGGCCAGAGTGGGTGATGGTGATGCCGCTGCCGCTGAACTTCACCGTCGTCGGATTCGCGCTGCCCACGGAGGTGGCGGTGATCGTATGCCCCGACCAGCTGGTTGGCACCAGGGTGGTCGCCGGTTCAACCGCAAAGGTTCCCGTGTCCGCGGAACCCACATTTGTGAACGTCCCCGTGTTCAGATTGGTGAAGTCTAGCTGGATGTCCTGCGGCGTGTTGTTGCTCAAAGTCAGCGGCGCGTCAAACGTTAGCGAAAGGTCCGCCGTGTTGGTGGCGGTCTGTTGATAACTATAAATGCCCGTGCCCGAATCGCCCGTGGCATTGGTGTCCGTCTGGCTGAAGGTGTTGGTGCCATAGCTCACGGCGACGGGATTGCCCGAACTGGGCACCACTAGCACCGTGGAACCGGCGATGGCAACCGGTGCCCAGTCCGGCGGCAGTTCACCCAGGAATTTCACCGTGTTGGTGGCCGAGAAATTCCCGGCGGCGTCCATGGCATAAGCCTGCACCACGTTCGTGCCGGCAATCACCGCCATCAGGTTGGTGGTCCAACTGTTCGTGCCATCGGCCATCACCCAGCCGGTGCCGTTGAGTTGAACGCCCACCGCCGTCACGCCCACATTGTCGCTGGCAGTGCCGGTGACGGTGATGACCGTGTTGCTGTATTTTTCATTGGCCTTGGGCGCGGTGATGATGATGGTCGGCGCAGTGATGTCCTTGAAATAGGCGGTGAGGTCGAGATTGCTCACCATCGTAAAGCTCACCGTGGAACTGTTGGTCATAAACCCGTTGGTCAAACCACCCGCAACCCAGTAAACATCCCAGTAGTAAAAGACAAAGCCCTTCGCGGGCGTGGCCACCATGGTGTAATGATTGCTGATGGCCAGAAAGGCATTGTTGTAATCCGGTTTGAGGGTGCCATCGCCCACGATCTGCACTGAAACCGGGGCGCTGAGAATATAAACCACCCTGATGCTGTTGGTGGTGGAGTGATTGCCGCCGGTGTTCACGGCATAGGCGGTGATGGTGTTGGTGCCCGGCATCAAGCCGACCTGGGCGCTCCAAGTGGTGCCGGAGACGTCGGTATTAGTTGCCGTGGCACCGTTCACCAAAAGCCAGACATTGGAAACCCTGACATTGTCCGTGGCCGTGCCGGTCACCGTGACCAGGTCATTGCTAGATTTGGTTCCGGTCTTGGGCGCGGTGATGGTGAGGATGGGCAGGGTGGTGTCCTTAAAATTGGCGATCAGGGTTAGATTGGCCGCCATGGAGAATTTTATCGTCGCGCCGTTGGTGACGATGTTGTTGCTGCCGTCGGTCCAGTTGATGAAGCTGACACCTTTGGCGGTCGCGGTGGCGGTCATGGAATACGTCGCGCCCTCCAGCAGTTCCTCGCCGTTGAGCGCCGGGCTGATGCTGCCGGGACCGTTGGTATCGACGGTCAATTCTGCGTCCACCACATCCAGGTAAGTAATCGAGTTGGTCTTGGAAACATTTCCGTAAACATCCTCCAGGAACACGGAAACTGTATTGGTGCCGGGAAAGATCGGGATGAGTGAATTCCAGTTGGTGGTGCCATACACATTCAGCCACGGGAGGGTGTTCAATTTGTAACGCACATCATACAAGGCAAAACTGCCCGTGGCCGTGCCAGCGATGCTGGTAATGGACGGATTCGAAAATTGCTGGCTATTGGTGGGATAAGTGATGGCCACGGCCAGCGTCGGATCCGGCGGAACAATCGAAAGGCTGAACGCCTGCGTGGCCGTCTGTCCGACATGATCCGTGACCTTGATGGAGAAGTAGGACGTGCCCAGGGCTGTCGCTTTCCCACTGATCAGACCCGTGCTGGAAAATTTCAATCCGGCCGGCAGACTGCCCGAAGCGATTGTCCAAGTGTAGGGAGCCGTCCCGCCGGTTGCCGCCAACTGCTCGCTGTAAGCCACATTGAGGTCGCCCACCGGCAATGCATTTGAGGTGGTGATGACGGGCAGAGCGTTTGGATTGAGGGCAAAAATGACACCCTTGTCCGCCGCGGAACCGCCGAGGAAAGTCATGCCATATAATTCGTTGTTCAACAACAGAAGCGGGCCGTAAGGCACGCCGCCATCCGTCTCTGGACTGGGAAATTCAAAACTGTGGAGGAGGCGATACCCACTGCCATCGGTGTTGATTTGAAACACGGCACCGCTGCCATAACCGCCGCCCAGAATGCTGCTGATGCCGCCACTTTGCGCCATGCCATAAAGCGTGGAGCCTGAAATCGTGAGGTCGCTCTCCGGAGCCCAGGCTTCGCCCAGGGAAAAATTATGCAGGATGGTGAACCCGCTGCCATCGGTGTTCATTGAAAATACAATGCCCACGTTATTTGAGCCGCCCGAGGCGGTCATCCCGTATAGCACCGTGCCGGACAAGATCACCGATCCGGAGGGGAAAGCGCCGTCATTCGTTTCGCCGGTGAACGAATGCAAATCCTTGAACCCGCTGCCATTGGTGCTGATCACAAAAATGTTCCCCGAGTTGTTCGTGCCGCCGTCATAAGTCATGCCGTAAAGGTTCGTGCCTGACAAGATCAACGATCCTTTGGGATCGCCGCCCGGACCGAACGCATATAAAACCTGATAATTGCTGCCATCCGTGCCGATGGAATAAATGGTGCCGACCGTATCGCCATTGGTGCCCTCCTTGGTCGTGCCATAAAGCGTGGAACCGGCCAGAATCAGCGAACCATAAGGCGCGGAACCGTCGCCCGTCGCGCCGAAATGGTGCAGGATGGTGAAGCCGTCGCCGTTGGTGCTGATCGTGTAGAGGATGCCCTGGCCGTTGGTGCCCCTATAGGACGTGGTGCCATACATCATCTGGCCGGCCAGCAGCGGTGTGCCATAGGGATAAGCGCCGTCGTTTGTAGATCCGGCGGGATTAATATCACTATATCCATTGAAGCTGTGCAGCACCCGCACACTGGCGAGATTGGTGCCGGTCAGGAAGAGTGTGCCGGAATTGCTCGCGCCGCCCAGCGTAGTTACGCCGAAAAGCATTGGCCCGGCGGCAGTCAGGGTCGAACCATATTCCGGGCTGGCCCCATCCGAGGCACCGCCTTGAAAAGCATGTTCGTGGTCGAACGCGATTTGCGCGTGCGCGTTTGGCCGGCTCACTGCGAGCGTCGCCAGCAAAACCAGCCAGATGGGCACCAGCCGGCACGTGATGTTCAGGGGATTTTTCATGGCGTTCCTTTTCTTTTCTTAACGGTCAATTTAATTTCTCGCCCAAGACCGGCCGGCACCTTTTTGTGATTCTCTTCCGGCTCTCCACATTTGCAAGGTTTTTTTACTTTGCGTATGGCACCTCGTCCAAGTGCCCGCGCCGCACCTTGCGGCAGGCCACTGATTGTCGCCGGCCACCCGGAGCGCGGATTGCCACCAATGCCAAGCCGAGGTTTGGCCCGCAGCGTGTGACCAGTCCAAGTCGTTTAAAATCATCTATGGCGTCCGGTCTGGCGTAGCGCTGCGAGTTGAGACAACTCGCGCGCCGTCCGCCCGCCATCCGCATCCCAACCTCGGTGTAGCATCGAGCCGGTGGCTCGACCCGGTTCGGCCGCAGGCCGAACTCTACAATCCGTCAAGTCACTTGGATGACGATGGGCGCGGTTTCCGGGATCTGCCCGCCGGAGTTGATGCCGACGAACTTGAAATTGTGCGCACCCGGCGCAAAACCGCCCTGTTCAAAGAAGGTGGCCGTCAGTTTCTCCACCAGTACCGAGTAGGCCGGGTCGCCCGGCCCCTAATGCAGGATTTGGATGTAGCCGGAGGCCGGCTTTTCAAAATCTATGTGAACCTTGCCGCCGCCCATCGCCTGCGCCTCGTCAACCACCGGCGCGCCCGGCGGCTGCACCGTCCGGCTGGTGGTGGGCACCGTCTGGCGGATCATCACGCCGTGCTGCGTCTTCGTGGCGTCGGCATACCACGCACAGTTCTTGTCCTCCTTCGCGGCGGCCATGGCATCCGTCTGCGCGGACGACTGGCTCCACGCCACGTCGGCGGTCGTCACCGCCAGAATCTTGTTCGCGCAATCCGTGCCGGTGGCCTGGTAGGCGGCGAGCGGCCAGAGCTTGTCCGGCACATAAGTCGGATCCAGTTGCATCCAGATGGTGGCGAGCGCGGCACCCTCATCCACAATGTCCTGGTCGCTCTTGCCCAGCGCCTGGAGATTCTTCAGCGTGGCCAGCGCGGCGGGCTGGTTGCGGTAATGCGTCTTGGTCATGCCCAACAGCACGACGGTCGTGTGATGGTAGCCGGCCAGCGCCGTGTTCTTCTGGCTGATCGCGTCGGTCAGGGCCGTATCCGCCGTGTCGGAAAGGCTGGCCTGCGCGGCCAGGGCCTTGGTCTCCGCGCTCATCTGGACGTTGGATTCCTCCGCCCACTCCCAATCCGCCACGATGGCGACGGCCGCGGCATCAGTGGCACTGGAACGGTCTAATACGAACTGCACATTTGTTTTCATGCGATTTTATTTGTTATCAACTGATTGTTAAACAGGCCGTCAAGCCAGCCTCTCGCGCAAGCCCCGGCCTGCCTCAAAAGACTGGCTCCAACCTTCAAAGCCAATTTTAACCGCGCCGGGAAAATGTGTCGAGACAAATAAGAAGAAATATTAATTAATGTATAATACAAGATTAGCTATAAATTGTTTCGGAGCGGACAAAAGATGGTAAGTTTTGACGCGTTCAAATCCAGGCGGCCAGCGACCGGCGGCGGTCACGCGGCAACCCGTCGAACCGTCCAGCGTCCACCCACCGGCAGGCTGCGCGGGCGGGGCGGATGTGCTCCGCGCGACCGCCGAGGTGCTTCGCCCGACTTTCGAGACACTCCGCGCGGGTTTGGAGTCGCGCCGCGCCGGTTTCGACCCGCTCCGCGTGAGTTTGGAGAGGCTCCGGGCGGTTTTCGAGACGCTCCGGCTGACTTTGGAGACGCTCCGCGCCACCATGGAGACGCTCCGCTCGACTTTCGACCCACGCCGCGCGACTGCGGAGAGGCTCCGGGCGACTTTTGAGATGCTACGGGTGGGTTTGGAGGGAGTTTCCAAAGCCGGGGAGCCCGCCCGCCCCGGGCATTGCAGGACGCGCCTTCGCGACGCGCCGGTTGGCATCGGGAAATCCTAAAGAAATCTCTGCAAAAGTATTTGAACGGGCACGTGGGCAAACGAATCAGAAAGCCATGCAACCCAAACGCGAAAACCAACCGACCTTTTTTGATCTGGCTGTGCAACAACGCGGCAGCGT
>Ga0182024_10009608_pt1 | contig 19951 bp, 16 predicted proteins | sample P32metaG_FD_120480 | JGI IMG/M metagenome (GOLD analysis project Ga0182024, IMG submission 120480) | Permafrost microbial communities from Stordalen Mire, Sweden - P3-2 metaG (Illumina Assembly) | ecosystem: Environmental > Terrestrial > Soil > Wetlands > Permafrost | place: Sweden: Stordalen... | reverse complement strand
TGCCGCGCGACGGGCTGGCGTGAGGTGGGCCGCCACTCCGATCACGTGAATCTGAGCGACGGTCGGCACGATGTGATGCTGGTCGAGTGCCTGATTCCTCCTCCTTCCCCTCCGCAGCCGTGAACGATTTCGAGTACATGCAGTTGGCGATTGAGCAGGCCGAGGCCGCCGCGCTCCTAGGTGAGGTGCCCATCGGAGCCGTGGTTGTATTGGATGGCCGCATTCTCGCCGCGGCAGGTAATCGAACGATCATCGATTGCGACCCGACCGCTCACGCCGAAATCGTGGCTCTACGCGAGGCCGCGCGAAGGATCGGTAATCACCGCCTGATTGGGGCATCGCTGTACGTGACGGTTGAGCCCTGCGCCATGTGCGCGGGAGCGCTGGTGCAAGCGCGCGTCGCGCGTTTAATTTACGGCGCCGATGAACCAAAGGGTGGCGCCATTCGCACTTGCATGCAGGTGCTGGATTCGCCCTCGCTCAATCATCGCGTCGAAGTCGTTTCGGGCGTCCTCGCGAGCGATTCCGTGCAATTGCTGCAGTCGTTTTTTTCGGCGCGGCGGTGATCGGTGGATGGGATGGGTCTGGGTTGAGAGTTGAGAGTATGAATCTGAAATTTGAGATTTAGTTTTCCGGCTGCTTCCCTTGGTTCATCTTCCATAGCATTTGGCGCAGCATCCCCAGCCAAATGACCGCATCTCGCTCCGGCAATCGCAGGCGGCGCACCAGGCGGCGAATTCGTTCATCGGCATCGGCTACGCGGCGACGATCCAGAAATCCGCTGGTTTGCAGCGCTTCCAGAAGTAACAGCGTGATGCGCTCCAGTTCGCCGGCCGCGGCAAGCTTTGACTGAGCGGCAGCGCGCCCCTGCTTCGGATCGCGAATGAGTTCGTACAAACAAACGGCGACCGCCTGGCCGAGGTTCATGGAAATATTTTGGTCGCAGGTAGGAATGCGCATGAGCCAGTGGCAATGGCTGATAGCGTCGTTGGAAAGGCCGAATTTTTCCGAACCGAAAAGCAACGCCACATTGCTCGCGCGCAGCCGCTGTCGAATGAGGCGCGCTCCATATTCCGGACGCCTGACCGGATGCTGCAAGTCTCGATTTCGCACCGCCGTGGTTCCGACCACCAGCGTGCAATCGGCCACGGCTTCTGCCAGCGATTTGTAGCGCTCGGCGCTGGCAAGAATCCCCGAGGCCCCAACGGCGGATCGCGCTTCGCGAAACGAAGGCGCGTAGGGGTTCACGACGCGCAATGTCTGAAACCCAAAATTGCTCATGGCTCTGGCAGCTGCACCGATATTGAGCGGGTTGCGCGGTGCGACTAAAACCACGCGCAGGCGGCTGAGTTCTGCTGGAGGCGGCACGGGTTTCCTATTGTAAGGCATCCAATCCAATGCGCCACCTTCAGAGACGAGCACTCAAGGCGGCAGGTATCTGATACATACCATCGAATAGATCAATTAGACGAATCAACAAATAAGGATTAGAATCCTCCTACATCTGTATTCAGATGGTCGCGGGAAAGGAACTCCCATGAACCACAAATACGATCTATTTGAGAAGTTCCCCGACGGTTCTTCACTTTGGCGGGAATGCGTAGTTGGACTGGGAGGGGCACGGCTTCATATGATTCAGCTCGCTCGGCAGTCCACCAACAAGTTTTATGCCCTGAACGTGAAAAGCGGAAAAGTGGTTCACATGACCCAACCGCATGGTGAATTTCATGTGGACCCGCAGTCGGTGAAACACAGCAGAAGCGCCGTAGCTTAGCGCCCAGGCTGACGCGTGCGGTTATCATGTAATTCTCAGCCAGTTGTGTGTTTGGTGAGCGGCTTGTTTCTTTTGCCAAGCCCTCCTCAAAATATTGGAACGATTTATGACCAGTTCGGCAATACAGGAAACGGGTGAGCTTTCCTCCGACAGGCTCATCCAAGGAGGGGTGGCTGGTTGTACAGCCCCCCTCCGATTTCGATCTCAGAATCAAGCAGATTATGGCTCAAACGATGCGCGTTGATCGCCAGGAGTTCTTTTTCCCCCGCAATTCACGGGGAAACAGGTGTTGGCTGAGAGGGCACACGGTTGACATGGCTCTGGACTCACACGGGCGACTGGCATATTTTGTATGCTTCAATGTGGATTAGACGGATCTTAGACGCCCCTACCGGTCTAAGAGAACAGGAACTACATCGATGTTAACTGCAGCGAAGGAATGTCGCATAAGCCCTCGTGAAACGTTGTCCGAACCCGTCCTGATTCGCCCTTGCGATCCGCTCTTCCCCGAGGAAATCTGTACTACGGCGAATGTGTCACGCAACGGGTTGTATTTCGTAACGCCCACCCGCCACTACTCAGTGGGGATGAATGTTGTGCTGGCCCTGAATTTTGGCCCGGACGATCCGATTCATCGCGAGCAGATTGGGGACGTGGTGCGCGTGGATGAACTGGATGAAGATTTGCGCGGCGTGGCAATTCGCATCCTGATGCACAACAATCCCGGAATTTACTCCGGCACATGAAATTTTCTCGGAAACGATCCGCCAGGTAAGTTCGCAATCCACTTCTGCGTAATGCGTTTTCCATGGTTTTTCTGTGCTGCCCTTGCGCAGGTATTAGTTGAATCCCATCTTTATTTTCCCTCCTTGAATGGCCAGAAACTTGTGCGATGTGTCTCTTTAGCCGTGACTTGAATCGCATACACTTTCCGATGCGAGAGATACAAGTGCAAATGAGCGGCCGAAGTAGAGTATTTTTCACAGGGCGGCATTTGACGTGCGGGGGCTCGACAGAGTCTGATAAGGGATGGCACTATTTCCGGCAATTGGCGATGCTGATCGAGAAGACTGACATGGAGCGACGGTGGACAAATGAAAATCCTGATTGCAATCGACGGTTCCGATTTTTCGCAAGCGGCTCTGAAGAGCGTGCTCGCAAGACCATGGCCCCCGAATACGCAAGCAAAAGTCTTACATGTTGTGGAACCGCCATCTCTGTTGATGGGACGGGAAATGGTTGGCCCCGATCCCGAATTTGAACTCGTTTGGAATGCGCTGCGGGAACAGGCCAAGGTCGTCGTTTCGAAAGCTGCGGACAAATTGCGCGAAGCGAAATTCAACGTTTCGACAGAGCTGGTGGAAGGCGACCCGAAATCGCAAATCATTGACGTGGCCAATGAATGGCATGCGGATATGATTATACTGGGCTCGCACGGGCGGTCGGGGCTTGGACGATTTCTGATGGGAAGCGTTTCGGATGGAGTGGTTCGCCATGCCCACTGTTCCGTGGAGGTTATTCGGGGAGCGGTGTAAATCCCAAGCGAGGAACTTGATGTTCTTAAACCTTCAGCCAACCAGCAATCCCACTTCTAAAACCGGGGCCGGAAACTTCAGTTTCCGGGTGGGCCCGGCTGGTTGCTTGCTAGGAATCCTCATTGGACTCATGGCAAGGGGGAAGCCCTTGCCGGCACAAATCGCCGAGCGCACAAAAGTTGCCGAGGGCGAATATGCAAGTTACGAGCACAGCAATAACGGCGGCACGAGCCGAGCTCATGCGATTGACTTCTTCGTTCTGTTTCTCCTTGATGGTATGAACTACTCACCCGGCCCACTGAATTCCGCTGCTTCAATCTGAACCTCGTTCCTTTTGAAGATTCAACGCCATTCTCCTCCGACAGTAATGCCTTCTGTCAAACTTGCCGATGGGACGACTGAGTGAAACACATGGCCGAAAACGTCCCTATTCCGGCAGCAAATCTGCCGCATTCGTGCAGCCATTCCCCACTATCCCAGGCACCGCATTGGGGAGAACGCGTCGGGCATTTTGTCATTGTGCAACCTTCTCTCTCTCAAAACCTAATTCGGCCCGTTGATCTTCCGCACTGCAACAAATTAGATCAATTTGAAATTGGCCTCGTTTTAAGCCGGCGAAGGCTCAACATAATTTTAAGGACAGCGAAATCCGAAGGTGGTGCGAAGCGAGGACGAGTAGCGGGGACAGCCTCAAAAGCAATTCGCCTTTGGCACAGATTCATTGTGATTCTTTCCGAATCGGGAAGAAATAATTCAAACAAAACAAAACCACTGTTTCAGATGGAAACAGTACATCTGCTCAGTCACAAAATTTTTGAATTCATTTCACTTCAATTGATAGGCCTCAGTAGACTTACGAATAATCTTCGCAAATTCCAAATCTGTTCGTTGAAATTCTGCGACCCGTTCAAATCCCATCTGAATTTGGCACTGGCATTGCCAGTCATTCACCATGGATTCGTTCACTACGCCAGCTCGCACTGGTCACTTTATAAGCGGCAGCTCAGCTGACGCCATGCCGGAATGCATATTGCGAGATGAATCCGTCCTGTTTGAATTGTTGCAGGAATCGCATCGTCGCCGACCCACACTGAGTCAAATCCTATTTGCGATCACTGGACTGCTGGTCCTGAATTGTTGCCAAGCACCGGCAGCATTCGCGCAGGGAGGCAGAAACAATCCGACGAGCGCTTCCGGCCTGGCGCTGCAGAATTTGAGCCGAGTGGCAGCTTCCGTCGCGGAAATCAGGGGCGTGTTGACGAAAGATCCGGGGCTGATGGTCGAATTGAAGCATTGGGTGGCAACGGACGCAACCGATCATGGGCAGGTCATCAGCGATACCGACCTGACCGATGATGCCATCTACGTCCGGCTGGAGGCGGAGATCCCGTTCCGGTCCGTTGCCACGGCCCTCTTGCAGCGATTCGGGTATCTGCTTCCGAAAGTGAATCCCGACTCGGACGCTGGAAAAGAGCACGAGCTGTTGTTTCAGCAGCGCTCCAAATGGCTGGCGCAAAAACAAGACGAAGAATTGGAGAAGACTCGTCAGGGTGGACCCTTGGGCCAGCAATCCGCGGCGCAATGCGATCCACAATTGGAGCAGGATTGCAGCACGCCGCAACCGAGCCGTTTGCCCGCCGGCGGCTCCAGGCAAGGAATCCAGCAGCAGGTGCCCGAACCCGAAACTTCGCCGGCGCGGCCAAATTCTCCTGGCGCTGAAGAGAACCCGGGGCAGCGCGAGCAGCTGACTCAAACGGCCGAAGATTCCGCGGGCATGTCGGGCATGTCCTCGCAACTTGCCTTGTCTGGTTCCAACGAGTCCAGCAAGACCGTCAATGTGAGCGCCACGGATCCGCAAAGTTCGCAATCCGCGGGGCGGACCCTTGCATCGGAATCTGCGCTCCCGTCGATGAGCGGAAGCGCAAGCGCCGGGAATGAACCGTTGTCCACCCCAGGTGCAACGTCACCCGCCTCTTCCATTTCGCCGCGGCCTCTTTCTGCCGCGCTCCTGCAACCTGCGGAACTGATCCGCAAGCAGAGTCCTTATGAAGGCATTCCCTCGCTTTACGACATGTACGTGCAAGCGGTCAACCGCCCGGCCGCACCGCAGCGTTTTGGCGCGGCGGTGTTTGAGAACGGCAGCCGGGATTCCAAGCTGATTCCGATGGATCTGCCTGTTGGACCGGACTACGTGGTCGGGCCCGGCGACGGGTTGTCCGTCGATTTGTGGGGCGGCGTATCGCAACGATTCTATCGCGTGGTGGATCGCGAGGGCCGCGTCAGCTTGCCGGAGGTGGGGCCGGTACAGGTCAGCGGAAAGAGCCTGGCGGCGGTGCAACAGAATATTCAGCAGATTTTGCGAACGCAATTCCGGGATGTATCCGCCGACGTTTCCCTGGCGCGCCTTCGCACCATTCGCGTTTATGAAGTGGGCGATGTCGTGAATCCCGGCGCTTATGACATCAGTTCCCTTTCCACTCCGCTCAATGCCCTGTTCGCCGCGGGCGGCCCCACGCAACGCGGCTCCATGCGAATCTTGAAACATTTCCGCGGAACGCAACTGGTGGAAACCGTGGACGTCTACGACCTGCTGCTGCACGGAGTGAAAACGGATCTGCAGCGCCTCGAAAATGGCGACACGGTTCAAGTGCCCTCGATCGGCCCGGAAGTGACGGTCGAGGGAATGGTTCGCCGCCCGGCAATTTACGAGTTGCGCGATGAAAAAACCCTGGCCAGCGTGCTGGAGCTTGCCGGCGGACTGCTTCCCGCCGCCGCACTTCGTCACATCGAGGTGCAGCGCCTGCTGGCCCACGAAAAGCGGACCATGCTCAGCGTGGATATTCCGGAGAGCGAGATTGCATCGGAAGTGACCAAAACACTGGAGGCCTTCGAAATCGCCGACGGCGATCGCATTCGAATCTACCCCATTGCACCGTACAATCAGGACGCCATCTTCATCGAAGGCCACGTGGTGCGGCCTGGACGATACACATACAGCGCCGGGATGCGGGTCACCGACGTGCTCTCCTCCTACAAGGATCTCCTTCCTGAACCCGCGGCGCAATACGCTGAAATCATCCGCCTGAACCCGCCGGATTTTCATCCCAGCGTGGAAGGATTCGATCTGGCCGAAGCCCTGGCCAACCCGGCGCAGGCCCCGGTCCTCGAAGCCATGGACACAGTGCGGATTTTCAGCCGCTTCGATTTCGAAAATCCGCCGGCGGTTTCCGTGGGCGGCGACGTGCGCGCTCCGGGAACGTATCAGACCGCCGGGCAGATTCGCCTGTCGGATGCCGTTCACCTGGCTGGAGGGCTGACGCCCGAGGCGCAGACGGCCGAAGCGCAGATTTTCCGTTATTTACCGGATGGTAAATTCAAGATCTTCAGCGTGGGTCTGAGCCAGGCGCTTGGCGGGGACGCGGTTGAGAACATTTTCCTGCAGCCGCGAGACCGCCTGCTGATTCACCGCAGCCCGGATTCCATCGACCCCGCCACCGTGTACATCCAGGGCGAAGTGGTGAAGCCGGGACGCTACCCGCTTGCGCAAGGCATGCGCGTCAGCGATCTGATCCGCCTGGGCGGAGGATTTAAGAATAGCGCGGATCTGGAGGCGGCCGACCTCACGGAATTCCTGCTGCAAAACAACTCGGCAACTGCAGGGGCGCATCACGTGGTGCGCATTTCCGCGGTGCTCGCCAACACTCCCGCGGATAACCTCGTCCTGCAAAACGGGGACACGTTGACGATTCGCCAGATTTCCGGCTGGAACGACCTGGGCTCCTCCGCCACGGTCCGCGGGGAAGTGGCGCACCCCGGCAACTACGGAATCCGACCGGGCGAGCGAATCAGCTCGCTCCTGGCGCGGGCCGGTGGGTTTCTGCCCACGGCCTACCCGCAAGGAATCGTCTTTGAGCGGGACGAGGTGCGCCGCCTGGAAGAGAAAAGCAAGGAAGACTTAATCCAACGCATCCGCATGGAGTCGACCTCGTTCAAGACTTCCATTCAGGAAACGGCGCAGGATCAGGCGGCGCTCACGCAACAGTCCATGGCGCAACGCAACAGCGAGATTGCGGCGCTGGAACAGGCTCCCGTGAACGGCCGCCTGGTAGTGCGCTTGCCGATCGATCTCGCGCATTTTCAGGGATCGCCCGACGACATCGAGTTGCGACGGGGCGACACCCTGTTCATACCCAAGCGGCCGGAATTCGTCTTAGTTACTGGTCAAGTTTATAACTCTAATGCAATCACCTATCGCCCGCAGCGCCCCGCCAGCTGGTACCTGCGCCAGGCGGGCGGCCCGACCGACCAGGGCAATCTCAAGATGGTGTTCATCATTCGCGCCAGCGGCTCGGTCGTGAGCCGTCACGGCGGCGAATTGTGGAATGGCGGCATTCTTTCCACGGTCATCGAGCCGGGCGACACCATTGTAGTTCCGGAAAAGGCCGTGGGCGGCTCGAGCGGCTGGAAAAACCTGATTGCAATTGCGCAACTGGCGGAAGCGGCAGCGACCACGGCCTTTATCGCCACGCATTGATGAATTGACGAACTGATGAATCGTGACGGTCCTGGCTCAAAGAAATTTGGAACGAGAATTTAAATGAGAACAACCGGAGGGAACATTTTGGCGCTTTGCGGCAGCCTGCTGATGGGAATCGCACCCCGTGCTGCGCCGTGCTTTGCGCAGCCTCAAGGAGATGCCCAGTTGCAGGCGGACGCGATCCAGGCAAACGAAGGTCAGGCGGAGTCTTCGTCAACCTCCTCCGCAGACCCCATGTCGAAATTGAAATCCGTTAATTCTCAAACGGTGGGCAGCGCATTCACTCCCTCAACTCTGGGCCTGTCTTTGCTGAAGAATATTGCGCTGGACCAGAAAGCGATCTGGACAAGCCCGGCGCACCTGCGTTGGGCGGACGGCACGTGGCTCTTTCCGCTTGCGGCCGCCACAGCAGGTTTTTTGGCCTCCGACCGCGCGGTTCCCCCAGCGCTCTCGACAAATCCGAACAATCTGAACCGCTACGTGAAAATTTCCGACTACGGGGTCTATGCCATGGGCGGTGCGGCGGGCGGACTCTTTCTATGGGGAAAACTTTCGCACGACGACCACCAACGGGAAACGGGGATTCTGGCCGGAGAAGCGCTTGTCGATAGCATCGCAATGGGAACAGCGTTGAAGTACGCGTTTGGCAGAGAACGGCCTTATCAGGGACAGGGGCGGGGCAACTGGTTTGATGGCGGCGATTCGTTTCCGTCCGATCATTCGGCGGCAGTTTGGTCCATGGCCAGTGTCATCGCTCACGAATATCCCGGCCCTCTCACGCAAATTTCGGTGTACGGCCTGGCCACGGCCGTGAGCGCGTCCAGGGTGCTGGGAAAACAGCACTTCCCTTCCGATGTTGTGGTGGGCGCCGCAATGGGTTGGCTGATCGGTCAACAGGTGTACCGCAGGCATCACGACCCCGAACTTGGCGGCTCTGATTCAGGAAGCTTTCCTGGGATGGAGGAAGGTGAAAACCGCCGAAACCGCCAGAGCATGGGATCTACATTCGTGCCTCTGGATAGCTGGACGTACGCGGCATTCGAGAGGCTCGAGGCTCTGAAATATATCAGCACCGCGATCATGGGGCTGAAGCCGTGGACACGCATCGAATGCGCTCGACTCACGCAGGAAGCGGGCGAAGGGTTGCAACAACAGCAAATCATGAGCGAGGAAGCGGCGCGCCTTCAAATGAGTCTCGCGCGGGAATTTGACTACGAAGTTGGCCTGCTGGAAGGCGGCAAAAATCTCACCGCGCATGTGGAATCTCTTTACACGAGGGCTGTATCCATCAGCGGCCCGCCGCTGACCGATGGATTTCACTTTGGCCAGACGGTGGCCTACGATTTTGGCCGCCCGTTTGAGCGCGGCACAAATGGCCAGGCCGGCGGCTCCTTCAGCGCGGATGCAGGGCCGCTTGCCGTGTACGTACGCGCGGAGTACCAACATGCGCCGTCCGCCCCTGCGCCCTCCGCGGCCGTCGTCAATTTTATTTCCAAGGCTGACGGGACGGACCAGGTTGGCGGCCAGCCCATCCCCATTTCCGAGATTGCCATCGGCCCGGTCAGCGGGGTCAACCGCCTTCAACTGCTGGACGCCTACGCCGCGGTGAACATGAATAACTGGCAACTGGTGCTGGGCAGGCAAAGTCTCTCCTGGGCTCCCGGAAGCGATTCCATGATGTGGAACGACAATGTCGAGCCGGTCGATATGGCGCGCCTCGTGAATCCCGAGCCGTTCCATTTGCCGGGATTGCTGGGAATGATTGGTGCGATTCGGATCGACCAGTTTTTCGGGCGACTGGACGGGCATCCCTACGTTCCACGGCCGTTCGTATACGGGCAAAAAATAAATATCAAACCATTTTCATTTCTGGAAATCGGCTTCGCTCGCAGGACCGTGATCGGCGGGACTGGAGGCAACGCGCTTACGGGACGCACATTCATCGAGAGTTTTTTTGGCAGGAGCGACCCCCGGCTGGGATCGGTGCCGGGCGACACCGAGAGCGAAATAGACTGGACGTTCCATGTGCCCAATGTGAGCAATTACATTGTCCTGTACGGGGATGCCTACGCGGAAGACGACATCCTGCCCATCGAGAACCCCGCCAGAAATCCCTGGCATCCCGGCATCTACGTCACGCGAATCCCCGGCATTTCCAGGCTCGATTTTCACATGGAAGGCGTGTCCACGGAGCAGGCCGGCCTCATCCCGCAGGCGGGCGGCGGCAACCATGGAATATTTAATTACTGGAATATGAACTATCCTGACGGTAATACAGCCAGCGGCAATTTGCTTGGCAACACCGTGGGCCGCGACGGCCGCTCCATTCAATCCTGGTTTACCTACTGGATCTCCCCGCGCGACACCTTTCAATTCATCTACCGGCACAACACGGTGAGTTCGGATTTTGTCCCCGGCGGAGGCGCCTGGCAGGACTACGCGTTGCGCAGCGAAATGCACTTCGGCGGCGGCTCCTATGTGAAGGCTGAAGTGCAGTACGAGAATATTTCCCGCTACCCGCTGCTGTTCAACGGCCGGCAAGACAACGTGACCGCGATTTTGGAAGTCGGGTTCGTTCCCGGGGAACGGGCGCGCAAATGACGCAGTGCAAGCGAAAGGACGCTAAGTTTTTCAAATACAGGAGCAATGGCGTGGGGATGCAGGAAGGAATGTACTTAGAGGATTCCAGCACCGGAGGACTTTCGTGAGTCAGAAGGTAAAAGCGAAAGATCCCTGGCTGGATATTCCCGCGGGCGAAATCGATGCGGGGGCTTCCCAGGAAACACCGGCCGCGCCGGGCGTTTCGAGAGAACGCCTCATCACGCATCTTCGCTTTCTGCTGGAAAATCGCGGCCTGCTCTTGCGCACATTTCTAATTGCGCTGGCCGCAAGCACGGCCATGGCGTTTCTGATTCCTGCCCGCTACGACGCCACAACGCAGTTGATGCCGCCGGACAGCGACTCCTTGTCCGGCATGGCGCTGCCGCTGGGAGCAGCGGCGGCCCGTTCGGGAGGCCTCGGAGCGGTGGCCAGCGATCTCCTGGGAGCCAAGAATTCCGGCGCGTTGTTCGTGGGAATCCTGCAGAGCCGAACGGTTCAGGATCGTTTGATCGGTGAATTCCGGCTGGATCGCGTCTATCGCGAATCGAAAATTGAAGATGCGCGGCAGGCCCTTCTGGATCATTCCTACATTGCCGAAGACCGCAAAAGCGGCATCATCGCGATTACGGTGAGGGATCACGATCCCCGGCGCGCCGCGGCTGTCTCACAAGCCTACGCCGCGGAACTGGACCGCCTGGTTGCGCAGGTCAGCACTTCTTCCGCCCGGCGCGAACGTATTTTTCTGGAAGAGCGCCTGACCGCGGTGAAGCAGGATCTGGACAGCGCCGCGCAGAGATTCAGCGAATTCGCGAGTAAAAACACGGCCATCGACATCCCCGCGCAGGGCAAGGCCATGGTGGAAGCGGCCGCGACGTTGCAGGGGCAATTGATTGCCGCGGAATCCGAGCTGCGCGGGCTCGAAGCGATTTACGCCGATCAAAATGTGCGCGTGCGATCCATTCGCGCGCGCGTTGCCGAACTGCGCGAGCAACTCGGAAAGATGGGCGGAGATTCCGACGTGAGCGGCGCGCTTTCCTTGAAGAGCGACCCCTCCCTTTATCCCTCGATCCGGCAATTGCCGCGCCTCGGCGTCACCTACGCGGATTTGTTTCGTCAGACCAGGATTCAAGAAACCGTTTTTGAATTGCTGACGCAGCAGTATGAACTCGCCAAGGTGCAGGAAGCCAAGGAAATTCCCAGCGTCAAAATTTTGGATGCCGCGACGGTCCCTACCAAGAAGGCCTTCCCCCCGCGCCTGGTGATTGCGGCGGGAGGAACGGCATTGGCCCTCGTCACTGTTTGCGTCTGGCTTTTTGCCAGGCGGCATTGGCGATCGATGGACCCGCAGGATCCCGGCAAGCAGTTTGCCGGGGAAGTGGCGGGCGCTTTGCGCCTCGATGCCGGGAAGCTTGCTCCCGCCGGCGCTGCCATTGCGCGTGCCATGGGAAAAGGCAGGAAAGTTTTTGAATCGGCACAGCAGGAAGTGGAACCGCCGACGGAAGAAGGCGCGCCGGCCGCCTCGAAGCTGACGTAGGGAAACAGATCAGAAAGATTAAAAGAGTGAAGGGTCCTAAACCATGAACGCCACAGCCACGGAACAAGCGCCGCCGGTGTCGGAAGTGATTTCACCGGATAAAATTGCACCAGAAGCATGGCTTCTCGATGGCGAGAGCTTCTCGGCCCGGACCAGGCCGGGGCGCCCGCGGGCAGGATACTTTCGCCAGATATCTTACGTTGCCACCGACGTGATTCTGGTTTGTCTTGGCGCAATTCTGATCTATGGCGCGCGTTTTGGTTTCGCGCACTATTTGGGCATCGAGATTGTTTCCGCGCAACAAGTCATCGAGCAAGCCTATGCCAAGAGCTACCCCGCCTTTCTGCTGCTTTATATCGCGCTGATCGTGATGGCCTGCATGAGCCAGCACCTGTACAGCGCGGCCCGCGAAATTCGAGCACTGGGAGAAACCATCAAGGTCGCCAAAGCGGTAGGAGTTGCCACCGCTCTGCTGGTTCTATTTATTTTCATCTCCGGCAACAAGGAAATTTCGCGGATGGTTGTGGCAACGGCGGGCCTTGTCAATTTCGGCGCACTGGCCGGCTGGCGCTACGCCAAGCGCGTACGCGACCATGAGCGCGCGCGCCGCGGCGAGGGCGTTTCGCGGGCCCTGATTATCGGTGCAGGACGATTGGGCCAGTCGCTGGCTGACTGGCTGGAGAACAACCGCCAATTCGGCCATTCGGTTTGCGGATTTCTGGATGCGCATCCAAACGGCAATGCGCGCGTCTTGGGATCGACACGCGATCTGAGGCGAGTCGTTCGCGAGCAGTTCGTCGATCAATTATTCATCACGCTTCCCGCCGATCGTGATTTGGTCAAGGGCATTTGCGTGGAAGCGCAGCGCATGCGGTTGAATCTGTACGTCGTTCCCGACCTCTATGACGGCCTGGGGTGGCACGCCCCGCTCACTTCGATTGGCGGTTTTCCGGTAATTGAGTTGCACCGCGAGCCCATTCCGGCATTCGGGCTGGCGGTGAAGCGCCTGATGGACGTCGTGGGAGCCCTGGCCGGGCTTATTCTCGCCTCTCCCCTGCTGACCATTGCCGCAATTTGGATTCGAATGGATTCCTCCGGACCGATTACCTATTCCGCCCTGCGTGTCGGGAAAAAAGGGAAAAAATTTCTTTGCCGTAAATTGCGGACCATGATCAACGACGCCGATGCCACTAAGGAGGCCTTGCGCAAGGCCAATGAGCGCCAAGGGCCATTCTTCAAAATGGACAATGACCCGCGCCTGACTCGCTGCGGGCGGTGGCTCAGGAAATACAGCATCGATGAATTGCCGCAGCTGGTGAACGTGCTCATGGGAGAGATGAGCCTCATCGGGCCGCGGCCTCATCCCTTGGACGATTACGAGCGCTACAACCTGGAGCATCTGCGGCGTTTGGATGTGAAGCCGGGACTTACGGGACTTTGGCAGGTGAAGGCGCGGCGCGATCCATCGTTCGAAACGAACATGAAGCTGGACCTGGAATATATCGAGAACTGGGATCTGATTCTGGACTTCAGAATTTTGGCCTTAACCATTCCCACGGTACTGCGAGGTCAGGGCCAGTGAAACTCCTGGGGAGCGCCGGCGCGCGGCAGGGATTTTGGTCCATGGCCGATCAGGGCGCCGTTTCGCTCGGCAATTTCCTGACCAGCATTCTGCTGGCGCGGCGCCTGGCTCCCGCCGAATACGGGATCTATGCGCTGCTGCTGGCCACGGTGTTTGTCCTGAACAGCGTGCAGGCCGCTGTGATCACTTACCCGGTTTCATTGGAGGGCGCGGCCGAAAGTGAGAGCGATCTGCAGCGCCGCGCGGGTGGTTCACTGGTGCTGACCATGCTCCTGGCAGTGGCGCTGACCGCGGTGCTGGTGGTGGCAACCTTTGTGCTGAAGAGACCGGCGATCTGGCCCTACGCCGCGGTCGCGTTGATTTGCTGGCAGGCGCAGGAAACCGCGCGGCGCGCCTTGATGACGCACGGCCGGCATCGCGAAGCCCTTTGGGGAGACGTGCTCAGCTATGTCGGTCAGGCCATCCTGGTGGGCCTGCTGCTCTTATGGCATGGCATCACGCTGGAAAGCGCTTTTCTGGTGATTGCGCTGACCTCCGCCCTTGCCGCAGTTTTGCAAGCCTTGCAGCTCGGACTGCGGCCGCGCCATTTCCGGGAGGCGTTTCATCCGCTGCGCCACTACTGGGAATTGGGCCGCTGGGCACTCTTGGCGAATCTTGCGCGCGCGCTGATGACCCAGCCGCTGGTGTGGTTTTTGGCCATCCGCAGCACGATTGAGGTGGCCGCGTTTCAATCCCTTGGCACCGTTCTTGGACTTACCAATCCAATAATGTTTAGTCTCAGTAATATCGTTATTCCTGCCGTGGCCAGGCGAAGGAAGCTGGATGGAAACGCGCAGGCCTTTCGCGCCGCGGCGGCCCATGGCCTGCAGACCGGCGTTCTGATTCTGCCCTATTTCCTGCTTCTGGCTATCTTCCCGCATGCCAGCCTGAGAATTTTTTACGGGTCGAATTCGCTTTACGCGGGCCTGGGGACGGAACTGCGAATTTACGTGGTCGGATATTTGTTCGTGTACCTCGCGCATTTCCTGGGCGCGTTGTTCTACGGGCTGGGTGAGGGAGCGCTGGTGTTTCGAAGCCAACTGGCGGGCGCAATTGCGGCAGTGCTGTTTGGATTGCCGCTGGCTGCGTTTGGCGGCGTGCGCGGAGCCTGCGCGGGACTCGCTCTTGCCTTTGCGGTGCAGACCGCGGCGTCTCTCTTCTATCTGTGGCGCAGGGACCGCGAAGAGCCGCTGGCCACCGTAGTTGCAGTGGAATTTGAACGCTAAGGCCCGAAATCAAATTGCCGCAAGTATGGAAAAACCAGGAAATCCTGGAACCCACGAAGATTTTCAAACGGAGAGTACGGATGCCCACAATGATCGATCGCTTTGCCAAAACCTATCAGGAAGTGGCCGGTTCCTCGTTCTACCGCTCACATCCCTGGGAATCGCTGCTCTTCGCGTATTCCAAATGGAAGTTTTCGCGCACGCGGATAAGCGGCGCGAAAAGTTTTCTGCGCAACATGGGTATCGACCCGGAGAATGCGCTCTCCGGCTTCGAACGCTGGCGGCCCGTTTTGGAGGGGTCCATTTCGGAGGAGACCGTACAGCAGGGTGGAATAGGAATGGAGGACGGCATAATTCTATACAGCATCGCGCGGGAGCTGCGGCCTGAATACGTGATTGAGACCGGCGTGGCCTCCGGCATCTCCTCTTCGTTCATTGCCGCGGCCCTGATCGAGAACTCCACGGGAACGCTCTTCTCCATGGAACTCCCGCCGCCCGTGAACGCGTCAATTCCCATGCAAGACGGTTCCATCTACGAAGGCGCGGTGCGCCCGGCGGGCTGGGCCATCCCCGCTCGGATTCGCAATGAAATTGGCGATCGCCACGTGCTGCTGTTACAGGACGTGCGCGAAGGCCTTCCCGCTTTGCTGGACACGATTCCCTACGTCGATATGTTCGTGCACGACGATCTGCACACTCCCGATCACATGTTGTGGGAATACGAACTGGTTTGGCCAAAGATGCGCGCCGGCGGCGTGCTGGCGTCGGATGACGTGAACCATGGCTGGATTGAATTTTGCCGCAGGCAGGGATTTGCGGCAAAGGCGCTGAATAACCTGGACCGCTTCTGCGCCGTGCGCAAGCAGTAGTTGTAGGGGCACGGCATTGCCGTACCCTTACGGCGCAACCATGAGGCATCGCCTCTATCAACGGACGTGCGACCCATCCGGATTGCGCGCGCAAGGACCGTCGAATTTGTAGAAGGAGAATCGGTCGGAATGAAGATCGCGATCTTCGATTATCGGGTCACCAAAACCAATGCCATTGGCAGCTGCCACCTGCGCATCCTCGGAGCTCTCTGTACAGAGCACGAGTTTACGGTGTTCGCGGTTGAATTTGAGAATCCCTGCCCGGAGCGCATCCGCTGGGTGCGGATTCCCGCAGTGCGCAGGCCGATGGCCCTATTGTTCCTTACCTTTCATCTTCTCGCTCCTATTTACTATTGGATATATAGGCTGAGGCACTCCGTGCGATTTGACTTGATCCAAACGATTGAAAGCCAATCGCTATTGGGACAGTTGTGCTATTCGCATTTCTGTCATCGAGCCTATATCAAGCACCACTGGGAAGATTCCCCTGTGCCCGGAGTGCATGGCGCCGTCCGATGGCTGGCGCACTGGCTGAACGCGCTATTGGAAGAGCGTGTCTTGCAAGGCGCCGGACGCATCGTCGTCCCCTCGCGCGGCCTTGCTAGAGAGCTGTTGGCCGAGTATCCGCAGTGCGAAAACAAAGTGCAAATTCTCCCCAACGCAGTGGACGCGAGGAAGATGCGGCCGCCTCAGGGATTCAACCGCGATTCTTTCCGGCAGGAGTTGGGTCTCGAGCCCGGCGATTTTGCGATTGTATTTGTCAGCCTGGGACACTACGAGCGCAAAGGCCTTCCCCAGCTTCTGGATGCATTGAGACTTGTGGACTGTTCCAAATTGAAATTAACCGTGGTTGGCGGAACGGCTCAGCTTCTTTCGCCCTATCGAAAACTGGTGGCCGAAATGGGCCTGGACACCCAAGTCCGCTTTGTGGGCATGCAGAAAGATGTGCGCCCCTATCTCTGGAGTGCGGACGTCTTTGCCCTGCCATCCGCGTATGAAGTCTTTCCGCTGGTTGCGCTGGAGGCAGCAGCCGCGGGATTGCCCCTGCTGACCACGCGATTGAACGGGGTGGAAGAGTTTCTTGTCGACGGCACCAACGGGTTTCAAGTGGAAAAAAACGGTCCGGACCTGGCTCAGGGAATCATCAAGTCCATGTCCCTTTCGCCCGATGATCTCAGAAAAATGGGAGAACAAGCGAGACGCAGCGTGCAGCGCTTTTCGACGGAAGCATTTGTCGATCGATGGCGGCTGATTTATTCAACCAATCCATCTCTATGACATATCAGGCACCACTGATTGCCTCGGCGCTCTTCTGGATTCTGGGGGCAAGCGCACTAATCCTCAAGCCCAGGTGGGCGATTGTGTGTGTCTTGCTGATTCTTCAATTCGATATGTCGGGTCCGGGATTCGAATCCACCTCATCAGTTGGATTTGAAAATGCGGTCAAGGTCATCCTACTTCCGGCAATTCTTCTCTGGCGCATCGGATGGCGACCCGCTCCATTTTCCCTGTGGCCGCGCATGGCGAAATATTGGATAGCTCTGCTGGCTTATGCAGTGGCAGCCACTGCGTGGAGCCACTATCCACTCTCCGCGTTCAAGATGATCGGATACCTGCTGTGTTCCACCATGCTCTTTATCGTGTTTCGATTTGCGTGGTCTTCGGGATGGATCACGGAAAAGGTTCTTCTCTCGGTGGCCTGGTGCGCTATCGCCATGGCCATCATTCAGACCTACCTGCTGGGAGACGCGTTCGGAACCCTCGACATGCGCTTTACGGAGTTTTCCGACGCGCAGGGATTCGCGGCTTTCCTGGTCTGTGTGCTGGCGCTTCTTCTGTGCGGAGGCTCCTCCGCAGTATTCACCAGAATTACTGAAGTAATAATCATGATCGGCATTCTGCTCAGCGGCAGCAGATATGTGTTCGCGGCCATGATTGTCCTGCTGATCGTGGCCTCGTTCCTCAAAATTGTTTCTCGTCACAAATCATTTAACTGGCGCACGTTCGCCACTCGATGCCTCGCCGGGGCGCTTCCGGTGCTGATGCTGCTCGGCGCCATGGCCTGGTATTTCCCCGACAATCGCATCCAGGAACTTTTTTCCTTCGTGTCCGTACGCGATGCGACCGTCGAGGACATCGGCACACTTGCGTGGAGAATGAGAATTTATCAGGAAGCTTATGACCAGTTGATGAGCCGCGGGCCGTTGGCATTGCTGGTGGGATCGGGCACCAGCAGCGGCGGAGACATTAAACTTACGATGAGTTCCGACGCCGACGAAGGGCTGGACCCCAATCGCACCATGCACAACGAATTCCTGCGCTGCCTCTATGAATGGGGAGCGATTGGGCTATTTCTTTTTGTCGCAGTGCTGGTGCAAGCCGCGCGAATCTCCCTTCGAGCTCTTAAAATTCAGCGCTCCTGGCAAGCTGCCGCATTTCTGGGAATCCTGCCGGCAATCGTTTTCAGTTTAACTGTTGAAAATATGCTGGCGAATTCGGCGGGGCCCGCGGGAGCCGGCTACATGCTTGTTCTCACTTGCCTCATTTCCTCGATTTCTCTGAACGCCCGGCGGGCCATCGTCGAAATTCCGCAGGAATTAAGCGGGAGTTATCTGATGCCTAGTCAGTAAATACTGGAATAGGACCATTTTGACGCCGGCGCGGGAATTGCCCCTGACGGCGAACATCGCCGTTGAGCAACTCAAGTTGAAGCAAAATGAAAATTCTATTGGTTCACAACTCGTACCAGCAATCCGGCGGAGAAGACGCCGTTGTCGCGGCCGAGGCTCAACTGCTGGAGGCCCACGGTCATGACATCGTCTCCTATTTCCGGTTCAACAACGAGTTGCGCGGCGGCGGCTGGCTCAGCAAGGTTTCGGCGGGTGTGAATACGATCTGGTCTTCCGGGTCCTACCGTGAGATACGGGATTTGCTGGCTCACAAAAAGCCGGAAATCGCTCATTTCCACAACACCTTCCCGCTGATTTCACCCGCCGCTTATTCCGCCTGTCAGGATGCGGGCATACCGGTGGTTCAGACGCTGCACAACTACCGGCTGCTGTGCCCTGGCGCCACATTGTTTCGCAATGGCAAAGTGTGCGAGGACTGCCTCGGGCGCCGCATTGCCTGGCCCGCTGTCCTGAATGCCTGCTATCGCGATAGCGCTGCTGCTACCGCCGCCACCACCGCCATGCTGGCCGTGCACCACGCCCTGCAGACATGGCAAGAGAAAGTTGACATCTACATCGCGCTTTCCGATTTCTCCCGAAATAAATTCATTCAGGGCGGATTTCCGGCCGAGCGCATGGTCGTGAAACGAAATGCGGTCAGTTCGGACCCTGCGCCAAAAGACAGCCTGGGACATTACGCACTCTATGTTGGGCGCCTCACGGAAGAAAAAGGCGTGCAATTTTTGACGTCCGTTTGGAGCAATCTCACTGCGGACGTTCCCCTCAAGATCGCCGGCGACGGACCCGTGCGCCGGGAAGTTGACTTGGAAATTTCACAGAGACAACTAAAAAACGTGGATGTCCTTGGACAAGTTGCACCCGCGGAAATAATTGGCTGGATGCGTGACGCCCGATTCCTGATTTTTCCGAGCCTGTGGTTTGAAGGGTTTCCGATGACCATCGCGGAAGCATTGGCCAGCGGCCTGCCCGTGATCGTTTCGCGGATGGGAGCCATGGCGGAAATCGTGGAAGACCATCGCACCGGATTGCATTTCACGCCGGGCGATCCGCAAGACCTGGCGGCGAAAGTGCAATGGGCATGGACGCACCCCGTTGAAATGATGGCGATGGGCCGGGCCGCTCGCGCCGAATACGAAACCAAATATACCGCCCAGGAGAACTACCGGCAGCTGATGAGCATTTACGAGCGCGCGTTGGGCCATCGGCCAGATAGCGGAACCCCAATTCGATTGGCCGAGCCCGTTGAATATCAGGAGCGCGAAGAAGTGTTTTCGATCCCATGTGAGAGCAGGAAAGGCCAATAAAAATCATGATGAACGGCAGAGTAAATCCCCCGGAAGCGGCCGTGATCTCCGCCAATATCGATTTCTACAAAAGCATTGCCGGCAAATACGATGAATATGAAACCTGCGCCCGCAGCGGAGACCTTCAACAATCGTTGCGCCTGGACCTCGAACGGATGCGCCACATTCTGCAGGATGTTTCCGGCCCGGTGCGGTGCCTCGATTGCGGCGGGGGCACGGGAAATCTCTCGCTCAAGATGCTGGAGATGGGCTGGGACGTC
>Ga0182024_10009607_pt1 | contig 19954 bp, 20 predicted proteins | sample P32metaG_FD_120480 | JGI IMG/M metagenome (GOLD analysis project Ga0182024, IMG submission 120480) | Permafrost microbial communities from Stordalen Mire, Sweden - P3-2 metaG (Illumina Assembly) | ecosystem: Environmental > Terrestrial > Soil > Wetlands > Permafrost | place: Sweden: Stordalen... | reverse complement strand
GCGAACCATCGGCGCCCTTTGGGACCGCATCGGCATCGTCCTCGACGCCTTCACCCAAGAGGAATGCGCCAACTATTTCCGTCACGACGGCTATGCGTCAACTTGACCGCCGAATGCTCTAGCGCCGCGGTCTTTCTGGGCGCGGCGTCAGGCTGCGCGCGCTCACCACCACGCCCGCGCCAAACCGCGCGCGAAGCGCGTCCATCGCCTTTTCGCCGTCCAACGCGCGCCCTTCGGCGGCGGCGAAGAAGTCGCTCGAACCGTCCGCCCCGTCGACGAAATCAGACATCGCCACGCCGATCAGGCGGTAGGCGCCGCCCCCCGCTTCCGCCTTCAACATTTCCCGAGCCGTCGCGAATACCGTCTTGGCCGTCTGGCTGGGCATGGCCAGGGTGCGGCGGCGCGTGACAATCCGGAAGGCGGCGGTGCGCAGCTTCAAGGTGACCACTCGCGCCGCCTTGCCCTCGGCGCGGGCATGGCGCGTGATTCGCTCACAGAGCGGCCACAGTTCATCTTCGAGTTCCCCGAAATCGGTGAGGTTCTCGTTGAAGGTGGTTTCCGCGCTAATGGATTTACGGGCCTGATGGGGGTCGACCGGGCGTTCATCACGTCCCTTCGCGAGGCCGGCCAAACGCAGCCCATGCGCCCCGAAGCGGTCGGCCAGGCGTCGCGTGTCGGCGCGCGCGAGATCGCCGACCGTGGCCAGACCCGCCGCCTCGAGAGTCCGCGCGAAGGCGGCCCCCACGCCCGGGAGGATCGACACCGGCCTTTGGGCCAGGAAAGCCTCCGATTCGGCCGCGCCGATAACCGCGAACCCTCGCGGCTTGTCCAGGTCCGAGGCGATCTTGGCGAGGAATTTGTTGGGCGCGAGGCCGATCGAGACGCCAAGGCCGATGTCACGCTCGATCTCTGCCTGCAGGCGCGCCAGGGTCTGGGCGGGCGCGGCGCCGTGCAGGCGCTGGGTGCCCGACAGGTCCATCCACGCCTCATCCAGCGACAGCGGCTGAATCAGGGGCGTGAGGGTGCGCAGCCTATTCAGGATCCGCCGACTTTCGGCCCGATACTTGGTGAAATCGGGCGACAGGACCACCGCCTCCGGGCAAAGGGCGCGCGCCTTGAACATCGGCATGGCCGATTTCACGCCCGAAAGCCTGGCGATGTAGCAGGCGGTGGTCACCACCCCCCGTCGGCCGCCGCCGACGATGACCGGCCGGTCCCGCAGCTCCGGCCGGTCGCGCTTCTCCACCGAGGCGTAGAAGGCGTCACAGTCGAGATGGGCGATCGAAAGGCTCGCCAGTTCGGCGTGGACAAGCAGCCGCGGCGAGGCGCAGGCGGGGCAGCGCGGCCCCGATTCCTGACCCAGCCAAAAACAGGCGCGGCACAGAGCGCTCATGGGTCCGGCCACAGCCACGCCGCGCCGCGAACGCCCGAGGAATCGCCGTGCTGGGCCCGCCGCACAGGTGTCGTGAACACGTCGGAAAAGACGTAGCGCTCGATGGCCGCCCCGACGCCGTCATAGACCTCCACGACGTTGGACATGCCGCCGCCGCAGACGATGGCATCGGGATCGAGGATGTCGCAGATCACCGCCAGCGCCCGGCCAAGGCGATCGATGTAGCGATTCAACGCCGCTATCGCCGCCGTCTCGCCCGCTCGCGCCAAGGCCACGACCTCTCCGCCGGTGAGCACGCATCCCGTTTCGGCGGCATAGTCCGCAGTGAAGGCTGATCCGGAAATCCACGTCTCGAGGCAGTCGGCTCGCCCGCACCAGCAGCGATGCGCGCCGCGTTCCAGCATGGTGGGCCAGGGGAGGGGCGTATGGCCCCACTCTCCACCTATCTTGTTGCGCCCCTCCACCGTCCGGCCGCCGACCACCACGCCGCCGCCGCAGCCGGTGCCCAAAATAGCGCCGAACACCACGCCGGCGCCTTGGCCCGCGCCATCGAAAGCCTCGGAGAGCGCGAAACAATTAGCGTCGTTTTCCACCCGCACCGGCCGGCAGAGCGCGCCTTCGACGTCCTTATCGAACGGCGTGCCGTTCAGCCAGACGCTGTTGGCGTTTCTCACCAGTCCCGAGCGGGGAGAGATCGATCCGGGCATGCCGATCCCGACCGGAAGGCCCGCCACCCCGGCCTCAAGCTCGGCTTCCTCCACCAGGGCCCGCACGGTGTCGATCGCCTCTTGGTAGGACCCGGGGTTCGGCGCCCGCACCCGAGAGACGAAATGCCCCGCAGCATCGATGGCGGCCGCCTCGATCTTGGTGCCCCCGAAATCGACCCCTATCCGAATCACCCGCTCGCTCCCTTAGATCTTCAATGCGGCGGCGATGGCCTTGTGCAGGCTCGGCCAGTCGTCGATGCGAGGATGCCGGTCCGGGGCTTCGAAGGCCAGGGGCCGCAGCCGCTCATCGGCGACCATCTGGAATCGATGCACCCGCGGGGCGGCTTCGGCCACGGATTCCAGGTTGGGCAGCAGATCGTCGATGAAGGCGACGGCCCCGCGGGTCCGCGCCGCGAGCGCCGCGACAACGGGACCTTTCACACCGGAGTTGATGATGAGCGGATAGGGAAAGCCGTGCGTCTCCAGCCAAGCCGTGCGCGCCGCGCGGCTATGGCCGGGGGCGTTGGTTAGAACCAGGATGCCGGCGTCGCGGGCCAAGGCGGCCAGCGCCTCGGCGGCTCCCGGCGCGACATCGATCGCTCCGACATCGGTTTCAAAGAAGGCGTCGAAGAGCAGGCGTCCCTCCGCCACGTCGAGATGCTCGGCGTCTCCCGGCTTGAAGATGTTCTGAAAAAGGGCGAAGCGGTCGATGCGCATCTCCAGGCCGTGCTTGCCCACGAACCGCTCGAAACCGCGCACGAACATCGCCAGCACCTCGTCCACGTCGACGATCACCAGCGGCGCTGCGGGATTGACAGCGAGGTTCGAAATCTCCGGCGGAAGCGGCTTGGCGGTCGGCGAGAGACTCACGAGGGATAACCGGCGCTTAAGGACTCTTGGTGTGTCTGGCGGCAGACGTCGGAGGCGCCGGCGAATCGCCGCGCCCATCGGGATAGTGAACCTCAAGGGTCGCCATGGCGAAAACCGTCCTCATCGTGGAGGATAACGAGCTGAACATGAAACTCTTTCATGATCTGCTCGACGCCCAGGGTTACCAGACCTTGCGCACCGGCGAGGGGCTGACCGCGTTCAAACTCGCCAAGGCGCATATACCCGACTTGATCGTCATGGATATTCAGCTTCCGGCCATTTCGGGACTCGAGGTCACGCGATGGCTGAAGGAGGATGGGGACACCGCCCACATACCGGTCGTCGCGGTAACCGCCTTCGCCATGAAGGGCGACGAGGAGCGGATCCGCGATGGCGGCTGCGAAGCCTACCTTGCCAAGCCCATTTCAGTGGCGACGTTTCTGGAGACAATTCGCCAACTCCTGGAGCGCGGGCGATGAGCGGCCTCGCGGGCTGAAACCCCCTCCGTCGCGCGATGCAAGCGGACATCGCGCGCCACCTCCCCCATGAAGGGGGAGGAGGAACGCGCTCGGATCATTTCAACCTCCTCCCCCTTTATGGGGGAGGTGGCGCGGCGCTCTTCTTTTGCGCCGTGACGGAGGGGGTGCCGGCCGCCCCAGCCTACTTGATCTTGCCTTCGCGGAATTCCACGTGCTTGCGCACCACCGGATCGTATTTCTTGACGACCATTTTCTCGGTCATGGTGCGGGCGTTCTTCTTGGTGACGTAGAAGAAGCCGGTGTCCGCCGTTGAGTTGAGGCGAATCTTGATGGACGCTGGTTTGGCCATGACGACGGAAAATCCTGACGGACGCGGCGCTTGGGCCGGGCGATTTTAGGAAGGCGCGGACAATACGAATGGCGCGCCATAAGTCAACGCCGCGCTCGATCTAGAAATGGCGCAGCTGTTGGCGGCCGCGCAGGAATTGCAAGGAGGGAACGGGACGGCTCGGATCGGCCAGGCGCAGCGGCACCTCGCGCAGCACGAAGCGGGTGACGGTGGGCAGGTCCAGCGCCAGCGCCTCTTCGAGATCGACCCAGGCGATCTCGTCCAGCTCGCCGCAATCGCCCTGGCGATCGAGGCTGATCAGCCGATCCGCCTCGGCCAGGAAGAACCTGGCGTCGAACCGCTTAGGCAGCATAGGCGGCGTCACCGCCCGGGCGACGAAGTCGAGCGCTTCGAGATCGGGCAGGGCGCCCTGGGCCAGGAACTCGCGCCAAGGCCCCGCGGCCGGCCGGGCGGGCGCGGGCTTGGCGAGCAGCAGCCCGGCTTCCTCGAAGGTCTCGCGGATGGCCGCCAAGGCCAGGGCGCGGCCCCGGGCCCGCGGCGCGGTCATTTCCAGGCGCGCGGCGACGCCGGGGCGCAAATCAGTCGCGGAGGGAGCGCGAAAGTCGGCCCGCTCGACCCGCCCTCCGGGGAACACCCACTTGTCCGGCATGAAATCGTGGCCGCCATGCCTGCGTCCCATGAGGACTCGGGGGGTCGGGCCATCGCGTCTGATGAGGATCAGGGTGGCGGCGTCCCGGGGGCGCACCGCCTTGGCGAGCGTGCCGCGGGCGGCCGGGGGCGCGATGCCGAGATCGTCAAACGCTTGTTCGGTCATCCGCCGACCATAGGCCGGGCGCCGCGCCAGGCGAAAGCCTGTCGCCACGTCAGGACGCCCGCGCCGCTCTCTTTTTCTGCAGCCGTTCGCGTGCGTATAGTGGACCTGTGAACACAGCGAAGAGGAGGGCGCCATGGCCGCCGGCGCGACACAATTGCTCATCGGCACGCGCAAGGGCGCCTGGATCTATCGCAGCGACGCGGAGCGGCGGTCGTGGGCGGTCGAGGGGCCGATGCACCTGGGCCAGATCGTCAACCACTTCGTGATCGATCCGCGCGACGGCCAAACCATGCTCATCGCGGCCAAGACCGGCCACCTGGGCCCGACCATCCTGCGCTCCACCGACGGCGGCGTGACATGGCTCGAGGCGAAGCGCCCGCCGGCGTTCGACAAGGCCGGCGAAGGCGAGGCGGCCCGGGCGGTCGATCATACCTTCTGGCTGGAGCCCGGCCATGCCAGCGAACCGGATGTGTGGTGGGCCGGCGCCTCTCCGCCCGGCCTTTTCATGAGCGAGGACGGCGGCGTCACCTGGGATGGCGTGGCCGGATTCAACGACCATCCGATGTACCCGCGGTGGGTGCCGGCCGGTGCCGGCACCCCCGACGGTCCGCTGCTCAATCAGATCGCCATCGACCCGCGCGACGCGGCCCACATGTACATCGCCACATCCACCGGCGGCGTCTTCGAAAGTCGCGATCGGGCCGCCTCATGGGCGCCGCTCAACAAGAATGTCGAGGCCAACTTCCTGCCCGATCCCTATCCCGAGTTCGGCCAGGACGCTCACTTCATCGCCGTCCACCCGGCCGATCCCGACCGGATCTACCAGCAGAACCATTGCGGCATCTACAGGCTCGACCGCCCGGGCGAGACCTGGGAGCGCATCGGCAAGGCCATGCCGGCCGAAATCGGCGACATCGGCTTCACTATCGTCCCCCATCACGCCGACCCCGATACGGCCTGGGTATTCCCCATGGACGGCACGGACGTGTGGCCGCGCACCAGTCCCGGCGGCAAGCCGGCGGTCTATCGCACCCGCGACGCCGGCGCGAGCTGGGAGCGCCAGGACGCCGGATTTCCGCCGGAGCAGGGCTGGTTCACGGTCAAGCGGCAGGCGTTCTGCGCCGATCGGGCGACGCCGCTTGGTCTCTACCTGGGGACCACCGGCGGCGAGGTATGGATGAGCGGCGACGAAGGCGGCACATGGCGGGCGATCGGCAGCCACCTGCCGGAGATCTATTCCGTCGTCGCCGCGCCCGCGCCGTGATCCGCGTCTTCATTCCCACCCAGCTGCAGTCCTATTGCGGCGGCGCGAGCCGCGTCGAGGCGGCGGGCGCCACCATCGATCTGGTGCTGCGCGATCTGGATCGGCGATATCCCGGCATTCGCTTCCGCATCGTCGACGAACAGGACCGCATCCGCCGCCACATGAGGATCTTCGTGGGCCGCGAGCCGGCCAGCGAGGTGGCCGTCACGCTGGCCGGAGACGAAGAGCTTCTCATCTTCGGGGCGCTGAGCGGCGGGTAGAGGCGGTTTCCACACCCGCCGGCTTCGACGCCGCTGGGAGCACAGGCCGAGCTTGGCCATCGTGTTGACAAACGCCCGCGATGGATTAGGCAACATATTCGACTGAGAAGCATTCTCATTAACATCGCGATGCCTCCCACGGAGCCGTGAGCCTGTCGCATGGCTGAGATTCAAGCTGTCCATCGGCGCGCGTTCGCGCCCGGCCGCGTGGCGCGGTTCGTGGCCGTGCTCGGCCCGGGCCTCGTCGTCATGCTGGCCGACACCGATGTCGGCAGCATCATCACGGCCGGACAAAGCGGCGTGCAGTGGGGCTATCGGCTGCTGGCCATCCAGTTCGTGCTCATGCCCATCCTCTACATGGTTCAGGAGCTTACCGTCCGCCTCGGCATCTTCACCGGCCGCGGCCACGGCGAACTGATCAAGGAGACCTTCGGCAAGACCTGGGCCTGGGTCTCGGTGGCCGGTCTGGCCGTCGCCACCGGCGGGGCCTTGCTGACCGAGCTGTCAGGCGTGGCCGGCGTCGGCGAACTCTACGGCGTACCCCGATACGCCACCCTTCCCCTCGCCGCCGGCGCCCTGCTCATCATCGTATTAACCGGCTCGTATCGGCGGGTGGAGCGGGCCGCCATCGCCGTGGGCATGTTCGAATTCGCCTTCTTCGGCGTGGCCTGGGCGTCCCATCCCGACCTGGCCACCGTCGCCACTCAGGCGATAAGCATTCCCGTCGCCGACAAGGGCTATCTCTATCTCGTGGCGGCCAACATCGGCGCGGTGATCATGCCGTGGATGATCTTCTACCAGCAATCGGCGGTGGCGGATAAAAGGCTGGCCCCGGAACACTTCACCGCCGCGCGCTGGGATACCGCGGTGGGCGCCGTCCTCACGCAACTGGTCATGGCCGCCGTGCTCGTCGCCGCCGCGGCCACCCTGGCCGCCCACGGGGCGAAGACCAACCTGACCTCGGTGGGCGATCTCAGCGCCGCCCTGACCCCCTATCTGGGCGTGGGATTCGGGCGCGCCGTATTCGGCATGGGCATCATCGGGGCCGGCATGGTGGCGGCCATCGTCTCTTCGCTGGCCCTGGCCTGGGGTCTGGGCGAAGTCACCGGCTACAAGCATTCCCTGGAGCATCACCCCTTCGAGGCGCGGTGGTTCTACGGTGTCTACGCCCTGGCCGTGGTGGGCGGGGCCATCCTGGTCGGCGTCGCGCCGAACCTCGTTTCGCTCAACATCGGCGTGCAGGTGATGAACGCCCTGCTGCTGCCCATCGTCCTGGGCTTTCTCATCGCCCTCGCTGCCAGGGCGCTCCCGGAGAAGCAGCGCCTTCGCGGTTGGTATCTCAAGGTGGTGATCGCCGTGGCGTCGGCGACGTGTCTGCTGGGGGTTTTTGGGGGGCTGAACGGGGTCGGTCTGTTTTCATAGAGGCTCCGACTATCGTCGCCTGCCGCCGCGCCCGCGGACACCCAGCCTTGGGCGCGGCGAGCCCGGGTCAGCCGCTTCAGGATCGCTGAGCATTTCCAGCAGCAGTCCGCCGGTGATGGGCGTCGCCTCGCGAAGGCGCACCTCGACGGCCCGGCCCAGCCTCCATCGCGCGCCGGTGCGCTCACCCACCAGAGCATGGGTCTTGTCGTCGTGGATGAAGTATTCGCCGCCCAGGCTCGATACCGGTACGAGACCGTCGGCTCCGGTTTCGGCCAGCCGCACGAACAGGCCAAACCGCGTCACGCCGGTGATTCGGCCCTCAAAATCCGCCCCGACGCGATTTTCCAGGAAAGCCGCCACGTAGCGGTCCGTGGCGTCCCGCTCGGCGGCCATGGCGCGGCGCTCGGTCACGGTGATGTGCTCGGCCGTCTCCTTCAGGCCAGCGACATCCTGCTGTGAGAGCCCGTCGTCGCCAAGCCCGAGAGCGCCGATCAAGGCGCGGTGGACGATCAGGTCGGCGTAACGGCGAATCGGCGAGGTGAAATGGGCGTAGCGGTCGAGGTTCAGGCCGAAATGACCGATGTTCTCGGCCGAGTAGATCGCCTGCATCTGGGTGCGCAGCACCACCTCGTTGACGATCTCGGCGTGCGCGCCGCCGCGCGTCTGGGCGAGAAGACGGTTGAAACGATCGGACCTGGGCGCCTCTCCTTTGGTCCAGGGGATGCCGAGCGTGGCCAGGAAGTCGGTCAACGCCAGCATCTTTTCCTGGCTGGGCGTGTCGTGCACCCGGTAGATCAGGGGGCTTCGCCGCTGCTCCAGAGTCTGCGCGGCGCAGACATTGGCCTGGATCATGAATTCTTCGATCAGCTTGTGGGCTTCCAAGACGGGGCGCGGCCGGATCGAGGCGACCGCCCCGTCGGGACCGAGCGCGATCGCCCGTTCGGAAGATTCGATTTCGATGGGCGATCGGAGTTGGCGCGCCGCTTTCACGGCTCCATAGGCGGACCATAGTGGCCCTAGCACGCCGTCCATGAGCGGAGCCGTTGCGGCGTCGGGCGCGCCGTCCATGGCCGCCTGGGCCTGTTCGTAAGAGAGGCAAGCCGCCGACCGCATCAGGCCGCGCTCAAAACGGTGTGAGCGTTTGGCGCCCCGGGCGTCGAACACCATCCGCGCGGCGAGGCAGGCCCGCGCCTCACCCTCCACGAGCGAGCAGAGGCCAGCAGAGAGGCGCTCGGGCAGCATTGGCTCGACCCGGTCGGGAAAATAGACGCTGTTGGCCTTCTCCCGCGCCTCGCGGTCCAAGGCCGAGCCGGGGCGCACGTAGGCGGCGACATCGGCGATGGCCACCCAGACGACCCAGCCGCCGGGGTTCTTGGCGTCGCCGTCGGCCTGGGCGTAGACCGCGTCGTCATGATCGCGCGCGTCCGGCGGATCGATGGTGACCAGACGCAGCGTGCGAAGGTCGGCGCGGCCGGCGAGAGTAGGGGGCTTGGCCGCCCGCGCTTCGGCTTCCGCTTCATCGGTGAAGCCGGTGGGAATGCCGTGGGTATGGATGGCGATCAACGAGGCGGCCCGCGGGTCGTCCTCCCGGCCGACCACTTCCAGAACCTTGCCACGCTTGGGACCGTGCGGCCGCTCGCCGACGCCCACCTGAGCCAGCACCAGATCGCCGTCACGCAGATCGCGCGACTCGGTCTCGAAGAGCAGCAGGCTGTCGCGCGAGCGCCGATCCACCGGCTCGATGCGGACCTCCCGGGGCGCCTTGCGAACCACGCCCAGCACGCGGTGGGCGCTTTGACCGAGACGCTTGATCAACCGGGCCTCGCGCTGGCCCGCCTCGTTGATTTCAAACCGCACCAGGAGCCGGTCCCCCAGCCCTGGCGCGCCGGCCGCCGCCTCGCCCTTTCCCGGCGCCAGCCGCACCAGCGGCGCATCCTCGCCCGCCTTGGTCATTCGCACGAAAAGATCGCCGTCCGCGTCCAGCTCCGCTACATCGACGACGCCGACTGGGGGGAGGTGGCCGACGCCATGGGTGCGCTTGGCGCGGTGAGGCGGCCGGGTGAATCGAGGCGTGCGCCGTCTTGCCATGGTTTGCCGCTATGAAACGCCCTTCCTTGGCGCCTTCTTAGCTTTGGCGTCCCCCTTCTTCGCGGCAGGCTTTCGCTTGACGGCCTTGAACCCGCCTTTGCCTTCCCGCGCGGCCAGCAGCGCCACCGCTTCGGCCAGCGTCAGTCGTTTCGGATCAGCTCCCTTGGGAACGTTGGCGTTCACCCCTTCGTGCTTCACATAAGGGCCATAGCGCCCGGCCAGAACGCGCACCGGCCTGCCGGTCGTGGGGTGGGCGCCCAGTTCGCTGAGCGCCTCCGCGGCGCCGCGCGCGCCTCGTCCGCCGGCGCGCTTTTCAGCCAGCGCTGCCACGGCGCGATTCAAACCAACTTCGAACACCTCATCGGCGCCGGACAGGTTTGCGTAGGCGCCGTTGTGCTGGACGTAAGGGCCGTAGCGGCCGATGCCAGCCAGGATCATGGCGCCGTCTTCAGGATGAGCGCCCACCTCACGTGGCAGGCGCAGCAGGCGCAGGGCCTTGTCGAGATCGATCGCGGGCGCGGGCCAATCCTTCGGCAGGCTCGCGCGCTTGGGCGTCGCCGCGGCGTCCTCCACGTACGGTCCAAAGCGACCGCTCTTGAGCCAGATGGTGTTGCCCGTGGTCGGATCGACGCCCAGTTCGCGGTCGCCGGGCGCCTCTTCGCCTTCGGCCTGGGACGCCGCTATGGGCCGGGTGTAGCGGCATTCGGGATAGTTCGAGCAGCCGATGAAGGCGCCATAGCGGCCGGCCTTGAGGGAGAGGCGGCCGGCCCCGCAGGTCGGGCAGCCGCGCGGATCGGTTCCGTCGGCCTTGTCCGGGAAGATGTGGGGCGACAAGGTCTGATCGAGAACCTCCAGAACCTCGCCCATGCGGATCTCCCCGATCTCGCCGACGGCGGCGTGGAAATCCTTCCAAAATTCCCTAAGCAGGGTCTTCCAGTCGAGTTCACCAGCCGAGACCAGGTCCAGCCTTTCCTCCAGGCCGGCCGTGAAGTCGTATTCCACATAGCGCGCGAAAAACCGTTCGAGAAAGGCGGTGACCAGGCGGCCGGCGTCCTCGGGAACGAAGCGGTTCTTGTCCATCCGCACATAGGCGCGATCGCGCAGCACGGTGAGGATGGAGGCGTAGGTCGAGGGCCGGCCGATGCCCAGCTCCTCCATCTTCTTCACCAGGGACGCCTCCGAGTAGCGCGGCGGCGCCTCGGTGAAATGCTGGTCGGCGCGCGCGGCGACGATCCGGGCGGCTGCCCCTTCCTCCACCGACGGCAGGCGCCCGCCGTCCTCTTCGGGCATGGAAGCGTCGAGCCCGGCGCCGCTCTGCGGTTCGGGCGCATCGCGGCCTTCCTCATAGACGGCCAGATAGCCAGGAAAGAGGATCACCTGGCCAGTGGCGCGCAGCCCGGTCTGGCTGTCCTGGCTCTCCAGATCGATGGCAGTGCGCTCGATGCGCGCCGATTCCATCTGTGAAGCGATCATGCGCTTCCAGATCAGTTCGTAGAGCCGCCCCAGATCGGCGTCCAGGCGCAGCCGGCCGGGGTTGCGCTCCAGACTGGTGGGCCGAATCGCCTCGTGCGCCTCCTGGGCGTTCTTCGCCTTGACCTTGTAGTAGCGGGGGCTCTCGGGAACATAGTCCTTGCCGTAGAGTCCGCCGATCACCTCCCGCGCCTCGGCCAGCGCCTCTGGCGCCGACTGCACCCCGTCGGTGCGCATATAGGTGATCAGCCCCACGGTCTCGCCGCCGATATCGACCCCCTCGTAGAGCCTCTGCGCCGCCTTCATGGTGCGATCGGCCGAAAAGCCGAGCTTGCGGGACGCCTCCTGTTGCAAGGTCGAGGTGGTGAAGGGCGGCGGGGGACTTCGCCGCGCGGGCTTCTTCTCCACCGCGCTGACCGTGAAACTGCCTCTCTCGACGGCGGCGCGCGCCGCGGCGGCCGTCCCCTCGTTAGCCAGATCAAACTTGGCGAGCCGGCCCCCTTCGTGCTTCACCAGGCGCGCCACGAATGGATCGCCGGGGGCGCGGACATCGGCCTCTACGCTCCAATATTCCCGCGTCTTGAAGGCCTCGATCTCGATCTCGCGATCGACGATCAGGCGCAGCGCCACCGACTGCACGCGGCCCGCCGAGCGCGCGCCCGGCAACTTGCGCCACAGCACCGGCGAGAGGGTGAAGCCCACCAGATAGTCCAGGGCCCGGCGGGCGAGGTAGGCGTTCACCAGCTCCATGTCGATGTTGCGCGGATGCTTCATCGCCTCGCCGACCGCCGACCTGGTGATGGCGTTGAACACCACCCGCTCCACAGCCGCGCCTTTGACCGCCTTGCGCCGCTTAAGATCCTCCAGGACGTGCCAGCTGATCGCCTCGCCCTCGCGGTCGGGGTCGGTGGCGAGGATCAGGCGGTCGGCGCCCTTCAGGGCCGTGGCGATGTCGGCCAGGCGCTTGGCCGATTTGCCGTCGACCTCCCAGCGCATGGCGAAGTCGTTGTCCGGCTCGACCGACCCGTCCTTGGAGGGAAGGTCCCGGACATGACCGTAGGAGGCCAGGACCGTATACCCGGACCCGAGGTAGCGATTGATGGTCTTGGCCTTGGCCGGACTCTCGACAACGACGACGTTCATTTATGGGACTTGGCGCCAGGGCTGAGCGATGAGGACGCCTTAGACGGCGCGAGGGGGCGGAAAGTGGGGGTCAGCCCGCGCTCTGTCAACGTGAAGACGCCTAGCTGTGGCCGCGGATGTCCTTGGGGGCGGCCGCCAGGCTCACGCCCGAACGACCAACCCTCCGGCCAACAGTTCGGCCCGACCCGCCAGGGTCAACTCCATGAGCGTCGCCAGAATCGCGGAGGTCGGGGCGTCCGCCGCGCGGGCCAGTTCGTCGATCGGCGTGGGCGTGGGCGAGAGAAGGTCCTCCACCACGGCGCGCAAGCCGCGGGTCTCCGGGTCGCCGCGGTCATCGAAGAGGTCGTAGCTCGGCGGCTCGCGCTCGGTAACGCCAGGCTGGGCGTCGAGGACCCGCAGCACGTCTTCGGCCTCCTCGACCAAGGTCGCGCCCTGGCGGATGAGGTCGTTGCACCCCCGAGCCCGAGGATCCAGGGGCGATCCCGGCACGGCGAACACTTCGCGGCCTTGTTCGCCCGCCAGACGCGCGGTGATCAAGGAGCCTGATCGCAACTCGGCCTCAACGACCACCACGCCCAGCGAAAGCCCCGATATGACCCGGTTGCGCCGCGGAAAGTCGGCCGCCCGCGCCTTGTGGCCCATCGATCGCTCGGAAATCACACAACCCTTGGCCTTGAGGGACTCGTAGAGTTCTCCGTGTTCCGGCGGATAGACATCGTCCACGCCCCCGGCCAGAACCGCGGCCGAGCCGAACGCCAAGGCGCCCTCGTGAGCGGCCGCGTCTATGCCTCGTGCCATACCGGAGACCACCACGTAGCCGGCCTCGCCCAATTCCGCGGCGAGCGTGCGGGCGAAGCGCCTGCCGGCCCCCGAAGAGATGCGCGCGCCGACAATGGCGACCGCCCGGCGCTCGAGGCAGGCGGGGTCTCCGAGCGTCCAGATCAGCGGCGGCGGCGGATCGAGGGCGCCCAGGAGACGGGGAAAGCCCGGCTCGCAGGCCGCGATCAGTCGCGCGCCGACCGCAGCGCCGGCGGCCAGCTCAGCCTCCGCCATCGCCAGACTCGGAATTTCGGGCGAGCCGGCTCGCCCGCCCCGCCGCGCCAGATCGGGAAGGGCGTTCAGGGCCCTGGAGGGCGAACGATAGCGGGCGATGAGATGGGCGAAGGTGACCGGGCCCACCGCTCCGGCGCGGGCCAGACGCAGCCAGTCGATCCGTTCGCGGTCGGTGAGAGCGCGCGCCTTCACGGGGCGGCGACGGACTCGCCGGCCCCGATGCGCGGCTCGGTCCCCGTCAGCAGACGGCGGATGTTCCGATGGTGCCTGACGAAGATCAGCACCGCCATCGCCACGATGAGCCACAAGCGCGGCTCGGTGGACCAATGGAACAGAAACAGCAGATAGAGGGGCGAGAGGGCGGCGGCGGTCAGCGTCGCCAGCGATGACATCTTGAACACCGCCGCCATGGCGATCCAGGTCAGAGCCGCGGCGACACTCACCGGCCAGGCGATGGCGATGAGGATGCCGAGGAAGGTGGCCATCCCCTTACCGCCGCGAAAGCGCAGCCAGACCGGGAACAGGTGGCCCAGAAACGCCGCGCCTCCCGCCACGGCCGCCGCTGTCGGCGAAAACAACACTCCCGCCAGCAGCACCGCCGCCGCGCCCTTGGCGGCGTCGCCGATCAGCGTGATGGCGGCCAGATCGCGGCGCCCGGTGCGCAGCACATTGGTCGCCCCGATGTTCCCCGATCCTACCTGGCGGATATCTCCCGCCCCGGCTAGACGCGTGGCGATCACGCCGAACGCTATCGATCCCAGCAGATAGCCGCCGATGGCGCTCGCGATCAGGGCGGCGGCGGGGGTTGGGGTGGCGAGCATTGTGGGAGTGTAGATCGGTTTGCGGGAACGTGGGAACTGGTAAGCTTCGCGAGTTGCTTCCGCGTCAGGGGCGCCCGATTGCCGACCGGCGCGGTTTCCGCCCCCGCGCTCTTAATGGAAACCAGGCCATGGCCGATCCCGACGCCGCGATGATGGCGGGACCCGACAAGATAGCACGGTTCATCGAAACGCGGCGGTTGACAAGCCTGTCAGGCGCCTTCGCCGACAGCGACGTCACCATCATCGAGAATTTCGCGCCGTATGTCTTCAGCGGGCCGGACGCCGTGGCGCGCTGGACCGGGTCGATGCGCGGCCACCTCGACGGTGTCACCGACTTGCACCATACCTTCGGCCCCCCTCGGGACTTCGGCCGCACCGGAGACCTCGTGTTCTTTTCACTGCCGACCCGATGGACTGGCGTCGATCATGGGAAGCGGTTCACCGAGCAGGGGGGATGGGTCTTCGTGCTGGTCCGGCAAGGCGCGCGATGGCCGGTCCGAAACTATGCCTGGGCCGTGGTGAGCGCCTCCTACGACTGAGCGTCTCGACCGCCCATCATCGTTCCCACACCACCCGGCCGTCCACCAGGGTCATCAGCACCTCCCCCTGTAGCCGCCGCCCGTCGAAGGCGGAGTTCTTCGATTTCGAGATCAGCGTGGCGGCGTCGATGAGGCGGGGGGCGGTCAGGTCGCAGAGGACGAGGTCGGCCGGGGCGCCCACGGTGAGGCGGCCGGCGGGCAGGCCGACGGCCAGGGCCGGAGCCAGGGTGACCGCGCGGATGAGGCGCGCCAGGGGAACGCGGCCTTCGTGATGCAAGGTGAGCAGCGCGGGGAGCAGGGTCTCCAGGCCGACGGATCCGGGCGCGGCCTCGTCGAAGGGCAGGCGCTTCTCCTCCGGCGGAGCCGGAGCGTGGGCCGAGACGACGATATCCACCAGGCCGGACGCCACGGCGTCGATCAGGGCGAGCCGATCGTCCTCGTCGCGAAGGGGCGGGGTCAGCTTGCAGAAGGTGCGATAGTCGCCGATGTCCAGTTCGTTGAACGACAAGTGGTTGATCGACGCCGTGGCCAGGATCGGCAATCCCTTGGCCTTGGCGCGCGCCAACGATTCCAAGGGCGCCGCGGCGCTGATCTGATCGACCATCAGGGGCGCGCCGGTCAACTCCGCCAGAGCGATGTCGCGTTCCAGCATGATGGTCTCGGCGGCGACCGGTTCGGCGGCCAGGCCCAGACGCCCGGAAAACTCGCTCTCGGTGGCTGATGCCTCAGTGGTGAGCCAGGGATCGGCCGGCCGGTGCGCTACGAGCACGCCCAGGCTCGCCGCATAGGCCAGAAGCCGCCGCATGACCCGCGAATCGACGATCGGGCGGTCGACGTCGGTGACATAGACGCAGCCGGCCTCGCGAAGCAGGCCGATCTCGGCCATGCCCTGACCCTCGAGGCCTTTGGTGGCCGCACCGGCGGGATAGACGTGAACCAGGCCGATGTCGCGCGCCCGGCGCAGGATGAAATCCGCCACCGCCGGATCGTCGATCACCGGATCGGTGTCGGGCTGCACGACGATGGAGGTCACCCCGCCGGCCGCCGCCGCGCGCGCCGCCGACTTCAAGGTCTCCTTGGGCTCCGACCCAGGCTCGCCCGTCTTTACGCGAAGATCGATCAGGCCCGGTGTGAGCAGGGCGCCGGCGGCGTCCACCCGGCGAATGTCATCCGACAGGTCCGCGAAGGTCCCCGCGCGGGTCACCTCGCCGATCCGCCCTTCCGAGATGACCAAGGCGCCAGGCCCGTCGTAGCCCGTTTCGGGATCGACCAGGCGAGCCCCCAAAAAGGCGATGGGTCGCGCGTTCATCGATTGTCCAGCCGCGCGGCGAGGGAGGTGAGGATCGCCATGCGCACGGCCACGCCCATCTCCACCTGATCCTGGATGAGACTGATCGTGAGGTCGTCGGCGACGTCCGAATCGATCTCGACGCCGCGGTTCATCGGCCCCGGATGCATCACCCGCGCGCGCGGCGCGGCTCGGGCGAGTTTTTCCCGGTCCAGGCCCCAAAGGCGAAAGTACTCGCGCATCGAGGGCACGAAAGCGCCCTGCATCCGCTCCAACTGCAGACGCAGCATCATCACCACATCGGCCCCGGCGATGCCGCTCTTGAGGTCATGGTGAACCTCCACGCCCCAACGAGCGACGTCGGCTGGCATCAGGGTGGGCGGGCCGACCACCCGCACCCGCGCGCCCAGCAGGTTCAGGAGCGTGACATTGGAGCGCGCCACGCGGCTGTGCAGCACGTCGCCGCAGATCGCCACCGTGAGCCCGTCCACACGGCCGAAAGCGCGCCGCATGGAGAGAGCGTCCAGGAGCGCCTGAGAGGGGTGTTCGTGCTGGCCGTCGCCGGCGTTGATGACGCTGCAGCTCACCTTCTGCGACAGCAGCGACGCCGCGCCGGAGGATCCGTGGCGGACCACGAGGATATCGGGTTGCATGGCGTTGAGCGTCACCGCCGTATCGACCAGGGTCTCGCCCTTGGAAATCGACGAGGCGCGCGGACTCATGTTGATCACGTCGGCGCCCAGCCGTTTGCCGGCCAGTTCGAACGAACTCTGCGTCCGCGTCGAAGCCTCGAAGAAGAGGGTGATGACGGTGCGCCCCTTGAGGAGGTCCACCTTCTTGGTCATCTGGCGGTTCAGGGCCGCGAACCCATCGGCCAGATCGAGCAGTTCGCCCACCTGGACCGGATCGAGATCGGCCGCGGATAGAAAATGACGTCGCGGGAAAGGAAAGGTCCGAGCGCGGACCTCGTCGATGCCGGGGGCGATCGTGACCATCAAAGCCCTGTCTTACGGCGCGCCTAGGCCAGGCGCAACCGATCGAGCGCGCCCTGCAGGATCCAGGTGGCGGCGAGCTTGTCCACCAGGGCCGCCCGCCTGGCGCGCGTCACGTCCGCCTCGGCGATGAGGGCGCGGTTCACCGCGGCGCTGGAAAGCCGCTCGTCCCAGAACGCGATCGGCAGCTCCTTGAGGCGCAGGAGATTGCGCGCGAAGGCCCTGGAGGATTGGCATCTTCGCCCCTCGCTTCCGTCCATGTTGACCGGCAGGCCGATAACGATGCCGGCGGCGCCGCGCCCGGCCATCAGAACGAACAGCGCCTCCGCGTCGGGGGTGAAACGGGTCTTGTAAATCAAGCCGAGGGGCGAAGCGATCGTGCGCGAGGTGTCCGAGACCGCCACCCCAATGGCCTTCTCACCCAGATCGAGGCCGAGCAGCGGCGCGCCCGCGCCCAGAGCGCCGGGCAGGTCGATGAGGTCGACTACGGCCATGCCGGGCATGTCGGCCGGCGCCGCGCCCTTGTCAAACAGGGCAGGGGGCGGCTAACCCCCTGGCGTTCACTTGGTAAGGAATCCGCATGGCCATCGACGTCGAGATCGTGCGTAAGATCGCCCAGCTCGCCCATATTCGCGAACCGGAGGCGCGGCTGGCCTCCCTGGCCGGCGAGCTTTCCGGCATTCTGGAGTGGATCGAACAGTTGAACGAGGTGAATACCGACGGCGTCGAGCCGATGACCTCCGCGGTGGCCCTGGCGCTGCCCATGCGCGAGGACGTGGTGACCGAGGGCGGCGACGCGGCGGGCGTGCTCGCGAACGCGCCCAAGGTGCGGGACGGCTTCTTCGTGGTCCCCAAGGTCGTCGAATGAGCGATCTGACCTCCCTGACCCTCAAGCAGGCGCTCGATGGCCTGCGCGCCAAGGCATTTTCCTCGGTGGAGATCACCGCCGCCCACTTGGCGGCCATCGAGGCGGCGCGCGGCTTGAACGCGTTTGTGCTGGAAACGCCCGACAAGGCGCTGGCCATGGCGCGCTTTGCCGACGCGCGCATCGCTCGCGGCGAGGCAGGGCCGCTGCTGGGCGCGCCGGTCGGGATCAAGGATCTGTTCTGCACCAAGGGCGTCCGCACCACGGCGGGGTCGCGCATCCTGGGCGACTTCAAGCCGCCCTATGAGTCCACCGTCACCGCCAATCTCTGGCGTGACGGCGCGGTGATGCTCGGCAAGCTCAACTTAGATGAGTTCGCCATGGGTTCGTCCAACGAAACCAGCGCATTTGGCCCCGTCGTCAATCCGTGGCGCTCGCGCGCCTCCAACACGGCGCTCAGCCCGGGCGGCTCGTCCGGCGGCTCGGCTGCTTGCGTGGCCGCCGACCTGGTGTTGGGCGCGACGGCCACCGACACCGGCGGCTCGATCCGCCAGCCGGCCTCGCTCACCGGCACGGTGGGCGTGAAGCCAACTTACGGTCGATGCTCGCGCTGGGGGGTGGTCGCCTTCGCCTCGTCTCTGGACCAGGCGGGGCCGCTGGCCAAGACCGTGGAAGACGCGGCGATCCTGTTGGCGTCCATGAGCGGCCACGACCCAAGGGATTCCACCAGTTTGCCGGTGGATGTACCGGATTTTTCAAGCTTTGTCGGCAAATCCATCCGGGGATTGAGGATCGGCGTTCCCAAAGAGTACCGGATCGACGACACGCCCGCCGATATCGCGGCCCTGTGGTCGCAAGGGATCGCCTGGCTGCGGGACGCGGGCTGCGAGTTGGTCGAGGTTTCCCTGCCTCACACCCGCTACGCCCTGCCGGCCTACTATATCATCGCCCCCGCCGAGGCGTCGTCCAACCTCGCCCGTTACGATGGCATGCGCTACGGCGCCCGCGTCGATGGGGCGAGCCTGAACGATGTCTATGAACTCACCCGCGCCGCCGGCTTTGGCGAGGAGGTCAAGCGCCGCGTGCTGATCGGAACCTATGTTCTGTCGGCCGGCTACTACGACGCCTATTACATCAAGGCCCTCAAGGTGCGCCGCCGCATCGCCGACGATTTTACGGCCGCGTTCGAGAAGGTGGACGCCCTGCTCACGCCCACCGCGCCCTCGGCGGCCTTCGGTCTCGGCGACAAGGCCGCCGACCCGATCGCCATGTATCTCAACGACATCTTCACCGTGACGGTGAATCTGGCCGGCCTGCCGGCCATGAGCGTGCCCGGCGGGCTCGACGCCGCCGGCCTGCCGCTCGGCCTGCAGGTCATCGGCCGCGCCCTCGACGAAGGCGTGATGTTCTCCGTCGCGGCGGCCCTCGAGAAGGCGGCGGCGTTCCGGGCCAAGCCGGACAGGTGGTGGTAAGACGCGCGCCCGCCAAAATGAGCGAGGCGCGCGCAGGCCATGCACCCTACGGCTTGGCGGCGGCGTCGAGATCCTTCTGAACCGCGGCCAGCTTGGCGTCGTCGATCTTCCCCTCGGAGTAGGGTTCGACTTCCTTGAGCGTCATGCCCTTGGCCTGTTCGAGCCTCGGATCGGCGAGCAGGTCGGGCAAGTCCTTCTTGAGCACCGCCATGGTGGCTGGATTGGCCATCAGGTCGCCAACGGTGGTGGCGTCCACTGACGGCTTGGCGGCGGGGGCGGCGGCCGGCGAGGCCGCGGGTGTCTGAGCCATGACGTCGGCGGCGGCCAACGCCAGGGAGAGGCCGGCGACGGCGGTGAGAATTGCGCGCATGAAGAATCCTTCCGATGATCGCCCCTTTGTGCAAAAGGCGATGAGTTTCGTCGATTTGTCCAGCGCAAGCTGCGCCGCCTGGGTGTATGACGCGGGCCATGCGTGAAGCCAAGTCAAAGCTGATCGAAGGCGCCACCGGCCCGTGGGAAATTGTCATTGGCCTCGAGGTCCACGCTCAGGTGGCCTCAAAGGCCAAGCTCTTTTCCGGCGCGGCGGTCGGCTTCGGCGCCGGTCCCAACGAGCAGGTCAGCATGGTGGACGCCGCCATGCCCGGCATGCTGCCGGTGATCAATCG
>Ga0182024_10009606_pt1 | contig 19964 bp, 21 predicted proteins | sample P32metaG_FD_120480 | JGI IMG/M metagenome (GOLD analysis project Ga0182024, IMG submission 120480) | Permafrost microbial communities from Stordalen Mire, Sweden - P3-2 metaG (Illumina Assembly) | ecosystem: Environmental > Terrestrial > Soil > Wetlands > Permafrost | place: Sweden: Stordalen... | reverse complement strand
CTGCGTATGCCATTTGTTGATTGGCAATTATCATTTTGCACGCGATTACGGGTGTGTGCACCCCGGCATGCCTCTTGGCCGCAAGCATCTCCGTCGAAGCCGTGACGCCCCCACTGGTGGGATAGGCCTTCAAAGAACTACTTCTATTTTCGCGAGTAAGTGACGGGAAGTCAAATGCGTCGCCTGCTAATCGATGGTAATCATGGCCGAGACGGACTTGGTAGGATCGTCCGCGGAGGTTGCGGTTACGGTCACCGTATTGCCTGGCGGAATCACAGGAGGAGCCTGGTACTGGGTAGGAATATTGCTGGCGATTGGGTTAGGCGTAAACGTGCCACACGCGCCAACGGGAATGCAGGTGAACTTCACAGTGGGATTCATAGGGCCGTTGGTGACGACCGCTGCAATACCCGCTGTCGCGCCGGCGGCCAGCGCAGCGGGAGGCGGAAAATCCGTGCTAAACGCAATCATAATTGCCGGAGCCTGGTTCTTGGGAGTGCCGCAGGCAGGCAGTACGGCGAACATGGCTGTCGCCATCATGGCCAACAGGAAATTGGACTGGCGAAAGCTCATGGGACGGTTCGATTCAACGTACGATTCATGACGCAAAATGGGATTCTAGCATTGAAAATACACTCGCGAATGAGCCCGCGGCACGGTGCCGCCAGCCTTCCGGTTGGAATCCGGCAAAAGAGAATGCACTTCCACCGAGCCAAGCTGCTTTATAGTTGAACGTATGAAAATCGACAAACTACTCGAGCGCTACCGCATCAAGAGCGGGAAACACTTCAGCCTTAAGGATCACGACCCGGCCGACACGCATGGACTTGGATCGGAACTGAAGCCGCAGGCGAAGGAACTGCTGGCGGACGGCGTCAAAGAGTTGAGCCGCCTGCAGGATATTCTCGCGGCGCAGGACCGCTGGGGCCTGTTGCTGATTCTTCAGGCCATGGACGCGGCTGGGAAAGACGGAACCATCAAGCACGTTATGTCGGGCGTGAATCCGCAGGGCGTGGAGGTGTCGTCGTTCAAGGCGCCGTCGGCGGAAGAATTGCAGCATGGCTACCTCTGGCGCTGCATGAAAAGTGCGCCGCGTCGAGGGCAGATCGGCATCTTCAACCGCTCTTATTACGAGGAGGTGCTGGTGGTGCGCGTTCATCCCCAGATTCTGGAAAGTCAGAAGCTGCCAAAGCAGTTAGTCACCAAACATATCTGGCAGGAGCGCTTTCAGGACATCAATAACTTCGAGCGCTACGCTACACGCAACGGTATTCCCGTGGTGAAGTTTTTCCTGCATCTTTCAAAAAAAGAACAGAAGCGCCGGTTCCTGGAGCGGCTCGATACGCCGGAGAAGAACTGGAAGTTTTCTTCGGCCGATGTGAAGGAGCGCGAATTCTGGGACGCTTATCAAGATGCGTACGAGGATATGATCCGGCACACGGCCAGTGAATATGCTCCCTGGTATGTCGTGCCCGCGGATAACAAGTGGTTCACCCGGCTGGTGGTTTCGCACGCCGTGGTGGATGCGCTGAAGGCTATGAACTTGAAGTATCCCAAGCTAAGCGCCGCCGAGAAGGCTGCGCTGGAGCAAGCGCGTAAGCAACTCGAGAATGAGTGAAGCGGAAGGTCCTGGCAATTGCATGTGCCGGGCGTCCAGCTCGTTGATCGATCGCGCATTATTTCAATACAACCGGCAATAGCTGGTCATACGGTTGAATGCTGACGATCAGGGATTTGCGCTGATCGAAACTTTCTTTCGTGACCTTGAAACCGACAATGATGGTTCCTCTCTGTTCGGCTCCGGATAGCAGCTTGGTTTCGGGCGAAAGTGGCGGCTCGGAACTTTCTTTCAACGCTGGGAACGCCTGGAAATAGCGGTCGAGATCGACCGCCGAAGCGGCGTCATCTTCGAACGTCTTGTCGTCGGCGGTGGTGAGCTGCACTTTGAGGGTGTGAATCCACAGCGGCGTTCTGGCCGTATTCCGCAACGTCATCGTGATGGCGGCCAGGATCATGTTCTGTCCGGGCACTTCGGCCGCAGCCACGAAATCGATCGAACCCGCGCCCTGCGGTTTCGGCCGCTCCCTGAAGGCGAATATCCCCACAATCAAAGCGACCGCTGCGATGCAGATCAGGACTATTCCCAGCGGGGGGAGATTGCGTTTGGCGGTCCCGAATTCATCGCCGATGTGGAACTCGGTGATCGGCTCGGGGGGCGCTGGCTGCGGAGGAGATACAGTTTGGCCGGGTATTTGGCTTGGGCTTTGATCGGGGCTTCGTTCAGACATGGGGTGATTGTAGATGACTTCGACCGTCTGTTACCGCGAGGCTGCGTGTTTCTGCGGAATTCCCGAGCGGCCATTGTGCGACGGGACAGAGGCTCACGCCAGTGTCGCGCAGTGACTTTGGTTACCTTGCCTCGGGTGACGGATGCTGCGACGATGCAGAAGATTTCCAGATACGGAAAATCCCCTATTGGAGGTACTTGGCGGTGAATCGTAAAACTCTCTTTACCGCGTTAGCTTGCGCGCTGCTGATCATCTGCATGGGCTGCGGACAGTCCAACAAACTACAGTCCATCCAGCTTGAGGCGAAATTGATCAATGGCGTGGCCACCACGACCCAGGCCGGCATCGTCACCTTGTCGGGTAACGGGGGGACGATCCAGTTGCAGGCTATCGGCACCTTCACTGACTCAAAGACCAAGGATTTCTCGAACCGGGTCACTTATACAGTGATGGTTGACCCGGCCGCCAACTTGGACGGGTCAGGCGGCGTGTTGCTTCCTCCCTGCCAAGCTCCTAATTGCCCAGTTCCCTCCGCGCCACCCTATACCAGCGGGACAGTTGAATTTAGTCCCACAGGTCTAATCACGGCAGTGGAACCAGCAGAGTGCACATGGGTGAACAGCGCCCCGAACACATCCACAACCCCGGCATGGAGTTATGTAGGCGATTACGTAGTGACCGCTTCCTTCGAGGGCGTCACGTCTCAGCCCTTCTATATTCCAATAGCGTCGGCGGCAGGCGTCGTCAGTCCCAGCAACACTAGCGGAAATTGCGGCCCTAGTTAATAGAGCGTTAGCGATCGCTGACGGTCCAGAAGAGTTGCTTTTGCGGGGATGGTCGCCGTGCGACCGTCCCCGTTCTGTTTTCGACACATCGAACCGTTTTCTCACCATCTGAAGTTCCCTTTGAGCCTCCTGCCCGCAACCCTTATAATGCTAAGTTCGTTCGTGAATGTAATCATCCTATGCATGTCATTCTCTCCATTGAAATCGTGCCCGGATGAAGGTTCGCACCGGGATTGAAGTATCCAGCCAATCCGACATCGGCTGCGTGCGCCAGAATAACGAGGATTCCTTCGGCTATTGGGAGCCCGAGGACGATCGGGAGTTCCAGCGCAAGGGGCGGCTGGCGGTGGTCGCGGACGGCATGGGCGGTTATGAAGGTGGCCAGGAAGCGAGCCGGCTGGCGGTGGAAACGCTGGTGGCGGTCTATCGCGACTTTGACGGCGACGACCCGCAGCAGGCGCTGATCGAGGGTTTGCAGGCGGCCCACGAGCAGATCCGGGAATACAGCTTTGCCCACCCGGAGCTGCGCGGGATGGGAACAACCTGCACGGCGGCGGCGATCGTCAGAGTTGGAGACGGCGGTGCGCAACACGACGCGCTCTACTACGTCCATGTCGGCGACACGCGGCTTTACCTGATCCGCGACGGCCAGATTCATCGCGTCACACGCGACCACTCTTACGTGAGCCGGCTGGTGGAGTCCGGATTGATCAGCGCAGAGCAAGCGGAGACGCACCCGCAACGGAACATTCTGACCGCCGCTTTAGGCACAAACCCCGAGCTCATCATGGATTCTCCCGGACAGCCGGAGCCCCTGCGCGCGGACGACGTGCTTCTGATCTGCAGCGACGGATTGTGGGGACAGGTACACGACCCCGAGATCCTCAATGCAGTCGAAGGAAAGAGCGCGGAACAAGCGGGCCGCGATCTCATCGAATTAGCCCGCGAACGGGGCGGGCCGGATAACATCACAGTCCAGATTCTGCGCCTGCACTAAAGGCGGCTGCGATTTTCGCTGCGATCCGAAAAGCGGCATTCGGCAGGGCAAATCTACGTTCTGAAAGTGCAAAGCCTTGCACAAGCGCCGCATGTCAATACTCCTCGTCCCGCGCTAACTTGCTGAAATCACGAACCCATCCAAAGCTGTGAACTTTAGTGCTATGGCAATGCGCTTGCATTTTCTATAATGTCTATTAGCATCATAGGAATACTCGTAACGGAGCCGCGATGAAAGTTTCTCAAAAAGGGCTGTATGCCTTGCAGGCAATGATGGTGCTGACTCGGCGTTATACGCAAGGTGCAATCCGGATTCGCGATATTGCCTACGAAGAGAATCTGCCGGAGAAATTTCTGGAGCTGATTCTCCTGGAACTGAAGAACGCGCGCATCGTGGAGAGCGCGCGCGGCGCCAAGGGCGGATACCGGTTGCGCCGGGCGCCGTCGGAGATCCACCTGAGCGAAATCATCCGTCTGATTGACGGGCCGCTTGCGCCCTTCGGCGATGCGGACCAATTGCGCGTTCTGATCGATCGCGATGTCGACCACAGCGCGCTGTACAAAGTGTTTCTGGAAGTACGGGACGCGGCTGCCAGGATTCTCGAGAATACGACGCTGGCCGACCTTGTCAGCCATGAACCGGCCGGTTCCCGCCCTGGCGCGATCAACCGAAAAACCAGCAGGAAGAAGAACTCCGAACCAAATGTGCTGCCCATGTCGGCGGGGGCTGCAGGCCATGACTAAGCGAAGTTTATTGATTTGGACATGGCTATTTATTTCTCTGGGCACGCTTGCCGGGGCGCAAAACGTGATTCGCGTTGGCGCATTTCCCAACATCACGCACCCGCAGGCCATGGTGGGCAAGAACAACGGATGGTTCGCGAAAGCGATGGGGCCGCAAGTCAAGGTTGAGTGGAAAAGTTTCAACGCTGGGCCTTCGGCGATTGAAGCCTTATTTGCCGGGGCGATCGATATGACCTACATCGGCCCGAATCCAGCCATCTCCGGTTATGTTCGCTCCAACGGAGAAGCGCTGCGGATTGTGGCGGGTGCGACCAGTGGCGGGGCGGCGCTGGTGGTGCGCAGCGATTCCGGCATTCAGAAGCCGGAAGATTTTCACGGCAAGAAGATTGCTTCGCCGCAAATGGGCAACACGCAGGACGTCGCGCTGCGCGCGTGGTTGAAAGCGCACGGCATGAAATCCACGGACAAAGGCGGAGACGTGCAGGTGATTCCGCTGGCGAATCCCGACCAACTGACACTGTTCCTGAAGAAAGAATTGGATGGCGCGTGGGCGCCAGAGCCCTGGGCGACGCGATTGATTAAAGAAGGAAACGGGCGCCTGTTTCTGGACGAGCGGACGCTGTGGCCGAACGGCCAGTTTATTTCCGCGCATCTGATCGTGCGCACGCAATTTCTGAATGAGCATCCCGGCCTGGTGAAGGACTGGATCCGCGCGCACGTGGAATTGACGGACTGGATCAACGGGCACTTGCCCGAGGCCAAGAAGCTTCTCAACCAGCAGATCGCAAAAGAGACCGGCAAAGCGCTGCCCGACGCGGTGCTGGATGAAGCCTTTGGCCGCATGACGGCGACTTACGATCCGCTGCGCGGTTCGCTGATGAATGCCGCCAAGTCGGCATTCGACGCTGGATTTCTAGGACGCCAGATGCCCGATTTGTCGAGCCTGTACGATCTCTCGCTCCTGAACCAGGTGTTAGCGGAAAAAGGGAAGAAGGGAATTCAATGAGCACGAGTCCTCAAAATGCTTATCCGGCAGCCTTGCCACCTGTTCCTCGCACGATAGTGCGCCCGAATGTCTTGCGCGGTAAGCCGGCTTGCTCGACAACAGCGCTTCCGCTGCGTCCCATCGCCGAGGTGGTGGTCCCCAAGGTTGCGCTGGATGCAATCTCGCTCAGCTATAAAACGACTTCGGGCGAGCGCTTACTGGCGCTCGACAATATCAGCCTTGAAGTAAAGCCAGGAGAGTTTCTCTGCATCGTCGGTCCTTCGGGATGTGGCAAGTCCACGTTGTTGCATTTGATCGCGGGTCTGCAGCCGCAGACTTCAGGAAAAGTTCTGGTGGATGGCACGCCGGTCAGCGGGCCGGGAACCGATCGTATTCTCATCTTCCAGGAACTCGGCCTGTTTCCCTGGCTGACGGTGGGCGGCAACGTCGAGTTCGGCATGAAGATGAAAAACATCGGCAAGGCCGAGCGCGAGGAAAAAGTGCAGTACTACTTGCGCCTCGTCCATCTTTCCAAGTTCAAGGGCAGCTACATCCATCAACTCTCCGGCGGCATGCGGCAACGAGTCGCATTGGCCAGAGCGCTGGCCACCGAACCGGACGTTCTGCTGATGGATGAACCCTTCGCCGCGCTGGACGCGCAGACTCGCGACCTGCTGCACGACGAGTTGGAGCGCCTGTGGGCTGAAACCGGCCGCACGATCATTTTCGTTACCCACAACGTGCGCGAAGCGGTAAGGCTCGGAGACCGCGTGGCGTTGCTGACGTTTCGTCCGGGGCGTGTTAAGCAGGAATTTTCGGTGAGCCTGCCGCGGCCCCGTCAGATGGAACAAACCGATGTTGCGCGCACCGCGCGGGACATTCTGGATTGCCTGCGTGACGAAATTAACAAGTCCCTGGAAGAGGAGTACGCCGATGAAAAAACTCGCTAAGCAAGTAATTTTCTATTCCGCGCTTATCGGCGTCTGGGCCCTGTTGGCGAAATTGCGTATCTGGCCGCCGTATCTTTTTCCTCCGCCGTGGGGAGTGGGACACGCCTTGTGGGACGGCTTTTCCGACCACAGCTTCTGGATTGGCATCGCCGTCACTATGAAACGCATGCTCATCGGATACAGCTTGTCGGTTGTGCTTGGGATGATTCTGGGTCTGGCCGTGTCGAGCAACAAGTTTCTGGAAGAAACGCTGGGCGGTTTGCTGGTGAGCCTGCAGTCTCTTCCCAGCATTTGCTGGATTCCGCTGGCCGTTCTCTGGTTCGGACTGACGGAAAAAGCCATCCTATTCGTCGTGCTCATGGGTTCGCTGCTCTCGGTGACCATCGCCATGGAAGACGGCCGCAAGCAGATGCCAAAAATCTACGGCATGGCGGGGCGCAACCTGGGAGCCAGCGGCTTCCGTCTTTTCTGGTCGGTGCTGTTGCCGGCGAGCTTGCCCTTCATCGTGAACGGAATGAAGCAAGGGTGGGCGTTCGCATGGCGCTCGCTGATCCAGGCCGAAATGATTTTTCTAAGTCTCGGACTAGGCCAGTTGCTGATGATGGGTCGCGATCTGAGCGATATGAGTCAGGTCATGGCAGTGATGATTCTGATCGTCATCCTCGGCTACCTGGTGGACGGTTTGATCTTCCGCACCATGGAGCGGCGTCTGCAAGAAAAGTACGGGCTGACTCCGGCATAGAGCTGCTGTGATGGAGCGACGGGCGTCCTCGCCCGTCCCGCGGACGGAACGCCCGGCTCTCCGCCAGCTTCCAGCCCATCGACATGATGTTTCCAATTTGTCTCTTTTTTGTCTCTTTCCCTTTCGTCTAAATTCGTTTCTAATGCTCCGCTATGAAGCGGAAACTGCAATGGTTGGGATGCAGCCTTTTTGTGCTGCCGGCTTTTCTTATGCTAGCCGTGGCGGCCGGCCCCGATTCAGACCGGGAAATCGCCAATCATCTGATTGCAGAAGCGCTCAAGCCTTCGCCCCTGGAAACGAATCTCCGCCGTTTGACCGATGAGATTGGCGGACGCATTCCCGGCACTCCAGCCTTCCAGCGCGCTGCGGATTGGGGCGTGGCGGCGTTCAAAGAAGCCGGCGCCGACGGCGTGCACACCGAAGAGTTCATCATCCAGCATTCGTGGGCGGAAGGCGCGACCGTAATGACGGCGTCGCTGTATTCGGGAACCACATTTCCAGTCCATGCCGTGTCCGTCGCCTGGGCTCCGGCGCTGGCTGCGGCAAAGCATGTTCCGATCGTGGATGTCGGGGATGGTTCGGCCGCCGAGTTTTCCAAGGTCGGAGATGTAGCGGGAAGAATCGTGCTCGTACATACGAAGGTGCTGGCCACCTGGGAGGACCTGTTTGGCGAATATGACCGGGCACCGCGCGTGATCGCGCTGGCGGTGAAAGGGAAGGCCAAAGCCATCGCATTCATGGCCACGCGCCAGCACGAGATTCTTTATCGGCACACGAACTCCGTTGCCGGCGAGATCGATGCGCTGCCGCAGTTGATAATCGCACGTGAAGATGGCGAGCGGATTGCCCGCTTGTTGGCATCGGCCAATCCGGTGTGGGCCGATATTTCAATTCTTAACAAAATTGGCCCCGCGATCAAGACATGGAACGTAGTCGCGGAAATTCGCGGCGGCGAGAAGCCGGGCGAGTTCGTAGTGCTCGGCGCGCACCTCGATTCCTGGGAACTGGGAACGGGCGCGCTCGACAATGGATGCAACGCCGCGTTGCTGATTGATGCGCTGCGCGCGATCAAGGCGTCTGGCCTGAAGCCCCGGCGGTCGATACGGTTCATCCTTTTTTCGGGGGAAGAAGAAGGAATGCTCGGTTCGCGAGCGTATGCGACGGCGCATCGCAATGAACTCGACAAGGCGGCGGGCGTAGTCGTCTTTGATGCCGGTACTGGGAAAACGACGGGGTTCTCGACCGGCGGGCGTAGAGACGTCATACTTGCGGTGAAATCGATGTTGGCGCCATTGGAACAATTCGGGGTTTCGAAAGCGGATCCGACGGCCGAATATGGCACCGATCATTTCGATTTTATGCTGGAAGGCGTGCCAACGTTTGTCGCGGATCAGGAAGAGGCGAATTATCTGGAGAATTATCACGCCACCACCGACACCTTCGACAAAGTAGATTTCCCTCAGCTCAAGAAGCACGTGGCCGAAGCGGCAGAACTAAGCTTTGCGCTGGCGAATGCTTCTGAGCGGATCGGCCCGCGTCTGAACCGCGCCCAGATCCAGCAGACCTTGCAGGAAACCCATCTCGACCAGGAGTTGAAGGAATTGGGCGTCTGGGACGAATGGGCCAAGAGAAAGCGAGGGAGAGAGCAGTAGAGCAGGTCTCAGGTGGCAGGTCGCAGGTCTAAGGAACTCCTGCTTCGGTATGCGCTATCAACACTAAGTTTTTCCTGACACCTGACACCTGATTCTCGTAATATTTCCTGTGCTCGTCTTCTGGATTCTTTTCAACCTGTTCGTGCTGGCGATGCTGGCGCTCGATCTTGGAGTGCTGAATCGCCGGTCCCGACGGATTGGTTTTCGCCAAGCGCTGATCTGGTCTGGAGTCTGGATTGCCCTGGCGACCGCGTTTGCGGTGCTGGAGTTGTTCTGGCATGGGCGGGCTCAGGCGCTACAGTTCACGACTGGTTACGTCATCGAGCTGTCGCTCAGCGTCGACAACCTGTTCGTATTTCTGCTCATCTTCCGCTATTTCAGCGTGCCCGAAGAGCACCAGTACAAAGTTCTGTTCTGGGGAATCATCGGGGCGCTCGTTATGCGGGGCGTGTTTATCCTGGCGGGCGTGGGCCTCATCAGCCGCTTTAGTTGGATCACTTACGCATTCGGCGCTTTGCTCGTTTACTCGGGATTCAAGCTGCTGCGCCAAGGCGAAGCGGAAATCCACCCCGAGAAGAACATTGTTCTGCGACTCTTCCGTCAGGCTTTTCCAGTGACGGAAAAATATGTGGGTGGACAGTTCTTTACACGCAAGGCGGGACAGAAGGGACTCTGCGCGACTCCGCTGCTGGTGGCGCTGATCGTGGTCGAGACGACTGACGTTCTTCTCACCGTGGATTCGATCCCGGCGGTGCTCGCCATCACTCTGAACCCTTTTGTTGTCTATACGTCGAATGTGTTTGCCATCCTCGGCCTGCGCTCCATGTACTTTGCGCTGGCAGGAATGATGGACCGGTTCCACTACCTTCACTACGGCCTGTCGGTGGTGCTGATTTTTGTTGGGCTCAAAATGCTGGGCTCGCACTACGTGGACATTCCCACCGAATGGGTACTGGCGATCGTGCTTCTTGTTTTGGGAATTTCCATTCTCGCCTCGCTGGTCAATCCCCAAAAGAAGCGCAAGTAGGCTGCGAGCTACGAGGTGCGAGCCGCGAGCTAAGACAACCGGTTCGCTCGAAGCTCGAAGCTCGCAGCGTTGGGACTTTCGCCAGAGATCGCAGAGTGCCCATGCGCTATGATGAACATTCATGATTCGCGTTCCCGTCGCCACGCCGTCGCGCTCCTATGAAGTGCTCATCGGAAGCGGCCTGCTTGCGCTTGCTGGAGAATGCCTCGGCAAGATTCTTGAAAATCGCCGCGCGTTTGTGGTCACCGTCCCGCCCGTGCGGCGACGCTGGGCAAAGGTCCTGCTGAAATCGTTATCGGCCGCGGGAGTCGAAACAGCGCTCCTCGAAATGCCCGATGGCGAGCGCTCGAAACGTCTCGCGACACTGGAGAAACTGGCGGAGAAGTTAGTAAAGCACGGCGCAGATCGCGGCGTGACACTGATTGCCTTGGGCGGCGGCGTGGTTGGCGACGTGACCGGTTTCCTGGCCTCGATCTATATGCGAGGCGTGGGTGTCATCCAGGTGCCGACGACCGTGCTGGCGCAGGTGGATGCGGCGATCGGTGGGAAGACAGGAGTCAACCTAATATCGGGAAAAGTGTCGGGGAAAAATCTGCTAGGGACTTTCCACCAGCCGCGCGCCGTGCTGGTCGATCCCGCCGTTCTGGAGACGCTGCCTTCGCGCGAATATCGCGCCGGCCTCTACGAGTCGTTGAAGTGCGGAATCATCGGAGATCCAGGGCTGTTCCGGCTATTTGAAGAGCGCCGCCGCGAGATTCTGGATCGCGACCCGGTCGTGATTGAGAAAGTGATCGCCAATTCGGTGCGTCTGAAGGCATCGGTGGTGAGTGCCGACGAACGCGAAGGCGGTTTGCGGCAAGTCCTCAACCTCGGTCATACGATCGGACACGCACTGGAGGCCGAGACTCGCTATGCGCAGTTGCTCCACGGAGAGGCAGTTGCGTGGGGCATGATCGCGGCGACCCACATCGCGCTCTCCACCGGCAAACTCGATAATGTGACAGCGGGACGCATTTCGAACTCGGTTCTTGGCTTGGGACGGCTGCCGCGCGTTACATTTCAGACCACAAGTATTCTGAAGCGCTTGCGTTCCGACAAGAAAACGCGACAGGGAGTAGTGCACTTTATTCTGCCGCGAGAGATCGGCAAAGTTGAAATCACGAGCGACGTCCCGGAAGCAATTGTCCGCTCGGCGGTCGACGAGATTCGGAAACTGGCGCGCAGTTAGTACCGAGATAACGGTGGAGCAACGGGCGTCCTCGCCCATCCAGCTCTTCAGCAGCAGCGGTCATATGAATCCAGAAATGAATCAACGAATCGTTGGCGCGGCTCCTGCGGGTGCAAGCGACCGCGAGTCGGCGGCGCGGGCTGTCCGCGAGATGTTTACCTCGATTGCGCCGCGCTACGACCTGCTGAATCACGTTCTTTCGTTCAACATTGACCGCTTGTGGTGGTGGCGCACGGCGCGCAGCTTCGATGCAATTCTGAAGCGTCCCGAGGCTCGCGTCCTGGATCTTTGTTGCGGTACCGGAGACATGACTTTCGCGTTGCGCCGGCGCGCTGGATCGGCAACTCCGCAGATTCTGGGAGCGGATTTTTCTCACGCCATGTTGCAGCGCGCAGCCGCGAAAGCGGAGAAGGGAAGCGGCGCAACGCTCGGTTGGATCGAAGCGGACGCCTTGCGGCTCCCGTTTCCCGATGAACATTTCAATCTCGTGACATCGGCATTCGGATTTCGAAACCTGGCCGACTACGACGCGGGCTTGCGTGAGATAGCGCGAGTGCTCGCTCCAGGAGGCGAATGCGGCATTCTCGATTTTGGCGAGCCGGGCGGCTTGCTCGGACACGCCTACCGTGTCTACTTCAAGCATGTTCTTCCCGCGATCGGGACGATGCTCTCGGGAGTGCGAGGTCCATACGCGTATTTGCCGGCATCTGTCGAGCGCTTTCCGCCGCCGGATGAGATGCTCAGCCGCATGCGTCAGACGGGATTTCGTGAGGCTTCCTGGACTCCGTACACGTTTGGCATTGCGGGACTGTATCGTGGAGTGAGAAACGGCTAACGAGTGCGTGCCGCTGGGGGTACCCCTCTCCCCTATTTTCCCGGTATATTAGAATCATCGAGTTAGCGCATGGTTCCAGATAAAGTATTCACGAATATGGACTTATATGCAAAGTCCTCAGCGATAAGGAGTTAGCTTGACCTTCCTTACCTGGGTGCGGCCTGTTTACTCTTGAATTACTATCTACAGCCCGAAGAAAATTTATACCACGGCCCTTTAGAATCATTGATTTGGCGGGGCAATAATAGAGTTGCCTTACCCAAACCGGAAAAGATGTCATGCTAATACTGGCGAGGTGAGACTCGTCGACGACCCGGATTGTGACCCTAGTGAATCACAGCCGCTTTCATTTCACAATCCCCAAGCGTCGCGACTCTGCTTCAATAGCGCGGATGATGCCATGAACTTTGCAGCCCATAGCGTGAGTAACTCCAAGGATTGGCTGGCCTACAACCCCCTCGATTTTGTCGCAGGCTATAAAAACCTTGAATTGGAGGTTGTACTCGAAATCCTTCTGCGGAGAGGAGCCGGACGCGTCGCGGACGGGGGGGCCGACAGTGAAAAGTTCCATCTCATTTTTCGCGCTGTCCCACTTGTGATGCAACGGCATCTGGAAGAATCGTGTGCCGCCGACAGCGATACCACTTGGAATAAATACATTGAACAACGGCACGGCGAGCTTGTGTTTGTCCGTGTTGCAAGCCTCGTTCACTGCGAAGAGAAGGTCATCCCCTCCGAGGTACGGTTGGAACCCGCAAAAGAGAGATTGGATTTCGCGCGGCAGATCAGCGCAGCGCCCTACAGCGTTAATCATCTGGTCGATGGAACGGGCAAACGGGAAGTTACAATTTTTGGCGTCGGGCTTCCCGATTGCGACAGCAATGGCGTATCCAGTGTTGTCGAGAGCGGCTCGAAGGTTCTGGACGAACTCGCCGAACGCATCTCCCATATCGTCAAAATCGGAAGAAAGTTCCCCTCTTGGTTTGACTTTGTGAATTACGTGGTCGGGCATCTCAGGGTGCGGCTCGACAACTTCGTGGTATGGGCTGCCGTTAACGAATGCCCTAACCTTCGCATCCAAGTCGTTAAAATGTTTTTCAGCCCTTTCGAGCTTCCGGTACGAACTGTCGAAGGGGTCAGGCATGAGAACTACAGGCCGCCTGCGAAATGAATCCATGAATGCTTCGGCGTTCCAATCGGCAGCGCCCGATATCCGCTATTACACTGTACCCCAGAAACATCCCATGTTTTCGGCTCTAGCTGAACCGATTCTTCGCTCATATCGCGGCTCCTTACTGCGACTAGTATTACGTGGTCTACGCAGTTGTTACCATCGCATCCGCTTTGAACGCTCAATACGTGGAACTCTGAGAGATGACGCGGTGCGTCGGTCAGTCCCGCTCGTACCCTGTTCGGATAGTCGTAATGAAATGCAGTTTTGCACTCGGAGCATACAAAGTTTAGAACAGGTTCGCCCGTATATGACCCTCGCAGATGCTGAATTATTCCTTCAAGGATGGTTTCAGGCAACTCGGTGGTATGCCCATTTAGGCAGCGAATCTCATAAACCGCAACAGAAGGCATCTAGTTCCTCCGTAGGCGTATGATCGAACCATGAAGTCTAGGCTTGATCCTCAGACCACGCCAGCGCAAAAGTTCGCACGGTTCCAGGATGCGCTAGGTCAAGCGTTGGCAGTGTCACACGATGATCTAAAACAGAGACTCGCTGATGCAGAGAAGATACGTCGCCAGAGAAAGAGGAAGCCAGGGCCTAAGCCTTCGGCTTCGGGCCACGCTTCCGATACCGAAGTCTAGAACGGTATTTCACCATTCTTACCCGTGAGTTCGGCGAACGTGAGGCGCTTCCCGGCAACTTGTGAAAGTGCCAGAAGAAAGCGGTCGGAATCATCTAACGGGTTGTCTTTGGTGGCGCGATTGTTGAATCGAAACACCTGCTCATCGACATAGCGTTCTAAGTGAAATGGTTCCACTGCGACGTAAGTTCCTTTCAGATTTCTTTTCAAGAGCGACCAGAAGTTTTCCAGACCATTTGTATGTACACGGCCATTAACGTAAGTCTCTGCATGATTCACGACCTCATGCACGTAGCGCCATTTCAGTTTGTCATAGGGCACAGCATCGTCGGTGTAGACGTGCGATCCGTACTTCACGTTGTTCAGAACTTCATTCTGCAAGGTCTCGCGCTTCACGTTGGGTACTACGCTTGCGCGTACCTTGCGCTCGTCGCGGTCAAGCATTCCTACAACAATAGCTTTGCCCGTTGGGCCGCCAGTGTGCCCAGATTCAGCGGCGAAGCGGGCACGCCGATCCCGGTGCATGTTGCGAAGTTTTCCGCCGACGAAAGTCTCGTCAACTTCTACTGCGCCGCTTTCAGTGCCTCCAAGCTTGGTGCCCATTGTCCCGGTCTTAACAACCAGTCGCAACCGATGCAGCATGAACCATGCCGACTTCTGCGAGACTCCAAGATCACGGTGAATTTCGTAAGACGAAATGCCGTTCTTGCAGTTAACGAGCATCCACAGAGCGGGAAGCCACTTCTGCAACGGGATTGGAGAATCCTCAAAGATCGTGAACTTTTTGACGGAGAACTGATTCCGGCAGGAGCGACACTTCCAGCGCTTGGCTGTCTTGAGGTAATAGGGGTTTTTGGAATCTTCGCCAAGGCAATAAGGGCAACGCGGGCCATCAAGCCAGCGCATTGCGGCTACGGCGTCGATGCAGACCTGTTCGTCGCTAAAATATTGAATTGCTTGCTGTAATGTCTTTGGGCTGTCCATGCCAAAACTATAGCAAATTGGCGTGGGTATGTCAAGTTAATTAGTGCCTTTGGCGGGAAATTCCTTTCACATCTTTGGTTCTAAAGGAGTTATTCGTAAAATATTCCGCAATAAGGAGTTAGCTCGATGCTGGCCTGAAGCTTGGCTCGCAAAATATGATTCCAAGGGGACGAATGTCCGCAAAGTATTCCGAAAAAAGGAGTTACGGGGTGCGCCCGGGTTCCGGTCTTCGGGTGCCTCCTCAAACTATTGAGTATTTCAAAGATCAACTCCGCCTATCCTCCTGGGAGGCACTTTCGCGGCGGAAAGCGGTACAAAAATTCGTCTGCGATAATTCTATTTTACGCTGACTTGTCAAGCGCGTGTCCTAATTTTGTTCCCGGTTCAGCTGGAAATGGAGCGCTCCCGCGTCACGATAATCGAGCGAACGCATGAAGAAGCAACGGAGGCACTACACGCCGGAAGAGAAGGTTGCCATCCGCCACACAAAAGGTGGGGCTGTGCGCGCACCCACACATTCGCAAGAAACGCGAATGTGTGGGGCACCCGGCCATGTTGATGAGATTTTAGGATTGATTCCACATGCCACCGCTGAGCCTTGAAGAAATAACGGACATCCTGCTGAAATCTGCCCAGATTGGCAGTGAACTCTGCATCGCCGAGCGGTCGCGCTGCAGCCTGTCCTTTAAGCCTTGGGATAAGACTGCCAATCTGCGCGTCGCTCTAGCTTCTCGAATTGTCACTTCAGCCGATCTAGCAGTGCAAGAATCCGTTCTCAAATACCTTCTTGATTGCGGCCTCCAGGATTTCGCTATCGAGGCAGAGGAGGACACGCCATTCATTCGCCAATTTCGTGGTGGCTCCGACGCAGCAAAGATTTTTATTGATCCAATCGATGGGACTCTCGCTTATTCATTGGGCTGTGCGCACTGGGACGAAGTGGCGGCTCAATCCGGCTTCGATGAAGCATTGCGAACGCAAGTGAGGGCGCGAACAGATTCACGAATGTACGGAATGGTTCTAGGAGCGTGTGTCCCAGGCGTAGGTGCCACGGCAGTGTGCGCTCTGCCTGAATTAGGAATTACCTATCATGCATTGAAAGGTGCATCATTTCGCAACGGTGTTCGCTTTAGATATGCCGATAGTGCGCGTCCACACCTAGTGGCTATCGGCAGACGTCTTCTGGATCCTAACGGCGAAGCATCCACTCCCTTTGCGGCGGCTCGCATTCCGGTGCGGTGGTTCAACGGTTCAAGTCCCGGTGTGCTCTGGCATATCTTTGACGGTAACTGCACAGGGTACGCTAATTTGAGCTGCGGTTTCGATGTCCAATTTGCCGCAATTGTCGCACAATCGGCAGGACTTCTTGTAACAGACCGTAGCGGGCGTAGCCTAAGTCCGCCATCCGCGGAAACAATCGAAAGTGTTGTCTTTGCAAGCTCAACTGAAGAGAAAGACGAAATCTGCGGAGTTATGCAACAATTCCCGTGACGGAGCCGTTCTATCCCTTCGCGCTCACGATTTCTCTGGAGACGACCAAGACTTGTGAGGTCGATTCATGTGGCTGATAGATGATGATGCCTTCCTGCAAGCGGAACAGAGGAATCGAGCCCTCCAACACCTACGCTCGGTGAGAGACTCTCGACAACTCACCCTTGTTATCGGTAATGGTCTGTCCCGGTCAGCTGTATTTGAGAGGAATCAAGGGACTAAGACGACGGCAACGAGCTGGGAAGCTGCGGTGAGAGGAGCCTTTAGATCTCTGTATCCCGATGAGTTTGAAGACTCTTATCCTAAAGGAAAGGTGCACGCCAACAACTTGGTTGTAGCCCAATACATATGCAAGGGAGGCGCAAGAGAAACGTTGCTTAAGCGTATCTCAACGGGGCTAGGGAAAGTGAGTCGAAGCTCTCTGCACACAATGATCGCAAAACTTAATGCACCGTACATCATCACCACGAATTATGACCTCCTGATCGAGAATGCTCTACCTCGTGGCAAATGGTCTTGCTACGTACGCGATTCGTGGAAATATTCGCGCGGCCAGGACGTCGGAACCGTCGTCTTCAAAATGCATGGCACACTGCCCTTCACCTCTGGCAGCTATATCGACATGACACGCGACCGCGCACTCGACACGGTTGTTATCAGCGAGGATGATTATGACGAATGTGCGGACGACCTCTCGTTCCGCAAGAAAGGCATTTTTTGGGAGGCCTTGGAGAGCACGCTCCTAATTCTAGGCAAGGCGGTATCGTGGGAGGACCTGTCGTTCATGCGCGCACTCCGCGAGCGCAGCATTAGGTCCAAAAAACCGGCCTACTGGCTTCTGCCTGCTCCTCTATCACCGACCGATGAGCTAATTCTCAAGAATCTTGAAATTACGCCAATTCTGATGGAACTTCCAACGAAGGGACTGAACAGGGATTCGCTAGATGATATTTACTTTTTTGCGTATAGAGAAACGCTGCAGCGGATATTTCAGCTCCGTTGGGTTCCGAGGCTTGGGAAAAAACTTGAGGAGCACCGCGCGAAGCTGACCACCCATCCACGAGTGGTCGCAATAGGCTTGGCTGGACAGGACTCCGTTGGACGATCCGGCCAAAAAAGAAGCGAATTTCCGCTAGCTGGCCGGCGTAATGTAGGTCTGGAAAACTTCGACGTGTATGCAGGTGGCTCGGCGTTGACTGCCGTGACCATCTGTAAAGCGCTAGATGGTGCAAAATCGGAAATACGATGCGCACTCGTTAGCACCGTGGGCGATGACGCAGCGGGGCAACGGGTACGTCAGGATTGCAACACTTACAAGGTCGATGACGATGCCGTCGCAATAACGAAACACGCGACCCATCTGTCTACGGTCGTCGTTCACAATTGCAAATACAAAGACAAAAAAGGAACTAAAGTGTTTCGCGGCCAGAGGATTTTCTTCGACGTCTCTCAGGAAACTAAAGACATTGTCGATCTCGACGAACACAGCTTCAGACAGTTTAAAGCCATGCTGTCTTCAAATCGAGACCTACGGGCTGTATACCTGGACAAGTGGCACGCTTTTTCACCCAAGGCCGCCAAAAAGGACAAACGAGCCTCCCCTGGATTCCTATCCCTGCGTAGGAATCGTAAGGTGCTCAAAGAGGCGGTGAGCAATCGCAACGTTGACGTGATCTATGAGACAGGCGGCACAGGGACAGACACCCTGTGGGTTGAAAAACAAATGGCACCCCTTGTCAATGTCATGACTGCGGCGTTCCCATTCTTCTTGAAACATATATGTCAACTCCCTGTTGATCATTCACCAAATAACGAGGCCGGAATTACAGAGCTTCTTACCAAACATAAGCTTCTTGCTCGGAGATGGGTATCTATTCCAGGCGATTGGGAGAGACGAGCCCTCCGTTTTGTGAAGAAGAACGCAAGGCGCAAATGGCTGATCGTCACGCTGCACCACCACGGTGCTTTAGCGTTGTTTCTGACTGGAAAAAGGAAAAGAATGCGGTTCTTCCCGCCTCGTGGCCTACGTGATACGAGGCACATTCAGAACACGGCTGGAGCCGGAGATACCTTTCGTGGAGCGCTCTTGTTCGGTCTTCTCCGTATGGATCCAAGGATCAAGGACACCGAAACGAACCTCGCGCGTTGCACCGCTTTTGCCGTCAAATGCGCAACAGAACGATGCAAGTCGTTCAAAATGACTGCCGCCATGAAGAGATTACAGAAGGAAGGTGTGATTTGGTGGAGAAATACGCGGTGAGTAAGGAGTAATCAGAAATGCGGGGACGGTCGCGCCAACTTCACAGGTTGTCCCGAATCGCGATATGACCCGCCGCGCTAAAGCGCCCAATTCTCGATGACCAGCCTGGAGACCCGCCCAAACTCTCGCGTGGTGCTAGTAACCATCGTCAAGCTGAGGCTGCGGGCGTGGGCGGCGATGAATAGGTCGTTCGCTCCGATCTTCGTTCCGATCACCCCGCCCAGCTTTCCTAGGTCAGCGCGTATGCGGGCGTAGTGCAGAGACGCTTCGTCGGGAAAATCCAGGACCTGGATGTAATTCAGAAAGGCGCTTAGCGCGGCTGCATCCTGCCGCCGCCGGGGAGAGACCTCGACTCCGAATAAGAGTTCCGACTTCGTGACTACAGAGATGCACACATCGCTGACGGGAACGGTACTCAGACGCTTGAGCACCGCGTCATTCGAGCGCTTCATGACGTAGGAACAGGTGTCCGTGTCGAGCATGTAGCGCGGCATCAGGGCTCGCGTTCCTGCACGGGAAGATCTTCGACATCTTCCATGAAATGCGCCGAGGCAACCGGGGCCTCAGCCAGGTAAGAAGTCCAGTCAAACGGGCGCGGAGACAGGACCACCTCGCTTCCTTCTTTTCGTATAAACACCTCGTGCGTGCTGAATTGAAAATCCTTGGGCAAGCGCACGGCCTGACTGCGGTTGTTCATGAAGATTTTTGCCTTGCGTTGCATGCGCCCTCCAGTCCCGCCGCTTGGCATATACATATGTATATGCCATTCTACCCATATTGGTCGAACTTCGGCAAGGCCCGGAAGTCACACCCGCGCTGACTTCACATCCGTGCGCGAGAAGTCTCGTCCTTTGAACAAAAGTGGCTCTCCCTTGGATTTCGCCAGGGCATAGGAGAAGCAATCTCCAAAATTCAGTTTGGCGGGGTGGCCGCTGGTTTTCCCGAAGTCGCGGTAGGCCTGACGGGCTATGCGGGCCTGCGCTTCGGTGACCGGCTCAATCTCGATTTGCGCTACCTCAATCAATTCATCAAAACGGCGGCTGGCAATGGGATCTTTGCTGCCGTCAATCACCGCTCCGGCTTCCACATAACTCACGGCCGAAATGCGACGCTGCGCGGCACTTTCCGCTGTACTCGCAATGATTCTGGCGAATTCGGGCGCCTCCGCTTCAAAACGGAGAAT
>Ga0182024_10009604_pt1 | contig 19967 bp, 17 predicted proteins | sample P32metaG_FD_120480 | JGI IMG/M metagenome (GOLD analysis project Ga0182024, IMG submission 120480) | Permafrost microbial communities from Stordalen Mire, Sweden - P3-2 metaG (Illumina Assembly) | ecosystem: Environmental > Terrestrial > Soil > Wetlands > Permafrost | place: Sweden: Stordalen... | reverse complement strand
GGCCGTAGGTATTGTTTTCAAGGTTCTCGGTGGTTTCCCTCGACCGCGCTTTATTGCGGGCTGCAACGTGACTGCCGTGCGTCTGTTATTAGTGTTCGCTTGTTACGCAATCTGGACCGGCATGGTCCATCCGTTCCTTTTCTACGGAATCACCGTTCTGAGTCCCCACGGCGGAGCCCAGCCATTGTCCTGGGGTACGGCAAATTTATTCCAGATTATCTACCTAATAGCCGTGGTTACCGTGTACCTTGTCGCGGTTTTCAGTACGCGAGAGGCCCTACAATCCGCGGTCACCTGGTATGTACGGGGCTGTTTGGTAATCTCTTTCTTTGCCTTATACCAACTCGCAAACGCGGTGCTTCACGTGCCCTACCCATCCTCGGTACTGTACTCGAACCCGGTATACGTGATTTATCCCGCATACAAGATAAATGGCATGTGGCGCCTTAACTCAACTCTCACAGAGGCCTCGTCGATGGCTTTTTATCTGAGCGTAGGTATTGCCTTGCAAGGATGGTGGGTGCTGACTGGGCCGTTTCGCTGGCGCTCCTCTCTGTCGCTGTCAATCCTGGTTGTTTCGCTGCTCCTTACACAATCCACTACCGGTTATCTTTCCTTGATCTTCATCCTAGCTATTGCCGGAATTCTTTACTGGAGCTATCTCCTTCGCTGCGGAGGGATTCCCAGAACGATATTCCTTGGTTTCGTTCTACTTGCAATCGTGGGCACGGTCGTGTTCGCGAGCACGTCCGCCTCAGTGATAGTGCACAAGGAGATCAAATCCGTGCTCCTCGAGAAGAAGAACAGTTCTTCGTTTCGGGACCGAACCGCAGCGAATGCAGCGGCCATGCAATCGGCACAACAGACTTACCTTTTTGGCGCGGGTTGGGGCAGCCTGCGCTGCAACGGGCTCGGTTACATGCTGATCGGCACAGTCGGTGTACCAGGTCTGCTGCTCTTTCTCATGTTTTTGGTGACGCTCTTTGTGCCTCTTGCTTTTAAGAGAAAAGTCCCAAGCCGCGGCAACCTGTACGGACGTTCCCTCTTCGCCACGGTTGTCTCCCTCTTCGCCATGGCAATTGCCGGTGCCGAGCCCGTCTCGCCAATCCTCTGGGTGCTTTTTGCTGCAGCCAGCGCGGGACCGCTGGTGCGACCGAACGGTTATGCCTTGGGCGCCGCGACATACCCGCGTTTAACTCCGAATTCTGCAGGAATGACAGAAGATATCGCCATCTGATGGAGTGATTTCCCTGGATCTGGAGAGCCATGTTTCCAGATCTTAGTTTTGCAAACTAAACCACATTAGCGCCTACCGGCTTAGGAGGCTCTTCCTTTGTCCCCAACTGATCTGCAAGTGGAACCGACACCCTTGGTCTGTTTTGCCGTTAGAGTTCGCACCCGAGGCGAAGAGCTCGTGGCCAATCTTCTGCGCCAGAAAAACTTCCAGGTTTTCGCGCCGACCTTTACTGAATTGCGCCGTTACTCGGACCGCGTATGCCGAGTCACCTCTGCGCTCTTCCCGGGCTATATATTCGTTCGCATGGAGAGCCGGGATCTGAAACGGCTTTTATCAACAAATGGCGTTAGCTATGTGGTACGGAATGGTGAGGCTGCTGGATCACTTTCCTGCCATGAAACTCGAGCCATTGAGGCATTGTGCAGAGGTAGTGAATCTCGTGAGCCATGTGGCTACTTGCGTGTAGGACAACGAGTAAGGATCGAATCGGGACCTTTCATCGGTGTAGAGGGCGTATTAGTCAAGGTCCGGGATGTCGGGCGAGTAGTCATTACCGTGGATTCCCTCTGCAGTTCAGTCAGTGTCCAAATCGGGCCTAACCGGATTCGCCTGCTGGACGAAAGGGATGGTTTCGTTTCCGGCAATCACGGTGCTTCCACTGCCTTGGCCGACCGCCGATTACCGGCGTAATCCTCACAAATACACACAAAGATTGCATATCGCCTAGATCTGGATTCCTGCACTCAGCGAAGACCAAAGCCTGGCCGAGGTCTGCACTTTCTCTAAACTTAGCGCCCGCACGCGCTGCGGTGGCGCTCTGGCAGCCAATGCGGGGTGATGAAGCCTGCCTTACCAGGCACGGTTAGCTGAGTTCGGTACGCCAGCAAGTTAGCCCATAAGGAGTTGCGCGACAAATGACTACCACACCCCCTGTCGTCAGTATCGCCGTAAACGGACGTTATCGTCTGCACCGGATAACCGGCGTTCAGCGGTACGCGCACGAGCTTGTGTCGCGTCTGAAGCCGCTACTCGGACCAAAGATCGACGTGCTCGCGCCCAAGTCAGCAAAGGGTCCGGCGGGCCACCTGTGGGAGCAAACTGTCCTCGCTATCGCTTCACGGGGTCGGTTGCTGTGGAGTCCGTGTGGAACCGGTCCCGTCTATTATGGGCGCCAGGTGGTAACCTTCCATGACCTCTTTCCGCTTGAGCACCCGGAGTGGTACAGCCCGGCTTATGCCAGGTGGTACCGTGCCCTTCTCCCCCGTATAGCTAACGGGCCTGTACATCTGATTGCCGTATCCGAATATACAAAGTCGCGCTTGGTCAAGTTGTTAGGTCGTAATCCAGACGATATAACCGTAATCCCGAATGGGCTAACCACCGGCTGTACGCGAGTAGGCGCCGACAGAATTGCGGCTGCGGCCAAAGGACTTCGTCTTCCGTCACGTCGATACGTACTGAGCCTCTCCTCTCTTGAAAAGCGGAAGAACTTGCAAACCACACTTAAGGCCTGGGCTCACGTACACTCAAAACTGCCGCAGGATACGTGGCTTATTCTTGCAGGGCCAGAAGCTGACACAACTGTTTATGGCAGCCAGCAACTACCCATTGATCTACCACGCGTGTATTTCGCAGGCTATGTGCCAGAAGAGCACTTAGCAGGGCTTTACTCCGGCGCGTCGGTTTTTGTCTATCCGTCACTCGCAGAAGGATTCGGCCTCCCTTTGCTGGAGGCGATGGCTTGCGGCCTGCGCTCGATAACCGCTAACAACTCCTCCCTACCTGAAGTGGGCGGAGATGTAGTCCGCTACGTGGATGCATTGGACGAAGTTGCGCTAGGGGAAGCAATACGACTCGAGCTAGCAGCGTGCGACGGGCAGCCTTACATGCCGGCAATCGAACGCGCCACGCGCTTCAGCTGGGATCAGGCCGCGACGCAAACCTGGGCTCTACTGCGGACAGCACATTTAGCACAATACGCCAACTGGACATTTCGGGAGCGGGCAGATTATGCAATATAAGCAAATTTTAAACAAAAAGAAAGGTGAATTGCCTCGTATTGCTTTAGTGCACGATTGGCTGACGGGAATGCGCGGCGGAGAAAAGGTGCTTGACGTGCTCTGCCGGCTTTACCCCTCGGCACCGTTGTGGACATTGTTGCATTGCCCTGGAGAGGTGAGCGAAGCTATCGAAGCCCGACCGATCCATACAAGCCTGTTACAGCATATGCCTTTCGCCAGCACTCTATATCGCAGTTATCTACCGTTATTCCCCTTGTTTGCAGAGCTTCATAAGGCAGAGTCCGGGGATCTCGTCATTTCCACTTCGCACGCGGTTGCAAAGGCGATGGTTTCACGCCGGACCAAGCGAAAACCTTTCCATGTCTGTTACATCCATACCCCCATGCGCTACGTGTGGGATATGTTTGATGAATATTTCGGACCCTGGCGTGTGGGGTTTGTTCTATCTCGATTTATTTTCCGTCCTATCGCTCGGCTACTCCAATCGTATGACAAGATGACAGTCGACCGTGTAGACCTATTCCTTGCGAACTCCCGATACGTCGCCGAGCGCGTCCGGCGCATCTACGCGCGCGAAGCCTTAGTGCTCGCCCCTCCGGTGAACACCGAACGTTTTATTGCCGTGCGGCGCGAGCCAGAAGATTGGTACCTGGTTGTTTCCGCAATGGTCCCCTATAAAAGGGTTGATCAGGCGATTCGCGCCTGTGCTGTACTGCAGCGTCGCCTCAAACTCGTAGGCAAAGGGCCCGAGACAGCCGAGCTTAAACGTCTCGCGGAAGATCTCGGCGCAGACGTAGAGTTCCTCGGCTACGTTAGTGATGAGTCTCTCGGGGAATACTACCGCCGGGCCCGAGCGTTGCTGTTTCCTGGAGTGGAAGACTTCGGAATCGTTCCGGTAGAAGCCATCGCATGTGGTTGCCCCGTGGTCGCGCTAGGTATAGGGGGCGTTCTCGACTCTATGACCCATTTGACCTCAGTGCTTTATGAGAACGCTACAGTAGAGGGTTTGACCCAAGCCATGCTGGGGTTTGAAGTCCAAGAGGGCAATTTCAAAGAAGCCGATCTGCGTGAGCAGGCACTTCGCTTTTCCGAAGCGCACTTCCTCTCCCGGCTTGAGCGAATAATTCAGAATGCAATGCAGCTTGCCAGTCAAACGGAAGCTACTGTCGGCGCAGGTGTACCGCCTCACGATGACCTCGCTCAGCTCGCTACGCGTTAACTTACCTAATCTATTTCGTACTCTACGCCCCCAGAGGGGTGATGACGATGAGCTCGACAACAGTATTGTCACCGGTCTATTCAGACTGCGACTTCGCACCAGCCGCAGCGAATTGGTTTACCTATGCCTGCGTCCCGATCGCCGACCTTGCCGCGCTTCTTCTCACCGCTCTGCTTTCTGAAGCCGTATGCTATTTATTTTTCGGTCGATTTGCATTCACCAATTACATGCGTTTTGCGCCGTGCGTCCCAATCTTTTGCGCCGTGTTCGCCTTGGCCGGACTCTATCCAGGATTTCCGATCAATCCGATCGAAGAATTTCGTCTAACTCTGCGTGCCGTAGGTCTGAGCTTCCTGATCATAACTGGCGGCACTTTCCTTATGGGCAGTTTGCCTCTACTCTGCCTAATATTAGTCATATTTGCGTGGTTGCTCGCATCTGTTCTGGTTCCGCTAAGCCGTCACGTCGCGCGCCTTTGGTGCTCACGGCAACCGTGGTGGGGAATCCCCACCGTTATCTTGGGCGAACGGGCTGCCGGGATGAGGATACTGAGCGTGCTGCAAGCGAATCCCCACTTTGGTTTACGCCCAATCGCGATACTATTCGACCCTCTGGTTCCCGACGGGTCGGCCGCCACCCCCAGCAATGTGTTTTGTGGCGAACTCTCACACTCAGCGATCTTTTCCCGCAATCGTCATAACTGTTACGCCATCCTAGCCACGCCGCTGACCGGGTCCGAGCGTGTCAAGGCAATATTCGCCGAACATGCTGACCATTACCGCCGTGTTCTTGTTATACCGGACTTGTTTGGCTTTACGAGTTTGGCAGTTAGAGCCAAGGACATTCATGGTATCTTGGGGCTCGAGATCGATCATAATCTAACAAGAAGCTGCTCTCATATATTCAAGCGTTCCTTTGACATCTCGATTTGCGTCCTCACAGCCCTCATGATCTCACCAATGTTCCTGGTTGTCGGACTTGCCGTCAAACTTACATCACCTGGCCCAATGTTTTACTGGCAACGCCGTATCGGGCGGAATGGCAAGGAGTTTCGACTGTGGAAGTTTCGGACCATGGTAGTGGACGCGGATGCAGTGCTGGACAAGCACCTGGAAAACGACGCGTCTTTACGGGCAGAATGGCAGCGTGATCACAAACTCCGAAATGACCCGCGGGTCACAACAATCGGCGCCTTATTACGCAGGACCAGTTTGGATGAACTCCCGCAGTTATGGAACATTCTTTGCGGGGAAATGAGTTTAGTTGGACCGCGGCCAATCAGGCAGCCAGAGGTTGAGAAATACGGAACAATCTTCGATCAGTATCGACGCGTTACACCTGGGCTGACAGGTATGTGGCAGATCAGCGGTCGTAACAACACTACATATGAAAGGCGCACCCAACTAGACGAATACTACGTACGCAACTGGTCGATTTCACTTGACCTTTATATCCTTCTCCGCACACTGAAGACGATTATCCTCACTGAAGGCGCGTACTAGGGCCTTCTATGTCTTCTATGTCTGAGAAGGTGCTTCCGAGAGGCAATCCGGGAAGCGCAACTGAGCACCTCGCGGTCGTCTACTCGGTGGTTCGGATTTGTGAATGTCCCTCCCTCCGCCGGGAGCGGCTGGTTGTCGACCAGGAAATCTAACCCCATCCTGATCCATAGGAGATTAGCAGAGTGCACATTTCGGAGCTTTCGTCATTTACCTCGCCCACACCATTGGCCGTTCTCAATGGCGCGGGCAAGCATAGTGAGTCGTTAGACATGCGACCCCAGAGCGGGGCGCAAACGACCAGCGTACGTCGCATCATTCACCTTTGTAAGCACTGCGTAGACGGCAACGGACACGTTCATGTGGCTGTCGATCTGGCCTGTTTGCAGGCTGATGCCGGATGCGAGGTGCTCTTTATTAGCGGCGGCGGAACTTATGAGCCCATGCTTAAAGGATACAAAGTTCGCCACATCAGGCTTGAACAAGACTACAAGAATCCACTCTCGCTGCTGAAAACAACCTGGGAGCTAGTCCGGGTGGTGCGCTCCTTTCGCCCTGAGGTCCTCCACGCGCACATGATGGGAAGCGCCTTGGTCGGCTACCTGGTGTCGCTCGTCTCCCGCGTTCCCTTGATCACCACGGTGCACAACTCGTTCGATGCGCACTCCATAATCATGCGACTCGGTTGCAGGGTGGTTGCGGTAAGCAACGCAGAGAAGGAAAAATTGGTGCAACGTGGTTTCGACGCGAAGTGTATGGATGTCGTCATGAACGCGCCGGTCGACTCACCCCGCGCTGAGATGAGGAAAAATGCAGTGGACCCTGTGCTCCTCTCTCCCTGTATCACGACGGTGTGCGGCCTGATTCGCAGAAAAGGTGTATTCGACTTACTGGAAGCCTGTTCCACTTTGTTCCGCGAGATGCCCGAATGGCGCCTCTACATCGCCGGGGATGGACCGGATCGTCGGTCGCTCGAGCAGCAAGCAATCGCCTCGGGTGTCGGCGATAAGATTATCTTTATGGGTGCCGTGCCTGCTACTCGCGTGCTCTTCGAGCAAACCGACATCTTCGCCCTGTGCTCCTACGCCGACCCTTGTAGCCTGGTAATCGGCGAAGCGCGTGGCGCCGGCTGCGCAATCGTCGCAACGGCAGTTGGCGGAACGCCTGAGATGCTCGAGTTTGGGCGTGCCGGACGGCTTGTGCCGCCAGGTCAGCCCACTCAACTCGCCTCGGGGCTGCGCAGCCTGATGACAGACGCCGTGGCCAGAACGTTACTTCGTAAAGCCTCAAGCGAAGGTGCCGAGGTCTTCAATGTTCATCGCCTGCTTGGAGATTACGACGAGGTTTACCAACGCGCACTCGCGACACGATGAGTCGATACGCGCTGCTACCTTTATCAGCTGCAACCTATATCAGCTAGAACCTATATCAGCTGCAACCTATATCAGCTAGAACCTATATCAGCTGCAATCTATATCAGCTAGAACCTATATCAGCTAGAACGTACGTCGCCAGTTCCGGATGCGGCGACTACTCTATGAACACAGACCGCTCGCTCACCGTAGCATTGCTGCTTAGCTGTGATAGCTTCGAGTCGTTTTTCGGAGGCGTGCTTCAGTTGGATCGCGACAAATATCTTAAGAATTATCGCAACGATTTTTCCTGGTATTACTCCATGGGCCTGATCGAAAATGGAGTTCGCCCGATCCTCTATATCCCCTCTATCCAGTACGACGGGATCTATGAGACTGATGTTGGAGTCAGCGTGCGCTTCCTTCGGGTCGCTCCTTGGTACCGGCCGCTCGCACCCCTTCGGCGTGCGATGCGGGCAACGCGCTGGTCGCTTTACTTGTCGGAGCGTGTCAACGCCGAGGCGTTTCTGAGGCCTCTGAACGAATCCATCGCTGGCGACGGGGTAGACCTCTTGTACGTCCAGGAATATTGGGGTGGACGGTTCGACCACCTGGCCCATCGCGTATCTGTGCCGATCTCCGCCGCCGACCACGGCGGCGTCGGCAACGGCGTTGTGAAATGGTTCAAACGCCGAGCCTTCAAACGCGCGGCGTTGCTTTACTGCCAGACACGCGACGAATGCTCTCAGGTGCAGCGGTACGGCGGCCGAACCCTGCTGCAGCCCAATGGTGGGGATACAGCCTTCTTTGTACCACCACCCAAGGGAACGCAGCGCACGCAAAACATCGTTACTGTTGCGCGGTTAACCAATAAGCAGAAGCGCACTTCGGATTTGATTAAAGCGATGAAGCTTCTCGCGCCGGAATGGACATTGGACATCGTCGGTACAGGCCCCGATCGGGAGATGCTCGAAGCGCTCGCCGACAACATCGGCGTTGGGTCGCGTGTCACATTCCACGGATTCAAGGCCAAGCCGTACGTCCGATCCATGATTCAGCGCTGCGGCGTCTACGCGATGCCCTCTTCCAATGAAGCAATGTGTTTGGCTGTCTTGGAGGCGATGAGTTGCGGGGCCGCTGTGGTGGCGTCGCGCATTCGATCATTCGAGTCGCTCATCACCGATGGCGTCAACGGTAGGCTGTTCTCCGTCGGAGATGTGCCGGCCTTGGCAAGGGCAATTGAAGTAGCTTGGACCCAGCGCGAGACCCTCGGGCGCGTCGCCGTAGCTTCGGTGTCGGAACAATTCAATTCCAAAACTCTATACCAGCAACTTGCCCAGAGTATGAGGACAATCGCAGGGTTCCATCCTTCCACGCCGTACGGTGAATTACAGCCAACTCTAGGGACATAATGCGATTCTCTCTCATTGTCTGCACGCTCGGGCGCCGCGATGAACTCGTAGGCTTGTTCGATTCCCTGGTTCGCCAGAATCGCTCAGACTTCGAGACGATCCTTGTCGACCAGAACACCGACGACCGTCTGGTGGAGGTAGTTGCTCAATTCGCGGATCGGTTCCCGCTGAAGCATATTCGGATGACAGGCACGGGTGCATCGCGCGCGCGTAATCTCGGCCTCGATCATGCAACCGGTGAACTGATCGGATTTCCCGATGACGATTGCCAATACTTCAACGGTTATCTTGATATAGTCGGTCAGGTCTTCTCGGAAGACCCTTCGATCGGCTGCATTAGTGGTTATCCCACCGCTTCCGTCAACCAAGGGATCGGCGCCGATTGGCAGACAGGGCGAATGGACCTCAACCCGGTCACCGTCCTGAATCGCTGCCAGGAGTTCACCATCTTCCTCCGCAAGCAGGATCTGCGCGGCCTTCGCTACAACGAGCGCCTCGGTGTGGGCGCTCAGACGCCTTGGGGCGCTGAAGAGGGGCCCGACTTCCTCATTCGGCTCGTTCAAACCGGCTGCCGATTGATCTATTTTCCATTTCTCTTCATCTATCACCCCGACAAAATCTCCACCATCACACCCCGGACCCTGCAGCGTGCCGTCGGCTATGCGCGCGGACGCGGATGTCTGCTTCGGTTGCACCGTTTTCCGCAACCGATCGTTCTCGCAAGTGTCTTTCGCCCAATGATTGGCTGCATTCTCTTTCTGCTCAAAGGCGAATCGCTGCGCTCGAAATACTATTTCAACATTGCCAGCGGGACCCTGCGCGGGTTGCTGATGTCGAGGGCTGAACTGGCGCAGGTACGCGACGGTGCGCGCACCCGGACAGCTGCGATCCAACCCGTTCTCTTGCGGCCGTTGCCGTCGCAACCGGTGGTCTCAGTGTTGATTGCCAACTATAACTATGCCCGCTTCCTGCCTGCCGCGCTCGATTCCCTGCTCGAGCAGACCTACCCCAACTGGCACGCGATCGTGTGCGACGACGGCTCGACCGACAACTCTGAAAGGGTCATTCAGCAATATGTCGATCGAGATCCACGGATCCAATTGCTAAAGAAATCTAACGGAGGACAGAACTCCGCCTTCAACGCCTGCTATCGGGAGGTGCGCGGTCAGATTGTGTGTCTCTTGGACGCCGATGATCTATTTGACCGCCGCAAGATCCAGCTGGTGGTCGAATCTTTCCTTGCCAACTCCGAGGCTGGCGTCTGCAATCATTTCTCCCAAGTAATCGACTCAGACGGTCATCCGCGGGCGATAACAATGCACCGATTTTTCGATTCTGGGTGGTTGGCAAATCAAGCCCTGGCGCGCGGCGCCTGCGTCTACGTTCCCACGACATCGTGCATGTCGATTCGGCGGGACATCGCCGATCTGCTGTTCCCCATCCCGCAGCGCCAGGATCGAGACCTGGACGGGTATATCGGAATGGCCGCTCAGTTTCTCACACCCTTTTGCATCGTCCATGAGCCGCTCAGCAGCTATCGCATTCACGCCAATAACATGGGCGGGCTCACTGAAACAACCCCCCAGCGGCTGCGATATGAATTGCACCTGATCGAGTTGCGTACCGCAACCTTGAAGCAGTTTGTAAGCAAGTGTCTCGGCGAAGAGCTTGCCGGGCGAATCGCACTGGAAGACAATCCTCAGTACCTCCAGGCTGCGCTGAAGCTGCTGGCAATCGAGAGCGCAGACCGACGGTTGCCGCGAGCGCTGGCGCTGATCCGCCGGCATCCAAACCCCAAGTGGCGGGCGATTTGGCGGGCCATCTTCGCTGCACCCGGACCACTAAGCCGACTTGCCGTGCCCTTGATGCATCGCAGCTACCGGGTCAAAGCAGTTATCCACCGCCTCATGGGCCGGGCGAATGCCGCAGCAACGTAATGAGTGCAGCCAAAAAGAGGGACGTCTTTCCAACTATGTTGGATCCTATTCAAACAACCGATCCGCTCGCCCTCCTCGTTCGTCCAAACCGCTATGGGGGCAATGAATGGTATTAGGTCGTCGCACTGCAGTGGGTGGAACGTGGATGGTAGGCGCTCGTCTTGTCTCCCGCGTCATCGACTTAGCAACGATGCTCGTCCTCGCGCATATCCTCTTGCCGAAGGACTTCGGTTTAGTATCGATTGCCATGAGCGTGATCTACATCATCGAAGCTGCCTTGGAGTTGCCGGTTAGCCAGGCTCTGGTGCGACTCCAGGCCATCGAGCCAGCGCATTATGATACAGCCTTTACTCTGAGTCTTCTCCGCGGCCTCGCTCTGGGATTGATCGTCTGCGCAGTCAGCTGGCCGTTCGCCAAATTCTATTCGGATTTACGATTGCTTCCTCTGGTGTGTTTGCTAAGCATCGCACCGGCAGCCCGAGGTTTGGTCAGCCCTCGGTTGGCCGATTTCTCGAAGGGTCTCGACTTCTCGCCGGACTTCACCATGGAGATCTTCGGTAAAGTAGCCGCATGTTTGATCGCAATCATCTTCGGGCTCACGACCAGGAGCTATTGGGCAATCGCTGCTGGCACGGTCGTCGCCCCGGTTGCCAGTACCGCAACCTCCTATGTGCTTGCGCCCTATCGACCGCGGTTGAACCTCTCGGCACTGCCCGCCTTCTCCGGCTTTCTCGGCTGGATTACCGCTGCGCAAGCGGTGAGCGCATTCAATTGGCAAACGGACCGCCTGATGCTTGGCAAACTCGCATCAAAGGGCGACCTAGGCCTCTTTACAGCAGCCAATGACTTTGCAACCATTCCAGTAATGGCCCTGTTGGGTCCCATACTCCGGCCGCTGCTCTCTGCGTTCTCTTTGCTGAAAGAAGAGCCCGGGCGACTGATCCAGAGCTATCAGAGGAGTGCGACAGCCATGGTCACACTTGGCCTGCCGATTCTGGTTGGCGAAAGTCTCTTAGCCCACCCTGCGGTGCGGCTGATGTTCGGGCAGCAATGGCTCGGATCCGCTCCACTGCTGCGCTGGCTGGCGATCAGCTTGGTGCCAACGCTGTTTGCTATGCCTCTGGCGCCGCTCGTGATGTCCTTTGACCGCACTCATATCTTCTTCAAGCGCAATCTTTTTGAGCTCTGCGTGAAGCTACCTCTCGTCGTAGTTGGCGCCATCAAATATGGCTTCATGGGAGTAGTTGTCGCTCGCTGTATCTCCGAGTCGATGACCGTGCTTTTCTGCATGACCGTCGTGCGCACCCTGATTGGCCTTCCCATCCGCCGGCAATTGCTTGGTCCCTGGCGCAGCATCGTCAGCGTAACCGCAATGGCTCTGGTGGTCGGGCTCGTTTCACCCACGCTTACGGCAGCGGACGCGGTCGCTCCGTTGGCCGCCGGATTGCTGCTCGTCGCCGCCCTGGGTGCAGCAACCTATTGTGTAGTTTTGGGGTCCCTCTGGGCTGCATCAGGCAGCCCGGCTGGACTAGAAGCCATAATTGCTGCGGAACTCACTAACCTGATGAGGCGAGGCCGCCGGCTTGCTACGCAGGAGATGTCTTGAGAGAAACTAACTCAATCAGCTGCCGCTCAGTGGATGAAGCTTTGCAGATGCGCATTCCATCCACATGGACGACCTCCGGATTGAAGCCGGCGATTTGCGCATTCTGCCTGACCATCCTGACTGCCGGGTTGGCGATTAACGAGGACTCCGCCATTGCTCCGATGATCTCAAAAATATTTCATGTGCCCACCGTTGTTTTAGCGCTTTCGACCATGGCGACTACGCCGGCAGAGAAAGCGATACAGGTCACGGTATTGCGCGCCTCAAATCCTGTAGTCGTTGCTCCGCCTGGATCAAAAATCAACATTGAAGCAAATTTCAACGCTCAGCGGGCACTTCCTCAGGATGATTTCCTCGTTCTATTTCTGGTAGACGCGCGAGGGGTCGAAGCCACTCGCACCGAGAATGACTTGAATAATACCTTGACGATCCTGCCGACCAGTCGATGGATTGGGCCGATTACGGTACTCTCTTCGATGACGGTCCCAAAGCTTTCCCACGGCGTGTATTCGATAATGGTGGCTCTCTACAAGCCTACTGGTCCGGTGCAATTGACCCCCGGCCCAGGCGTGACTCAGGATCCGCATTGCCGCTATAAAATCGGAACCGTTCGCGTAGACGCTTCCGCACCGACGCCCGCTCTTCTTCCCGCAAAGACTCTCGATCTCACGGGATATCATCTAACCTTAGATGAATCATTTACGGTGATGAGCATCTCCGACGCCAAGACCCACGACGGATCGAGGTGGTATGCCAAAAACGAGGAATGCTGTATGTCTACTACAGATGGGACCTCTACTGCGATGGTCGGCATTTCGTCTCCCCAAAACCCATTCTCGTTGATCCCGGGCGGCGGCCTGAACATCCGGCTGCAAAGAACTTCCAAGTCCTGGACCTCAGGAGTGATCACCAGCGTGGACAGTGTCGGCGAGGGGTTCTCTCAGCAATATGGATACTTCGAGATGAAGGCGAAGTTCCCTCGCGGAGAGGATACCTGGCCTGCGTTCTGGCTCCTAAACACGGCCTCGAAGAATAGCCGCGCTCCCGCAGGCGAGATCGACGTCGTCGAGTATATAGCTAATCCCCACTTTGCCGATTACATCGCCACGACCCTGCATGACTGGTCTAACCACACTGCTCCTGCGGCGAGCCACTATCGAGTACCTTCTCCCACGGGCGGATTCCACACCTACGGCATGATGTGGACACCCGCCACCATGACCTTCTACTTCGACTCAGCGGTGACCATGCGCTGTCCGACTCCTTCGATTATGAAACAGCCGTATTACCTGCTGGTTGATTTGGGGATTGGCTCTGGTTGGCCTACCGAGAAGACGCCGCACACCGATGACCTGCAGATTCAATATATCCGCGCTTATTCGGAGTGAAGCACAAAGTATTATCTGCCTGTGTCAATTGCGTGACCTTTCCTATACCACCTCGCCGAGAGCTAGTAGGACGTTCTTCAGTGGCACCTGCGAGATACGGGTAGATTCGAACCAGGGTGGATCCCGACTCTAGGGCCCTCCAGCCGGCGGGAGCGAACTGCCTCGCGAACCATTTCAGCCGAATCAGGAGAACTACGATGGACGTCCCCGAGCTTTCTGCCCAGCAAGTCCCCCAGCTCGTTCACGATATTGAAACGAAGGGTTTCGCTTGTATTTCCAACTATCTGCGACTGACGGATCTGGAACGAATGCAGCGGTTTGTTAGCGGTAAGATCGCCCAAAGGGAAAAAGAATACGCACACTTCAACGGACCCGACGCTGTTCGAGGGTCTGGTTTGGAAGAGCTGGCGCACTCACGGCCCTTCGTGAGGCTTATGCACGACCTCTACCAATGCGGAACCGGGAATACACCCACAGAAGAAGATTTTTATCAGGTGCTGCGCTGCCTTGCTGGTAACTCGGGGCGAAGAAATTCTTTGATCTTCCATTATGACTCATATGTACTCACAGCCCTGGTGCCCATCCTTATCCCGCAGGAAGGGCGTTGCGGCGACCTACTCATGTATCCCAACACCCGAAGGATCCGGGACGCGTATCTGTTCAATGCGATTGATAAGGTGCTTCTCGACAATCCTGTCACGCAGCGGGTGCTGCGTGCGTGCATTGACAGGAAAGGGATCGGTCCACTGCGTATCAAGATGGTGCCGGGGAACATCTATTTCTTCTGGGGCTATCGCTCAATTCACACCAATGAACCCTGCGACGCAGACAAGATCCGGGCAACGGCGCTTTTCCATTATGCAAATCCCCATCGTAAGTAGATGGCACCAGTCATATTATCTGCTGGTCGATCTTGGGGGATCGACGGGGGGTGGTCACCTGAGAGAAGCCTCCTTCACAAACGACATGCAAATTCAATACGTCCGTGCCTATTCAAAGTGAATTCCCTCCTGCCGCTAGACTTGGTACCATATCCCATGGGTTGAGATCGACCACGATCGTTTGGCCGCGGTAGTCGGCTACCCGGCCTTGCACTTCTCGATAGGATACCTTGATGCTTCCTTGTATTTCAACCGGGCATTCCAACCCTCGATTTCCGTTGGCCTTTTGATACTTTGTAGCTTACAGGTTCCCCCTCCCAGTCTCCCGAAATAGAAAGGCTCAGAATGTTGAGTCCCGTCATTCGCGCTATTCTGCCTGATCGGTTTCTCCTAATGCTTGGAATTGCTCGGCATGGCAGCAAGCTGCCCCTAGCGGAGTTGAGATCCCTCCGTCTCAATCTCGACGGACTTGGCGGCCAGGGAATGCATGGTCAGCGATTTCGTTTTGCGGAAGATGGACTGTCCACCATACACAATTGCGATTTCCTGGAAGACCCCCGCTTCCAGCGCGCACTCTCTTGTGCAGAGAAGACCGACTCTTGGCATGGCTGGCCCATGCGGTGGCGAGCTTATATCGTCTGTTGGTGCGCAGAATGGGCAATGCACCTCCCCGGTGACTTCGTGGAATGCGGAGTAAATAAGGGCGGGTACGCGCGGATGATCCTTGAATATGTGACCTTTGAGGACAGTGGAAAGCGGTTGTTCCTGTTCGACACGTTTCGGGGATTTTCCGACACACATCTCCGGCCTGAAGAGCAACACATCAAGGAGCATTACTCTTACCCTGATTGTCTGACTGACGTCAAGCGCACTTTCTCGGGGCTTCGCTCAGTTGACATCGTTCCCGGGACGGTTCCAGAAACCCTAGCTATGAGAAAAATTGAACGCTGTGCCTATCTAAGCATCGATATGAATTGCGTCCGACCCGAAATTGCCGCTGCTGAGTATTTCTGGGACAAGATGACTAGCGGTGGAGTGATCGTACTCGACGATTACGGACAATCTGCCCACATCGCCCAAAAGCTGGCCTTCGATGAATTCGCGCGGGCCCGAGGGGTTTCGATCCTTAGCCTTCCTACAAGTCAAGGTTTGATTTTTAAACCCTAGAGCCGATCGGAAACCCGTCTCGTAGGTCTCGCACGAACTTGCAGTGGCTGGACTCCGACCCCTGGGGATGCAGCGGCACTTCCGCGATAGCTGAGCAAGCTAAATACATCCAGGTTTTGGTATCTTGTGAAATGGACAATTTCTTCATTACGAAGTATTTTGATTGGCAGGTTAGGCGATCGTCGAATATCGATCGGGCCTTAAATCTCCTGACCAAGCGCTTTGGCTTTAGGCCAAATACGGCAGGGTTTGTTGATAGGCTGATTCACAGGGTTACCGGCCTGTCGCTTGGCCCAACCCGGTCCGGAATTTCTACAAATATAGAACAACGAGTTAATATGTATCACCTTGTGTCTCAGGTTATAGCGTATAAGGTGGACGGCGATTTAGTCGAGGTTGGCTGTAACCAAGGACAGTCAGCTGTTCTTATGAAGAAGGTAATGGATAGTTACGGGTCGTGTAAGAGACTTCATGTATATGATAGCTTTGAAGGATTGCCCTCCGTTGGGGGCGAAGATGGTTCATCATACAAAAAAGGCGACTTGGCAACATCCGAGGAGGTGCTGCGTCGAAACTTTCGGCTGCATAGCCTTGAATTTCCGGAAATACATAAGGGGTGGTTCGAAAATACTCTTCCAGGTAGTCTTCCAGATAAGATTTGCTTCGCGCATCTCGACGGTGATCTATACGACTCCATAATGATAAGCCTAAAACATGTATATCCTCGCTTATCAGGTGGGGCTATCTGTTTGATCGATGATTATTGCGATAAAGAGATAAATCCTAATGGCTGGAATTATTTGCCTGGTGTTAAACACGCGTGCGACGACTATATGGCAGATAAGCCCGAGACGATTTGTTACCTTTATTCCGGTACATTTACGCACGGGTTCTTTAGGAAGATTTGATGATATACCGCAAGCATAGTCTCTCTTACCGGCGCTATGCGATTTGTGGTCCTCCCCTGTGTTGACAGTCCTAATTAAGGACCCACACGATTCCAGCTACCGAACTGCACTATCGGGACGAGTCTATGGCATACATAAATAAAGATGTGGATTCGCTATTCGCCTCGCAGCCCACAGTCATTTCGTGCGATATCTTCGACACCGTTTTATTAAGACGGTCCATTAGCGAGCCCAGACGGCAGTGGATGGCTGCGACTCGTATCGTTCGACGCTTCCCCGGACAGAGCGGCTCCATTTCGGCAGTGTACCTGGCGAGGCGCTTGTCTCAAGAGACAGCGTATAGAGGCAACCAGTTAGGCCGAAGTGGCCTTGATGTAACGATCAGGGAAATCCTTTCACGGCAGGCTGCGCTGTTAGGCTTCCCACCTGAATCGTTGGAAGACCTTGTCGCCATCGAAATTGAAGTAGAAAAGCAGTCGCTGGTTCCAAACCATGTGCTGATTTCGCGGTTGAAGCAGGCACACTTGCGAGGGTCGCGGGTGATTGCTGTCAGTGACACTCCGTTGTCGATAAGCGACCTGGAAGGTCTCTTGCATAGTCTTATCGGAGAAACTATCTTCGATTCGATTTATACCAGCGCTGATTGTGGCGGGTGCAAACACAATGGAAGGCTATTTCGCCATGTCCGTGGCGCCGAAGGAGTAGATGGCAACGAACTTTTCCACATTGGTGACAACCGCCACTCGGATGGAGACATGCCGACCCTGGCCGGACACAACGCAGTTGTGCGCCCTCGCTCTCAAGTGTACATCGCATCGAGAGTTCTGGATTCCGCGCTGTTTAAATCTACCCAAATTGTTCGCCGGAAGGGGGCCTATCATCCAAAGCCGGCGCCTGGCGCTGGGCAGTCACCGCATACTCAAAAGCGGATTGTACTCGGCCCGTTGGTCGCAGAATACTGTCTGCGTCTCTGGCTATACCTCTCTTGCGCAAGCCAGGATGATCGGTCCGTTGCGCTGTTTTGCGCGAGAGGGGGGATCGGTCAGCGAATCGCCTTTGAGAGATTCCTGGCTAGGACAGGTCTCAAATTGGAGATGCGCCGAGAGAACTTGCTTGTCTCCCGGGTGATAGCTTCTAGAGGGGCGGTGCTGTCGCAAAGCCCGGCGGCGTCCGACGCGTTGGCATACGAATTCAAAGGAGGTTCGCTACGCGATGCAGCCGAAGCGCTTGCGGGTGAGCCCTTGACACTCGGCGCGGATTGGGACCGACCTTTTGAAGCAGAACTATTCTTTGCACTACTGGAGGAAGATCCCTCGGCGAAAGCTCTCAATTCGATTTTGGTTGAGCAAAACAATCGATTCAATCAGCATCTTGAGAGGCTTATTGGTTCAGCAAAGCGCGTGCTTCTATGCGATACCGGCTTATATGGCAGCACGGTTCGGCTGCTCCAGGCCGCAAGGCCGGACATTCACTTCGAACTCTTGCTTTTAGCTCGCTCCAACTACAGGGGCGGAGATGAATCGCATTTTGCCCAGACTGTTGGGCTGCTGAGCGAGGCAGACCAGTATGGACTCAATAAGCGCAGTAGTATAGTACTTCGCTACTGGCATCTCATCGAAAGCCTCTTTGAATTAGCGGTGCCAAGTGCCACGACCTTCCCGTCCGTCGCGGAACTTGACTCCTTATCTAATGGATTCGCAAACTCCTCCTTCGCCAAGACTGATCATCTGGTTGGAGAGAGCTTTAAGGCTGCATCTGAGTATTTGGATGAACTGGCTGAGCGGACGTTCTTCAATAGGATCATGGCAGACTCTATAGATTCCTGGCGGAGACTGAAGTTCATCGTCATTACACCAAAAAAGCCCGACGTTGATCTCTGGGCGAGTGGCCCGCGAGGGCGTGACTTTGGACGGGCAGAGACCGTCGAGGCGATTACGACGTTGTCCGGACCAGGGCTAATGGCCCGCATTCGTGCAATCAGGTACTCGCGTTGGAAAGAAGGCGCCATAGCCAAATATCTAGGTTGGTTCAGAGCGCCCGTCCAATGGGCGCTTGAAGCCGTTTACTTGGGACGGTCAGCGATTTTGTTGCTCCGAGGCCAGTCGATCCGATAGTACCGACCTCCGCATGCTGGTTCCGAGATGGGTTTATTCGTAGCGTATCTCTCGTACAACTCGGCGTTCTGGTCTACCGGCCCGTGCTTTTGTCGCTGTTTTTCTGAAAATTGCGCGAATCCGTATGATAATTCTAAGAAGACTGGACAATCAGATTCTAAAGGACCGCGGGGCGAATCGAATTCTTTCAGCCGCAATCGGCAGGTGATAGCTGCGAATTTCCCATAGCGGTTTGCGAGTGAAAAAAGAGGGAATCAGTTGGAAGAAATCTACCGAGATGGGAACTACCAACAGCGGAATCCGACCTGGCATGAAGAGGATTCGCCCTGGAAAGCACAGCAGATTGGGAATTTCCTGGCGGACAATAAGGTATCCTTCCAAAGTCTGTGTGAAGTCGGCTGCGGAACCGGCGAGATCCTCGTTCAACTCTCTAAAAGATTTCCGGATGCTGACTTTACAGGATATGAAATATCGCCCCAGGCGTTCGAGATGGCGGCTCGAAAACACTACCCGAAGCTGAAGTTTTACCTCAAAGACCTCCTTCAGGAGTCCGGCGCCTACTTCGATGTATTGTTAGTCATCGACGTGATTGAACACGTGGAGAGCTATATCGATTTCATAAGGGGTATAAAGCGGTTTGGTGGATTGATAGTATTTCATATTCCTCTCGACCTTTCTGTTCAATCCCTCATCAGGGTGTCGCCGATCTTGGGCCAGAGACGGAGTGTTGGCCATATCCACTATTTCCTGAAAGATACTGCCCTTGCTACGCTTGAAGACTGTGGATACAAAATCATTGACTCGCGTTATACAGCCAGTCGATTAGAGCTTCCCAATCAAGCTCTTAGCAGCCGTATTATGGCAACTCCACGACGGTTGCTACACAAAGTGAACCCAGATTTGGCTGTGCGGGTGCTTGGCGGCTACTCGCTCCTTGTGCTCAGCGAATAGTGCCGGATATTCAGACGTCCTACTTCAGCGCGTTCCTCATCGTCTGGCGATATGTCGTCGACGCACAGGGCTTTGTCAGAATTCGCGCTGCCTCCAGCGAGGTATCGCAGAATGCTGTCTTCGAGTAAGCGTCAACTGCGTACCGTCTTGACATGTGACGTGAGACCCTCAAGAGGCGGCAGCCTCCGTTCGCCACAAGGATTGCGACGCCTGGGCATGGGCTGCATCTGTTGTGCAGAGGGCAGCAAACATGTTTCTAGTCACGGGCATTACGG
>Ga0182024_10009603_pt1 | contig 19969 bp, 20 predicted proteins | sample P32metaG_FD_120480 | JGI IMG/M metagenome (GOLD analysis project Ga0182024, IMG submission 120480) | Permafrost microbial communities from Stordalen Mire, Sweden - P3-2 metaG (Illumina Assembly) | ecosystem: Environmental > Terrestrial > Soil > Wetlands > Permafrost | place: Sweden: Stordalen... | reverse complement strand
GCGCCGTTCGACAAGCTCACGACTGCGCCGGCGTGGACGCCGAAGCGTGTGCAACTGGCCCAATGGCCTCGTCGCCCGGCGGGCCGGATGGTTCGAGCGGGTCAATGCCATGGTGGCCAACGAAGATCTCGAGCGGCTGCGGTTGTACGTCCAGCGCAGCCGGTCACTCGCCAGACGACGCCCGGGCGCGGCGGACGGCGCGGCGGCTGGGCTTGGAATCAACGCGGCGCGATCCGCGGCCAAAAAACCTTCGCCTGCGGCAAAGGAGACGGGTTCGCGGTGGCAAGCACGAGTGTCCCAGGAGTGTCCCCGTTCGGCCTCGGGCAGCTCCAAACGGTTCACCAGCCGATGTTTATGGCTTCCCGAAAAATCGGGCACGCCCGGCGAGTGTGCCCAACCCCTGACGAGTTAGCGCTTCATCACTTGCTTTCGCAGTTCGTCCGCCAGGCGGGTGAGCTCTTCCAACGAAACGCCCAGCAGCTTTTCCTTCGGCGTTATCGGCTGATTGAGCAGGCTCTCGCACAGGTGGATCACGCCGATCTGCTCTCCCTTCTCTCGACCAGTCAGCTCCCCCTTCTCTCGACCAATCAGCTCTCCCTTCTCTCGACCAATCAGTTCCCCCTTTTCCTGGCCGGTACGTTCGCCCTGGAGCCGGGCGGCGTTGATCGCGCTGATTTGGTCCATCTGCGCCTTGCGGCGCGACTCGTACCGTTCCCGTTCGATGTCGCTCTGCGTCAGCATCGTCAACTCCTCTACGGCTCGCACGATCGATGGCTGCCGGAGCTCGGCCGGCAATGCCGCTGTATCTATCTTTTCCGCAAATCGCAGAAAGTAAAGCCAGGCATCCAGGGGGCTGGTCAGTTCGCTCAGCTTCCGCGTGGACCTGGGCAGTTGCAGGATGTGGAACTCGAAGGCGCGCAGCTCATCGTCGGTCATATGGCGGCTAAGGTCCGTGAGAATCCCTCCAGGATGAACGGCGAAGGCACGGATTCCACTTGTTTCGCCGCGCCGGTCGAGCCCCACCGCAAACAGGACATTCGCGGTTTTCGATTGGCCGTAGGCCTGCCATCGGTCGTAAGTACGATGAAGGAAATTGGGATCGTCGAAGTCAACGCCGGCGCGCTGATGCCCGCGTGACGAAAGAGAAACGACACGCGCGCTTCCGGCACGGCGCAATGCCGGCCAGAGGCGTACCGTCAATTGAAAGTGGCCCAGATGGTTCGCGGAGAACTGCGACTCATATCCTCGGCGATCGCGCGTGAGCGGCGCCGCCATGATGCCGGCGTTATTGATGAGCATGTGCAGCGGTCGGCCGCCGCCGAGGAACTCGCTGGCGAAGGCGTCGATCGAGACTGGATCAAGTAGGTCCAAGTCGCCCTGTTCCACCCGCGGGATGCCATCGAGGGCCTGGCGGGCTTTGTCCGGGCTGCGGGCTGGCACGATCACAGTCGCACCGGCTTGGGCCAGCGCACGAGTCGCCTCCAGACCCAGGCCGGCATATCCGCCGGTAACGATGGCAATTTTGCCGGTCAGATCGATCCCCTTGAGCGTCTCCCGGGCAGTGGTGGTGGGACCGAACCCGGAGTGAATGGGTGCTTGCTTACTCGACATTTCATGATCTCCTTATTTGGAGGTTCAACTGCTCTTTAGAATCGCAAGTCAGGCAAAGTTCCCGGAGTGTTCACGTCTGTCGAGACGCTGGTCCTTTACGAATATGGATTGGTTTGGGAAGAGCTGGGCAACTACCACCAGTCCGTGCTTTTTCTGGTTCCGGCTGCCGAGAACATGAAGAGGTGCGGCTATCCTGCGAATTACCGCGCCCTGGCAGCGGTCCATGCCCGACAAGCTTGCATTTCCAACGTTGACAACGACGCCGCCGGCAAGTGCCTCGACCTCATCCTTGATGCGATCGAGGACATTTTCCGGGACCGCGTCTACGGAGACGACCGCCCCCTGCTCGTCCGCGCAATCCATGGACTTGTCGCGGACTTGTCGGCCGAACAAAGGCACGTGCTTTCAGCCGACGTTGAAGACATCCCCCGTGCCGACCCGGTGGCGTTACTGGTTCTCAAAGGCTGCTACGACCAGGCCCGCCCCAGTCTTACCAAAGCGTGGGAAATGGACGGGACGGTAAGCGAGCCGGCGTCGGAAATGGTCCGCATTTCCAGGTTCACCGGCGACGGGAAGGAAATGCGCATGTGGTTCGACCGTGCTGTGGCGGCCCGTTTCGATGACCCGCTGGCCTACGACAATTACCTCGACGGCATCCGCTCCGGCCCGCTCGGCGGGCGCAAAGTCTTGTTGGACTTCGGCGCCGAGTGCCTCGCCACCGGCCGGTTCGACACCGCCGTGCCGCTCAAATTCATCGAAACGCTGGTCATCGTCCGCGACGAATATGACCGCGGCGACGCCAGCGATTGGGGCGGGCACGAAGTTTACGACGCCGCCCGCGAGACATTTGAAAAGTCCCTTGCGCCGGGCGGCGTCTACGCCGGCAGCGACTACCTGCGGTCGATGGAGGCTGCTTTCGAGGTCCAAGCCGGGCATTGGGATGACGCCCGCACGGCGATGAGCCGGCTGACAGGCGGCTTGGACGGCACAGCCACGGCGGTCATCGGCCTGACTCCCGAGGAGGTCGCCGGGACGGTACTGGTTTATACCGGGCCGGATTCGGAAAATGCGGTCCGGGGCCAGAACCGCGCCGCCTGGGGAAAGCCCCAGGAGGCCCTGCGGGAATACCAGGCGGCCATCGACCGCCAGAAAGACCCCACCGCATTGCGCTTCCTCCGTGGGATCGCCCAGCGGCTGCGCTGGGAAATCGACTTCCAGGCGGGTAAGCCGGTCGCACTGAACGCCGATGCTTCGTTTAGCGGCTTTCGCCCGATTGAGGGCCGCTGGCAGGCCGACAGCGACGGCGCCCTGATCGCGATATCTCCCGACAACCAGAAGCTATACCTGCGCTGCGACGCGGACTTCGGCGACCATTGGGAGCTTTCGGCCGACGTGGATTTTCTCGGCGGCAACCCTGCTGGTTCCTTCGCCGGGCTGGCTTTGGGTATGCAAGGCACGGCCAATCACCTCGGACTGGGCATCGCACCGGGACTGCAAAAGTTCGCGGCCAACGACGAGACTACCGACCCGGTCAAACTTCGCCCCGGCACCATCGGCAATCGGAACCGGCTGACCCTCCGCCGCGACGGCGGCCGAATCGTGCTGGCGATCGACAGGCAAACCCTCTACGACGCCCCCTGCGACGACACGGAGAGCAACCGCCTCAAAATCGGTTTCGGCGGGTTCCGCCTGGCCGACGACCAGATCATCCGTTTTCGCCGCGTATCGATTCGCCGGACGACGGAGTAATTCTTTGGGTGCCGTAAAGAATTTGACACCCGAAGAGAACCCAGAATGTTTCAGTTATGGACAGAACAGATAGAGACGGACAGGAACCCAACCAGACAGTCGCGATGCACCGAGAGTCGGGATCTGCTCGTGGTGAGACCCGGTTCAAGCTAATCATGAGCGGCGTTCGTGCGCGGCGTGGTGCACTGCTTGGGAGTTGGTCCCTTATGGCAATCGCCCTGGTTTGCGTGTCGGGATGTACGGGATCCCGGCAGCTATCCGCCGAGCGGTACGTGTCGCCAACCGCCCTGACACGCCCGATTGTGGCGCAAGGACCGTCAACAGCATCAGCATCGCCGGATTCGTGGATCGGCGCGTATGCATCCCCTTCCGAGATCGGCATGTTCACCGGAACGGTGCTCGTCATCGAGGCTGGCAGCGGGAACGCCCTTGATTATCGCATGACATTCTACACCGACGTTGGAAGCGAGAATGATATCCGAGAAAAATACAAGTCCGGATCCTTGCTCACCGACGGTGACCGTCTCTACCTGCCAATGGCGTCCGGGTATAGATCTGCCGAAGGAACCCATCTCATCGCCAGCATCGACCGCTACACGCGGGCAATCATCAATGACCGGCTAGTCCTCCTTCGCGACGACGCGCTTCGCGCCTGGCAGCACGGCCAGCGCCTCTACGATTACGGCATCCTGATCAGGGTAGCCGATACCCCAGGATTCGTCGCGACACTGGACGATGTGAAACACGAATCGATCAAGGTGCTGTACCAGGATCGGTCAAAACCATGGAAAGACCCGTTCGTGTCGGGGCCAAATGAACGATGAGGTTGTGGATGGGGGCTTCGAAGCCGGCTTGCTTCGATTCAGTGGGCTGCGGTGATGTTGCCGTCATCGACTTAGTGGCATGCACGCAAGTTCAAACGCATTCCTGAACAGTTCCAGGCTCCTCGGCAGCGCCGCCAGCGCGTCTTCGCGACCTTCCATTTCCAGCGAGACGTAGCCGCGATACCCGGCTTCGCCCAGGATCTGTGCGGCTTGCGTGTAGTCGATATCCAGCGCGTACCACTCCGCGCCGCCGGGGTAGGTCTTGGCTTGGACGAGCACGGCGTGAGGCGCCTTGCGTGAACGCCCGGCGTTTGAGGGACTGGAGGTACTCGCCCGACTCGGAGCTCATCTGCTGGTGGAGGATTTCGACGCCGTCGAAACCCATCCGGGCGGCGTGGTCGATGCACTGCTCGACAGAGACGCGCTCGCCCTTGAAGTGCCAGAAGGAATACGTGGAGACGCCGATGCGAAGGGAGGTCATGCCGGCAACTTTACATCCACTCGCGTCCACTTGCACGATCCCATCCTCTCAGGTGGCCAGGAAGAACGGACGTGGACCATCGTCTGCCCCACGCAGCCTTCGCTCCCGTCGGCGTCGCGATAGCAGGAATCAGGTCTCCGTGACTCAGGCGTGTTCGGACTCTGGAACGAGACCGTAAGTCTTCCAGCACCATGTCGATCCATACTTTCCGCACGGCCACCATGACGATCCGCGCATCGCGGGTAACGACGGCTCGGGCCGCTTGTCCGAGCCGATTCTATGGAAATATGAAAACAATTGTGACTTTTCTCTTCAAACATTTCCGCGGGATGATCGTATCCATCATCGGCAGAGCGCTTCCGACAGGATGTTTACGCGGCTGTTTCGCGTGCTGTTGTTAGCCTCGCCTTTTCAAAAGCCGGGATTACTCAATTACATCCGAGGCAGGGAGATTTGATGCAGCCGTACCGACTGGCAGCGCGCTCGCGCCGCTCGTTCAATCGTGTCTTTTTCGCCGCCAGCTCTGTATGCGAGGCCCTTGAGCCGCGCCAATTGCTGAGCGCGGTTACCATGTTTCCGACGGATGTCGCAGCCGAGCGCGCCGGCGGATGTCGCTCCGGACTCCTTGGACCTTGATGGCGAGGGCGTAACACTGCATTTGTACGAGGGCGAGGAACTCGACTCGTAGCGACGCTAAAGGATGGCAAGGGCGCCCCGCTCAAGGGCCAGAGGCCAAAGATTGAGGTCGACCCGCCGGACCCGAACCAGAAGAAAGTAATTGCGGCCGTGCTTGGGGCCACGGACAAGAACGGAGACGTACCTATCTTCATCCGGGCTCAGACCCCGAGCCAGCAGCCCATAACTGTTACGGTGGCTGACCCGCGCGATAATCAGGTGACGCAGTCTCTGAAGCTTGTAATCAAGCCCATTGCGATCAAGCTGTCAGCCCAGTCCACCATTATGTCGACCGCGCAGGGCGACCCGCTCGGCACGGAAAAGATCACCGCGACGGCCGAGGATCCGGCGACGCACCAGCCGATACCTAACATCCAGGTAGCGCTCACCACGAGCAACGGAAACGCCACGATCGTTGGGGCAGCGGCGCCCGGGCACTTCTGGCTCGGCACTACAAATTCGGCCGGCGAGGCCACCTTTACCCTCCAGGCGAACCTTCAGGGGTCGGTCGACGTGCAGGCGAACTCCGCGGGCGATCCGGCGAATAAGAGCAACGCCATCGCGATAGGCGTCTCGCCCACCCCGTCGCCTTGAACGTCGGGCGAGAGCGAGCGGTGTGCCGCGGCGGACTGCCGGGCGCCCTTGCCGTTGGTAGTTTAAATGAGGACCTCGTATGCGGTGTCGTTGTCTTGGCCTTCTGCTGGTTGGCGCGATTTTTTTGCCACGACTGTCGCCGGGGTCTGGGCGAGGAGCTACCTCAGGACCGAGGCGGTCTGTCTATGCTGGCAGGGGCGCCGATCAATGATCCTGCTTGTCGCCAGCTCCTCACGAGGCGGCGCGGACGCTTCGTTTGGCCTCTGGCGCGATGTCTCGTTGCGGCCGGGATTCCGTATAGACCGGGTGCCGGTGGTCCCTGGGGCGAGTGGGGATTCGCCGCCCAACCACCGGCTTAGCGACCTGCAACTGCGCATGCACATGGCGTCGCCGGGGTATCGCGACATCTCCGGCATCGCCCGGTGCCCCTACTGGATGATGCTCGCACTGGCTCTGGGGCCGCACGCAGTCCGCCGTGTCTGGTTGATGCGGCGCCGGCGACCCGCGAACGGCCGTTGCCGAAGTTGCGGGTACGACCTCCGGGCGAGCGCCGGGCGCTGTCCGGAGTGCGGGACAATTCCGCGCGACGCCGACGGTGACCGCCCAGGCGCTCGCAGGCCTTCCCGCGCCGCACGGGTCGCGGTTGTCGCCGCCGCCGCAGTGTGGCCGTCGCTCATCGCGTTTTGCGGGCTGCCGGCGAAGACCGTGCCTGTGGAAGCCGCGGCGCCGGCTCAAAGCGCGGGACCGGTATCCGCGGCCGCGCCGGGCGGCCAGGCGTCGCGGACGGCCTCGCCGACTCCGGAGCCCCTGGTTATCAGGCCGGGCGACACCCTCGATTTCGATGTGGACAATTTCTTCGGCAACGGCGCGACAACCAGAGTGTCGTTCATGGTATCTCAGGCGGGGACGATCGAGGTCAGCGCCGGTGCGGGCCTTCACGTTGCGGGTGTAACGACCGCGTCCCAGCTCGAGAGCGCGATCCAGCGGCGTTACGTCGAGATGGAGGTAGCACTAACCAAGGTTACGCTGATACGCCCTGCCGCGCGCGAGGTCGCTCCCGGAAGCGGGGACCCGCCCTCCACGCTGCCCACATCGGACCGGTGACGCGCTGAGATTAGGGGACGCGAAGCGAAATGAACGGGCCGGGTGCGCTTTACGGGGAATAGAAAGGGGGGAATAGAAAGGGGAGACGTTTCATTAATTCGGCGACAAATGAAACTTCCCCTCTTTTGTGTTCCCCCTTTTATATTCCCGACGGCAACGGCTGCGGCATGGTCTCTGCCAGGCATGCGGCTACGACCTGCGCGCCAAGGCCGGGCGGTGTCCGGAATGCGGCGAGCCGGAAGCCTCGAAGGAGCGGCTGGCGGGAAACTCAGGATCAGCAGCGCCACGGGTAATCTCCACCACGCTCATGTCAGCACTCCAGCATCGGCAGAATGCCCGCTGAAACCGACGCGTTCAACGCGCCGCCGGCCACCAGATCGCGCGCCGCGGCCAGGTCGCCTGCCATGTGACGGTCTTTCTCCGGGTGCGGCACCACCGCGCGAATCGCATCCATCGCCTTGCGGAGCTCGGGGCTGGTGACCAGCGGTGCGCGCAGATCGATCCCTTGCGCCGCGGTAAGCGATTCGATGCCGATGATGGTGAGGAGGTTCTCCGTCATCATCAGCAGGCGGCGCGCGCCGTGGCAGGCCATCGTCAAAGCGAGACGGGGGACGGGTGCGCTTTTGGAGGCACCGCCCGGAAAGCGCACCTATCCATGAGGCGGACATCGCCCTTGGCACTCACCCCTACGCACCCCTACGCCGGCGTGACCACGACTTGCGATGCGGCGTGGATGGGCGTGCCGACGGTCACCCTGGCCGGCAAGACGCACGTCTCTCGCTCGGGCGTGAGCCTGCTGTCGGCCGTTGGCTTACCGGAGCTCATCGCGGCGACTCCAGAGGAATATGTCGAGATCGCAGTCGGACTGGCGTCGGACCTGCCGCGCCTGGCCGCCCTGCGGGCCAAGGTGCGGGAACGGATGCGGCAATCGCCGCTGTGCGACGCGCGGCGGCTGGCCCGGTCGATCGAGGCCGCCTACCGCGGGATGTGGCGGAATTGGTGTGGCGATGAGGTCGTTCCGTGATCTCCGCGGGCCTGCCGCGAGGACGATCCGCGAGGCGCGCCCGACGATGGCTGGGGACGCTTATCCGTGCCGCATCATTTATGGAATAATCGGAAACTTTCCTCAACGTTTCCTTGGCGCGATCGTATCCATACTCAGAGCGCTTTCCCACGGTTGTTCACGCGGCTGTTTCGCGTGGTGTCGGGAGCCCCGCCTTTCCAAAAGCCGGGATTAGTCAATTACATCCAGGGCCTGCCTGCCGCTCCAAGGATTGCCGCGGCCTCAGGCGGGAGATAATGCGCTTTGCGGCGGCGCCCCCGTCACAGGTTGCCGGCGCGCCGGGCCATTTGTTGCACAAGGAGTTGGGATGAGAATTCAGGGTGAAGATGTCACGCCGCCGGCGCGAGCCGATCTGGACGCGGAGCAGATCGGGCGCCTGGTGGGATGGTCGCTGCGGTTGACCCGGCCGCGGCTGAGGCGGCGCGGGTCCGGACAAGCCGATTGGAGCGAGGAGGTGACCGCCGAGGCGAATTGCGCCGCCTGCCTGGCCATGCGCGAGTTCGACCCGGGGCATGGCGTGGCGCTGCCGGTCTTCGTCAGGGCGCGCATCCGGGCGGCGGTCGGGACGATGAATCGCCGGGATAGATTGCACCGCCGGCGCTACGGGCGCGGCGGCGGCAAGGAGCGGCTAGCGGATGTCGCGGCGCCGCCGGCGCCCGAGACGTTCCCGTTCATGGCGCCGCTCCTGGACGCGGCCCTCGACCGGCTCCCGAGGGCGGAAAAGCGGCTGCTCGCGCAGGTCTTCTGGGAGGGCCGCCGGTCCGGCGACATTGCCGCCGAGGGGCGGGGGACGGCGCGGGCGGTGCGGCTCCGCACGCGGACGGCGCTGCTCGCGGCGCAGCTTGAGTTGCGCCGCCTGGCGCGGCCGCTGCCCGTTGCGGTCAAGCGTCCACCCGCGGCGTAGTAGTAGTAGCCCATGACACTCGTCAGCAGGCGCCGGTCAACGTGCGGCCGGTGCGCCGATATGAAGTTCAGGAGACGTTCGATGCACCACCACTGCGGCAGATTCATCCCGGCGCCCCTCACCCGCCGGCAGATGCTGTCGCGCTGCGCGGGCGGCTTCGGGGCGATTGCCCTGGCCGGCCTCATGAATCGCTGGGTGCCCGCCGCTACTATGGCCGCGGGGGCGGCCCGGCTCCCGCAATATCCGGCCAAGGCCAAGAGCGTCATCGTCCTATACATGGACGGCGGCCCTTCCCATGTCGATACCTTCGATTACAAGCCGCTGCTGGAACGGTTCGACGGTCAGGACCCGCACAAGGCGATCGGGAAGCTGGAGCCGACGCAGTTTGCCAACGTCGGCAAGGTGATGCAGTCGCCGTGGGCGTTCCGCCGGTACGGCCAGAGCGGGGCGTGGGTCAGCGATCTGTTCCCGCACCTGGCCAAAGTCGTGGACGAGCTGGCATTCGTCCGCTCGATGACCAGCGATTTCTCCGAGCATACCAACGCCAACTTCTTCCTCCATACCGGCTCGGGCCTGCAAGGGCGCCCCAGCATGGGCGCCTGGGCGACCTATGGCCTGGGCAGCGAATGCCAGGACCTGCCGGGCTTCATCGTCATCAACGGCGGCCTGATCCCGCCCGGCGGGCTGGACAACTTCAACAGCGGGTTCCTGCCCGCGACGTACCAGGGATCAGTCTTCAAGCCCGGCATGCCGGGCGTCGCCAACGCCCAGCCGGCCGAAGCCACGCCGCAGCTTCAGCAGCGCAAGCTGGCGCTGATGCGGCAGCTCGATGCCGGCGTCGTCGAGCAGACCGGCAAGCTCGATTCCCTGGAAAGCGCTGTCGCCAATTACGAGCTGGCCTACCGGATGCAGTCGGCGGTGCCGGACCTGATGGACCTGGCCGGCGAATCGGCCGCGACCAGGCAGCTTTACGGCTGCGACGCCGACTTCCCCCAGACGCGCACCTTCGCGACCGAGTGCCTGCTGGCCCGCCGGCTCATCGAGCGCGGCGTGCGCTTCGTCGAACTCACCTGCCCCGGCGGCAACGGCGACCGCTGGGACCAGCACGGCGGCCTGCGCGACGGCCACACCAAAAACTGCAAGATGGTCGACCAGCCCATCGCCGGCCTGATCCAGGACCTGCGCAGCCGCGGACTGCTCGACCAGACCCTTGTGGTCTGGGCCGGCGAGTTCGGCCGAACGCCCTTCGCCCAGGGCTCCGACGGCCGCGACCACAACCCCTACGGCTTCACCGTCTGGCTGGCCGGCGCCGGCATCAAGGCCGGCGCAGCCTACGGCAGCACCGACGACTGGGGCTACAAGGCCGTCGAAAACCGCTGCACCATCCACGATCTCCATGCCACGATGCTTCACCTGCTCGGCATCGATCATACAAAGCTGACATTCCGGTTCTCCGGAAGAGACATGCGGCTCACCGACGTGTACGGAGAGGTCCTGCACGACGTGCTGGTGTGAAAGATGCGACAGGTGCGCCCCTCGGGAATGAACCCCATCACGCCGGGGCATCAGAGCGCCGGTCGCTTGCGACCGAAGCGCCGCCCCGGATCGTCAGCGCGAGGGTTAAGACTGACTTCTCCAAGCCCTATTCTGGGTGCCATGGGCAAGCGAACTCGCTTGCCCGTGGAGCATCTCGAGGGCGTGCGAAAGCACGGGCAAGCGAGTACGCTTGCCCATGCCACCCAGATAACCAGGCATCGTCGAAGATCCGCGTCTGAAGCAGCTTCGAACTTCACAAGGTATGCAAATCCCAGTTGGAGAATGGAGAATTCGAATGTTGAAATTGACCGTCAAACCCCTCGCCCTTCTTCTGGCCGGCGCTCTACTATATGTTGGCGCGCCGTCGCATGCCGCCGACGAGCCCACCACCGCCCCCGCCGGCCCACGCCAGGAATCACCAACCGGCATCACCCACTCGTTCCTCGCCCTCGGCGCCGAGACATACATCATGAGCGGCGACGGCAAGGTCCTCTGGTCCTACCCCGGAAACACCCGCGACGGATTCGTCCGCCCCGACGGCAACGTCCTGCTCGCCGTCACCAAGTGCAAAGAATACCCCGGCGGCGCAGCCGTCGAGGTCACCCGCGACGGGAAGGTGGCCTTCGAATATAAGGGGACGCAGGCCGAAGTGAACACCGTCCAGGCCGTCGGCGAGGGGCATTACATGCTCACCGAGGCCGGCCCCGAGCCGCGGGTGATCGAGGTGGACCACAACGGCAAGATCCTGGCCGAAGTGCAGATCCGCGCCACGACCGACAAGGCCCTGACCCAGGGGTACCACCTCCAGACCCGCATGACCCGCAAGCTGGTCAACGGCGACTACCTCGTCCCGCAGCTTCTGGACAAGGTGGTGCGCGAATACGCACCGGACGGCAAGATCGTCTGGGAATTCAAGACCCCCGATGAGCCCAAGGAGTGCTGGCCTTTCACCGCCATCCGCCTCGACAATGGCAACACGCTTATCGACTGCACCCACGGCCTGCAAAGCATCGAAGTCAACAAGGACGGCAAGATCGTCTGGCAACTCACCAATGCCGACCTTCCCGCGCCGATGCTCAAGGACCCGTGCGGCGCCCAGCGGCTCCCCAACGGCGATACCGTCATCACCAGCTACGGGCAGAATACGCCGGGCGAGGTGAAGCTGCTCGAAGTCACTCCCGAGAAGATGGTCGTCTGGACTTACCGCGACGACAAGAACCATGGCATCCACGAGTTCCAGGTCCTGGACACCAACGGCAAGCCGCTGGAAGGGACGCCGATGAAGTGAGTTGGGGGGAACGCTCCTCACTTGCTGCCGGAGTACCACGGCCCATAATGGGTGGCGGGGAGCCTATCCGGAGCCGGTCATGCGGAACTTTTCACCTCTGCTCTTGCTCGTCGGCGTGCTGGCAATCGCCATCGATCGCTGCGCGATCGGCGGCGACGCTCCGGCGATGGCGGCCTCCGCCGCTGCCGGCCCATCAACGCTCCCGGCCCGCCCCGCTCAGTCATTCGTCGAACTCCACGGCAGGTTGGCCGTCAAGGGCAACCGCATTGTGGACGAGCACGGTCAACCGGTCGTCCTGCGCGGCATGTCACTCTACTGGAGCCAGTGGAAGGGCCAGTTCTACAACCCCGACGCCATCAAGTGGCTCCGCGATGACTGGCACTGCACCGTCATCCGCGCCGCGATGGCCGTCGGCGCCTACGCCAAAGACCCCCAAACCGAGAAACGCAAGATCGAGACCGTCGTCCAGGCCGCCATCGACTCCGGCATCTATGTCATCATCGATTGGCACACCGATCGCGACAACCACCTGGAGCTGGCCCAGGCGTTCTTCGAAGAAATGGCCAATGCCTACGGCGACAAGCCCAACGTCATCTTCGAACTATGGAACGAGCCGCTGAACAAGGCCGACTGGTCCACCGTTATCAAGCCATATCACGAGGCGGTGATCCCGAAAATCCGCCCCCATTCGCAGAATCTGATCGTCTGCGGCACGCAGACGTGGTCCCAGGACGTGGACAAGGCGTCGCGCGACCCGCTCAAATTCGACAATGTCGCCTACACCCTGCACTTCTACGCGTCCACGCACCGCCAGTCCCTGCGCGACAAAGCGGCCGCGGCATTGAAGAACGGCGTCGCCCTGTTCGTGACCGAATGGGGCGCCAGCGAAGCGAGCGGCAACGGGCGGCTCGACCAGGCCGAAACGCGCAAGTGGCTCGATTTCCTGGACCAGAACCAACTGAGCTGGTGCACCTGGTCGGTGGCCGACCTGACCGAGACCTCCGCCGCCCTCCGCCCCGGCGCCAACCCCAAAGGCGGCTGGCCCGACGCTGACATCAGCCCCGCTGGTGTGCTTGTGCGAAAAGAGCTGCGGGATAAGAACCCGTGACAGATCCCTCGGGGAACGCCGAACATTGCCCGGGCTTGGGGAGGATGAGGAGATGACCCGACCCCGGCGAGCCGAGGATGCTATGAACGGTTCCGGGTTGGAAGCCGATTCCGCGTCCGACATTGATGTGACTCTGTGGGCGAATCATGAAAAGAGCCGACTTCCTTCGTGCTAAGTTTTTCATCTTCGCTGACGTAGAGCGAGAGATTCAACTAGCGAAAACGAACCGAAATACGCTGGGCCCCCTCGGCATCAACCCCGGCGGTGGCAACTTTCTGGCCGCCCTCGGGCTTTTCTGCTACACGGAGTTCGGCGGATGGCTTCGCTTCGGATACAAGAACGGCAAGGGTCAAGACATTTCCTCAAAGAACTTCAATGACTTTTTCGAGTGGGTGGGGGCCGATTACGCGAAGTTCAGAGGGGCCCATGATGTTTACAAGGTTTTCCGCTGCGGCCTGGCCCATGAGTATTACGTCAAGAAGACCTGCATAAACTATATGGTTGCGAAGCGAGGCCGCCCGGACATCTGGCAGACTTCGGGCGGCAGGTACAAGATCAGCGTTGAGGCTTATTGTCGAGACTTGAAAGTTGCATTCTAAGCGCTGCAGGTGGATCTCTATGGCAAGTGATGAGGCGCCACAATCGCTCTTCAACCATCTGCCGACATTCAGGAATTATGCATTTGCGGCCGATGCAGGCGACCGGTTAGACTTCCGTCGCAGTTAAGCGCGCTTGGGGCTGCCAAGCTCCTGAAATGATGGACCACACTCCCTCCGGAGAGCCGCCATGTCCAGCACGCTGATGACGGGAGCGAGTTCGGTAGGCGTCTTCTCGTCCCGTGCCTTTCTACCGGCCCTCGCGGCGGCCTTACTGTCGCGGTTTGCCCCGAATCTGGGGCTTTCGGCCATGCCCGGCCATGAGCACGCCACATCCTGGTTTACCTCGAACGTTGCGCTTTGCGTTCTATGTTTTCTAGCCGCACTCGAACTCACCGTCCACAAGAGCCAAATCGCTCGAAAACTAATGGCCGAGTTCGACCATTATGGCAAGCCTCTCATGGCGGTCCTCACCCAGCTAGGGCTTGCCAGCGTGTCTGACCAGCAGCCCGTCAATCACGCGCATGCATTCCAATACACGGGCGTTTCGGACATTTTATGCTGCGTGTTCGTGGCGGGCGGGACGTACTTCGTGGCGTCGGCGCGGAACAGGGTCATGCGATTATTGATGGGCATCGACACTGACAACTCAACCGGCATCCATGGGGTAATCAGTTGGCTAGAGGACGCATGGGGCATCTTTGGGATGGTCTTCATCATCCTGTTCCCCGCCGCGATGCTGGCATTGATCGGCCTCGCAGTTGCCGGCCTCTTCGTCTTGAGGTGGCGGGCCCACAGGAAGGAGGAGAAGAGCAAAATCACCTGTGGTGCCTGCCAGTCCGCAATGTACCGCAGCGCCCTCGCCTGCCCAGATTGCCGCGCCCCAAACCCAAACCCATGTCGAGTCAACTGGCTGGGATCCTCGACAGATCATCCGGCGGAACTTGCTCGACACCCCTATCTGCTGGCAGCGAAGAAACGCTGTCCCACTTGCGCCGCACCGCTGAAGGGATGGCAGTCGCCGCCAACTTGCGGGGCCTGTGGCGACCGCCAGTTTACCAGCGCTACCTTCCTCGCCTCATACGACGAGCACCTCCGGCGTCGCTTGAAACGTACGTTGCTGGTTTGCTTCGTTGTAGGGCTAGTCCCCGTCTTTGGAATGCCGGCCGGGCTGGTCTACTACAGCATTGTGCTCGTGTCGCCGTACCGAGCGTACATCCCGTTTGGCCGGAGCGCGCTTCTGCGGTGGGGCTTGCGATTCTTCTTTCTCGTGTTCTTTTGGCTGCAGCCTGTCCCTCTCATGGGGGCGGCGGTCGTTCCGATTATGGCGTTCGTAAGCTACTGGGCATACCGATCCGCATTTATCAAGGCGACGAGGGGCTGGGCCAAGCAGCTCGCTGAGAATGTTCATCCTGCAGCGGACACCACCGCCCCCCCACTAGTAGTAGAGCACGCTCCGGCAATGGCAGTCGGGCTCGGGACGCAGGTGCCGGCGGTCTGGGATGCCCTAGCTTCCGGTGGTGCTGCGGAAGCCTTCGCGTTCCCGGCCTCGCCCTTGACGTCGCCGGCACAAGCTGCTGCCGTTCCCTCCGCGCCCTCGCCCGCCCGTCGCGAACGCCTTGTTTCCGCTAACGCCGCCGCCCCGCCGGTATCAGCTGCCCCGACTGAGGTCACACCGCCAGCCGTGTCCATCGTCAAGACTTGCGTCGTTTGCGGTGCGGACGTGTCGAAAAGCAAACGGGTAAAGGATCAGAGGGGACGCTACTACTGCCATACGTGCTGGCCAATCCAACCCAAGGGGAAAGCGGAGGCACGGGAGACACGCCGATGATTTGGCACCGCCCGTTGAACGAAATACTGTGCACGAACGCCAAGATCCCGGCCACGGCGGGAACGGCAGTCGCGCGGATCGAGCATTTCCTGCGCTCCATGGAACTTGACATACGTCAAGTCTGGTGCGAAGATTCTCGAGGCGAGATTAGACTTCAATGCGCTGGGAAATCGCGAGGTGGCCGATGGGGAAGGTGAAGGACCAGGCCGCCCTCGACTGTTACAAGCGCGTTCTGACGGACCTGGGACACGTAACCGGATATATCCAGTGGAAAAGCCTCCCATTCGACTGGCTCTACGAGAACCTCCCGAACGTCGGGGTCAGGCTTGTTCACCAGTTGATGAGAGATCACGTGGTTTCCGGTGGCGAGATCCATCAAGTGGAGGAGAAGCGTCCGCTGTGGATTGCGTGGCGCTTCCATTACGACCTGAGGCTGCCGATCTCCAACCGACGTGTATACATCGAAACAGTGCTCGACCAGGCAGACGATCCGGAAGACTGCACCATTTGGGTGGTGAACATGCACGACCAATGAATGATGCTGAAAAAGAAGGGATGAACCATGCCAAAAAATGAGAAAAGTGCGATGACGGGCGTCGGCCCAAGAAAGTACCCGGTTCGGTGCGTGGAGTGCGGTAAGACCGGGCTGCGACCGGCCGTCATTCACCGGGAGGTGAAGAAGAACCACGATGGTCGCGTCTACCTGCTCGCCATCGACGATCTTCCCGTAAATCGGTGCGGCGATTGCGGGGAAGTGTTCTACACAACGGATTCCGACGACCGCATCAACGCGGCACTGCGCGAGCAGCTTGGGCTGCTCAGTCCGGAACAGATACGCGCGAACCTCGAATCGCTACGGCTGAGCCAGAAGAAAGCAGCCGAGCGTCTGGGCGTCGCTCCGGAAACGCTGTCCCGCTGGCTGTCGGGAGCGATGATCCAGTCCCGCGCGATGGATAATCTTCTGCGATCGTTCTTCGCCTGCGCGGAGGTGCGCGAAAACCTGAGTGGCTCAGGTACGAAACGCCGATTTGGAGAGGTTGTACGAGTGAAGAGTTGATGGCGGGGCCGGCATCGCTGGGACCAGAGGCCCTGGCTCTGCCAGTCGATATCCCGTAAAGCGTCGGTAACGCGCATCGCGGTCAACCGAATATGGTCGCAGCCTCTTATGTCGAGCAGGCACGAAACCTTTGCCGCGAACTCCGGAGAGAGCCGGGACCGCCCGTTTGATGCACATGTCGTCGAACGGGCGCAGGCCCTTGCCGCCCATTATCAGATCCACGTTGAGCGAGACAGTCGCGGCTACGTCGGCAGAGTCGTCAACCTGCCGACGGTCTTCGGCTTCGGAACGTCCGAGGAAGCGGCCTTGTCCATTGCCCGCGATCACCTCAAGTGGGCCCTTGCCTACCTCATCGAAAAGGGTCGCATCCCGTCCCCCAACAACGGCGTACCCAGCGCACCATGATCGCTTGACTTGGGGCTCGGAAAAGGGAGGCCGTCTCGTTGTTCACACGTCCCCCAGGCGCCCCGTCGAGTCACCGAAGCGCGGGACGTCGCTGACGCCCATCCGGTCGGCGAGGCTGAGGAACAGGTTGGACATGGGCTGACCGCCGTGCTTGACGTAGCGGCCGGGGGTGAGCTTGCCGCCGCCGGCGCCGGCCAGGACGATCGGCAGGTTCAGGTGGGTGTGGCGGTTGCCGTCGGCGTTGCCGGAGCCGTAGATGATCATCGAGTTGTCCAGGAGGGACTTGCCGTCGACGTCTTTGGTCTGCTCCATCTTGGCCAGGAAGCGGGCAAACTGCTGGCAGTAGAAGTAGTCGATCTGCGCGACTTTCTCGACCTTGGCGGGGTTGTTCTGGTGGTGCGAGAGGTCGTGGTGGCCTTCGGGGATGCCGATCTCGGGGAAGGGGCGGTTGCTTCCTTCGTGGGCCAGGATCAGGCTGGCGACGCGGGTCGAGTCGGTCTGAAAGGCCAGGAGCATCATGTCGTGCATAATCTCGACGTAGTCCTTATAGGCGCCGGGGATGCCGGGCGGCGTATCGACATCGGGGTCGGGGGTGTCGCCGAAGCGCTCGGCTTCCTGGATGCGTTTTTCGATCTCGCGGATGCTGGTCAGGTATTCGTCGAGCTTCTGGCGGTCGCGGTTGCCCAGTTCGGCATCGATGGTCTGGGCGTCTTCCATCACGAAGTCGAGGATGGACTGCTGCTGTTTCTCGCGGAGCTTGACTGACTCGCGGCGCTCGCCATGCGAGCCGGCGCCGAAGATCCGTTCGAAAAGCAGGCGCGGGTTGGGCTCGGGGGCCATCGGCGTGACGGGCGATTGCCAGGAGAGGTTGTACTGATAGGCGCAGGAATAGCCGCTGTCGCAGTTGCCGGCCCTGCGGACGGGGTTGCAACTCAACTCCAGGGATGGGAAACGGGTGAGATGGCCGACGTGGTTGGCCACCACCTGGTCGATCGACACGCCGGCGTGGATGTCCGATCCGGAGGTCTTCTTCACGCGCACGCCGGTGAGGAAGGTCCCGCTGGCACGGGCGTGGTCGCCGCCGCCGTCGCCGCCGGGCGAGGCATTTCGGTGATCCAGTCCACTCAGGACCTGCAGTTTTTCCTTCACTCCGGCCAACGGCGCCAGCGTCTTGGAGAGTTGGAAATCCGCGCCTTCGCCCGTGGGCCACCAACTGGCCGGGATCGCGCCGTTGGGGAAGTACAAGAAGGCCATGCGCAAAGGCGCGCCGCTGTTGGTGACCGCAAGACCTGCATCGGCGGCCTGGGTCGCAGCCCCGGCGACGCCCGGCATCGCCATCGATTCGAATGCGGGCAGCGCGATGCACGCTCCAAGTCCCTGGAGAAACCGCCGGCGGCTCAGGTTGAACTGCCGCTGCCTGGCTCGGTCCGATGACGAGAGGATTTGACGGCTCATGGCTGCACCTGCGTATGTTGCTCCGGCTGAACTGCAGGGATGGCAGGTACAGCCGAAAGGTTCCGCCGTTCCTGGAACGGCACGGATTCGACGACCCCCATCAAGAGCGCTGAGAATCTCCCGTCGTCCTTCTGCAAGCTGGCGACGATCCGGTCCACCGCCTCGACATCATAATAGTCCAAGCCACGTCCCATGGCATAGGTAAGCAGCTTTTCGGTCAGGCACCGATAAAAATCTTCCGTATGGTTCTTCTTGAGGATCTCTTTCAGCTCGCGCATGTCGTGGAAAGACTCGCCGGTCAGAAGCTTGCCCGATGCGTTCACCAACTGACCTCGCTACTTTTCGCGGAACATGCCCAGAGCGTTGAAGTTCTCCAGCGACAGGCCCAGCGGGTCCATCCGGGAGTGGCAGGAACTGCACAGTTGATTGCTCCGGTGCAGCTCGAGCACTTCGCGGAAAGTCGGGTCGCGATCGGTGAACCCTTTCTCCGAGGCCTCAAGCGCCGGGACATCCGCCGGCGGCGGCGGGACGGACATGCCCAGGATGTTGTCCAGAATGAACTGGCCGCGCTTCACGGGCGACGTCCGCGTGGGGTTCGAGGTGACCACGAGCATCGACCCCATGGTCAACAACCCGCCGCGCGGGCTGTCCCTAGGCAGCGTAACCTTTCGCATTTCAGTGCCGGTCACGCCCGTTATCCCATACAGCTTGGCAAGCCTCGCGTTGAGGAAGGTGTAATCGCAGTCCAGCAGGTCGGCTAAGCTCCGGTCCTCCCGCACGATGCTTTCGAACAACATCTCCGGCTCAAGCCGCATCGCCGTGCGGAGGTTATCGTCCAACTGAACCGCCGGCGTTCGGAACCGGCCTAATTGAGATGACGGGACGTTGCTCCCCAGGAGGGGCCCGCCCGCGCCCGCCTGCGTACCGGCAGACGCCAGGCCTGGGCTGGCTCCCACGGCCGACGGGGTAGGATTGCCCTGCGCACTGTTGGTTGGATCCGAAGCCTTGGCGGGAGCGGCATTGGCAGGGGACGTCGTCGGCCGGGTTCCCTTGGCCACTTGATCGTCTAATTGCTGCTGACGTGCGCGGGCCTGTGCCATCAGGGCCAGCAGTTCCTTTTCGGTGCCGTTGTCCCGCGCCAGAACGACCCGGGCGTCGATCGAAATCCCGTCCATGTCGCGCAACTGAAGCCACTGGCCCGCGAAATTGCGAATCATGGTGGCCGACCGCGGATCGTCCATCAGGCGCTTCACCTGACTGGCGTAGTTCTTCCGCAATTCACCCCGCTGCGCGAGCGAAAACAGCTCCTCGTCCGGCATCGTCGACCAGAGGAAATACGACAGCCGCGAGGCCAGCGAATACTCGTCGATCCTGGAAAACGCCTCGCCCGCCGGCCCAGGCTCGGCCTTTTCGATCCGGAAAAGGAAGCGCGGCGAGGAGATCACCGCGACCATCGCCTGGGCGATCCCCTGCTCGAAGCTTTTGTCCGGCTTGGAATACGCGGCTTCGGCAATCTTCACCAGCCGTTCCACGGTCCGGTCGTCCGCCGGCCTGCGGAAAGCCCGGGTGGTAAACGCGGCCAGGACCTGGCGGGCATATTCCCGTCTCTCAGCATCGCCCGTGGGGACATCGTCCCTGGAAAAGAACCGGCGGTATTCCGGCGCGACCGGCCAAAGCTTCGGATCCAT